>LNFM01000571.1_pt1 | contig 110624 bp, 90 predicted proteins | sample 596031 | NCBI WGS metagenome assembly LNFM01 (sample SAMN04254537, study PRJNA301005) | activated carbon metagenome | isolation source: dual media filters at the Ann Arbor, Michigan drinking water treatment plant | place: USA: Ann Arbor
TCCTCAACCGCACCAAGACCAAGAAGCTGTTCCGCGACGTGTTCGCGCTCGGCAAGGGCAAGAAGTGGAACTTCATGCATTCCGGCCTGTTCCTCGACTTCCTCGCGGGCAACCAGAGCTATGAGTGCACACCGTGGGGCATGCCGGCCCGCAACATCTTCGGCTGGCAGAAGCCCTGCTATCTGCTCGGCGAGGGCTACACCAAGACCTTCAAGGAATTGATGGACACCACGGACTGGGACACCTACGGCACCGGCAAGTACGAGAAGTGCGCCGACTGCATGGCGCATTGCGGCTACGAACCGACCGCGGCCAACGCCGCCCTGGTCAATCCGTTGAAGGCGATGTGGGTCGCGCTGCGCGGCGTCCGTACCACGGGCCCGATGGCGCCGGAAATCGACCTCTCCCACCAGCGCCCGGCGCAGTACATTTTCTCGGCCGAGGTGCAGAAGCGCCTCTCCGAGATCCGCCGCGACGAGGCCGCCGCGGCACAGGCCAAGCAGCAGCAGAAGGCCTCTACCGCCGCCTGAGCGGGAGGGTGCTGAAAGATCAAGGGCCCCGGGTTCTCAGCGAACCGGGGCCCTTTTCTTTTGGTTTCACGCCGTTACCGCGAGGCTGGAATCTGTGCAGCCCTGTCCCGGTGCGGATCAGATATTCGCGGCGGCGAGCCCGTCCTCGCGGTGCAGGAAGCCGCGGCAGCCGCGGAGCGAACGCAGGGCGCGGTTGAAATCGATACCGGTCGAGACCAGCGCACGCAGCGACGTCGGATTGCGTGCAACTCCGCGCAGCACCTTGCCGAGGTCGATGTCGCCGTTCGGCTTGATCGCGTTCTTGGCGATGGCCGGGAGCGCCCGGCTGGCGGGATCGGAGATGACCCGCAGGGCGGCGAACGGCAGCCCCGCCTCGGCGGCATAGGCGGCGGCGATATGGCTTTCCATGTCCACAGCCGCAGCGCCAGTTTCCAAATGCAGCGCGGCCTTGCAGGCCGCCGCCGCAATCACCTGTTCCACACCGGCAAGGCCACCACGGACCACGCGCCGGCGGCGCAGCGCGGCGCGGGCGATCAATTCCTCATTCAGGGCAAGGCCTGCCAGAAAGCGGGTATCGCCGGCCAGCACCTCGGTGGCCACCACGACGTCGCCCGATTTGAGCGACGGATCGAGCCCGCCGGCGACGCCGAACGAGATGACACCCCTGAAAGTCGTAGAATCCAGCGTTGCCAGAAGCGCACGCAATTGCCGGGGATCGCTGGAACTGCAGATAACGATCATGCCGGGCCCAGCCGCAATGCGGGCCTCCTGCACCAATCCCGTTACGATCAAAACCGGTCGTGGATCATTCGAATTGCGATCAACCGAATTGTCCACGATCGCGGCGGCCCCCGCCCCCAAAGTCACATCCCGACCCCTACCACCCTGCTATTGGTGCTTCTCAAATTCCGATACCGCGCCAACGCCCAGAGCGGAAAGAACTTCGAGTAGCCATGATAACGCAAATAAAATACCCGCGGAAAGCCCGTAGCCGTATAGCGCGCCTCGTCCCACAGCCCTTTCTCCGTCTGTGTGGCTTTTAGGTACTCCACGCCCCGTACAATCGCGGGGCTTTCGACCTCTCCGGCCGCCATCAGACCAAGCAAGGCCCATGCCGTTTGCGAGGAGGTCGATGGCGCGCCCTCGAATCCCTTGTAGTCGAGTCGGTAGCTGACCGCATCCTCGCCCCAGCCGCCGTCCTGGTTCTGGATCGAAATCAGCCAATCCACCGCCTTGCGAATCATCGGGTCCTGGTGGCTCACCCCTGCGGCATTCAGCGCACACAGCACCGACCAGGTCCCGTAGACGTAATTCAGGCCCCAGCGGCCATACCACGAGCCCTCGGCAAGCTGGGTACGGCGCAGATAGGCGATCCCGTTTGCCATCACCTTGCTGGTCTCTGCGGTCTCGCCGAGCTGCGCCAGCATCGAAATGCAGCGCGCGGTGACGTCCTCGGTCGGCGGATCGAGCAGCGCGCCGTGGTCGGAGAACGGGATGTTGTTGAGGTAATATTCGAGGTTGTTGACGTCGAAGGCAGCCCAGCCGCCGTCGCGGCTCTGCAGCCCCTCGATCCACTCGCGGCCGCGGGCAATCGCCGTGTCGTATTCGTTGCTGCCGGTGGCGCGGCGCGCCCGGTCCATCGCCATCACGACCACGGCGGTGTCGTCGAGATCGGGATAATGGGCATTGTTGTACTGGAACGCCCAACCGCCGGGACGGACATCGGGAGCCTTCGCCGCCCAGTCGCCCTTGAGATCGAGCACCTGCCTTGGCTTGAGCCAGTCGAGGCCCTGCTTCATCTTAGCAAGCGTCTCCTCGCCGCCGGCCTCCGCCAGCGCGTGGCAGGTCAGCGCGGTGTCCCACACCGGCGACACACATGGCTGGCAATAGGCCTCGTGCTCGCCGATCACGAGCAGCTTGTCGATGCCCCTGCGGGTGATCGCACGCGGCGGGAAATCCGGCCCCTTGCCGAGCGCCTCGTACATCATGACGATATTGGCCATCGGCGGATAGATCGCGCCCATGCCGTCTTCGCCGTTGAGCCTTTCCTCGGTGAAGGCGAGCGCGGCGTCGATCGCGCGCTGGCGCAGCTTCTTCGGAAACAGCGGTTCGATCACACGCAGGATCTTGTCGATTGCGCTGAAAAGCGTGAACCACCCCCAGCTTTGATGCGGCGCCTTTGGCGTCAGCCCCACCGACTTGGGATCCTGCAGGAACAACTCGTCGATGCCGACGCCTTTGGGATTTTTCGCCAGCGGCTTCAGCGCCGCCATCACCATCAGCGGCACGATCGTGGTGCGCGCCCAATAGGAAATCTTGTTCAAATGGAACGGCGACCAGGTCGGCAGCAGCATGATCTCGACCGGCAGCACCGGCACCGCGCGCCAGGTCAGCACGCCGTAGAATGCCAGCAGGAACCGGGTGAAGACGTTGACGCGGGCAGCGCCGCCGCGGCTCCGGATCGCCTCGCGTGCGCGCACCATGTGCGGCGCGTCCACGGAATCGCCGATCATCTTCAGCGCAAAATAGGATTTGACGCTGGCGCTCATGTCGAACGGGCCGTCCTGCACCAGCGCCCAGCCGCCATGCGTGCCTTGCGTGCGGCGCAGATAGTTCGCGATCTTGGCTTCGAGCACGCTGTCGACGGGCTCGGCGAGATAGTGACGCAGCAGGACATACTCAGACGGTATGGTGCTGTCGGCTTCGAGTTCGAACACCCAGTGTCCGTCCGATTGCCGGTATTCGAGCAGCGCTTCGGTCGCGGACGAGATGCTGTTCTCCAGCGCGACGGGATCGACCGGCGCGACGAGGTCGACTGGCGCGACGGGATCAACAGCAGTTCTGTGGTCGACGGAAAGCATGTTGCTACACTTCCTTATTTTCGCGACGGGCTTCTGTGAAGCCGGTCACGCAACGAGTCCTCGGGCCTCAAGGCCGGGCCAGGACCAGATCGGCGGCGCGGTCTCCCGACCGCACCGATCCCTCGATGGTTGCCGGCAGTCCCGTATCAGTCCAGTCGCCGGCGAGAAACAGGTTTTTGCACGATGTCACCGGGCCGGGACGCAGCGCGTTCTGCTCCGGTGTCGCTTCGAAGGTGGCGCGGCGCTCGCGTACGATCTGCCACGGCGGCAACGGCAGGTCGCCCGGCAGGCCGGCGCCCTTGCAGACGTCCCGCCAGATCGCCAACGCGAGTTCCTCGCGCGGCATGTCGACGAGGCGATCGCCATTGCTGATGGTGACCGACAGCCGCTGCGGAAATGCGAACAGCCACTCCACCAGCCCGCCGACGACGCCGAGGATAGCCGGCGCATCCCTCGGCGGATCGTAGCGGAAATGCGCGTTGACGATGGCGCGGAATCTCGACGGCGTCTTGAGGCCCGGCAGCAGTGCGGCCGCCGGACGCGGCGGCACCGCAAGCACCACGGCGTCGTCAGGCCCGAGCGCGATCGTGTCGCCGACGAATTTCAGTTCGCCGACCTTGCCGCCCGATATCACGAACTCGCGCAGTTCATGACCAAGCTGGATCGAGGCGCCCTTGTCCTGCAGCAGCTTGATCGCGGGTTCGACCAGAACCGCGCTCAGTCCTTCGCGCGCAATCAAGGGCCGGCAGGCCTGGCCGCCCGCCAGCAGCGTCTCCCGCACGATCGCGCCGGCAAGGCCCGCCGAGCCCTCGGGCGGATCGACGTTGAGCGCCGCCAGCAGCAGCGGCTGCACCAGACGCTGGTAGAGCGTGCCGTTGCAGGGAATCGCGCTGCCGACCAGCTTGTCCGTACCTGCCCAGATCAGCGGCGCCAGCTTGAGGTAATCGCCAAGCTTGGTATCGGGCACCCGCCGCGCTTCATCGAACACCCACAGCGGCAGCCTGGAATCGCCGAGATCAAGCAGCCAGCGCTGGCCGGTGGTAATATCGACGAACGGAAACTGCGCGCGCTTCGGCCCGACCAGCCCCGCCTCGGTGCCGATCGATTTCGCATAGGCCAACGCGTGGCGGTTGCCGGACAGCAGCAGATGGTTGCCGTTGTCGATGGTGAGGTTGGTCGCGGCGTCGAAATAGGACCGGCATCGGCCGCCGGCCTGCTGCGTCGCCTCGTGGACGTGCACCCTGTAACCGGCGTTGGACAGCCGCACGGCCGCCGATAGGCCGGAAATGCCGGCGCCGATGATATGAACGGTTTTCTGCATCAGATAATCGCGTAACGAAGGAGGATAGCGATCTTCGCCATCTTGTTGACGCGAACCGGTTCACGCGGAGCGGCAAAGCCCCGGGCAATCAACAAATCCAGGATCGCGCGGTAATATTTCCCCATGATCCGCGGCGCGCGCACTTTACGCCGCGAATTGCGTTTCATGATCTCGTCGGCCTTCTCGAAATGCGCCTTGGCCCGCTCGACCAGCCCCTGGCACACTTTCGGCAGCGAGCGCTCGGCAATCACCTTCTGCGGATTGTCGCTGGTGATGCCTGCAAGCAGCAGGCCTTCGCGCGGCAGATACAGGCGGCCGAGGCCCGCGTCTTCGTCGATGTCGCGCAGGATGTTGGTCAGTTGCAGCGCTCGGCCGAGGTGATGGGCGAGCAGGATCCCGTCATTCTCGGGCAGGCCGAACACCCTGACCGAAAGACGCCCGACAGCGCTCGCAACGCGATCGCAATACAGATCGAGCGTGGCCATATCCGGCGCACGAATGTCCTGTGGCACGTCCATCTCCATACCGTCGACAATCGCGAGAAAATCCTCGCGCTTGAGGCCGAAGGTTTTCACCGAGGCTGCGTAATCCTGCAGACGCGGCGGAGGATGACCGTGATATAGCGCATCGATGTCGTCGCGCCATTGTTGCAGCGCGGCCAGCCGTTCCGGGCGCGGCCCGTGCGAATCGGCGATGTCGTCGACCTCCCGGCAGAAGCTGTAGATCTGGAACATCGCCTGGCGCTGCGCGCGCGGCAGCATGCGCATCGCGGCATAGAACGAACTGCCGGACGCCGCGCTGGCGTGGTCTGCGTTGGCCGCCGTCTGCAACGTCATGCGCCGGCCGCCGGTCTTGTCTGCGGACGACGTCCCATGGCGCGGCTGATGGCCTCGCCCGCGATTCCGATGGCGCTTTGCCCCAGCAGCTCGAGCGGGCTGAGATGGACCCGTTCGCTCAGCGGATCCCGCACCTTCAGCATGCCGACGATCCTGTCGGCAAAAGTCTGGATCACGGCGACCTCGAGCCCGAGCCGGAAATCCTTCACTTCGGCGCTGAGCGATCTGCTTTCATCGAGCAGGGTTTCGGTCCGTACCGCCAGCGCGTGCAGGCATTGCAACAACTGCGGCGGCGACTTGGCCTCGCCCAGCATCTCCGCGGAGGCGCCGCTTGCGGCCAGCGCATCGCGCGGCAGGTAGATTCGGTTGAGGTTTTTGTAGTCCTTGGCGCAATCCTGCAGATGGTTGTTGATCTGCAGGCCCGCGCAGAGCGCGTCGGACGCGGCCCAGGTCGAGGTGCTCTCGCCATGAACGTCGAGCATGAAGCGTCCGACCGGCATGGCCGAATAGCGGCAATAGTGAATGACCTCGTCCCAATTCTCGTAACGCAGCTTGGTGACGTCCATGCGGAAAGCGACCAGGACGTCGAGCGCATGCCTCGGCGCCATCGCGCGCTCGGCCAGGGCCTGCCGAAGATTGACCGCTTCCTTCTGCGTGTCGCCTTTGCCCAGCAGCTCGGCTTCGAGCAGGTCGAGATAGCGCAGTTTTTCATCTGCGCTGAGTGTTGCGTGGTCGGCGATGTCGTCGGCGGTCCTGACGAAATTGTAGTAGCTCAGGATCAGCGCCCGGTGACGCGGATGAATGATCGACGACGCGACTGGAAAATTCTCGTCGCGGTGGGTCTTTCCGGATCGCAGGTCGCTCGCGCTGGTCATCGGGAACTGGCTTCATTCATCTGGATTGGCGGCATGCGCCGACACTCAGCGCACGCGGGAATATCGCGTGCCCCATATAGGGGAATACGCCGCCAAAACCAATGCTGTCTGGGCTTTTCAGCCCGGCGTCGCGCCCGCCGTGAAGCCGAAAATGGGCTTCCCGTGGCGATTGGCAGGCGCGGATGCGGCCTATTGCCCGTTGTTCTTGAGAACCTGGTCGCAGGCAGGGCTGATCTTGGGGCGATTTTCCTTCAGGCACGCCAGGATGGTGAAATCACCCTGATCAATCACCGTACGGCAGAACTTCTGCACGTCGCGGGTGCAGGCCTTTTGCTCCTCAGCCGTTCCGCTGCGCGCCTGGGCAAAGGCATCCGATGAAAGCGGGATCGACAACAAGGTGAGCGCGAGGAGAAAATGACGCATCGTATTCCTTCACTTCGGCAGCAAGAAATCCTGTTCCCGATTTGCATTTCGGCATCGCCGGGACGGACTTGCGTTGGATGGCAGGCGCCGCATCATGCAGCAACGAACACAGGACAAGCGCTGGCAAATGCGGCCAAATTTGCGACGAAGTCAAAATCTTTAGGCAACTAACTGTGATTTCGACACTATTATCGGAATGGCTCTGTTCGCGATTGACTGTTGCAGATCGGCCTGTGCAAAGCTAGATGCTGCCGGACAGAGTCGGCGGAGTTGTCTCAGATACCGCCGGGCCGCGTTGGAATGCGCGGCATTTTGTCTTTTGAACCTAGGATACTGCAGGGACACTAAATCTTCGATGCGGCGCGACGTATCTTGTGAAGGAACGTCTATTTGATGGGAAAACTCACGATGAAACTGTTTCGTTCCAGCTTGCTCGGTCAGGCACTCGCAACTGCCGGCGTCGGCGCCGCGCTCCTGTTGTCGGTCACCGCAAGCCATGCCCAGGCGGGAGGCCCGTTTGCCGGCTTTGACGGAAACTGGGCCGGCTCGGGCACGGTCGCGCTCTCCAACGGCACCACCGAGAACATCCGCTGCAAGGCAGATTACAAGGTCAACTCCAACGGGCTCGGCCTGAAGCAAAACCTGCACTGCGCCAGCGACAGCTACAAGTTCGACCTGTCCAGCGACGTCACCAGCCAGGGTGACCGCATTTCCGGCAACTGGAGCGAAAAGAGCCGCAACATCTTCGGCAATCTGCAGGGCACCGCGGGCGGCGGCCAGATCGAAGTGTTCGTCGAGGCCTCCGGATTTGCAGCCAACCTGAATTTGCGGACCACCGGCAACAAGCAGTCCGTGCAGATCGACTCCAAGGGCGAGATCCGCGGCGTCAAGATCATGATGACCAAGACCTGATCACTGACCGTTTCAGTTAGTCAGCAAATGGCAGCGTCACGACGCTGCCATTTTTCATTTGGGGTTGGCGGCGAATAGCCGTCCTGCAGACCGCCCACCTGCTCAACGGAATTGCCAGCGCCAATGCGTGTCGCCGCGATCACGGCGTTCCGTCACCTCGACGCGCATGAAGCGATCGTGAGCCAGCGCCGCTCCGATCCACAATTCGTTCCAGGCGTCGAACACCTCGGGCGACAGCGCCTCGCGTTCCGCCATCAGCCGCCACGAGGTCTGGCGCACGCTGGCGCGCGCACCTTCCAGATTTAGTTCCGCATCGTCGTCCTGACCTCGCGCCAGGCGCGCGAAGGCCTTGGCGAAGCCGGCCGCCCCCGCTTCCACCCCGCCCAGCAGCGCGGCGACCTCGTCGAAGGTATGCATTCCGACCAGCCGGGCCGCGGCGCCCGCGAGATGGCCGCCCTCCTCCGGGCCGAGCACCCTGATGGTCTCCGGCACGACCGAGGTGATGTACTCCATCGCATAGTTGCGCAGGACCTTTTGCAGCCGTTCCTCCGGCCACGTGTTGTCAGGCAGGCGCGGCGCGAGATCGGCCTGGAACGGCGGACAGCGTTCGCCGGGCGAGAACTGCAAGCGATCCTCGGGCGCGAGATCGTGGTCCCACTCCTTGTAGTAACCTTCGAGCCCCGGCTGTCCGTCGACGGTCTGCCCGGTGCAGACGAAGCCGAGCCGCGGATTTCCGAGCACGACGCCGTTGTTGGCGTGCCACCCCCGCAGCATCGCGCGCGATACTTCCGACGGGATGCCGCAAATCGCGGTGCCCGACCAGATCCAGCGCGGCGGCGGATAGCGCACCCAGGCCTTGCGGTCGCTCTCGAACACATACTCGACCTTCACGCCGCCGACCTGGTTCGAGAGATAGTGATACTGCGCGCACGCCACCGCATGCGGAAGCTTCTCGAGGCCGAGTTTCTTCAATCCGGGAAGGAAGCGCGCCAGTTGCTGCCTTCGAAAGGTGCGGAACACCACCTCGGCTGCGCGCGGCGCACCGGCGCGCGAAGCGAGCATCAGGATCAGCCCCGTCAGATAGGAATGATAGATGTGCTCGACGGCGCGGTAGGCGGCAGCGTCAGCGACCTTTGCCCGACCTGCCGTTTCTGCCGTCGTCATTGTGCAGCCTCTATTTTACAGGCTTCGCGTAAGCACCCGTGCCCCGAATCCTGTCGGACAGGTTGATCAGGAACATCGATGTCGGCCGCAGGATGAAGAGGTCCGCGACCAGCGCGGCAACCATCGAGAACGCGCTGAGCCAGCCGAACAGGCGCAGCGACGGCAGGTCGGAGAACACGGTAACAACGAGGCCGCAGGCCAGCACCACCGTGGTCAGGATCAGCGCCGGACCGACCAGCACCGTGGCGCGTTCGACCGCCAGTTCCGGACTGATGCCCGGCTTTCTCTCCAGCCGCAGCCGGTTGAGGAAATGGATCGTGGCGCTGAGGCCCAGGCCGAACGACACCGTCAGCGCGACCACGCTGGCAAATTGCAGCCCCTCGCCCAGTAGCCAGAGCACCGTGCCTGACGCCACCACCGGGAAGATGCCGGGCAGGATGCAGGACAGCATCACCACGACCGAGCGGAACGCCAACCCGATGAAGACCGCGACCAGCAGGAACTCGATTGTGAGGCCTTGATTCAGTTTGGAGATCATGTTGGCGCTGTTGCGCGCGGCGATCGCCGACAGGCCGGTGACCGCGATTTCGAAGCCGGGATGCTCGGCGCGCACCGTGTCGAGCGCCTTGTCCAGCTTGTCGACCACCGGAAGAATCTCGCTCGAATCCAGATCGGGAACGCGACCGGACACCACCACTGCGTCCTGATCGGCCGAAATGAAGCGGCGGACCAGATGCTCGGGGATAACGCTGACATATTGCTTCAGCGTCTCGACGTCGCTGCTGCCGGCTTTCTCGGCGAGCCAGCGGCGCAGGGTTTCAAGCGACCAGACGTTGCCGACGCCCGCCGATTTCTCGACCATGGCGTGGACTTCGGCGATTATCTTCAGCGTGTCCGGCGCATAGAGCGAGGCGCCCTTGGGGAACTCGATCAGCACGTCGATCGGATTGGCGCCGGTGAGCTTGGCGTCGAGACGGCTCGAAGCCTCCACCGCCTGCCGTTTGTCCGGCACCTGATCGGCGAGACGATAGCGCGGCTCCAGCGTGGCGTAGATAAAGCCGAGGCCGGCGACGAGGACCAATGCGAGCAGGCTGAACAGCCCCGGGCGACCGACCATGCGGACCGCGATCCAGTAGCAGAAATTGCGCAGCGCCTGCACGCCGGCGTCGGCGCTCTGGAACTTCACCGCGAAGATCTTCTCGTTGCGAACGAACAACACGCCGAACACCGGGACCAGCGAGAGCACCGCGACCAGCGCAATGATGGTGGCGGCAAGACCGGCCTCGCCGAACTTCCGGATCAGTTCGGAATCGGAGAATTGCAGGGCGATGAAGGAGATCCCGGCGGTGCCATGGGTCAGCACACAGGCCGGACCCACCACGAGCACGGCGTTGGTGAACGCGGTAAATTTGTCCTGACCCGCGATCAATCGGTCGCGCGCCGCGAACGTGAGCTGCATCGAGTCCGAGAAGCTGATCACCATGATGAGCGGCGTCATCACGTTCAGGAACATGTTGAGGTTGAAACCGGCCCAGCCGAGGCCGCCGAGCGCGAGCAGGATCGCGATGATGGGCGGAAAAGCCGCGACGACCATGAACGATATCTTGCGGAAGAATATGATTGCAATGATGCACCCGGCCAGGATGCCGAGGATGTTGTAGGTAAGCCCGTCGCGCTTGACCGCGTTGCGGATCTCCAGCTGCATCACGGGAACGCCGGAGAGCTGGGCATTGAGACCGCTGCCCGACAGATCGTCGGCCATGATCTTCCGCATTTCGCCGACTACCTTGCCGAGGTCGTTTGAGGAAACCACGCCCGGTTCGAGCGACAGCACGACCAGGGCCAGCGTTCCGTCCTCCGACAGCAGCTTGCCGCGAATGATCTCGTTGACTTTGACGGTTTCGATAAACTTGTCGTAGGCCGTGCCCTCCGGCAGTTCCGGCGGGAACAGCGCCGCCGGCAGCTTGCCGGATTCCGGCGCCTGCCGCGCGGAAAACAGCGAGACCAGGCCGCGCACGCCCTCGACCAGTTGCAGGTCGGTGACCATGTCGCGGATCTTCTCGAGATTCTCGCGCGCCAGCAGCGTTTTGCCTTCGACCACGACCAGAACATCGAATTCGGTCGCCGGGAACCGCTTGGTGACAGCCTCGTACTGCTTGTAGTCCTTGGAGTCGGAACGGAACAACTGGCTCAGCGAGTCGTCGATCTTGATCCGGTAGATCCCGAAGATCGCGGCCACGATCAGCACGGCCAGGATGACCATCGACAGGATCGGCGCCTTGACCGCGATCAGCCCCATGCGCTCGAGACCGAAGGCAATGCTCTTGCCCGGCGGCGGCGGCTCCTCGATGGCTTCGACGTGGACGTGACTTTCGGAGTTCTTGTCGAGCATACCCTGTCCAGTTCTCACGTCGGCCTGTTGGCGCAGCCTGCCTTTTTATGCAGCTTGGTTCGGGGTACGCGACGCGGCTTGTCCAGCCCTGTCGATCGGCGCTAGCCCTTGAAATTACGCGGTAAATTAACCGGCGCCGTTTTACAGGCCCGGACCCCATCCGGCAAGCGTGCGGGGTGGGGTAAATCGGCGTCGGGATCACGAAAATGCGCGTCAAGTCTCTGATTTGCCACACTCGGTGAAGATGGCTCAGGGGACCGGAGTTGCCGCAATCCGCGGCGGCGAACCGGTGCCGCTCTCATCCTTCAGGGCAACGCCGGTGACGTGCCGCTTCAAGCCTTCACGAACCAGCCATGCGATCTTGAAGGCGGCTTCATCATAGCCCAGGCCGGCGCCGTGAATGTTGGACACGCAATTGCGCTTCTCATCGGTGAGGCCGATGCGCGGTGCGAAGGTCAGATAGGCGCCGAGGCTGTCGGGCGCCGACAGGCCGGGACGCTCGCCGATCAGCATCGCCACCATCCGCGCACCGAGTGCAGCGCCGATCTCATCGCCCAGCGCCACGCGCGCGCCTGAGGCAATCACGACGTTGCCGACCCGGATGCCCGCCTCCGCCAGGCGCGGGCCGAGATGGCGGACCAGTTCGACCGCGTGAATATTGACGGCCGCCGGCGACAGGCCATCGCCGATCACGATTGCCAGTTCGCTCGCGCCTCCGCCCAGCGCCGCCAGCCCACGGCGGGAAGCCTGATCGAGCATGCGCCCGAGGTCGGGACGGCGCAGATAGTTGCTCCTCGCGCCCGCCTGGCTGGAAACCTGACTGGCCTGCAATCCGAGGCCGGCCAGTCCGGCCGCCAGCGTCGTGATATCGAAGGCGGTGTGCACCGCGTCGCGGGCGCGCGCGTGGTCGAGGGTAAAGGCAAGCAGCGCGTCGGTCGTCATGCTGGCGCCTGATCGGCCAAGGCCGACGCGCGCCGGCGTCAATTCCCGCAGGTCTGCGAGCGAACGGGTCGGCGGCCCCGGCGTTTTCATCATTGGCTACTCGGCTGGGACCGAAGCCTCGCGCAGCCGGATCGAATAGTTCGACGCGTTCTGCTGACCGACCGAGGCGGCGCGCGCGAACATGATCAGGTGATGCGCGATCAGCGCCGGGCCGATCAGGCCCTCGATGTCGCCGCGGCGGAGCCGGCCGAGCGCGAACTTCCAGAACACTCTTCTGTAGTCGCCGAGCACGCCGACTTTCCAGAAGATGTTCCGGAGCAAGATCAGGCCGCGCTTGATGTTGGCCCAGCTCTTCTGCTCGGGTGTGATCGGCACCTTGATCCGCCGGGCATAGGTGTAGTCGCATTGATACTGGTAGCGCGCAAACAGCTTTTCGGGCTGGTAGGATATTTCCATGCACTTGCGCCAGGACTCGACCACCTGATCGTAGGGCAACAGAAACTTGACATTGGAATCGCGGCCATCGTCGTCGTTGACCAGCCGGCCCTCGCGCTCCAACCGGTCCCACAACGGCGTCTGCGGCAGCGCCTGCAACAGGTTGATCGTGAGCAGCGGGATCTGCGACTCCTCGACGAATCGCAGCAACGCATCGCCGGTTTCCGGCTTGTCGGTGTCGAGCCCCATGATGATGCCGGAGACGACTTCCATGCCATAGGAGTTGATGGTGCGAATGCCTTCCAGGATCGGGACCATCATGTTGTGGTCCTTGTGCATCGCCTTCAGCGCGTCGGGATCGGGCGTCTCGATGCCGCAGAACACGGTGACGAAGAACGCCTCGCGCATCTTCTCCAGGATCTCGGGACGCTTGGCGATGTTGAGCGTCGCCTCGCAGGCGAGCCGCATCACGTAGCCTGTCCGCTTCTGCCATTCGACCAGATGCGGCAGCAAGTCCAGCGCCGCCTTGCGGTTGCCGATGAAATTGTCGTCGACGAAATAAACGGACCCAGTGACGCCGCATTCCCTCAGCTTGTCGAGTTCGGCGATGATCTGCTGCGGCGACTTCAGGCGAGGGTTGCGGCCATAGAGACCGGGGATGTCGCAGAACTCGCACTGATAGGGACAGCCACTCGAATACTGGATGCTGCCGAGGAAGTATTTCTTCACCTCCGCCAGTTCGTAGGCCGGGATCGGGAAGTCGGTCATGGCCAGGCGATCACTGGTCTTCAGCACGACCTGCTGCTCGGGACGCGATGGATCGCGCGCCAGCCGGGCAATGAGTTCGTTGGTGGCGTCCCCGAGTTCGCCGACATGGAGGTAATCGAAGGACGGATAATAGTCCGGACACGCGCTCACCGACGGCCCGCCGATCGCGACCGCCAGATCGAACGCATGCGCGCGGCGGCAGATGTCGTTCATCTGCTGGCGCTGGATGTGCATGCCACTGACGAAAACCGCTTCCGCCCACTCGAAATCTTCTGTGGTGGCGGGGCGGATGTTCTCGTCGATGAAGCGGACCGGCCAGTTGGCCGGAAGGTAGGCCGCGATCAGCAGAAGGCCCTGCGGCGGCATGAAAGCCTGCACGCCATCGGTCAGCGGATAGGCGTGCTCGAACGTACCGAAAGAAGACGTGTAGCGCGGAAAGATGCACAGGATGCGGCGCGCCGTCTCGATGCCTTCAGCTCTCATCAAACTTCCTCAGACAAAGCTTGCGCAAATCTAAGCACGACATTGAAATCTGGGCCAGAAATTCTTCAGGATTGTGGCCGTGTTCCACGCGCGCATGGCAGTCGGTTCTAACCCGCGCGAGGTTCAAAGGTTGCATCGCAACCGGGGCCCACCAGCAGCCAGTCAGGCGATCAGCCGGGAGGCAAATTCGGGCAGCAGGGCCGCGCTGCCCGCAAGCCGGAAATTGGCGTCGGCAAGGCCGGTACGAACCAGCCAGTCGTCGAACTCGGACGCCCGCCTCAATCCGAAGAGGTCGCGGATATAGAGGGCATCGTGGAACGAGGTTGACTGATAGTTCAACATCACGTCATCGGCCCCCGGCACCCCCATGATGAACGTCACGCCGGCGGCAGCCAGCAGCGTCAACAGATTGTCCATGTCATCCTGGTCGGCCTCGGCGTGGTTGGTGTAGCAGACGTCGACGCCGAGCGGCAGGCCGAGCAGCTTTCCGCAAAAGTGATCCTCGAGGCCGGCGCGGATGATTTCCTTGCCGTCGTACAGATATTCCGGGCCGATGAATCCGACGACACTGTTGACGAGCAGCGGATCGAAGGCGCGCGCAACGGCATAGGCCCGCGCTTCGCAGGTCTGCTGATCGACATTGTGATGGGCATTGGCCGACAGGGCCGAGCCCTGCCCGGTCTCGAAATACATCACGTTTTCGCCAACCGTGCCGCGGCGCAGCGACAGCCCCGCCTGATGCGCCTCGCGCAACAGCGCCAGGTCGACGCCGAAGCTGCGGTTGGCAGCCTCCGTGCCCGCGATCGACTGGAATACCAGATCTACCGGCGCGCCCTGCCCGATCAATCCGAGCGTGGTGGTCACATGCGTGAGCACGCAGCTCTGCGTCGGAATCTGCAATCGCGCGATGATGCCGTCGAGCAGCCGCAGCAGGTCGCCGATAACAGCCGGGTCGTCGCTGGCCGGATTGATGCCGATGCAGGCATCGCCCGATCCGAGCAGAATGCCGTCGAGAATCGAGGCGGTAATGCCCCTGGCGTCGTCGAAAGGATGGTTGGGCTGCAGCCGCACGCTCATCCGGCCCTTCAGGCCGATGGTGTTGCGAAAGGCCGAGGTCACCGCGCATTTCTTGGCGACCAGGATCAGGTCCTGATTGCGCATCAGTTTGCAGACGCCTGCGGCCATTTCCGGCGTGATCCCTCGCGCGATCTTCGCCAGCGTCTCCCCGGTGGCGGCGTCGGACAACAGCCAGTCTCGGAAACCACCGACTGTCAGTGACGAGATCGCCGCAAAGCTGGGTGCATCGTGGCTGTCGATGATCAGCCGGGTGACCTCGTCATCCTCGTAGGGGACGACGGCCTCATTGAGGAACTGCTTGAGCGGCACATCCGCGAGCGCCATCCTTGCCGCGATCATCTCCTGCGCGCTGTCGGACGCAATGCCAGCGAGGCGGTCGCCGGAGCGCGGGGGGGTCGCTTTCGCCAGCAGGTCGCGCAAACCATCGAAGGTGTATGATGTGGTATCGATAATCTGGCGATAGACCATGACGGCTCCGAGCCCATCTGCGCTTCCATGGGCATGAAGACACTATCACCTTGCGCGGCTTGCGCCCCGCTCCGTCGTCGGCAACCATCTTCAATTGTGCGGACTGATCGAGACCCGTCGAGGTCGCGCAGAAATACCATATTTTCCCGCCGGACGCACTTACCGCCTCCCTCGTAACATACTGAATAGACTTTCTATATTGCCATTAGTTGCGGGTTCAAAAAATTCCCGAATTAAGAGTTTATCCATCAAACCTGCGCACAATTTGCGCCAAAGCCAACGGTCGCACCGCCGCGCTCCGGTGTGCCGCCATGGCTGAAATTGCAGAATTCCTCAATCGATTTTTTGGTGGTGCCATGTCGTCGCGGTTTTCGCTCGCAGCCAAGCTGTACTCTATCTTCGCGCTGTTCGCGGTGCTGGTCGCCGTCATCACCGCCCTTTCCTACTACAACACCCGCCAAAACGCCCAACTGACGGAAGCGGTGGCGACTGCGAGCCGCGCCGCACTCAACGTCGAACGGGTCAATTCGCTGGTCTACGCGGTCGTGATGGAATCGCGCGGCGTCTATATGTCGACGGATCCAGCCGCGGTGAAGAAGTTCGGCGACGGATTGCTCAAGTTCAACGAGCGCATCCTCGAGGTCGTGAAGAACTGGCAGGCGCTGGTTCAGGCCGACGACGCCCAGCAGTTCGCAACCTTCAAGAAGCGCATCGAACAATTCGTCGATTTCCGCAAGGAACTGGTCCGCCGCGGGGTCGAGATCAATGCCGCCGCGGGACGTGAGTGGGGCGACAATGACGCCAACCGCGAAGTGCGCTCGGCGCTGAACAAGGACCTGGAGGCGCTCTCCAGGGTTTACGCCGATCGCAGCCGGAAACTCGCGCAGCAGACCGACACCAACCACACGATGGCCTTTGTACTGACCTGCCTCGGCATCTTCGCGCTGGTGGTGGTCGTCATGGGCGTGCTGATCATCGCCCGCTCGATCGCCCGCCCGCTCTCGGTGATCACCGCGACCATCAAGCAGGTCGCCGATGGCGCCGAAGGAGTGGAAGTTCCGCACACCGGCCGCGCCGACGAGATCGGCGCGCTGGCCCGCGCGATCAAGATCTTTCAGGAGGCGATGGATCGCAACCGCAATCTCAATTCGCAGGTGCTGGAGGATTCCGAGGCACGCGACGAGCGCACCCGCCACATCGAAGCCTCGGTCGACGCCTTCCGGGAGGCGATCGGCGGCGTGCTGCGCGCCGTCACCGACAATGCGACCTCGATGCGCGATACCGCCCAGACCATCGCAAGCGTTTCGTCCGAAGCGAGCGGCCGCGCTGTGGCAGCGTCCAGCGCCACCGAGCAGGCTTCCAGCAACGTGTCCGCCGTGGCCAGCGCAGCCGAAGAACTCTCCGCTTCGGTCGAGGAAATCGGCCGCCAGGTCCGCCAGTCGGCCGGCGCCGTCGAGCAGGCGGGCCAGCGCACCGAAAGATCCGTCGCCGAAATCGAGGGCCTCGCGGCAGCGACCCAGCGTATCGACGGCGTGCTGACCCTGATTCAAACGATTGCCGAGCAAACCAACCTTCTCGCGCTGAATGCGACCATCGAAGCGGCACGCGCCGGCGATGCCGGCCGTGGCTTCGCCGTCGTGGCCCACGAGGTCAAGGCGCTGGCGGAACAGACCGCCAAGGCCACCGCCGAGATCGGCCAGAACGTCGGCCTGATCCAGACGTCGACCAAAACCTCCGTCGAAGCGGTTCGCGAGATCGGCAACGCGGTGCGCGATATCAACGAGGTGACGTCCATCATCGCCAACGCGATTGAGCAGCAGGATTCGGCGACCCGTGAGATTTCGTCGAATGCGCAGCTGGCGGCGCAGGGCAACGGAACCCTCGTGGTCAATATCGGCTCGCTCAGCGAAGCCATCGGCACCACAAATACAGCGGCGGCTTCCGTCCTCACCGCATCCAGCGAACTGACCGCCACCGCCGAGACCCTGTCGCGCGAAGTCGAGGCCTTCTTCCGCAATCTGCGAGCTGATACGTTCGACGGGATGCGCAAGACCGGGACCTGATCAAGCGAGTTTCTCGGCCTCTCTCCAAAAGCTTGAAAACGAGTCCCTTTTCGCCATGGCCGGGCTTACGCGCGAAGCGCTTCTTCGCGCTAGCCTTCCCGGCCGTCCACGTCTTTCCTGCTTAAAGTGAGCAGGGAGCGGATGCCCGGCACCGTCTCCGCCAGGCTTCGCCCGGACTTCCCGTGCAGGCGCGCCGAAGCTTTAGCGGAGGCGGCAAGCCCGACCATGACGAGTTTCACCGCCTCACTCCACCACGACCACGTCCACGCCGATCATTGACCCTCGTCATGCCGCGGGACCTTGAACTCAGGCGATCCGGAGAATTTACGCCGTTTCAACCCAATCGGCTCGAGCAGATCTTCGGTTCGAGCGTTGACTTCCGCAGTGTTGCTATTGAGATGACGACCGATGCGGCGAGGCCCAACATCGAATTGCAGCCTCAGGCTTACGTTGGGTCTCGCGGGTGGAAGTGTCTACCAATCTCCGGGCAACTTCTAGGCTGAGCGGACGGTGGCGAGGAACTTGCCGACCTCAGCCTTGAGTCGCTTGTTTTCGCTGGAAAGCAGCTGCGCATTGGTGAGCACCTGTGACGATGCCGAGCCGATTTCACTTGCGCCGCGATTGACGTCGGCGATGCTGTTCGCAACCTGGGTGGAGCCCAGCGCCGCCTGCTGCACGTTGCGGGCAATTTCCTGGGTTGCCGTGCCCTGCTCTTCGACGGCGGCTGCGATCGCGGCTGCAATTTCCGAAACCCTGCCGATGGTGCCGCTGATCTCCTTGATGGCAAGCACTGAATCCTGCGTCGCCGCCTGCATGCCGGCGATCTGGCTGGAAATCTCGCTCGTTGCCTTGGCGGTCTGCGTAGCAAGCGCCTTGACCTCCTGGGCCACCACGGCAAAGCCGCGGCCGGCGTCGCCGGCGCGGGCGGCTTCAATGGTCGCGTTGAGGGCCAGCAGGTTGGTCTGTTCCGCGATCGTGGTGATCAATTTTGTCACGTCTCCGATACGGTTGGCCGCATCGGACAACTCTGCAATCCGGGCGTCGGTCTTTTGCGCCTGAACGACCGCGTCGTTGGCTATCCTGTTGGAGTTCGCGACCTGCCGTCCGATTTCATTGACGGAACTGGCCATTTCCTCCGTGGCAGACGCGACCGATTGCACGTTGGTGGACGTCTCCTCCGAAGCGGCGGCGACGACCGTGGAGAGTTCCTGGGTTGCCACACTGCTATTGGTCAGGACAGCGGCGGAGTTTTCCAGTTCAGCCGACGCAGAGCCTACGTTTTCAACGATATTGCCGACTGCAACCTCGAAGCTTTCGGCCAGATTATGCAACTCGGCGCGGCGGGCGATCGCCAGTTCGCGGGTCTTTTCCTCGCGCTCCGAAGTCTCCCGTTCGGCCTTGGCGATGGCCTGGACCTTGAATTCCTCGGTCGCACGCGCCATCTGGCCGACTTCATCGCGACGTTCGAGGCCGGGAAGCTGGACCTCGAAATTCCCGGCGGCCAGCTCGCGCATCGCCCTCGACATCGCCACGACGGGACGGGAAATACTCCGGCCGATCAGGAACGAAACGGCGATTCCGGCGAGCGCAACGGCCAGAAGCACAATCATCAGCGTCATTTGCTGTTGTTCGAGCTTGATCCCGGCGCGCGCAATCTCCCGGTCCTTGCTCTCGCTACTATGCGTGATCAGGTCATCCGCCAGCTTTTCGATGACGGCAAAGTTTCGTTCCGCGCCCTTGATGAACATCAGCGCGGATCCTGCGTCGCCATCGGCCATCTCGATCGCGTTTTTCGACTGCTTGAGATAGCCGGCAACCGCGGCTTTCAGCTTCTCGAACGCCTCCGGGCTGAACCCGCCCTTCAGGCCTTCGACGGCCTTCAGCGCGTCTGAAATCTTGCCGGCCGCCACGGAGGCTTCCTTGGCGACCTCAACGATTTTCTTCTGGTCCTTTTCATTGGCGGCGGTGGCCGCAAGGCGATACAGCCTGGCGTGCGCCGTCCACACCGTCGTGGTGAGTTCGTTGGCCAGTTCCGATTGTCGCACCGGACCAGACACCAGCGCGTCAACGGCGGCCTGATTCGACCGCAACGTTTGCAACGCGTAGGCGCCTAGTCCGATCAGCACGACGATCAGAAAAGCCGGTGCGAGCTGGACTTTCCACGAAAGGCCAATGTTCTTGATCCAGCCGAGCATATCACCCCTTCAAGGCGGCGATAGCCGCACTATGACGCAACGCTTATTCGGCGTCAGAGCTTGTAGACGCCCGCGCAGACAGCGGTGTTGTCCACTTTCTCGCAGTACATCTCTTTCGGCTCGACTTTCTTGCTCACCGGATTGACGAACTTGTAGTCCTGCCAGAACGATGCCTGCTTGGCCGCCATTTCAACGCGTTCCTTGACGTAAAGCTTGCCGTCGACATCCTGCGCGTCGATCAGGTCCTTGCCGACGAACTTTTCGTTCGAGCCGTGCGCCAGCACCTTGCCGTCAAGCTGGTAGACGACGACGTAGAGATCGCGATCGCGGAACTTGCTGGCCTTGTTGGTAAGCTCGGGATACGCCTTTTCAGCTCCCTGCTCCTTGATGAAGGCAACGGCCTGCTTGACCATTGCGACAGCTTCGTCCTTGTTTGCCCCGCCGCTGGCGTTGGCGGCGCCGCCCAAAACGAGCATGACTGCCAAGGCAGATACGAACGGCTTTGTTGACCAATTGTTCATGATTGTCTCCCGACTAGCTGGACTGGACTTGCAGACGCGGGTGCGCGCACGGCAGGATGGCAACAAAAGAGCGAACCTTCTGTTAAAGTACGTGTCCGTAGTGCACCGGAGACCGGCGCGGCCTGACGCATCCGCCGGTTAGCCAATTCTTAAGAAATCCCGGCGCGCGGGAGGCATCCCGCCTCACTCCACCAGCAGCACATCCACGGCGACGTTGAGCTTCTGTTTGCGCGATCCGACGATGATGCCGTCGACCGGCGAGACGTCGGAGAAGTCGCGCCCGACGGCCAGGATGATATGGTCGTTCTCGACCAGCAGATCGTTGGTCGGATCGAACCCGATCCAGCCGATATCCTCGCCGCACCACACCGACACCCAGGCATGGGTGGCGTCGGCGCCCTGCAGGCGCGGCTGCCCCGGCGGCGGGATGGTGCGCAGATAGCCGCTGACATAGGCCGCCGGCAGTCCGAGGCCGCGCAAGCCCGCAATCATCACGTGGGCAAAATCCTGGCAGACGCCGTGGCGCTTCTCGAACACTTCCCCAAGTGGCGTCGAGATCACCGTTGCCTTTGGGTCGTACCTGAAATCGTGGCGAATCCTATGCATCAGTTCCGCCGCGCCCGCGACAATGCCGCCGCCCGGCGGAAAGCTCGACGCCGCATAGGCGGTGACTGACGACAGCACCGGCGCCAGCGAACTCGAAAAGACGTAGCCTACCGGCGAGGACGGGCCGAGACTTGTCGCCTCAAAGGCCACATCGCGGACGGTTTCCCAGGACGGGCTCGGCGCATTGCGCGCGAGCGCGCGGCGCGACACTGAAACCCGCGACCTGGAATCGATCCGCAGGCTGCGATGCGCGGCTTCGATCACGATGCTTTCGGTATGCGTTCCGAAAAAATCCCTCCGCACCGTGCGCGACGCCGGCCGCGGGCGGATATCGACCGTATGCGAGATCAGTTGCTGCCCGTCGCCGCTCAGCGGTTCCAGCCGCAGCGAGCAGCGCGCAAAACTCACCGGGCTTTCGTAGCTGTAGCTGGTGACGTGACGGATGTCGTAGATCACGCGAGGCCCGTCAGCTTCTCCGGCCGGCTCGCACTGGGTCCATGCGGGAAGTAATGCAGGCCGATGGCGTCGGCGAGACTGAGCAGATCCTGCTCCAGCGCGAACAGGGTTTTGACATCCAGCGCGGCCGCTTCCGATGTCGCCAGCATGGCCTGCAGCGCCACCGCGAGCCGCTGTGGCCGCTCGATCAGGCCGTGCTCCTTCAGGCTCGGAAGCGCTGCGATGTGATCGTTGAGCGCGATGACCTGAAATGCGACCGAGCGCGGATTATAAGGGTCGAGCACCGCGAGATCGCGCACCGGCGCCAGCGCCGGGCCGACCAGATAGCGCGAACGATAGGTGATCTGGCAGTCGACCAGCGTCAGCAGTACATCGAGGTCTTCGTCGCCGGCTTCGTCATAGGCGAACTGCCGGGTGAAACGTGCGGTATTGATGGCGCGTTCGACGCGGCGGCCCATGTCGAGGAAGCGCCAGCCGGCGGCGCGGTTCATGTTCTCCTGCGCGAGGCCCGCAAGGCTCGCCAGTTCCTGCAACGTCAGTTCGGCGGCGCTGACCACGCTGTCGTCGTCATCGACCTGCAGAGCGAGCCGCTCCACCATCTCGGTGATGATCTGCCAGGCGTCCGGCGAAAGCCGCTCGCGCAACGAGCTTGCCGTGCGTTGCGCTGATCTTACCAACGACAGCGCCGATCCGAACTTTTCCGGGCTCTGCAGCGCCTCGGCGACGACCTTTGCATGGTTCGCCCGCGTCGCCTGCGAGGCGGCGCCCCAGGTCACCAGAATGCGCTGGATGCGCTCGACCGAGGGCAGCGCGGTCGACGATCCCTTCGCGGGGTCGCGCATCGGCATGCCCAGCGCGCGGATTAGCCGCAACGTCGCCTCGGCGCGCTCGAGATAACGGCCGAGCCAGAACAGGTTGTCCGCGGCACGGCTCGGGACCACGCCGGCGATGCGCCTGATGCGCACGGCGTCTGCCCCCGGCAGCAACGTCGAAGCGGAGACCGCCTTGTCGGAGACCACCCAGACGTCCGCCGACCGGGCGCCGTCGCCCATCGAGACGGCACGGGCATCGGGCTCCTCGGCAATTCTGCAGAAACCGCCGGGCAGGATGGTCCAGCCCTGGGGCGTTGCCGCCGCAAACACCCGCAGCACGAACGGTCGCGGCGCGATCCGCCCCTGCTCCCACACCGGCGTTGTCGACAGCCGCACCAGCTCCTGGCCGACATAGTCGATGCCGCGGTTGGCGATCGCATCGCGCAGCCGGTCGCGCTCGGCCGGCGGCAACTCGCCGGCAAGCACCGGACCGTTCGCGGAAAAGCCCGGAACGGCCCGTCCATAGGCGCCCTCGATCGCGAAATCTTCCAGCCGCGACAGCACTTCCTCGCGCGCGGATTTCTGGCCGCACCACCAGGTCGCGATGTGGGGCATCATCAAATTCTCGCTGAGCAGGCGCCGGCACAGGTTCGGCAGGAAGCCCAGCAGCGCCTTCGCCTCCAGAACGCCGGAGCCCGGCATGTTGGCAACGACCACGCCGTCTTTCCGCAGTACGTCGATCAGGCCGGGGACGCCGAGGTGCGAGGATGCATCGAGCTCGAGCGGATCGAGAAAATTCGCATCGACGCGGCGCAGCAGCACATCGAGCCGCTTCAGGCCCGCGACAGTGCGGATATGCACGCGGTCGCCGCTGACCGCGAGATCGTCGCCCTCGACCAGCAGAAAGCCAAGATAGCGCGCGAGCGTCGCGTGCTCGAAAAAGGTTTCGCTGAACGTGCCTGGCGTCAGCAACCCGATCCGCGGCTCGTCGCGGTCGGCGCTGGCCCGCAGGCTCTCGCGAAACGCCTCGAAGAACGGCGCCACGCGCTCGACATTCATCGACTTGTAGAGATTGGAGAAGGCGCGCGACAGCACCAGCCGGTTTTCCAACGCATAGCCGGCGCCTGAGGGCGCCTGGGTGCGGTCGTTGAGCACCCACCAGCGCCCGTCAGGACCGCGGCCGACATCGGCTGCATAGAGATGCAGATAGCGGCCTCCCGGCGGCTTGATGCCGCAAACCGACCGCAGATATTCGTTGCTGCCGGCGACGGCGGCGGCGGGCACAGCGCCATCGACGATCAGGCGGCCCTCGCCGTAGAGATCGCGCAGCACCATTTCGAGCAGTTGCGCGCGCTGCGCAATGCCGACGCTCAGTTGCTGCCAATCGGCCTCGTCGATGATCAGCGGCAGGTGGCTGAGCGGCCACAGCCGGTCGGCGGTATCGCCGGGCGCGCGGTAGGTGACGCCGGCTTCGCGCAAATGCCGGTCGGCGGAGGCAAAGCGCCGCTCGATATCTACAGGCGAAAGTGCTGCAAAGGCATCGAAAAACCGGCTCCAGGCCGCGCGGGGCGCGCCGTCCGGTCCAATATATTCGTCGGGAATGCCGGGCAGGCGCGCATAGTCCCGCGTCCATTGCGCCATCCGCCGCTGGCCGGGACGCGCCCTGCTCTCCTGATTGTGGCCTTGGCCTGACTGACCGGTCATCCCCGACTCCCCATAAGGCCAATCAATGCAGGAGCGGGGTCCTCAAGTCGAGCGTCAAGGGGAATTCAATTGTGCGTTCTTCGGGCGGCGGGTCGATCCGGCCGGGGGTGTGGCCGTGGTCCTGAAACCGGGCCAAACGCCTTGCTTCCGCCTCATAGGAGTTGACCGGCTTGGTATCGTAGCTGCGGCCGCCGGGATGGGCCACGTGGTAGACGCAGCCGCCGAGCGACCGGCCATTCCAGGTGTCTATCAGGTCAAATGTCAGGGGCGCGTGGACCGGGATGGTCGGGTGCAGTCCTGAAGCCGGCTGCCACGCCTTGAAGCGGACCGCAGCGACCGCCTCGCCCGATCGGCCGGTCGGCGTCATCGGCATCCGCCGGCCGTTGCAGGTCACGACATGGCGGCCTTCGACGAAACCAGTCGCCTTGACCTGCAACCGCTCCACCGAAGAGTCGACATAGCGCACGGTGCCGCCGGCCGAGCCTTCTTCGCCGAGCACGTGCCACGGCTCCAGCGCCTGGCGCAATTCCAGTGCGACGCCACCGTGATGGACGCGGCCGAACACCGGGAAGCGAAACTCGAGCTGGGCTGAGTACCATTCCGGCGAGAACTCGTAGCCGGATTGCCTGAGCTCTTCGAGCACGCCGAGAAAATCCTCCCAGAGGAAATGCGGCAGCATGAAGCGATCATGCAGCGTGGTTCCCCAGCGTACGAACTTCCCCTGTTGGGGCTCGCGCCAGAGTTTTGCGATCAGCGCGCGGATCAGCAGTTGCTGCGCCAGCGACATCCGCGGATCGGGCGGCATTTCGAGCGCGCGGAATTCGACCAGCCCCAGACGCCCGGTCGGGCCATCGGGCGAATACAGCTTGTCGATGCAGATCTCGGCGCGATGGGTATTGCCTGTGATGTCGACCAGGATGTGCCGGAACAGGCGATCCACCAGCCACAGCGGGGCCTCGACATCGGGCGGCGGAACGTGCGCGAGCGCGACTTCCAGCTCATAGAGCCCGTCATGGCGCGCCTCGTCGATGCGCGGCGCCTGGCTGGTCGGACCGATGAACATGCCGGAAAACAGATAAGACAGCGACGGATGGCGCTGCCAGTACAGCACGAGGCTCTTCAGCAGATCGGGCCGGCGCAGGAACGGTGAATCCTGCGGCGTGGAGCCGCCGACCACGACATGGTTGCCGCCGCCGGTGCCGGTGTGGCGGCCGTCGACGAGGAAGCGGTTGGCGCCGAGCCGGATCTTGGCGGCGTCTTCATACAGGCCGAAGGTGATATCGACTGCCTCACGCCAGCTTTGCGCCGGCTGCACGTTGATCTCGATCACGCCGGGATCCGGCGTCACCTTGATAACCTCGACGCGCGGATCGTAAGGCGGCCCATAACCCTCGACATGAACCTGGATCTGCATTTCCTCGGCGGCCGCTTCTACCGCCGCGATCAATTCGAGATAGTCTTCGACCCGCTCTACCGGCGGCATGAAGACGCACAGCACGCCGTCACGGACTTCAACCGAAATCGCCGTGCGCACCGGCTTGAGCCGTCGCCTCTCCTTGGCTTTCGGCTCGGGCTTCGCCGTAACCACTCCTGCCTCAGTGTTCATATCCTCGACCGCAAGTTCCAGACGCGGCTCCATCGGGTCCTGCTCGACGACGTACGGATACTCTTCCGGAGGTATGTGGGGCAGCGACGACATCGGCAGCCGCAGCCCGAGCGGTGAATCGCCAGGTATCAGGAACAGATGCGGCCGCCGCAGCTTCCAGTGTTCGCTGAGCCAGCCCTTAACGTCTTCGCCCGCGTGCTGGATGGGCAGCACGAATCCGTTGGGCGTGTTGAGCCCTTCGTCAAACACCCGCGCCATGCGCTTGCGCTCTTCGGGATCGGCCAGCTTGGAGTCGCCGGGGTCGACATTGGCCGGCAACGCCGCTTCCTTTTGCAGCCAATGCACGGGATCTTCGTAGGCCGGCATCACATAGCCGGTATCGAGACCGAGCCGCGTCGCGGTGCTTTCCATCATCCGCTGCGCGTCCGCGATCCCGGCCTTGCGCGGGTCATCGATCCTGGCAATCAGACCGGCATTCTTCCAGATCGGCACGCCATCCTTGCGCCAATAGAGCCCGAACGCCCAGCGCGGCAGGCTCTCGCCCGGATACCACTTGCCCTGCCCGTAATGCAGCAGCCCGCCCGGCGCGAAGCGGGCGTGCAGCTTGCGGATCAGTTCGTCGGCCAGCGCCTGCTTGGTCGGGCCGACGGCGGCTATATTCCATTCCGGCGATTCCAGATCGTCTACGGAGACGAAGGTCGGCTCGCCGCCCATGGTCAGCCGCACGTCACCGGCCTTGAGATCGCCGTCGACCTGTTCGCCGAGGCTGTCGAGCCGCGCCCAGGATTCATCCGAGAACGGCCGGGTGATCCGCGGCGCCTCGCGGATGCGCTTGACGCTCATCTCGAAGCCGAAATCGACATTGGCGAAGCCGGCGCTGCCCGAGATCGGCGCCGCCGAACGGTAGTGCGGCGTGGCGGCGACGGGTATGTGGCCCTCGCCCGTCAGCATACCCGAGGTGACGTCGAACCCGATCCAGCCGGCACCGGGAAGATAGACCTCGGCCCAGGCGTGCAGATCGGTGAAATCGCTTTCGACCTCGCGCGGCCCTTCGACCGGATCGATGTCGGGACGCAACTGAATGAGATAGCCGGAGACAAATCGTGCGGCGAGGCCGAGGTTGCGGAAGATATGGATCAACAGCCACGCCGAGTCGCGGCACGATCCCGAGCCCACGGCCAGCGTCTCCTCCGGCGTCTGGATTCCCGGCTCCATGCGGATGACGTATTTGATCTGCTTCTGAAGCTGCGCGTTGAGGTCGACCAGAAAATTGACGGTACTGTCGGCCTCGCGCGGAATATCCTTCAGATACGCCGCGAACAGCGGCCCCTGCTCCGTGGTGGCGAGATAGGGCGCAAGCTCGGTCTTGAGATCGTTGGTGTACTGAAACGGAAAACTGCTGGCGTAGCCCTCGACAAAGAAGTCGAAGGGATTGACGACCGTCATCTGCGCCGAGAAGTCGACTTCGATCTTGAGCTCGGTCGCCTTCTCCGGAAATACAAAACGCGCCAGCCAGTTGCCTTGCGGGTCCTGCTGCCAGTTTACGAAATGATTTGCGGGTGTGACCTTGAGCGAATAGCTCAGGATCGGCGTGCGTGTATGCGGCGCCGGGCGCAGGCGAACGGTTTGCGGGCCGAGATCGATCGGTCGGTCGTATTTGTAATGCGTGACGTGATGCAGTGCGACGTAGATCGACACGGACCGGGAACTCCAGCGGATTTTTTAAGCAGAACACCGGTTCTAGGTGGGATCAAGCACTAACAACGGGCAGAGGTTGCCTACCGGAAGTGCGGACGGAGTCGTCCCTGTGAACGCAAGCGTTCGCAGGGACCCATACCGCGTGATCTATCAATGAGGCGGCGTGGCTGCGACCTTCCATGAAACCATGGCCTGTGGTTATTGGCCCCTGCGTTCGCAGGGGCTACGCGAGAGTGGTGCAAGCATTACATCGTCGCCCCCAGCACCCACGGCGCGAACTCGGCGCCGCCGAAATCAAAGCTCTCGCTCTTGGTCGGCTGGCCCGATGCCGTCTTCAGCATCAGTTCGAAAATGCGCTGGCCGCACTGCTGCACGCTCTCCTCGCCGTCGAGGATGGTGCCGCAATTGACGTCCATGTCGTCTTCCATGCGCAGGTACATCGGTGTGTTGGTGGCGAGCTTGATCGACGGCGCAGGCTTGCAGCCGAACACGCTGCCGCGGCCGGTGGTGAAGCAGACGAGATTGGCGCCGCCCGCCACCTGCCCGGTCGCCGCCACCGGGTCGTAGCCGGGCGTATCCATGAACACGAAACCCTTCTTGGTGATGGGCTCGGCGTAATTGAGCACGTCGACCAGGTTGGTGCTGCCGGCCTTGGCCATGGCGCCCAGCGATTTCTCCAGGATCGTGGTGAGGCCGCCGGCCTTGTTGCCGGGGCTCGGATTGGCGTTCATCTCGGCGCCTTCGCGCTTGGTGTATTCCTCCCACCAGCGCATCAGGCCGACGAGTTTCTCGCCGACCTCGCGGCTGACTGCGCGCCGGGTCAGCAGATGTTCGGCGCCATAAGTCTCCGGTGTCTCGGAAAGGATCACAGTGCCGCCGTGGGCAACCAGCAGATCGCTCGCCGCGCCCAGCGCCGGATTGGCCGATACGCCGGAGTAACCGTCGGAGCCGCCGCATTGCAGCGCCACCGTCAACTCGCTGGCCGGCACGGACTCACGCCTCACCTTGTTGGCGTCGGTCAGCGCCTCCTTCACGAAGGCGATGCCGGCTTCCACCGTCTTGCGGGTGCCACCCACTTCCTGGATGTCCATCGCGCGCAGCCGGCCCGCAAGCTTCTGCTCCTGCATCAGTCCGCCGATCTGGTTGACCTCGCAGCCCAGCCCGAGCACGACGACGGCGGAGAAATTCGCATGCCGCGCGTAGCCACCGAGCGTTCGCCGCAGCAGCGCCAGCGGTTCGTCCTGCGTCATGCCGCAGCCGGTCTTGTGGGTCAGCGCCACCACGCCGTCGACATTGGGAAAATCGGCCAGCGGATTGTCGCCGGTGAACGGGTTCTTCTTGAACATGTCCGCGACGATGCCGGCGACATGGGCGCTGCAATTCACCGAAGTGAGGATGCCGATATAGTTGCGCGTCGCCACCCGCCCGTCGCCGCGCCGGATGCCCTCGAAGGTCGCGGGCAGATCGAAATTCGGCACCGGTTTGACGTCGACGCCGTACGCATAGTCCTTGGCGAAATCGCCCATGCCGCAATTCTGGGTGTGCACGTGCTGGCCCGGCGAAATCGGCACGGTGGCGAAGCCGATGATCTGGCCATAACGCCGCACCGGCTCGCCCACGGCGATCGGCTTGATCGCCACCTTGTGCCCCGCCGGGATCCGCTCGACCGTCGTGACCCCGTCGGCCACCACCATGCCGGGCGGCAGGCTTGAGCGTGCGATCAGCACGCCGTCGTCGGGATGCAGGCGAATGACGGGTGCCGGGGTCATTTGGGTACCTCCTCAGGGTTGGCGAGGTATCGTGCCCCGGATGCAGCGCAGCGCGCAAGCGATGCGCTGCTGGTCCGGGGCCTGCGTATACTGCCGGTATCTTTGGGTCCCGGCTCTGCGGTGCACCGCCAAGAGGCGCGGCACCGCGTCCGGGACACGAGGCCTTCTTACGCCTTGCCGGCAGAATCCTTCCGGGTCTGGTTCACCTGCATCTTGGCGTAGGTCATCATCAGGCCGCTCTCGTTCGACAGCGTCACCAGCTTGAAGCCCATGTTGATGGCGCGGACCGCACCCTCGGCGCCCGAGCAGTGAATGCCCGGATAGAGGCCGCGCTTGCCGCATTCCTTGATGATCTTCTCATAGATCTTGAGGATCTCAGGCTCGTCGCGGTCGAGCTTCGGCACCAGGCCGTAGGAGAAGCCGAGGTCGGACGGGCCGATATAGACGCCGTTGATACCCTCGACGTCGAGGATCGATTCCATGTTCTCGACCGCGGTCTTGGTCTCCATCATCGGGAGCAGCACGATCTCGTCGTTGGCGGTCTGCTGATAGCCGCCGGCCGAGCCGTACATGCCCGAACGGATCGGTCCGTTCGAGCGCGTGCCTTTCGGCGGATATTTGGCGTACTGGACGAGGTTCTGCGCCTCTTCCTTGGTGTTGATCATCGGGCAGATCACGCCATAGGCGCCGCCGTCGAGCACCTTGCCGATGATGCCGGGCTCGTTCCAGGGCACGCGGACCATCGGCGTCACCGGATGGCCATTCATCGCCTGAAAGCACTGCACCATCGAAAGGTAATCCTGAACGCCGTGCTGCATGTCGACGGTGACACTGTCGAAGCCGCATTGCGCGATCACTTCGGCGGAGAATCCCGACGGGATCGCGAGCCACGCGTTCACGACGGCCTTGCCTGAGGCCCAGACTTTCTTGACGTTGTTGGTTGTCACTCTTTATTCCTCCTGTTGATCGAACCTTCCCGTCATGGCGTATGCGACGCTCGCCATGACGGAGAATTACGAGGCGGCCCGCTGAATGCTGGACTCGCTGACGCCGACTTCGCGGGCGGTGTTCACAATCGCCGCCCAGGTGTCGTCCGGCAGCGGCACGCCGTTCCTGGTGCGCTCGGCGCGCATCTTCCGTTCGGGATCGCCGGGGACCAGCACGCTCTCGACGCCGGCGATCGGTTTGGTCTCCCGGATGAAGTCGGTATAGCGCGAGATTTCCTCGTCGAAATAATTGCTGGTGTCGATCACCTTGGGGTCGACGTAGAAGGCGAGCATGCCGTTGGCAAACTGCCGGCCGCCTGAGGTCGCGCCGGTGCCGGTGAGTGCGCCACCGAGCAGTTCGCAGATGAACGCGAGCCCGGAGCCCTTGTGCTCGCCGAACGCGCGGATCGCGCCCGTTCCCTTGGTATGGTCGCGCGGGCCGTCCGGCGTGTAGGAGCCATAGAGCACCGACGGCGCCTCGCTCAGCGTACCGTCGGCATCGACCAGCGCACCGGTCGGCAGCTTCTTGCCGCCGCGGCTTGCCACCAGCACCTTGCCTTCGGCAACGACAGAGGTGGCGAAATCGAGCACGATCGGATCCTGCCCCTTGCGCGGGATTCCGACGCAATACGGCGCGGTCGACAGCCGCTTCTGAACGCCGCCGTAAGGCGCCACCAGCAGCGACCCCGCGGCATTGACGAAGTGGACCGATACCAGCCCCTCGGCCGCCGCCATTTCGGCCCAGTCGCCGACGCGGCCGATATGCCCGGCGTTACGCAGCGCGACGGCCGACAGCCCTGCCTTCTTGCACTTCTCGATACCGGTCCGCACCGCGAACGGCGTCACGGTCTGGCCATAGCCGAACTTGCCGTCGACCACGGCGAGCGACGGCGTATCGACGACGATCTCGGGAGTTTGGTTGGGAATGACGTTGCCGGTCTTCTTCCAGCGAACATAGACCGGAACCCGGATCACGCCATGGCTGTCATGGCCGGTGAGATTGGCCGTCGTGAGGTAGGTCGCGATGCGCCTGGCTTCTTCCGGCGAGGATTCCGAATGGGAGAAAACCTCGGCTACGAAATCGATCAGATTGTTGACTTGGATGGTGACCATATCCGGATTGCAGCCCTGTCCTTGCGTCGGGAAGCCAGCGCTGTCGGCGGCGAACCCTTCGAACTCCCGCACCGGTTTTCATGACCGGCTTGGAAGGCACTTGATCGAAAAATCCCGCGCGTGTCTACCGCCACAGTCGCATTTGACAAATGATTGCAATCATTTGCCCGCCCGCTATGCATCGGGTCGGTAGCATCATGCAGATTTGTAATTACTCCCCCGCCTCGGCATCCACCTCGTCAGTCACGCCCATCTCCGCAAGGCTGCGCTCCAGTTCGCCCAGCATGTCCTGCAATTCGGCGAGCTTGCCGGCGCCAAAGCGGCCGGTGATTTCGGCGTAGATCGCCTCGGACGAAGGCGCGACGGCTTCGATCAGCTTCAGCCCCTTCGGCGAGATCGACACCACGCCGCGCCGCAGATCGGCCTCGGCGGTACGCCGCTCGATCAGGTCGCGCGCTTCGAGATCGCGCAGGATTCGCGACAGGCTCGGTCCGAGCAGGAATGCGACGCGCGCCAATTCCGTGACTTCGATGGTGTCCACCGCCGTCAGCGCGCGTAGAATCCGCCATTGCTGTTCGGTCAGCCCGTGATTTCGCAGCGACGGCCGGAACTGTCGCATCACGGCTTCGCGCGCGCGCAGCAGCGCCATCGGCAGCGAGCGGGAAAATTCACGCATCGGCACGCCGCCCTCGCCTCCTTTCTTGCTTGGCATCTTCAGTCGTCCACCATCCCGGAATCGTTGATCGAGCAAGGGTAATGTTTTGCGGCGCAGCAAGCATCAAATCAGCTTGCGGATATCATTTAACATGTTAACTATATTTCAGCACCCTCTTTTTTTGCCTGAGCCATCGCCCCATGCCGCACTTCACGATTGAATATTCAGCCAATCTCGACGGACGCGTCGACATGGGCCTAGTGGTGGAGCTGGTCCGCAAGGCCGCCGTCGAGAGCGGCATCTTTCCGCTCGGAGGCATTCGCGTCCGCGCCATCAGGTGCGAGCACTATGCGATCGCCGACGGCAACAAGAGTTTTGGCTTCCTCGACATGGTGCTGCGGCTTGGCGAGGGGCGCGACCTTGCGACTCGAAAGAAGGCCGGCGAGCATATTTTCCAGGCGCTGTCGGCCCATCTCGATCCAGTGTTTGCGAATAGCAATTTCGCGCTGTCGTTCGACATGCAGATCAACGACAAGGAGACCAGCTGGAAACGCAACAACATCCACGACGCTTTGAAGGTGGAGACGGCCCATGGATAAGGTAACACCCAAGGACGTATTTCAGGCCAACCGCGACCGCGTGGCTCCCCTGCTCGCCAAGTTAAAGAGCGACGGTATCGGGCACATGATCGACGGCAAGACCGTGCCGTCGATTTCGGGCCAGACCTTCGAGACCAGGTCCCCGGTCGACGGCGCGGTGCTGGCATCGGTTGCCCGCGGCAATCCCGAAGACATTGACCGCGCGGCGACCGCCGCAAGCCTGGCCTTCAGATCCTGGCGCGACATGCCGGCGGTGATGCGGAAGAAACTGCTGCATCGCGTGGCCGATGCGATCGAGGACAACGCCGACGACATCGCGGTATTGGAATGCATCGACACCGGCCAGGCGCACCGTTTCATGGCCAAGGCCGCGATCCGGGCGGCCGAGAACTTCCGCTTCTTCGCCGACAAATGCGCCGAGGCGCGCGACGGCCTCAACACCCCGAGCGAGGAGCACTGGAACATCTCCACCCGCGTGCCGATCGGCCCGGTCGGCGTGATCACGCCGTGGAACACGCCGTTCATGCTGTCGACCTGGAAGATCGCGCCAGCTCTGGCCGCCGGCTGCACCGTCGTTCACAAGCCGGCGGAGTGGTCGCCGGTGACCGCGGACCTGCTGGCCAAGCTGGCAAAACAGGCCGGGCTGCCCGATGGCGTGCTCAACACCGTTCACGGCATCGGCGAGGAAGCCGGCAAGGCGCTGACCGAGCATCCCGCCATCAAGGCGATCGGCTTCGTCGGCGAGAGCGCCACCGGCTCCGCGATCATGGCGCAGGGCGCGCCGACGCTGAAGCGCGTGCATTTCGAACTCGGCGGCAAGAACCCGGTGATCGTGTTCGACGACGCCGATCTCGACCGCGCGCTCGATGCGGTGGTGTTCATGATCTACTCGCTGAACGGCGAGCGCTGCACCTCGTCGAGCCGGCTACTGGTCCAGGAAGGCATCGCCGGCAAATTCATCGAGAAGCTGACTGCACGTGTGAAGGCGCTGAAGGTCGGGCATCCCCTCGATCCCTCCACCGAAGTCGGCCCGCTGATCCATGAGCGGCATCTCGCAAAAGTCTGCAGCTATTTCGAGATCGCAAGGAAAGATGGCGCCACCATCGCAGTCGGCGGCGAGCCGCATGATGGCCCCGGCGGCGGGCATTATGTGCAGCCGACGCTGGTCACCGGCGCGCACTCAAAAATGCGGGTGGCGCAGGAAGAAGTGTTCGGCCCGTTCCTCACCGTGATCCCATTCAAGGACGAGAACGATGCGATCGAGATCGCCAACGGCGTGCAATACGGCCTGACAGGTTACGTCTGGACCGGCGACATGGGCCGCGCACTGCGGGTGGCCGATGCATTGGAGGCCGGCATGATCTGGCTCAACTCCGAAAACGTCCGCCATCTGCCGACACCGTTCGGCGGCATGAAATCGTCGGGCATCGGCCGCGACGGCGGCGACTATTCGTTCGACTTCTACATGGAAACCAAGCACGTCTCGCTCGCCCGCGGGACACACAAGATTCAGAAACTGGGAGTGTAACACCGTCGTTCCGGGATGGTCCGAAGGACCAGACCCGGAACCTCGAGATTCCGGGTTCGCTTCGCGCCCCGGAATGACAGAATCCGAGGAAACCACATGCCCGTGCCGACGCACATCTTCGATCCCCCCTTCAACATCATCCGCTGCAGCCATGCCGTGCTCGACGTCACCGACATCGACAAGAGCCGCGCGTTCTACGAGACCACCGTCGGCCTGCATGTCGAGGACGCCGACGACAAAGCGGTATACCTGCGCGGCTCCGAGGAGCACCAGCATCACTCGCTGGTGCTGCGAAAGGCGCCGGTGGCGGCCTGCAGCCGTCTCGGCTTCAAGGTCGGCAACGACGGCGATCTCGACAAGGCGGCCAGCTTCTTTTCCGAGAACGGCATTACCTATGCGTTTGCCGATCAGCCGTACCAGGGCCGTACGCTGCAGTTCACCGATCCCGCCGGCTTCCAGATCGAACTCTACGCGACGATGGACAAGCGCCCCCACCTGCTGCGGCGCTACGACCTCTATAAAGGCTGCCATCCGCAGCGGCTCGATCATTTCAACGTCTTTTCGCCCGAAGTTCAGAACACGGTCGACTTCTACGCCCGGCTTGGCTTCCGCTTGACCGAATATGGCGAGGAAGATGGGCCGAACGGGCGCATCGCCGCCGCCTGGATGCACCGCAAGGGCAATGTGCACGATTTCGCCATCACCAACGGCCGTGGTCCTCGCCTGCATCATTTTGCCTATTGGGTGCCGACGGCGATGAATGTCCTGCATCTGTGCGACGTGATGGCCTCCAGCGGCTATCTGAAGAACATCGAGCGCGGCCCCGGACGTCACGGCATTTCGAACGCATTCTTTCTTTACGTCAGGGATCCCGACGGCCACCGCCTCGAGCTCTACACCAGCGACTATTTCACCGGCGACCACGACCATGAGCCGCTGCGCTGGTCGCTGAAGGACCCGCGCCGGCAGACGCTGTGGGGAGCACCGGCGCCACGCTCCTGGTTCGAGGAGGGCACGCCGTTCACCGGCCAGGCGGTGCGCGAGCCGGCCTTCGTCGCCGATGTCACGATAGCGGATTGATGGAAAAGAAAATGGCTTCACCCCGTCTCGCGACTTTCACCGTCGACGGCGCACAGAAATATGGCGCCGTGACCGAAGCCGGCATCGTCGATCTCTCCGCGCGTTTCGGGAAAGACTATCCGACACTGCGCGAGGCCATCGCCGCCGGCGCCTTGATGAAACTTGCCGAGGAAGGCGCGAAGCGCTCGCCGGACCACGCCCTCGACGCGATCAGTTGGCAGCCGCCGATCCCGTCGCCGGAAAAGATCATCTGCATCGGCGTGAACTACCCGGACCGTAACGCCGAGTACAAGGACGGCCAGGACGCGCCGAAATATCCGAGCATGTTCATGCGGACGCCACGCTCCTTTGTCGGCCACAACGCGCCGCTGATCCGCCCGCGCGTTTCATCTCAGCTCGATTACGAGGGGGAGCTGGTGCTGGTCATCGGCCAGGCCGGCCGGCACATCAGGGAGGCTGACGCGCTCGATCACATCGCCGCCGTCACGCTGTGCAACGAGAGCACCATCCGCGACTGGGTGCGGCACGCCAAGTTCAACGTGACGCAGGGCAAGAATTTCGACTCCACCGGCAGCCTCGGCCCCTGGCTCGTGCCCTACACCAATGAGAGCCAGATCGCGGACATCCGCCTGACCACGCGGGTCAATGGCGAGACGAGGCAGGACGACCGCACCGGGCGGTTGATCTTCGGCTTCCGCTACCTCATCAACTACCTCTCGACCTTCACCACGCTGGTGCCCGGTGACGTCATCGTGACGGGAACTCCGACCGGCGCCGGCGCGCGGTTCGATCCGCCGCGCTATCTCAAGCCCGGCGACGTCATCGAGGTTGAAGCCGATGGCATAGGCGTGCTCAAGAACGGCGTGGCCGACGAAGCCTGAACGATCCTGCATGTAAGTGGCAAGCGAGTGGATAGTACAATGACCTCAACCTCCGGCGGCGAAGCGATCGTCAATGGCCTCGTCGCGCATGGCGTCGATACCGTGTTCGGCCTGCCGGGCGCGCAGATTTACGGCCTGTTCGATGCCTTTCATCAGGCGCAGCTGAAGGTGATCGGCGCCCGGCACGAGCAGGCCTGCGGCTACATGGCGTTCGGCTATGCGCGTTCATCGGGAAAGCCCGGCGTGTTCAGCGTGGTGCCCGGCCCGGGCGTGCTCAATGCGAGTGCGGCGCTGCTCACCGCGTTCGGCTGCAACGAGCCGGTGCTCTGCCTCACCGGGCAGGTGCCGACGAATTTTCTCGGCAAGGGCCGTGGCCATCTGCACGAGATGCCGGATCAATTGGCGACGCTGCGTACCTTCGTCAAATGGGCTGACCGCATCGAATATCCCGACACGGCCCCTGCGATGGTGTCGCGCGCGTTCCAGGAAATGCTGTCGGGCCGGCGCGGTCCCGTTTCGCTGGAGATGCCGTGGGACGTCTTCACCCAGCGCGCGCAGGTCGGCGCCTCCGCCGTGCTCGACACCCTGCCTGCGCCGCAGCCCGATCCTGACCGCATCAAGGCCGCCGCAGCGCTGATCAAGGGCAGCAAGCGGCCGATGATCTTTGTCGGCAGCGGCGCGATCCATGCGCGAGAGGAGATCCTCGAACTCGCCGAGATGATCGACGCACCCGTGGTGGCATTCCGCAGCGGGCGCGGCATTGTCTCCAACGCGCACGAACTCGGGCTGACGATGGCGGCGGCTTATAAGCTCTGGCCGAACACCGATCTGATGATCGGGATCGGTACGCGGATGGAATTGCCCGCATCCGGATTCCGTTGGCCCTACCAGCCGCAGGGGTTGAAATCCGTCCGGATCGATATCGACCCGGTGGAAATGCGCCGGCTTGTATCCGACGCTCCGGTCGTTGCGGACGCCAGGGCCGGCACCGCCGAACTGGCCGCGGCCATGAAGAAGGCCGGCTACGGCAGGACCAGCGGCCGGCGCGCCGAGATCCGCGAGGCCACCGCAGCGGCGCAGCAGGAGATCCAGAAGATCCAGCCGCAGATGGCGTACCTGAAAATCCTGCGCGAGGTGCTGCCGGCCAACGCGATCGTCACCGATGAACTGTCGCAGGTCGGCTTCGCCTCCTGGTACGGCTTTCCGGTCTACGAGCCGCGCACCTTCATCACGTCGGGCTATCAGGGCACGCTCGGCTCCGGTTTCCCGACAGCGCTCGGCGCCAAGGTCGCCAATCCGGACAGACCGGTGGTCGCGATCACCGGCGACGGCGGCTTCATGTTCGCGGTGCAGGAGCTGTCGACCGCCGTGCAGTTCAAGATCGGCGTCGTGACGCTGGTGTTCAACAACAACGCCTACGGCAATGTCCGCCGCGACCAGCGCCAGCATTTTGACGGCCGCGTGGTGGCATCGGACCTGGTCAATCCGGATTTCGTCAAGCTCGCGGAATCCTTCGGCATCGGCGCCGCGCGCGTGACCTCGCCGGACCATTTCCGTCCCGCGCTGGAAAAAGCGCTGGCCGACGGCGGGCCCTATCTGATCTCGGTGGAAGTGCCGACGGATTCGGAAGTGAGCCCGTGGGCGTTCATTCATCCGCCGAAGCCTTAGTCGTTCGTCATTCCGGGGGGTCCGCAGGACCGAATCCGGAATCTCGAGATTCCGGGTCTTGTCCTTCGGACCATCCCGGAATTGACGACGGTGAGAGCTACACTCGTCTCTCCACCACACTCCGCTGCATCCGCAACGCCGCGATCACCAGCAGGCCCAAACCGGCGACCGACCAGCACGCGACCGGCGCCCATTGCAACAGCGGCGCATACTCCCGCAGCTTCATAAACCAGACGAAACGTCGATGAAACGCTTCTTCACTTCTCTCCTTGTGGGAGAAGGAAGATCATCGCGCTTTTCGAAAAGTCAGGTTGATGCGCTGGCGGCCCATGACGGCATGCTCGCCGTCGGCTAGCGGCGCGACACCGTGGAAGAAGAGCCGCGACGGTCCGCCCCATACCACGACGTCGCTGTGCTCCAGCCGGAAACGAGCAGGCTTGTCTGCACGCTTCGGGCCGCCGAACAAGAAAATCGCGGGCAAGCCGAGCGAAACCGAAACGATCGGCGCAGCAAAATCCAGCTCGTCCTTGTCCTGATGCAGCGACAGTTTTGCACCGGGCACATAGCGGTTGATCAGGCAGGCTTCCGGCGCAAAGCCTTTGTACCCGGCGTCATCAGCCGCGTCGGCCGCCAGTCTGCGCAGCACAGGCGGCATCGCCGGCCATTTCTGTCCGGACTCGGGATCAATGGCATCATAACGATAGCCAGTGGGGTCCGACACCCAGCCGACGCTACCGCAATTGGTCATCGCGACCGACATGCGGTGGCCGCCCGGCGTGACCAGATGCCGGAACGGCGACTGTTTGAGGATCGCACGCAGTGCCGGAAGCAACTCGGCTTCGAACGGTCGCGCAAAACCGCGCAGCACCACGGCGCCCTCCGCCATCGCCTCGCGCGGCGGGCGCGTGTCGCCAACGCTCTCGAACAAATCAGCAGTCAATTCAATTGGCACTCACTTGGCATCGTGAAAGATCACGCCGACGGTATTGCGGTGGCCGGAGCGAACCCGGCTGACACCGTGGCGCAGGTTAACCCGGTATGGCCCGCGCGTCCCCTGCACCGGCCTGACATGCACAGCAAAGGCGACCGCATCACCCTGCGCCAGCGGAACCACCTCGGGCCGCGACTGCATCCGCGGCCGCTGCTCCGTCAGCACGAACTCGCCGCCTTCGAAATCGCGTCCCGGCTGCGACAGCAGGATCGCGACCTGCAGCGGAAACACGTGCTCGCCATAGAGATCCTGGTGCAGGCAATTGTAGTCATCGACGCCATATTGCAGCAGCAGCGGCGTCGGCCGGACTTGCCCGGCATCATGGCAGCGTTTCAGGAACGCCTCGTGGCTATCAGGATAGCGGATATCGATCCCCATCGTCTCGTTCCAGCGATTGGCGACCGGACACAGCCGTGCGTAAAGCTCGGGCCGCAGTTGCGCGATCAGATCGGGCAGCGGATAGGCGAAATACTTGTACTCGCCGCGGCCGAAGCCGTGGCGGCCCATCACGATGCGGCTGCGGAAGTTCTTGTCGTCTGGATAGAGCGACACAAGCGCGGCGCATTCGTCGGACGTCAGCAATTCCTTCAGGACGGCGCAGCCCTGGGCGTCGAGGTCGGCGGTGGCCTGCGTCCAGTCGATGGCGTCGACGCGGGCGACGAGTGCTGAGGAACGGTCGATATGTCTTGCGGTCGCTTTCATGGCGGTAAGTCTCGCAAATGGCGCCGGCGCACGCCACCCGATTTCCGCCAACTCCATCGTCGTCCCTGCGAGCGCCGGTACGACGCGGGACAATATCAATGCTACCCGAGCACCGGCATCGTGATAACGTCATACCCGTGGCTGATCTTGCGCTTCAGCACGGGGTCCTCCAGTTCGAACTCGAAGCGATCAGCCGGGCGGATGCCGCCCTTGGCCGCAAAGGTGCCGCCGAACATGGCGCAACCATCCGGCAACCCCTTGCCACCGAAGCCGCCGGCGATCAGGTCCTTCACCGGCAGCATCGCATCGAGCGTGCCCTCCTGGTACAGCACCCGCGCGCCATCGATCAGGGCCCAGGAGCGCAGGATCATCTGGTCCCAGTGGCCGATGACGTCCTCCAGTTCCCACAGCGTCGAGGCCACCGGCTTGTCGCACATCTGCTTGGAGACCGTGACGCTGTAGGCCTCCACCTTGCGGTCGGTATGGTCGGAGCCGCAGCCGACGAAGATGCGGCCCTGCCAGCCGATCAGCACGAACTCGACCTCGCCGCTGGAATCTTCGCCACAGACTTCGATCCGGTCTTCCTGGGTGATCCGCCGCGCCGAGCACCGATAGTAGATCGGTGTCGTCGCCGGGCGCGCGATCCCGATCGCTTCGAGTTCAGCGATATGCTTGTCGCGCGCCACCGGATCGCGGCCGGTCCAGCCGGCAATGACGGCCTTGTCGATGGCGAGTGTCAGCGGCGTGCCTGCGCCCTTGTCCTCGACGATGAAGGTCAGATCAAACACGGATAATGTTCTCCATTCCAGCGGCAAGCTCGAAGATGCGGCGGTCCGATCCGCCCGCCGCCGCGAGCATCAGCCCGACCGGCACCTCGCCTTCGCGATGCGCCGGCAGCGAGATCGCGCAGCCGTCCAGCATGTTGATCAGCGTGCAGTTGCGCAGCGCGCGCAGATTCTCCGTGGAGAACGCCGTATCGTCAGCGAGGTCGGCGATGGCGGGCGGCGTGTTCGCAGTGGTTGGCAGCACGAGCGCGTCATAGGGCGCGATACGTTCTTCTGTCCGCGCAATGAAAGAGCGGCGCGCATTGAGGATATCGATGTAATCGGCGGCGCTGATGCTTTCGCCGCGCAGAATGCGGACGCGAACCCGGGGATCGTAGACGTCGCCCTGGCCGACGATCAGATAGCGGTGCCAGGCATAGCTTTCCGCGGCGGCAAAGCCACCCTTGCTGTTCATGACCCCGACATCGTGGAATTCCGGCACCTCGATCCGCTCGATCGACGCGCCGTGACGCGACAGCGTCTCCAGCGCGCGCTCGAAGGTTGTCGCGACCTCGTCGTCGAGATCGTCGAGCGCGACCGTAGTCGGCACCGCGAGCCGCATGCCCTTGACCGGGCGCGGCTGCAACGGCTGCACGGCTTCACCCGCAAGCACGGCGTCGAGCACCGCGCAGCAACTGACAGTGCGCGCCAGCGGCCCAAAGCTGTCGAGCGAGGAGGACAGCGGCACGCCACCGTGGAGCGGCACGCGGGCCTGTGTCGGCTTGTAGCCGACGATGCCGTTATAGGCCGCCGGAATTCGGCAGGAACCGCCGGTATCGGTGCCGAGCGCGCCATAGGCCATGCGATCGGCGATCGACACCGCGGCTCCGGAGGACGAGCCGCCGGGCACGTGGCCGACGCTGCGATTCCAGACGCTCTTCGGCGTGCCGTAATGCGGGTTGATGCCGATGCCCGAATAGGCGAACTCGGTCATGTTGGTACGGCCAATCACGATGAACCCCGCCTGGCGCAGCCGCGCCACCACGGTCGCGTCGTCATCCGCCGGCGTGCAATTCTCCTCCAGCGCGCGCGAGCCGGCGCGGGTGACCTGGCCCTTGATGTCGAACAGGTCTTTTATCGAGACCGGAATGCCGGCGTAAGGCGACGGCGCGGCGTTGGCCTTGCGCAGCCGGTCCATTGCATCTGCCGCCGCTATCGCCGCGGCCTTGTCGACGTGGATGAAGGTCCGTGCGCCTTCGCCGGCGGGATCGGCAATCCTTGCGAGACATTCTTCGACCAGTTGGCGCGCGGTCGTACGCCCGGCGTCAAAATCGGCGGCCAGGCTGGCAAGTGTCGGTTGGTTCGGCATGGCTTTCTCGCTCGCTTCCCTTGGCGTCACTTGTGATCCGAAGCGACACTGGTGTCGAGATGTGTCCCCGGCGATTTGCCGTGACGCGGACTATCTCCGATGACACGCTGGCATACAAGCGCTCTCCGGCGCAGGAATGCAGCCATGCGACAGCACCGCTGCTGGACCGTTGACGGGCAATGGTCAAATGTCGCATCAAGATCGCAACAAGCGCCCCCGGCGCCCGTTTCCCAAGGAGAACAGCCGATATGGCGGAGCCCGCGCGCGCGAAACCAAAGCCCACACCCGAAACGCAGCATTTCTGGGATGGCACGCAGGCCGGCGAATTGCGCCTGCAGCGCTGCGACGCCTGCGCCAACGTCTACTTTCCGCCGCGCCCGTTCTGCCCCTCCTGCGCCTCGCGCAAGGTCTCGGTCTTCAAGGCGAGCGGCAAGGGCAAGCTCTACAGCTACGTCATCAACCACCGTCCGGCGGCGCCCGGCTTCACGCCGCCCTACGCGATCGCGGTCGTCGAACTCGACGAAGGTCCGCGTATGATGAGCAACATCATCGACTGTCCGCAGACGCCGGAAGCGCTGGAACTCGACATGAAGCTCGAAGTCGCGTTCGAAAAGCTCGACGACAAGATCACCCTTCCTCAATTCCGTCCGGCGAAGGGCTAAGCACCATGCGCAAGAATGCAGTCGCCGTCGTCGGCGCAGCCGAGACCACCGAACTCGGCGTCATCCCGAACATGTCGCAGATCCAGCTCCATGCGGACGCGGCGCTCAACGCCATCGCCGATGCCGGGCTGAAACTCTCCGACATCGACGGCATCGCCACTGCCGTGGAAACCCCGCAGCAGATCGCCCACTATCTCGGCATCACGCCGACCTGGGTCGACGGCACCTCCGTCGGCGGCTGCTCGTTCATGCTGCACGTCCGCCACGCGGCGGCGGCGATCGAGGCCGGCCTCTGCAAGACCGTGCTGATCACGCATGCCGAAAGCGGCAAGTCGATGATCGGCAAACTGCCGCGCTCGACGGCGCCAGACAGCCTCAACGGCCAATTCGAGTCGCCGTTCGGCGTCTATGGCCCGCCCAGCATGTTCCCGATCCCCGTGCTTCGCTACATGAAGACCTACGGCATCACCCATGAGCAGATCGCCATGGTCGCCGTGGTGCAGCGGGAATGGGCCGCGAAGAATCCGCGCGCCACCATGAAGGCGCCGATCACGGTCGAGGACGTGCTGAATTCACGGATGATCGCCTATCCATTTCGCATCCTGCAATGCTGCCTCGTCACCGACGGCGGCGGCGCGCTGATCCTGACCTCGGCCGACCGCGCCAAGGACTTTCCAAACAAACCGGTCTATATCCTTGGTACCGGCGAGAGCGTGGAAACGCCGATGGTCAGCCAGATGGAGACGTTCAACTCCTCGCGCGCCTTCAAGGTCGCAGGTCCCACCGCATTCCGCGAAGCCGGCATCACCCACAAGGACGTCGACCACCTGATGATCTACGACGCCTTCGCGCATCTTCCGCTGTTCGGGCTCGGCGATCTCGGCTTCATGCCGCACGAGGAGACCGGCAAGTTCATCGCCGACGGCAACACCCGCGCCGGCGGCAAGCTGCCGCTCAACACCAACGGCGGCGGGCTCAGCTACATGCATTCCGGAATGTACGGCATGTACGCGCTGCAGGAGAGCGTGCGGCAGATGCGCGGCATCGCGCCGGCGCAGGTCAAGGATGCGAAGATTTCGGTCTGCCACGGCGTCGGCGGCATGTTCGCGGCGAGCGGCACGATCATCTTTACGAACGAGAAGTAATCACCCTTCGTCATTCCGGGGCGCGCAAAGCGCGAACCCGGGATCTCGAGATTCCGGGTCTGGTGCTAGCGCACCATCCCGGAATGACGGAGGACAACAGGAGAACTCCCATGACCAAATCACTGCAAGATAAAGTCGTCATCGTCACCGGCGCTGGCCGCGGCATCGGGCGCGAGATCGCGCTGCTCTGCGCCGCCGAAGGCGCCAAGGTCGTGGTCAACGATCCCGGCGGCGCCGCCGACGGTGCTGGTTCGAGCGCCGCGCCCGCCGAGGAAGTAGTCGAGGAAATCAAGAAGCGCGGCGGCATCGCGGTCCCCAACTTCGAGTCGGTGGCGGAAGCGATCCCCGCGAGCAAGATCGTCAAGACCGCGACGGATCATTTCGGCCGGCTCGACGGCGTGGTCAACAATGCCGGCATCCTGCGCGACATGATCTTCCACAAGATGAGCGTGGAAGCCTTCGAGGCCGTCATCAAGGTGCACCTGATGGGTTCGTTCTACGTCTCGCACGCCGCGGCACGGATCTACCGGGAACAGGAGAGCGGCTCCTTCGTCCACTTCACCTCGACCTCGGGCCTGATCGGCAATTTCGGCCAGGCCAACTACGCCGCCGCCAAGCTCGGTATCGTCGGCCTGTCGAAGTCGATCGCGCTCGACATGGGCCGCTTCAACGTGCGCTCGAACTGCGTCTCGCCGTTCGCCTGGACCCGCATGATCGGCACCATCCCGACCGAGACCGAAGCCGAAAAGGCGCGGGTCGAGAAGATCAAGCAGATGGGCCCGGAGAAGATCGCGCCGGTGTGCGCTTATCTCATGTCCGATGCCGCCAAGGACGTCACCGGACAAATCTTCGGTGTGCGGATGAACGAGATATTCCTGTTCAGCCAAAATCGTCCGATCCGCTCGGTGCAGCGGAGCGAAGGCTGGACGCCGCAGACCATCGCCGAGCACGGCATGCCGGCGCTGAAGGGATCGTTCTACAAGCTCGACCGTTCCGCGGACATCTTCCCCTGGGATCCGATCTGAGGGGGCGAATGGGGAGTGGCGAATAGCGAATAGAGAAGAATTCTATTCGCTACGCGCCATTCGCTACTCACCTCATCCGCTGTTCCGCAACCCCGCCGAAATCCCGTTGATCGTGAGCTGAATCCCGCGCAGCACCTGTTCGTCCGGGTTCTGCGCACGATGCTCCTTCAGCAATTCGACCTGCACATGGTTCAGCGGGTCGAGATAGGGGAAGCGGTTGCGGATCGAACGGTCCAGCAACGAGTTGCCCTGCAGCAGCCGCTCGTGCCCCATGATGTCGAGCAGCGTCTCGATGGAAGAATGCCACTCACGCCGGATGCGGCCAAAGATGTTCTCGCGCAATTTCACGTCGGGCACCAGTTCGGCGTAGCGCGAGGCGATCGCAATCGAGCTCTTGGCCAGCACCATGTCCATGTTCGACAGCAGCATGCGGAAGAACGGCCATTCACGATAGAGTTCCTGCAGGAACGGCATGCCGTGCTCCGGATGCTCCGCGATCCAGGTTTCGACCGCGGTGCCAAAACCGTACCAGCCCGGCAGCATCAGCCGGCATTGCGCCCAGCTGAACACCCACGGGATCGCCCGCAGGTCCTCGATCTCGCGGGTCTTCTTGCGCGAGGCCGGACGGCTGCCGATGTTCAGCGTCGCAATTTCGGTGATGACGGTCGAGCCCCAGAAATAATCGGCAAAGCCTTCGGTCTCATAGACCAGGCCGCGATAGGCCTTGAAAGCCAGCGCCGACAGTTCGTCCATCGCGGTCAGATATTCTTTCCGCGGCGCGCTTTGGCGGGGATGCAGCAGGCTCGCCTCAAGCGTCGCGGCAGCGAGGATTTCCAGATTGTTGCGGCCGACTTCGGCGTTGGAATATTTGCTGGAGATGATCTCGCCCTGCTCGGTGATGCGGATCTGGCCGTTCACGGCGCCACCCGGCTGCGCGATGATGGCATCATAGCTCGGTCCGCCGCCGCGGCCGACCGATCCGCCGCGGCCGTGGAACAGCCGCAGACGCACGTGATGACGCTCGAACACCTCGACCAGGCCGATCTCGGCCTTGTAAAGCTCCCAGCCCGAGGTGACGAAGCCGCCGTCCTTGTTGCTGTCGGAATAGCCCAGCATCACTTCCTGCACACTGCCGCGGCTGTCGACCAGCTTGCGGTAGTCGTGCAGCGACAGCATCCGGTCCATGATGCCGGATGAGGCCTGCAGATCCTCGATGGTCTCGAACAGCGGCACGATATTGATCGCGCTGCGGCCGGACGGATTGACGAGGCCGACCTCCTTCAGCAACACCGCGACCTCCAGCATGTCGGACATGCCCTTGCACATCGAGATGATGCATTGCGAGATCACGTCGGCGCCGAATTTGGCGTGGGCCTCGGCGGCGGCGCGGAACAGCGCCAGTTCGCCGAGCGTTTCCTCGCTGTACTTGACGAAGGCCGAACTGAGCGGCCTTGCGCTGCGCAGCTCGTTCATCAGCAGATTGACGCGGGCTTCCTCGCCGAGCGCCAGATAGGACATGCCGGGGATCGCGGCATCGAACAGTTCCGCGACCGTGCGTTCATGCACGGCCGAATTCTGTCTGATGTCGAGCCGGGCGAGATGGAAGCCGAAGCAATCCACCGCGCGGCGCAACAGCCGCAACCGCCCGCGCGCGATCACGCCGGAATTATTCGCGATCAGCGAGCGATCGAGAACGTCCAGATCGGCCTTGAACTCCTTCACGCTGGCGTAGGGCGCGGCCTCGCCGACCGGCCGGCGGGTGGTTTCGACCTCCAGCCGCAGCGCGGTCGCGGTCAGGCGGGCATAGATGCCGGAGACCGCCAATCGATAGGGCTCGCCGCTTCGATGCGGCGAGGTGTCCGGCGAGCGCCCGGAAAGTTCGCGCAATTCGTCGGAGACGTCGGCAAGATGCGCCGCCAGCGACAGCTCCGAGCCGAGCGCGTGCAACTGCTCCAGATAGAAGTTCATCACCCGGCTCGACTGCAGCCGCAGCGTGCCGCGCATGACGTCGGCGGTCACGAACGGGTTGCCGTCGCGGTCGCCGCCGATCCAGCTTCCCATGGTCAGGAAGGAAGCCAGTTCGCCGGACGCCCCCTCGTCCTGGTTAAGCAGGTCCTCCAGCGCGCAATGCAGCCGCGGCACCTCATGCAGGAAGGTGTAGTCATAGAACGAGAGGCCGTTGGCGACCTCGTCGAGCACCGTCAGCTTGGTCCGGCGCAACAGATTGGTCTGCCACAGCGTCAGCACGGCGCGGCGCAATTGTTCATCGCTGGCGTCGGCTTCCTCCGGCGTCAGTTTCATGCGCTCGCGCCGGTCGAGCAGCGCCGCGATCTCCATCTCGCGGTCCATCGTGCTCTTGCGGCGGACTTCGGTCGGATGCGCCGTCAGCACCGGACTGACCTGCGCGTCCTTGAAGAAGCGCAAGAGATCGGCGGCGCTGAAGCCGGCCGCCTTGGCGTGGGACAGTGTCTGGGCAAGCGTGCTCGCGCGCGGCCCGCCATTGGCGCCCCACCCGCGCATCTGTCGGATATTGTTCTGGTCCTCGGCGATGTTGGCGAGATGCGAGAAATAGCTGAAGGCGCGAACGATCCGTACGGTGTCGGCGGTCGACATGCTGTCGAGGATGGTTTCCAGTTCCCGCCGCGCCAGGCGGTCCTCATCGCGGTGGAACCGGATCGAGGTCTGCCGGATGCGCTCGACCAGGTCGAATATTTCGGCGCCTTCCTGGTCGCGCACGGTATCGCCGAGAATCCGCCCAAGCAGGCGGATATCGGTCCGTAGCCGCGCGTCTTCCGCGTCTTCAGCGCGATTTGACCGGACTTCAGTCTCGGTGGGCATGGTCTCGGAAGGCACGATCTGGGAAGACATGGCTGGCACCCTCAGAAACTGCCCGGCATTCCGAGTGTGCAAGTTTTTTGCCGCAGTGCAAGATAAAGATGGAGGTGGCCACGCAACGCTCGTGTCCCGGACGCGCAGCGGCATGCAATGCCGCTACGCAGAGCCGGGACCCACTCTCGGGAGCGCATAGGCCCCGGATCAGCAGCGCAACGCTGGCGCGCTGCGCAGCATCCGGGGCACGGAGAGCGCCCCTAAATCCTCCGCCCCGCCCGCTCCCAATACGGATCGCGCAGGCGGCGCTTGAAGATCTTGCCGGAATCTTCGCGCGGCAGGTTCGTCTGGATTTCGATGTGCTTCGGCACCTTGTAGTCTGCCAGCGAGACCTTGAGCTGGGCGCGGACGGAAGCGATGTCCAGCATCACCCCCGGCTGCGGCTCCACCACCGCCATCAGCGCCTCGCCGAACTCCGCGTCGGGGATGCCGAACACAGCACAATCATGCACGCCCGGTATTGCGTGCAGCGCCGCCTCGATCTCGGCGGGGTAGATGTTGACGCCGCCCGAAATCACCATGTCGCGCTTGCGGTCGCAGATGAAGACATAGCCGTCCGCGTCGATATAGCCGACGTCGCCGGAGGTGATGAAGCCGTCGCGATCGATCTCGGCGCGCTTCTCCGGCTTGTTGTGATAGGTGAAGTCCGGGTTGCCGACGATGCGCGAATATATTTCACCGATCTCGCCCTGCGGCAATTCCCTGCCGTCGTCGCTCATGAAGCGCAGCTCCGCCCCCGGGGCAATCTTGCCGACCGTGCCGGGCTTCTTCAACGCATCCTCTGATGTGGCAAAGGTGACGGCGCTGGATTCGGTCGAGCCATAGAATTCGTAGATGATCGGCCCCCACCATTCGATCATTGCCTGCTTGACGTCGGCGGGGCACGGCGCGGCGGCATGGATGACATGGCGCAGCGAGGACACGTCGTATTTCTTGCGGATCTCCTCCGGCAGCTTCATCAGCCGGATGAACATGGTCGGCACCATGAAGATGGTATCGACCTTCTCGGTATCGATCACCCGCAGGAACTCTTCCGGGTCGAAACGCGGCATGATCACCAGCGCGCCGCCAAGCCGGCCGGCGCGCAGGCCGAACGAGTTCGGCGCGGAATGATAGAGCGGCCCGGGAAGCAGCGCGCGGGCGCCCTGCTTGAGGCCGTAAATCATGGTGCGCAAGCGTTCGCCATTGGCGACCTGCTCGGGCGTCGGCGCATTGCGGCGTACCCCCTTCGGATGGCCTGTCGTGCCCGACGTGTAGATCATGTTCTGCGGCTGCGGCACCGCCGGCCCGTCATAGCGCGGGTATTGCTTGAGCCAGGACTCGAAATCGATCGCGAAATCGGGCGTCGCCAGATGGTCCGGGTTGATCTTGTAGTTGGCGAGAATTTCCGGAGGCGTCGGCACGCTGATCGCAGTGACGCCTTCCGGAATCGCGTCGCGCAATTGATGCAGCATGTCGGCATGCGCGATCAGCACCGCGGTGCCGCAATCCTTCAGCACGTAGTTGATCTCTTCCGGCTTGAAGTGCCAGTTCACGGGCACGCCGTAAGCGCCGAGCCGCATCGCGGCGTAGGCCGCCTCGATGAAGGCAATGTCGTTGCGCATCAGCATGGCGACGCTGTCGCCCTGCTTGACGCCAAGCTTCTGCAACCCGCTGGCGATACGGTCGGCGCGGTCGGCGATCTCGTCATGGCTGCGCCTGCGTGGGCCGCTGATGACGCCGTGGAAGAGTTGGGAGGCTGGCATTATAGCGTTCCGATCTTTCGTCGGTTCCAGGAATGACCTCGATGGTCGTCATTCCGGGATGGTCCGAAGGACCGGACCCGGAATCTCGAGATTCTTAGGTACGCAATTGCGTACCATAGTTCGATGCCTTCGCATTGCCCCGGAATGACGGGAGAATAATCTACCCTGCCTCCGCAAACCGTGGCGCGCGCTTCTCGATATTCGCGCGCACGGCCTCGGTCTGGTTGGCGCTGCCGAGCAACTTCTGCTGCTCGACGGATTCGGCGAGCAGCGCCGGGCCGGGATCGACCGACAGCTTGTTCAGCATGCGCTTGGCGGCGCGGATCGCATCCGGGCTTTTTCCCGCGATTTCGCGCGCAAGTTCGAGCGCCGCGGCCCGCGGGTCGTCGCAGATCCGCGTCGCCAGGCCATAGCTCATCGCTTCCTGCGCCGAGAAGATGCGGCCGGTATAGGTGAGTTCGCGCAGGATGTCGTCGCGCACGAGCGTGGCGAGGATCGGCGTGCCGGCCATGTCGGGCACCAGGCCCCATTTGATCTCCATGATCGACATCCGCGCGTCGGGCGTCAGGAAGCGCATGTCGGCACCGAGCGCGAGCTGAAACCCGCCACCGAACGCCACGCCCTGGATCGCGGCGATCACGGGCACCGGAAGTTCGCGCCAGCCCCATACCGCCTGTTGCGGGAAATTCGCCAACCCATGCGTGCGTGCAGAGAGGTCACGCTTCTCGCCACCGGGGACCCCGTTACCGCCACTTTCCTTCATCGCGGCGAACCGGCTCATATCGAGGCCGGCGCAGAACGCCCGTCCCTCCCCGGACAATACTACCGCGCGAACCCCTTTTTCATGGGCCAGCCGCTCGGTCGCCGCCACCAGCGCCTCGAACATCGCGGCGTCGAGCGCGTTCATCTTGTCGGCCCGCACCAGTCGGACATCGGCAATGCCGTCCGAAATCGATATCGAGACGCGTTGCTCCATGAGAATTCCTCCACGCTTGATTGCTTGCCGCTTTACAGAACGGCGTTGACGAGATTTAGTCAATCGACCAATTAACAGCAATTCCTTTGGGGGGAAACGATGTTCAACGATCAGCTTCTCGCAGGGCGGCGCATCCTCGTAACCGGTGGCGGCACCGGTCTTGGCAAATCCATGGCCGCACGGTTTCTTCAACTCGGCGCCGAGGTTCATATCTGCGGCCGCCGCAAGATCGTCTGCGACGAGACCGCAACCGAATTGATGGACGAGTACGGTGGGCGCGTGGTCAGCCACGGCGTCGACATCCGCAACGCGATGGCCGTCGACGAGATGATCGAGGCGATCTGGACCTCGGGTCCCCTCACCGATCTCATCAACAACGCCGCCGGCAATTTCATCTCGCGGTCGGAAGAGCTTTCGCCGCGCGGCTTCGATGCCGTCGCCAACATCGTCATGCACGGCACGTTCTACGTGACGCATGCGGTGGGCCGGCGCTGGATCGCCGCCAAGCTGCCCGGCAACGTGGTATCGATCACGGTGACCTGGGTGCGCAACGGCTCGCCCTATGTGGTGCCTTCGGCGATGAGCAAATCGGCGATTCACGCCATGACCATGTCGCTGGCGGTCGAATGGGGCAAACACGGCATCCGCCTCAACACCATCGCGCCGGGCGAAATCCCGACCGAGGGCATGAGCAAGCGCATCAAGCCCGGCGACGAGGCCGGCGCGCGCACCAAGGCGATGAACCCGATGGGCCGGGTCGGCACCATGGAGGAGTTGCAGAACCTCGCGGTGTTTTTGATTTCCGGCGGCTGCGACTGGATCAACGGCGAAACCATCGCCATGGACGGCGCGCAGGCGCTCGCCATGGGCGGCAATTTCTACCAGCTGCGCGACTGGAGCGACGACGACTGGAACCAGGCCCGCGACTCGATCAAGGCGCAGAACGAAAAGGACCGCGCCGCGCGGGGGTGATCTCTGCTGTCGTTCCTGCGAACGCAGGAACCCATAACCACCGTCGCCAATTGTTACAAAGGCAACTAGCGCCATCGTGTCGCCGATGGGCCGCGGCGTATGGGTTCCTGCGTTCGCAGGAACGACAGTGCCGTATTGTCTTTGTTGCCGGATGACGCCAAACTCCGCGTAACGAAAACAAGACTCCACGGGAGAGACATGCCCACTTCGCAACAACCGGCGAACCTAGCCGACATGGTGCGCGACCGCGCCAGGACGCGCGGCAACGCGCTGGCCTATGAATTCGAGGGCCGCCAGACCAGCTTCGCCGAGTTCGACATCAAGACCAACCGTGTTGCGAACGCGCTTGTAGCGCTGGGCGTCAAGCCGGGCGAGCGCATCGCCTATCTCGGGAAGAACAGCGACATCTATTTCGAGCTTTTGATGGGCGCGATGAAGGCCAATGTGGTGATGGCGCCGGTGAACTGGCGCCTCGCCGGGCCGGAGGTCGCCTTCATCGTCGGCGATTGCAGGGCGCCGGTGCTGTTCGTCGGACCCGAATTCATCACCCAGGTCCGCAACATCAAGGCGCAATTGCCTGATGTCCGCACCATCATCACCACCGAGGGCGGCGCTTCGGAATGGCAGGACTTTACGGCGTGGCGGGATGCTGCGAGCGCCGACGATCCCAAAGTGCCGATCAACCCGAAGGACATCGCGATCCAGCTCTATACCTCGGGCACCACAGGCAAGCCCAAGGGCGCGATGCTGTCGCACGCCAACTTCCTCAATCTGGTGCAGACCGGCAACGAGGCCGAGAAGCCCGAGTGGAACAAGTGGTCGACCGACGACGTCTCGCTGGTGGCGATGCCGATCTTCCATATCGGCGGCTCCGGCTGGGGCGTGATGGGGCTCTATCACGGCGCCCGCGGCGTAATCGCCCGCGAGTTCGACCCGACCAAGGTGCTGGATTTCTTCGAGCAGTCCGGCATCACCAAGCTGTTCATGGTGCCCGCGGCGATGCAGTTCGTGGTGCGGCAGCCACGCGCACGCGAGGTGGATTTCTCGCGGCTGAAATACATGCTGTACGGCGCCTCGCCGATTCCCGCAGCGCTGCTGAAGGAATGCATCGAGGTGTTCAAATGCGGCTTCGTGCAGATGTACGGCATGACCGAGACGACTGGCACCATCGTGGCGCTGCCGCCCGAGGACCACGTCGAGGGGCTCGAGCGCATGCGCTCCGCCGGCAAGGCGCTGCCCGGCATCGAGCTTGCGATCCTCGATCCCGACGGCAACCGGTTGCCGCCGCGCCAGGTTGGCGAAATCGCGACCCGCTCCGGCTCCAACATGGCCGGCTACTGGAACCTGCCGGAAGCCACCGCGAAGACGCTCGGCGCCGACGGCTGGCTGCGCACCGGCGACGCCGGCTACATGGACGAGGACGGCTACCTCTATATCCACGACCGCATCAAGGACATGATCATCTCCGGCGGCGAGAACATCTACCCCGCCGAAGTCGAGAGCGCGCTGTGCGATCACCCCGACGTGGCTGAAGCCGCCGTGATCGGCATCCCCGACGACAAATGGGGCGAAGCGGTCAAGGCGATCGTGGTGATGAAGCCCGGCAAGCAGGCCACCGCCACCGACATCATCAATTTTACGCGTGAGCGCATCGCCGGATTCAAGACGCCGAAATCGGTCGACTTCCTGGAGGCGCTGCCGCGCAACCCGTCGGGGAAGATCCTGCGGAGGAATTTGCGGGACCCGTACTGGGCAGGGAAAGACCGCCAGGTGAATTGATCAACCTCCGCTGTCGTCACCCGCGAAGGCGGGTGACCCAGTATTCCAGAGGCCGCGGAGATTTAACGGACAAGCCGCGGCGTACTGGATACCCCGCCTTCGCGGGGTACGACGGCATGGTGCGCGGCGCGGCGCGCAACACTCTCAATGCTTCCCCGCGCCCATATACCCGAACAAAAATCCCGCGACCTTGCGCTTCTGGATTTCCTCGCTGCCCTCCGTGATGCGGTAGCGGCGGTGGTGGCGGTAGATGTGCTCGAACGGCTTGTGGCGCGAGTAGCCCATGCCGCCATGGACCTGCATGGCGCGGTCGGCGGCTTCGCAGCACAGGCGGTTGGCCCAGAAGTTGCACATCGACACCCGGTCGGAGAGCGTGTGCTCGACCTGCGCCTGGGTAAGCTGATCCATCTCCCACGCGGTCTTGCGGATCAACAGCCTGAGCATCTCGGCCTGCGTCGCCAGTTCCACCAGCGGCCACTGGATCGCCTGGTTCTCGGCCAGCGCCTTGCCGAACGGCTTTCGCTCGCGCGCGTATTTGACGCTCTCGTTGATGCAATAGACCGCAGCACCCAGCGAACTCGCCGCCTGGCGGATGCGGTTCTCGTGCACGAAGCACTGCGCCAGCGACAGGCCGCGGCCGACCTCGCCGAACAGCGCGTCCTCCGGCACGAACACGTCCGTGAAGCTGACGCGCGGGTGATCGGTCGGCATGTTGAAGGTCCACATATATTCCTCGACCTTCACGCCGAGGCTCTTGGCCGGCACCAGGAAGCAGGTGATGCCGCGCGCATCGCCGTCATTGCCCGAGGTGCGGGCAAACAGCGCGCAATGGGTGGCGACATGCATGCCGGTCGTCCACATCTTCTCGCCGTTGATGATCCAGCCCTTGACGTTGTCGCGCGCCGCCTGCACCGCGCGCGTCTCCATGTGCGTCGCGTCCGAGCCGTGGTTGGGCTCAGTCAAGCCAAACGTGATGCGGTACTTCCCCCTGATCGAACCGTCGATCATCTCCTTCTGCTCCTCGGTGCCGTAGCGGTCGAGCATGGTGACGATCGGCAGATTGCCGACGATCGAATGCTCGTTCTGCAGGTCGTTGTGCAGGCCGAGACCCTTGGAAGCAAAGTGCTCGCGGATCACGGCCATCCAGAGGTTGGAACCGTCCTTGCCGCCATAGCGCTTCGGGATCGCGAAGCGGAGATGTCCGGCGTCGTCCGCGAGGTTCTTCGCCTTGCGCAGCAGCGCCTCCCATTCGTGCCGCGGCAGGCCGCCGTTCTCGAAATCGGTACGCGCCCATTCGCGGCGATGATCGAAAAAGCGGATGTTGTCGTCGGCTTCTTCCAGCGGCTTGATCTCGCGTGCAATGAAGCCGTCGAGTTCTTCGAGATAGGCGGTGAGGTCGGCAGGCAGGTTGAAATCCAAGGCGGTCTCTCCCGGAATCGTCGTCTGTTTTGATTTGCGTTTAGGCGCTACGCGGCGCTCATGCTTGCATCGATTAAGGTTGGAAGACCGGACCCAAGTCAAGCTCAAGTCAAGCAAGGGAATAGCGCTTGGCACGCGCGGGCGCCTTGCGTAATTGGATGGTACCAGACGACGGGCGCGCGGTAGTATCGGCCGTATTCTTCGCCGCAGAAAATCGAACGGGAGCAAACATGGATCTGAAATTCTCCAAGGTGACGCGCAAGGGCCCGGTCACGATCATCACGCTGTCGCGGCCCGAAGTGTACAATGCGTTGCATATCGACGCGCATTTCGAGCTCAACAAGGTGTTCGACGATTTCTCCGCCGACCCCGAGCAATGGGTGGCGATCGTCACCGGCGCCGGCGACAAGGCGTTCTGCGCCGGCAACGACCTGAAATGGCAGGCGGCCGGAGGCAAGCGCGGCTGGGACAAGGGCGGCTTTGCCGGCCTCACCTCGCGGTTCGACTGCGACAAGCCGATCATCGCCGCCGTCAATGGCGTCGCGATGGGCGGCGGCTTCGAGATCGCGCTGGCCTGCGACCTCATCATCGCGTCGGAAAATGCCACCTTCGCCCTGCCCGAGCCCCGCGTCGGCCTCGCAGCGCTTGCCGGCGGCGTGCACCGGCTGCCGCGGCAGATCGGCCTGAAGCGCGCCATGGGCATGATCCTCACCGCCCGCCACGTCTCCGCCAAGGAAGGCCTCGAACTCGGCTTTGTGAACGAGGTGGTTCCATCAGGCGAAGCGCTGTCCGCCGCGGAGCGCTGGGCCGAGACGATCTGCAAGAACTCGCCGATGTCGATCCGCGCCTCCAAGCAGGCGATCCAGCGCGGGCTGGAAGTGTCGCTGGAACAGGCGATCGCCGAGCAGCGCGAATATCCCGCGGTGAAGGCGATGGCGGCGTCGCAGGATTACATCGAAGGCCCGAAGGCGTTTTCGGAGAAGCGCCCGCCGAAGTGGCTGGGGAAGTGACGACTTAGTCGTCATTCCGGGGCGATGCGAAGCATCGAACCCGGAATCTCGAGATTCCGGGTCTGGTGTTAACGCACCATCCCGGAATGACGTGCTGATCACTCAGATCTCGTAGGATGGGTAGAGCGCAGCGAAATCCATCATCTCTCCGCGCAATGGATTGATGGGTTTCGCTTCGCTCTACCCATCCTACTTGTTCCCCAGCTCCCGTTTATACGACCCGTAGTTCGGCTGATCGACGGCGAGCTTGTCCATCGTGGTCTGCCAGAGATGCTCCTTGAGCCCCGGCGTCTGCAGGTCGACCTCACCCTTTGCGATCTTCTCCGACAGCGCGCGATTCAATTCGATCAGCGAGCCATCCGAATCCAATAGCTGCTTCAGCCGCGCGGTCTCCGCCGCATCGCCGCCCTGCTCCAGCGTCAATTGCCGCGCAACGAGATCTAGTGCGTTGATGCCGACGCGGAGCTTGAAGGCGTTGTGGCCCTTGATGACAGGTGTGATTTCATTGCGAAGGAAATCCGCAACCGCCTTGATCAGTTCGGTGGGTGTCGGTTCGTCCTGCATCTTATTTCCCTCGCGGAGCAAGCAGCCGCAGCAGATCGATCTCCGTCTCCGATGAGCGGCGTCCGATCATCGCCTGCTCCATCGGGTGATCGGGGGCGTTGCGGAAGCGCTGCATCATGCGGCCGCACATGGTGCCCCAGCGCAGCGTGCCCATCACCTCCCAGAACATCACGCGATCGGGGTCGGCCTTGCGCCCGGCTTCTTCGTAACCCGCGAACAAATCCTCGCGGGTGCCAAAGCCGCCGACCGGTTTGTCGATCTCGCCGAAGCGCCAGGAGTTGACGCAGATCCAGCCGAGGTCCTCCATCGGATCGCCGAAATGCGCGAGCTCCCAGTCCAGCACCGCGCGCACGCCGTCGGGGCCGATGATGAGATTGCCGTGACGGAAATCGCCATGCACCAGCGTGACCTCGCGCGACGGGCCGGGATCGCGGTCAGCGAGCCAGCGCAGCGCAAGCTCGAACACCGGTCGCGGCCAGTTGGACTTCTGGTATTCGCGCGTGAGATCGGCGATCTCCGCTGTCGTGGTATTGGTGCGCATATCCGGCAGCTTGCTTTTTGGAAGGCCATGAATGCCGGCGGCGATCCTGCCGATCTGGCGCGCCAACAGCGGTCTCGCCTGGGCAAATTCGTCGTCGCGCAGGATCTTGCGCGCAATGGTCTCGCCCTCCACTCGCACCATGATGAAGCCCCGGCCGAGTTCGTCCGCAGGCGTCAACACATGCATCACGCGCGGCGACGGCAGGCCGACATCGTGGGCAAGCTGCATGAGCACGGCTTCGCCATCGAGGTCAACACCGCGCGAGGGCGAAGGCGACGCCCCATAGCCCGGCGGCGAGCGGCGCAGGATGGCGCCGACATTGCCGTCCGGGTGCACGATGTCGAACTTCCAGGTCTCCTGGCTGGCGCCGCCGGAAAGTCTTGCGGCCCCAGTGACGCCGGTCGCTCCCGGATACCAGGAGGCGACGCAGCGTCCGAGTTGCTGCTCGATCATTTGCCCTTGAACTTGGCGGGGCGTTTTTCGAGGAAGGCCGTGACGCCTTCCTTGAAATCTTCCGCCGCGCCCGCGATGCGCTGCGACTCGAATTCGAGGTTGAGCTGCTCCTCGAACGAATTCTCCGGGCTGTCCCAATAGAGTTTTCGGATCAGCGACAGCGCAATGGTCGGCCCGTTGGCGAGGTCATGCGCCAGCTTCATCGCCTCTTCCATCAGCACGCCGTCGTCGTGGACGCGGTTGACGAGGCCCCATTCCAGCGCCTTCTCCGCCAGCAGCCGCTCGCCCATCAGGGACAGTTCGACCGACCGCGCCTTGCCGATCATGCGCGGCAGCAGCCAGGTCGAGCCGCAATCCGGCACCAGGCCGATGCGGCGGAACGCCTGCAGGAAATAGGACGAGCGCGCGCACAGGATCATGTCGCCCATCAATGCAAAACTCATCCCGGCGCCGGCGGCGGGGCCGTTGACCGCCGTCACGATCGGGCAATGCAGCCGGCGGAGCCGCCTAAGGAACGGATGAAAGCCGATTTCCAGCGACTGGCCGGCATTGCTCTTGCCGGGCTTCTGGTTGTTGCGGCCCTGCAGGTTGGCGCCGGTGCAGAACGCGCGTCCGGCGCCGGTCAGGACCAGGCAGCGCACCTCGTCCCGCTTCTCCTCGATGGCATCGAGCGCTTCGGAAAGCCCGCCCAGCATGTCCATCGAGACCGCGTTCATGACCTCCTGATGGTCGAGCTTGAGAACGGCGACCGAGCCGTCGAAATCGAGCGTGACGTGTTTGAACTGCATGGTTTCCTCATGACTTGTGTTTACGCGCTATTCTGGTGCGCGGGCAGACCGGACCTTTTGTCTCGATCCATATTTGATTTTCCAGATGCCCTTGTCCATGGTTGGCCCTGGACATCTGGCAATCTCTCGACGCACGGCTTAACGCGCGCCTGACCAAATGGGAACACCCCAAGGGAAAATCCAATGAGCATCTTTGACCTCTCCGGCCGCACGGCGGTCATCACCGGCGGCAATGGCGGCATCGGCCTCGGCATCGCACAGGCACTGAACGCCCAGGGCTGCAACGTCTCGATCTGGGGCCGCAACGCCGAGAAGAACAAGAGCGCGGCCGCCACCATGGCCGCCGGTCCCGGCAAGGTCGATACCGTGATCTGCGACGTCTCCGACCCCACCTCCGTCAAGGCGGCGATGAAGGCCACGCTCGACACGTTCGGCCGCGTCGACGGCTGCTTTGCCAATGCCGGCATCGGCGGCGGCGGACGGCGCGCCTTCATCGACCGTACCGAGGAAGAATGGCGGCGCATGTTCGCGACCAATCTCGACGGCGTGTTCCACGTGTTCCAGGTCGCCGCGCGCCACATGACCGAGCGCGCGGAAGGTGGCGACAAGTTCGGCCGGCTGGTTGCGACCTCGAGCCTGGCTTCGCTGTTCGGCACCGCCCGCAACGAACACTACGCCGGCACCAAGGCGGCGCTGAACGCACTGTGCCGCGCGCTCGCGGTCGAACTGGCGCGCTACGGCGTCACCGCCAACGCGATTCTTCCGGGTTGGATCAAGAGCGACATGACCGCCGGCATCATGGGCAACGAGAAATTCGTCGCCAACGTGATGCCGCGCATCCCGGTGCGTCGTTTCGGCGAGCCCAGCGATTTCGGCGGCATCGCGGTCTACATCATGAGCCAGGCATCGTCGTATCACACGGCGGATTGCTTTGTGATCGATGGCGGGTATACGGCATTTTGAGGCTTGACGCGCAGTCTGCACCGTCATTCCGGGGCTCGCGAAGCGAGAACCCGGAATCTATCTGGCGCCAAGCTCCGCGGTGAAATGGATTCCGGGTTCGTGCTTCGCACGCCCCGGAATGACGGTGCAGATGGAGGGTCGTGCAGATCACCCTCGCCTAGCTCACCCCCACGGTCCGCGCGAGGCTGAGCGGCCGCCCCACGGGCTGCGGCGCGGGTAATTGCCGCGCGAATTGACGGATAGCGTTCCGCCCTGCGCGCCCAGCTGCGCCGCAAGCTGCTGCAACGCGGCGATGCGGTTCTCGGTCGCGGGGTGCGTCGTGAACAGATTGTCGACGCCGTGACCCGACAGCGGGTTGATGATGAACATGTGCGCCGTTGCCGGATTGCGCTCCGCTTCCGGGTTCGGCACCTGGTGCGCGGCGTTGGCGATCTTGGCCAGCGCGGACGCCAGCCACATCGGCTGGCCGCAGATGCGCGCGCCGAGGTCGTCGGCGGCGTATTCGCGGGTCCGGCTGATCGCCATCTGCACCAGCATCGCGCCGAGCGGCGCCAGGATCATCAGCGCGATCGAGCCGATGACACCGAGCCCGTTATTGCTGTTGCGGTTACCGCCAAAGAACATGCCGAACTGCGCCACCATCGAGATCGCGCCGGCGATCGTCGCCGTGATGGTCATCAGCAGCGTGTCGTGGTTCTTGATGTGCGCGAGTTCGTGCGCAATCACGCCGGCGAGTTCCTCGCGGCTGAGCGAATGCATCAGGCCTCTGGTGACGGCAACCGCCGCGTTCTGCGGATTGCGCCCGGTCGCAAACGCGTTGGGCTGCTCCTCGTCCATGATGAACACCCGCGGCATCGGCAGGCCGGCGCGGCCGGCAAGTTCGGCCACGAGATTGAAGAGGTCCGGCGCCGTGCGCTGGTCAACCTCATGGGCGCCGTACATCGACAGCACCATGCGGTCCGAATTCCAGTAGGCAAACAGGTTGGTCGCGGCGGCGATCACGAGCGCGATCAGGGCACCGCTGGCGCCGCCGATCAGATAGCCGACGCCCATGAAGAGGCCGGTGAGACCGGCCAACAGAATGGCAGTCTTCAGATAGCTCATTGTCGTCTCCTTGCCCCCGGGCAGAAACGCCGCGGCTGGTATCCCAGAGGTAGGAACTCACCCGGCCGGCCTTCAAGATGCCGGGGTGCGTCGAGGCGCCGCGTTTGCCGGAGAAACCGGATTACCGAGCCGTAATCCGGACGCCCGGCCTCCGGGAGCGCAACGCCGACGCCGGCCGGTACCGCCGGCACTGTCACCTCCGCCGTTCGCCTGCTTGTCCTCCCCCGCTGCCGCCGTCTACATTATTCTCGCAACGGACAGCGCCAGAGAAAAACACTGTTCGTTTTCAAGAACCGGGAGGATATTACCAATGTTTTCGCATGTGATGATCGGCACCAACGACCTCGATAAGGCCAAGGCGTTCTATGACGCCCTGCTCGGCACGCTAGAGGTGCGGCCAGCCAAGGTGGACCGCCACCGCATTTTCTACTTCACCAAGACCGGAACCTTCTCGGTGTCGAAGCCGATCAACGGCCAGCCTGCGACCGCTGCCAATGGCGGCACCATCGGCTTCCTGGCCAGTTCGCCCGAGCAGGCGGATGCATTCCACGCGGCCGGCCTCGCCAACGGCGGCACGACCTGCGAAGAACCGCCGGGCGTTCGCGAAGGGCCCGCCGGCAAACTCTATCTCGCCTATCTGCGCGATCTCGACGGCAACAAGATCTGCGCGATGCACCGGATGGCTTCGTAAGCCGTCAGACCTCGTCCCGAGGCGCCGCGAATGCGGCGTCTCGCTTGAGGGTTTTGCAATACCGCTTGCCACGAGGCGGAAAATCGCATCGCTCCGCCCGCGCTTGTACAAGCCCTGCCCTCGCGTCTACATTGCCCGCCAACGAGCCTGAGCGCGCGCCCGCAGACCGATGAGTCTTGCGCAAATGGGAGGAAATAATCCATGAAACACGCCTATATTCCGCGAACGACGACCTACAACCTCAATCCGGGCGAGGAACTCAACGACTTGCGGATGTCGGACGAGGTTCGTCCGCTGTACGAGCACGTCAAGAAATTCATCCGCGAGACCGTCGACCCGATGTCGGTCGAATTCGTGCGGCTTGGCGAAGGCAAGAAAGACCGCTGGAGCTTTACGCCCGAGCAGCTCGCCGTGCTGCAGAAGGCCAAGGACAAGGCCAAGGAAGTAGGCCTTTGGAACTTCTTCCTGCCCGACGACGAGACCGGCCAGGGCCTGAAGAACCTCGACTACGCCTATATCGCGGTCGAGCTGGCGAAGAATCCGATGGCCTCGGAGACCATGAACTGCTCGGCGCCGGATACCGGCAACATGGAGGTGCTGGAGCGCGTCGGCACCAAGGAGCAGAAGGAGAAGTGGCTTAAGCCGCTGCTCGCCGGCGAAATCCGTTCCGCCTATGCGATGACCGAACCGAACGTCGCCTCGTCGGACGCCAAGAACATCTCGACCACCGCAAAGCTCGTCGGCGACGAGTGGGTGATCAACGGCGAGAAATACTACATCTCCGGCGCCGGCGATCCGCGCTGCAAGATCATGATCGTTATGGTGAAGACCAATCCGGACGCGCCGCCGAGCAAGCAGCAGTCGCAGATCCTGGTGCCGATCGACACCCCCGGCGTCGAGATTTTGGGCCCGATGCACGTATTCGGCCACGACCACGCGCCGCGCGGCCACATGCATCTGCGCTTCAACAATTGCAAGGTGCCGAAGGAGAACATGCTGCTCGGCGAAGGCCGCGGGTTCGAAATCTCGCAGGTCCGCCTCGGACCGGGCCGCATCCATCACTGCATGCGCACCATCGGCAAGGCGGAAAAGGCGCTCGACCTGATGGTATCGCGGGGACTGACCCGCGAAGCCTTCGGCAAGAAGATCGCCCATCTCGGCGGCAATCTGCAGATCATCGCGCAGGCACGCTGCGAGATCGAGGCGATGCGGCTGATGGTGCTGAAGGCGGCAAAAGCGATGGACGTGCTGGGCAACAAGGATGCGCGGATCTGGGTCAGCATGGTGAAAGCCATGGTGCCGGAGCGCACCTGCAAGATCATCGACCAGGCGATCCAGATGCACGGCGCGACAGGCATCTCGCAATGGAGCCAGCTCGGCGAAATGTACCAGGACGTCCGCCACCTCCGCTTCGCCGACGGCCCCGATGAAGTGCACTGGATGGTGGTCGGAAGGCATGAACTGAGCATGCCGTAGGGGCCACTCTCGCAAGCCAACAACAACCGTCATTGCGAGGAGCGAAGCGACGAAGCAGTCCATGCCTGCATATGCTGAGCCATGGATTGCTTCGCTTCGCTCGTAATGACGGAGAACTTTCGCCTATGCGGAGCCTTCGCCCATGCAATACGCCCCCGACGACCTGAAACCCCGCGAGCGCTACAAGGTGCTTACATCCTTCGTGCTGCCGCGGCCGATCGCGTGGGTAACGACGGTCGGCGCGACCGGCGTGGTCAATGCCGCGCCGTTCAGCTTCTTCAACGTGTTCTGCGAAGATCCGCCGCTGTGCATGTTCGCCGCCAACCTGCGGCCCGATGGCCGGATCAAGGACACCGTAATCAACATCCGCCGTACCGGCGAGTTCGTGGTCAACATGACCGACGAACCGCTGGCGCGTGCGATGCACGATTCCAGCGGCGACTTCCCGCCCGAGATCGGAGAGCCTGACTACCTGAACCTGAAGGTCGCACCCTCGACGAAGATCGCAGCGCCGCGGCTGGCGGATGCACCGTTTGCGATGGAATGCAGGACCTGGAAGGAAATCGACGTCAACGGCGACCGGCTCCTCGTGATGGGTGAAGGCATTCAGTTCCACATCCGCGACGAATTGTGGGATCACGCCGCGATGCGCGTGCACATGGATCGCTATCACCCGATCGGCCGCATGTTCGCCGACCGTTACTGCCGCACCGATGACCGCGTGGTGTTTCCGCCGGCCGAGGGAGCGAAGACTACGGTCTAAACCGACGCCGGCAGGAAGGAGAAGCACATGGCCGAGAACTTCCGTGACAACGAGGCCCGCGAACGATTCGAACTCGACGTCGAAGGGTACACCGCGTTCGTCACCTACCGGATATCATCAGGCGCGATCACGCTGGTCCATACCGAGGTGCCGCCGGAACTCGGCGGCAAGGGCGTCGGCTCGAAACTCGCGCGCGCGACTCTCGACGCGGTACGAGCGCAAGAACGCAAGCTGACGGTGGAATGCGATTTCATCCGCAATTTCATGACCAAGCACGCCGAGTACAACGACCTTCTGGCGCCCGGCCAGACAACGCACACGAACGCCGCGACCTACAAGGCCTGCTGCTTCTGCGGCGCGGTCGAAGTGGAAGCATCGGGCGCGCCGGTTTTTGCCGGCTACTGTCATTGTGCGGATTGCCAAGCGTGGTCGGCGGCGCCGGTCAATGCCTTCAGCCTGTGGAAGTCGGGCGACGTGCGCGTCACAAAAGGCGCGTCCGACATCGGCACCTACAACAAGACCGAGAACTCGTACCGGAAATTCTGCAAGACCTGTGGCGGCCATATCATGACCGAGCATCCGCGCATGCGGCTGACCGATGTCTATGCCAACCTGCTGCGGGGATACACGCACCAGCCGACGCTGCACGTGAACTACGCGAGCAAGACGCTCTCGGTGAAAGACGGCCTGCCGAAATACGCCGACTTCCCCGCAGACCTCGGCGGCACCGGAGAGAAATTGCCGGATTGAGATCCTATGCCGGCCGGTGCGCGCGGAGGAACGAGCGGATCTGGCGCACCGCGAGCGGCACCCTCTCCTTTGGCTCCTTCCACGGAAACATGCTGACTTCCGCGTTCGGCGCCAGCATAGCGCTCTCCATCGCCACCGCGTAAGGGTGCGCCGGGATGTCGTCGGGCAGGATCAGGACTGGCGTTTGGCACTGGCGCACGAAATCGCGCGTCACGGTGAAAACGAAGTCGGGATCGGTGCGGTACATTTTCGTCAGGAATTTTTCGGCCTGCTCCATCGTGATGTCGGGCCGGCGCCCGACAAGCTGCGGCGCCCAGCCCTTGATGTTGTTGTCGTAGAACAGGTCGCGCATCTCGGGCCGCGAGCCTGACGGCATCGCCAGCACGCCCGCCACCACGCGATCCGGCGCGCGCTTGATCAGGTTCCAGATCAAGGGGCCGCCGATGCAAAAACCCAGCACCATGAATTTCTCGAAGCCGAGATGATCCATCAGGGCCAGCTGGTCGTCGGTGTGGGAATCCCAGGGGCGGTCGATCTCGAGCGGGCCGGAAGATTGGCCAGGCGGGGCATTGCGCAGGTCGAAGGCGACGCAGCGGTACTCGTCGCTGAACTCCTTGATCGCGTTGAACGGCGGATAATCGCCGGTAATCCCCGAGATGTTCGAGTTCAACCCGCCGCCTGCGATCAGCAACAGCGGGAAGCCGGAGCCGGCTTCCTCATAATGAATGCGAACGGTGCCCTTTTCGAAGAAGCTCATGGTGTTTCCCCCTGCCCCAAAAACCCAGCCTCACGTCTTCGCGGGTTCACCGATCTTGTCCTGCGTCCTGGTATCGAAATCGCTGGCGTCGTGGCGCTCGTGGAGCTGGCTCGCGGGATCGCCCGAAATGCGGTTGACCATGCGTCCGCGCTTTACCGCCGGGCGTTTTGCGATCGCATCGGTCCAGCGCTGTACGTTCTTGTATTCGTGCACCGACAGGAATTCGCCGGCGCCATAGACCAGGCCCTTGGCCAGCGCGCCGTACCACGGCCAGGTCGCCATGTCGGCGATGGTGTATTCGCTGCCTGCGAGAAATTCGTTGTCGGCCAGACGCCGGTCGAGCACGTCGAGCTGGCGCTTCACCTCCATGGCGTAGCGGTCGATGGCGTATTCGATCTTGGTCGGCGCGTAGGCATAGAAATGGCCAAAACCGCCGCCGAGAAACGGCGCGCTGCCCATCTGCCAGAACAGCCATGACAGGCATTCGGCCCGCGCCTGGCCGCCGGCCGGCAGGAAGGCGCCGAATTTTTCGGCGAGATGCACCAGGATCGCGCCGGACTCGAACAGCCGGATCGGCTCAGGCCCGCTTCGGTCCATCAGCGCAGGAATTTTCGAATTCGGATTGACCGCGACAAAGCCGCTGCCGAACTGGTTGCCGTCGATCTTGATCAGCCACGCATCGTATTCCGCGCTGCTGTGCCCGGCCGCGAGCAGTTCCTCGAACATGACCGTGACCTTGACGCCGTTCGGCGTCGCCAGCGAATAGAGCTGGAACGGATGCTTGCCGACCGGCAACTCCGCCTCGTGCGTGGCGCCTGCGATCGGACGGTTGATGCTGGCAAAGCGGCCGCCGCTCGCCTTGTTCCAGGTCCAGACTTTCGGCGGCACATACTCAGTCGGATCGGTGGTGGGGGCATCGGTCATCGGTTCGGCTCCAGGCTTCTTTCGGCCATGCTATTTGATGGGTGGTCTGCCGCACGGCGGGTTATCGTGCCTGTTATATCGGCTTTGCCGATTATCGCCACAAGGGCGTCGCCAGCGGACAATTCGTTGTGGCTGGCACGAGAGAACTCGGAGCAATGCTTCTGTGGCTGGCATGGCCGGGATCGGCAATAATTGGATGCGTCATCACAGCGAGACCATCCGAATGCTCCCATCGCAGCGCGCATCGTTCGATATCCCCCGCCATATCTGCTATCTCAATGCCGCCTCCTACAGCCCGCTGCCACTCCGTACTCTTGAAGCCGGCCGTGCCGCGGTGGGACGCAAGGGCGCGCCCTGGACGATCGAGGCCAGCTTTGCCAACGCGCAGCATGAACGCGCGCGAACCGCCGCCGCCCGGCTGATCCATGCCGAGCCTGCGGATATCGCGCTGATCCCTTCGGTCAGCTATGGCGTAGCGACCGCGGCGAAGCTGTTGACACCCGGCCGCGGCACGCGCGTCCTCGTTCTGGAAAACGATCACTCGTCGCCCGTGCTGGAATGGCACGCGCGGGCGGAGTCCCAGGGTTTTGTCGTCGAGACGATCAAGCAACCGACCAATGCTGACTGGACATCGGCGCTGCTCGAAAGCATCGAACGGTCAGGTGCTGCGCCAGTCAGCCTGGCCTCGACCTCCTCGGTGCACTGGTCGGACGGCGGCTTGATCGATGTCGAAAAGATCGGCGCGGCGCTCCGGCAGCGGGGCGGCGCATTTCTCGTGGACGCGACCCAAAGCGCCGGTGTGCTGGCGATGGATGTGCAGCGCCTCGATCCGGATTTTGTGATCTTCCCGACCTACAAATGGTTGCTCGGCCCATACGGCCGCACCTTTCTCTATGTTGCGAAACGCCATCAGGGCGGCATCCCGCTGGAACAAACTTCCGCCGGCCGCCGCAACGTTCGCGCCGAGAACGCGGTGTATTTCGGCGATCTCGACTACATCGGCGATTCCAGGCGCTTCGACATGGGCGAGCGCGATCATTTCATTTCGATGGAGATGGCCTCGATCGGCATGGAAATGCTGGCCGATTGGGGCGCGCCGGCCATCGCGGAACGCCTCGCAATGCTGACGGAGCGGATCGCCGCAGGCGTGCGTGGCATCGGCGTCAGTATGCCGGAGCCGCATCTGCGGGCGCCGCATATATTGAGCCTCGCCTTCGAAGGCGGCATGCCGGCAGGCCTCGTCGAGGGACTGGCCAGCGAAGGCATCTACGTCGCCCCGCGCCTCGGGCGCATGCGCGTGTCGCCGCACGTCTATAACGACGAGGGCGACGCTGATCGTTTCGTTGAGGCTCTGGGCAGGCGATTGCGCGGCTGACGGTTCACGACGCCGCCACCTTCCGCGGCTGCTCGGCGCGCTCCATCACAAACCCCTCATACCCTTTCGCCGCGACGTCGTTGCAGATCTGCCGGTAGGGGCCGACGCCGCCAATATACGGCATGAAGATCCTGGGCTTGCCGGGGACGTTGGCGCCCATGTACCAGGAATTGGCCTGCGGATAGAGCGTGGTGTGGGCGACCTCATTGACATGGTCGACCCATTTGTCTTCGGCATCGGTGGCCGCCTCCATGGTCGCGAGGCCCTGCTCGCGCATATAGGCGAGGCAGTCCGCGATCCAGTCGACGTGCTGCTCGATCGAAACGATCATGTTCGACAGCACCGACGGGCTGCCGGGGCCGGTGATGACGAAGAGATTGGGAAAGCCTGCGCTCATCAAGCCGAGATACGTCCGCGGTCCCGCGGTCCATTTCTGGTTCAGCGTCTCCCCGCCCCGCCCGCGAACGTCGATTTTCGCCACCGATCCCGTCATCGCGTCAAAACCCGTAGCCAGCACCAGTGCATCCACCTCGTAATCCTTGCCGCCGACGCGCACCGCGCTTTCGGTGATCTCCTCGATCGGGCTGGCCTTGATGTCCACCAGCGTCACGTTGGGGCGGTTGAACGTCGCAAAATAATCCGTATCGATGCAGATGCGCTTGGAGCCGATCGGATGACTGTCCGGCTGCAGCAGCCTTGCGGTCTCCGGATCCTTGACGATCTCGGCGATCTTCTCGCGGACGAAACTGGCCGCGGTGTCGTTGGCCGCCTGATCCAGCGCGAGGTTGTTGTAGACCGACATGAAGGTGAGCCCGCCGCGGTCCCACCGCGCCTGGAATTTCGAGCGGCGCTCGTTGTCGCCGTCGTCGAGCGCGCCGAGGTCCGGCAACTCGGTATAGATGCCGTTCTTCGCCATCTCTCGCGCGAAGCGCCGGATCTCGGGATAATGGTCGCGGAATTTCTGCCGCTCCTGCGCGCTGAGCGCGGCATTGCGGGCGGGGATGGAGAAGTTCGCGGTGCGCTGGAACACCGTCAGGTGGCTCGCCTGCTCGGCAATGACAGGCACCGACTGGATCGCCGACGAACCTGTACCGATGACGCCGACACGCCGGCCGGTGAAATCGACCTCCTCATGCGGCCAATGGCCGGTGTGATAGACCTTGCCCTTGAATTGATCGAGGCCCTTGATGTCCGGCATCCGCGCGTTCGACAGGCAGCCGGTTGCGAGCACGACGAACTTTGCCGTCACCGTCTTGCCGTCGGAGGTCGTGACCGACCACAACGAAGTCGTCTCATCGAAGGCAGCGCGCTCGACGCGAGTGTTGAACTGGATGTCCGAACGCAGGTTGAAGCGGTCGGCGACGTGGTTGGCATATTTCAGGATCTCGGGCTGCGGCGCGTAGCGCTCGCTCCAGTCCCACTCCTGCTGCAGTTCTTCCGAGAACGAATAGGAATACTGCATGCTCTCGACGTCGCAGCGCGCGCCGGGATAGCGGTTCCAGTACCAGGTGCCACCGACGCCGGAGCCCTGCTCATAGACCCGCGCCGTCATGCCCTGCCCGCGCAACCGGTGCAGCATGTACATGCCGGCAAAGCCCGCACCGACCACGACGACGTCGTAGGTCTCGGTCGGGTTGGCGGCGGCAGATGGTGTGACGGACATGAAGACTCCCTTGAATATTCTCTTGATTTGTCCGACAGCATTCCTTTCGCAGCGCCAAAGCGCAAGACGCAAATCCGCCGCGTGCCATTGCATATTTTGCGAGGTGGAATGTGTGCTCCTGGCGATGAGGGTTTCGCCAATACACTTGGCTTCACAGCCTCCGATAGGTTAGCGTTCGGTCAACATCCAAACCAGCAATGAGCGGCCGGCGAACGGCCGCCACAGGGAGCGTCAGCCATGAAATCGCCGATCTGCGACATGCTCGGAATAGAATTCCCCCTGCTCGCCTTCAGCCATTGCCGCGACGTGGTCGCGGCCGTCAGCCGCGCCGGCGGCTTCGGCGTGCTGGGCGCGACCGCGCACTCGCCGGAGACGATCGAGCAGGAACTGAAATGGATCGACGAGCACACCGACGGCAAGCCGTACGGGCTCGACGTGCTGATCCCGGAAAACATCTCGACGGCGGGCGAAAAGGATGTCACCTGGAAAAGCCTGGAAGCGCGGATCTCGCCACAGCACCGCGACTTCACCCGCAACCTCCTGAAGAAATACGGCATCGAACTGACGACGACCAACGTCGCAGACAACCAGCCGCAGCCGTTCGATGCGCAACGCGCGCTCGAGGTGCTCGAAGTCTCGTTCCGCCATCCGATCAGGCTGATTGCGAATGCGCTCGGCGTGCCGCCGAAAGCAATGATCGACATGGGACGCAAGCACGATGTGCCGGTCGCGGCGCTGGTCGGCTCCAAGGAGCATGCGCTGCGCCAGGTGGCAGCCGGCGTTGATATTCTGGTGGCCCAGGGCACCGAGGCCGGCGGCCATTGCGGCGAAGTCTCGACCATGGTGCTGGTGCCCGAAGTCATCAAGGCGATCAAGCCGATCCGCAACGTGCCGGTGCTGGCCGCGGGCGGCATCATGACCGGGGCACAGATGGCGGCCTGCATGGCGATGGGTGCGGCGGGCGCATGGACCGGCTCGGTGTGGCTCGCCACCGTCGAGTCCGAGACCACCGAGATCTTCCGCGAAAAGATGATCGCGGCCTCTTCGCGCGATGCGATCCGCTCCAAGGGCCGAACCGGCAAGCCGGCGCGGCAGTTGCGCTCGGTATGGACCGACGCATGGGACCGCGGGCCGGACAGTCCCGGCGCGCTGCCGATGCCGCTGCAGAGCATCATCAGCCGCGACGCCTTCAACTCGATCGACCGCGCCGCCGCTGCGGGGAATGTTCAGGCGCGCGATCTCGTGAGTTATTTCGTCGGCCAGGGCGTCGGGCTTATCGACAGCGTGAAATCGGCCGGCGCGGTGGTGCAGGAATTCAAGGAAGACTTTGCCGATGCGGTGGAGCATATGAATGCGCTGATGGAGGAGTGACGGCCTCTCCACGTCATTGCGAGCGAAGCGAAGCAATCCATGCGTTCTTCCGAGCGATGGATTGCTTCGTCGCTGCGCTCCTCGCAATGACGGAACCAGGACTGCAAGTAGAATCTCCAAGGAAAGCGAAGCACGAAAAAATGCCCAACACTTCCCTCCCCGAAGACCGCATTCCCGTCATCGTTGGCGTCGGCGAAATTGTCGACCGACCCAAGAACATCGCCGCCGGGCGGGAGCCGCTGGCGCTGCTCGAACACGCGGTGCGGCGCGCGGAGGCCGATAGCGGGGCAAAGCTGCTCGGCGATCTCGGCTCGCTCGACGTCGTCAACTTCCTGAGCTGGCGCTACCGCGATCCCGACAAGCAGCTGGCCGAGCGGCTCGGCGTCACGCCTGATCATTGCTATTACGGCCCGGTCGGCGGCGAGAGTCCGATCCGCTACATTCACGAGGCGGCGCAGCGCATCGCGCGCGGCGAATGCAGCGTGGCGGTGGTCTGCGGCGCGGAAGCGCAATCGACCGCGACCAAGGCCGAGCGCGGCGGCATTGCGCTGCCCTGGACGCCGTTCGCCCATGACGTCGAGGAGCCGAAGCGCGGCGCAGTTTTCCAGAAACCGATGGCGGTAAAACTCGGCGTGTTCCGCCCCATTACCGTGTACCCGCTCTATGAGTCCGCCACGTCGGCGCATTGGGGCCAGACGCCGCGCGAGGCGCTCGCCGAATCCGGCGCGCTGTGGTCGACCTACTCGAAGGTCGCGTCGGAGAATCCCAATTCGTGGCTGCAGAAGCACTTCTCGCCTGACGAGATCACGACGCCGACGCCGGAAAACCGCCTGATCGCCTGGCCCTATACAAAGCTGATGGTGGCCAATCCAACCGTCAACATGGGCGGCGCGGTGCTGCTGACGTCGCTGGCGAAGGCGCGCGCGGCCGGCGTGCCCGAAGATCGCCTGGTCTATCCGCTCGGCGGCGCGTCGGCGGAAGAGCCGCGCGACTATCTGGTGCGCGACCAGTTCTACGAAAGCCATCCGCAGAACGCGGTGCTCAAGGCGGTGATGGACCTGGTCGAGGGCGACGGCAGGAAGTTCGACGCCATCGAACTCTATAGCTGCTTTCCTTGCGTGCCGAAGATGGCGCGGCGGACGCTGGGCCTGGGCCCCGACGTGCAACCGACCGTGACCGGTGGCCTCACCTTCTTCGGCGCTCCGCTCAACACCTACATGACGCATGCGGCGATCGCGATGGTGCGCAAGCTGCGCGAGGGCGGCAAGCTCGGCCTGCTCTACGGCCAGGGCGGGTTCGTCACCAAGCATCATGGGCTGGTGGTATCGCGCGAGGCGCCGAAGCAGGCGCTCAAGCAGGACATCAGCGTCCAGGCAGAGGCCGACCGCAACCGCCGCAAGGTGCCTGATTTCGTCACCGAAGCCTCAGGCAAGGGCAAGGTCGAGAGCTTTACCGTGATCTACAAGGGCAAAGGCGAAGTCGAGCACGGCGTGGTGATGATGCGCACCGAGGCCGATGCGCGCGCGCTCGCCCGCATCCCCGCGAATGACGTGACGACGCTTGCGCATCTGCAGAACATGGACCGGACGCCGGTGGGCACGGTCGGCAACGTCACGACGGCCGAAGACGGCGTGCTGGAGTGGCGAGTGGCGTAGGTATCGTGTCCCGGACGCGGTGCAGCCGCGTAGCGCTGCTCCGCTGTCGGGACCCATGGATAGTGCAGCGTTCGCGAGATGGGCCCCGGCTCTGCAGCGCATCACTGCGTGCTGCGCTGCGTCCGGGGCGCGGGGAGCGTCGCCTACCCCTTCACGTCCTGCTTCTCCGACGCCGTCGCCGGCTTCCCCCTGGCGCCGGCACCGGAGACCCGGACCTCGTCGCCATCGGCGAGGCCATCCGGCGGGGCGATGATGACGCGGTCGTCGGCCGCAAGGCCCGAGGCGATTTCGATTTCCTTGCCGAGGTCGCGGGCGATCGTCACCGTCTTGAACCGCACCTTGTCGTCGGGACCGACGGTTGCGACCCGCAGGCCATCCTTGTTGAAGATGAGCGCGCTGGAGGCAATGTGCAGCGGCGCTGCGTCGCGCTCGAGCGGCAGGCGGACGCTGGCATAGCCGCCGGGCATCAGCTCGCCGCCGGCATTGTCGAGTCCGAGCTGCATGCGCGTGGTCCCCGACCCGACATCGACCGATTGCGAGGAGGCTTCGACCGTCGCGGCGAACGTGCGGTTCGGATATTCCGGCATCGTCAGCACGGCCTTTGCCCCGATCCTGACCGCCGGGACGTAGTTCTGCGGCACGTTGACATAGACGCGCAGCTTGGTGGTGTCGGAGACCACGAACATCGCCGGCCCGGCACCGCCGCCGGCATTGATCAGCGCACCGACATCGGTCTCGCGCGAGGTCACGACGCCGTCGAATGGCACGGTGATTTTCTTGTAGCCGGCCAGCGCCTCCAGCCGTTCGACATTGGCCTGGCCGGACTTGACGGCGGCCTTCTTGTTGTTGAGGTCGGCGGTGCGCTCGTCGATTTCCTGCATCGAGACGAAGTTGGAGGCGAGCAGCGTCCTGCGCCGGTTCAGCGTCGCCTCCGACAGTTGCGCGCTCGACTGCTGGCTGATGAGGTCGGCCCTCGCCTGCAATAATTGCTGGTCGAGATCCGGCGCCTCGATCTCGGCGATCACATCGCCTGCCTTGACCTTGGCGCCGATATCGGCGCTCCAGCTCTTGAGATAGCCGCTGACGCGCGCAAAGATCGGCGCGCGCGAATAGGCTTCCAGCCGGCCCGGCAGATCGATGGTCGGATTCAGCGCCCGGGCGCTGGGCGGCGCGACGGCTACCGTCGGGATCGCCTGGGCGTCGGTCCATTCCTTCAGCCTGGCGCTGGAATCCTCGCGGGCACGAATGCCGGTGGCGACGATCAGCCCCGCACCGATCACGGCCACTAACCCGAATAGGCCCAGCTTCCGGCGTGAGACCGGCGGGCGCGGTTCAGTGGGCATGCGGTATCTCCGGTGCGGCGGCGGCTTTGGCGCCTTGTTTCTTGTGTACCATGCTGAACACCACGGGAACGAACATCAACGTGGCAATCGTTGCAAAAATCAGTCCACCGATCACGGCGCGGCCGAGCGGCGCGTTCTGCTCGCCGCCCTCGCCGAGCCCCAGCGCCATCGGCAACATGCCGATGACCATGGCGAGCGCCGTCATCAGCACCGGGCGGAAGCGGACGAAACCTGCCTCCAGCGCGGCGGCGATGGGATCGCCGAGTTCCTCGTAGCGCTCGCGGGCGAAACTGATCACCAGCACGCTGTTGGCGGTGGCCACGCCCATGCACATGATCGCGCCGGTCAGCGCCGGCACCGACAGCGTGGTCTGGGTCGTAAACAGCATCCAGACGATGCCGGCGAGCGCCGCCGGGAGCGCGGTGATGATCACGAACGGATCGGACCAGGACTGGAAGTTCACCACGATCAGGAAATAGATCAGCACGATGGCCGCCAGCAGTCCGAACAGCAGGCCCGAGAACGCGCTGTTCATGGTCTCCACCTGACCGAGCAGCACCACGGTCGAGCCCTTCGGCACGTCCTTTGCGGTGTCCGCCATCACGGCCCTGACGTCGGCGGCGACCGCGCCGAGATCGCGCCCCTGTGGCGTGGCGAATATCTGCACCATCGGCTGGATGTCGTATTGCGAAACCACCGCGCTCGACGTCGATCGCTTGACGTCGGCGATGCCGCCCAGGATCGGCGCCTGCGTATTGCCGGTCGCCGTGATCGGCAGCGCCTGCAGCGCGCTCAGCGAATCCATCTTGTATTGCGGCGTCTGCATCACGATCGAATAGGACACGCCGTTATCGGGATTGAGGTAGTAGGTCGGCGCGACCTGCGAACTGCCGGCCAAGTTTACCACGAGGCTGTTGGTGACGTCGCGCTCGGTCAGGCCGACATATTGCGCGCGCGTGCGGTCCACCTCGATATTGAAGGTCGGCGCGTTCGGCGATTGCTGGATGCGCGCATCGGCGATGCCGGGGATTTTCCGGATGCGACTGAGCAGCTTGTTGGCGTAGGCGAAATTCGCCTGCTGATTGGCGCCGCGAATCTGCAGGTCGATCGGCGCCGGCGCGCCGAAATTCAGGATCTGGCTGACGATGTCGGCCGGCAGAAACGAAAAGTTCATGCCGGGAAACAGCTGCGGCAATTGCTCGCGCAGTTCGCGGACATAGTCGTCGGTGGGCTTGTGGCCTTCCCTCAGTTTGATCTGGATGTCGCCGTCGGCCGGCCCGATCAGGCCGGTGTTGTTGTAGGTCATGTTGATGCCAGATATCGGCATGCCGATATTGTCGGTGATGGTCTCGATCTCACCCGGCGGAATGATCTTGCGGATCGCCTTCTGCACGTCGGCGAGCTGGTTGGCGGTCTCCTCGACGCGGGTGCCGACCTGGGTGCGGACATGCATCAGGATGTTGCCGGCGTCGACCGAGGGGAAGAAATTACGTCCAAGGAACGGCACCAGCAGGAAGGACAGCGCGACCACGGCGAGGAATCCCGTGACGAACAGCGGCCGCCGTCCCAGGGCCATCGACAGCAGATCGTGATAGGTGGCGCGGATCCGCTCGAACCGCGCCTCGAAGCCGCGCTGGAAGCGCACCAGGGGATTGCGTGACTTCGGCGGCCCGCCCTCGTGATGGACATGCGGCTGCAGCAGATATTTCGCCATCGTCGGCACCAGCGTGCGCGACAGGATGAACGACCAGATCATCGCGAACATCACGGCTTCGGCCATCGGCACGAACAGGAAGCGCGCGACGCCCTCCAGGAAGAACATCGGCACGAACACGATGCAGATGCACAGCAGGGATACGAACGCCGGCGTCACGATCTGGTTGGCGCCGTCGAGGATGGACTGCTCGACCGGCTTGCCCTGTTCCAGATGGTAGTTGATGTTTTCAATCGTCACGGTGGCGTCGTCGACGAGGATGCCGACCGCCAACGCCAGTCCGCCGAGCGTCATGATATTGAGCGTCTCGCCGATCGCCGACAGCATGATGATGGCGCCGAGCACCGACAGCGGAATCGAAACGGCGATGATGACGGTCGAACGCCAGCTTCCGAGAAACAGCAGGATCATCACGCTGGTCAGGAGCGCTGCGATGACGCCTTCGACGGCGACACCCTCGATCGCGCCGCGGACGAACACCGACTGGTCGCCGATGTAGCCGATCTTCAGCGCCTCCGGTAGCTGGTCCTTGACGTCGATCACCTTCTGCTTGATGCCGGCGATGATATCGAGCGTCGAGGTCGCGCCCGCCTTCAACACCATCATCAGGACCGAGCGATTGCCGTCGACATGAACGATGTTGGTCTGCGGCGGGTTGCCGTCGCGCACGGATGCGACGTCGCGAATATAGACCATCGCGCCGTTGACCGCCCTGATCGGCAGATCGCCAAGCTCTTCCATCCGCAGCGGCGAGTTGTTGAGCTGGATGGTGTATTCAAACTGGCCGATCTTCTGGGTGCCGACCGGGGTAATCAGGTTCTGCGCGGCCAGCGCGTTGGCGACGTCCTGCCCGGAGAGGCCACGGGCCTGCAGCGCGGCGGGGTTGAGGTCGATCTGCACCTGCCGCTGCTTGCCGCCGAACGGATAGGGAATTGCCGCGCCCGGCACGGTCACCAGCGGTGTGCGCAACTGGTTGATGCCGAGGTCGGCCAGGTTCTGCTCGGTCAAGCCTTCGCCCGACAACGCCACCTGGATGATCGGCACGGTGGAAGCGCTGTAATTGAGGATCAGCGGCGGCGTGGCGCCGGGCGGCAATTGCCGGATCATCGTCTGCGAGATCGCCGTCACCTGCGCGTTGGCGGTGCGGATATCGACATTGGGCTGGAAGAAGATCTTGACGATCCCGATGCCGGTATAGGAGTTGGCGACGATGTGCTCGATGTCGTTGACGGTGGTGGTCAGCGCCCGCTGAAACGGCGTGACGATGCGTCCGGACATCTGGTCCGGCGGCAGGCCGGTATAGTTCCACACTACCCCGATGACCGGAATCCGGATGTCCGGAAAGATATCGGTCGGCGTGCGCAGCGCGGCCAGCGGGCCGATGATCAACAGCAGCAAAGCGAGCACAACAAACGTATACGGCCGGCTCAGTGCGATACGGACCAGCGCGATCATGTAACAGGCATTCCCGGGGGGCCCCGCATCCGGATGGGAACTGGCGCTGCAATAAGCCCAGTCGACTGCGCAGATTTAGCCGAAACAGGGCCAGATGGCCAATTCCGGCAGCGCAGCCGCCCTTCACTTCCCCGGCATAGCTCGGCAGGCCAAAGCCTGCCGAGACCGCAATAATCAGGCCGCGCGCACCGAATCCAGGAACTTGCCGACTTCGAGCTTGAGGCGGTTGGAGTCACTGGAGAGCGACTGCGCGGCCGACAGCACCTGCGAGGAGGCCGAGCCGGTCTCGCTGGCGCCGCGCTGGACGTCGGTGATGTTGGACGAAACCTGCTGAGTTCCTTGCGCTGCCTGCTGCACGTTGCGGGAGATTTCCTGGGTTGCCGCGCCCTGCTCCTCCACCGCCGCCGCAATGGTCGAGGCGATCTCGGACAGCCTTTCGATGGTGCCGCTGATTTCCTTGATCGCGTGCACCGATTCCTGGGTCGCGCCCTGAATGCCGGTGATCTGCTGGCTGATCTCGCCGGTGGCCTTCGCGGTCTGTTCGGCGAGCGCCTTCACTTCCGACGCCACGACGGCAAAGCCGCGGCCGGCCTCGCCGGCGCGCGCCGCCTCGATGGTGGCGTTGAGCGCCAGCAAATTGGTCTGGCCCGCGATGGTGTTGATCAGTTCGACGACATCGCCGATGCGGGCGGCCGCCTTCGACAATTCGCCGACGCGGTCGTTGGTCGCGCGCGCCTGGTCGACGGCCTCGCCCGCCATCCGGGCCGATTCCTGTACCTGTCGGCTGATCTCGTTGACCGAGGAGGACAGTTCCTCCGTCGCCGAGGCAACCGACTGCACGTTGGTCGACGCTTCTTCCGAAGCCGCCGCCACCATGGTCGTGACTTCCTGTGCGCGCTCGGCCGTCGATGTCAGCGTGCCGGCGGACGCTTCGAGCTCGGTCGAGGCGGAAGACACGGTTTCGACGATCTCGCCGACGGCGGCCTCGAACGAATTGGCGAGCTTGACCATGTCGGCCTTGCGCTGCTGCGCCGCGACCTGATCCTGTTTGATCTTCGCTTCCGCCTCTTCGCGCGCTTTTTGCTCGGAGACGACCTTGAATTTCTCGACGGCATCAGCGACCGCGCCGAGCTCGTCCTTGCGGCCGAGGCCGGGCAGCACCACCGCGAAATTGCCGCCGGCGAGTTCTTCCATCGACACGCTCAGCGCACGCATCGGACGGCTGATCGCGAAGTAGGAGAATATGCTGCTTCCAATCAGCAACAGGATCGTGCCGATCCCAATCGCCAGGGACTCCCATTCCGCCGTTGCCATATCCCGGGCGCCCTCGGCCGCCTCCACTTCGACATTGTGCTTGGCGACTTCGGCGATCTGGTTGGCCAGCGGCTCGAGTTCGGCAACGATCGGCAGGGTGACGTCGCGTGCAATACGGATAACTTCTTCGTTCAGCTTCGCAATCCTTGCTGTGGCGTCGGCGCCGCCAGCGGCGGCTACCGCTTCCGTGCGCACAGCCACGATCTGCTGAGCGCCCTTGGCATAGTCCGCCGCTCTGGTCCTGAGCTTTTCGATCCGCGCACGATTCTCGGGATTCTTGGATATTCTCAGCATTTCATCGGAGTAGTGGTTCGCCGATTTCAGCTTCGCCGCGAGGCCGTCGGCCGCCTTCTGCAGATCTGCCGAATTGTTGGCGAGGCGGAGATCGCGAACGGCGATCTGCATGCCGGCAACCGACGCCTTCACTTCCACCGCGTCGCGCGCGATCGTCTGCTGCCCCGACATGCGCGCCTCAAGATTGCGCGTCGTCGTATTGGCTCCCATCTGGACAATCACCATCGTGGCGACAAGGAGAACGCCGAGCCCCGAGGCAATGCCGAGCTTGGCGCCTATGGACAGATTCAGAATGAGGCGCGTGATACCGGACATGAGTCCCGTCCTTAAAAAAAGAGGAAAAATCAAAGCGGCGCTGTCCGCTCCCCGTGTGCAACGGGATGACGGTCGAGGAAGCGCCGGGCCAGATCGGACGAGCCCGTTCGCCGAACGAAGGGCTCCTGCGGCGGTTGGCCACAGAGCGGCACTCATGGCCGCCAACCTTCCATACGGTGGTTAATTGCGCCTGAACCGGCAAGGTGGCTCGGTTGGTAGAACTACGGAAGGCGGTTTGTTATCGTCACGCGCTTACGACAATTCACCCTGATGTCTGCGAGACGCCAGCAGGGTTTGCTGCGGCGTTTCGCCGAACAGGTCGCGGTACAGCGAGGTGAACTCGCCCATGTGCCAGAAGCCGTTCACGAGCGCGACCGCCTTGATCGACTGCTGCGACACTCCGCTTACCAGTTGCTGACGCACGCTCCACAGCCGGCGCAGGCGTGTGTATCGGTGCATGCTCATGCCACGAACGGCAACCACGGCGTTATGCAGCGTCCGCACCGATACGCCAAGCTGCCTTGCGACGTCGGCGCTGTACACCGTCTTGCCGGCGTTGGCGACCAGGAACTGGTCGAATTTCCTGACCAGCGCCAGATAGTGGCTCAGGCTCAGGCGCTTGCCTTCGCACTTCGGCAATGCCGCGTCCATCGCCATATCGACCGCTTGCAGGATGGACTCTTCGACGCTTTCGACCGCGTAGGGCTGCAGGAGCGCCTCCGGCGAGAGCGAGGCGAGTTTCAGCGCTTCCAGCGTGACGGCCTGAAGCGCCTCGATCCTGGCCGGCTGGGTCATGACCAATTGCGCGCTGTCGGCCCCGCAGGGCCAGCCCCGGTCCTTGATGTCATCGAAATTCACGAAGCCGATCAGGTTGGCCTGCGGTTCGACGATCTCGCAGGTTGCGGTGCCCTTGACCAACAGGACGGAAGGCGCGCGGCCCTCCACGCCATTGAGGGTCAGCGAAGCAGCGTCATCCATTGGAAAGCCCACCAACGCGCCGCTCGTGGAGTATCTCGCCTGAAGAATTCGCGGAAAGGTCCGCTGCAGATACACCGAGCAGGACTTCAGCCTCAATGATGCGAACGAGGCGGCGAAACCGCGGCAGTGCAGCGGAATGCTTCTCGCATCACCAATCCCCTGGATGCTCCGGAAATGATCGAAATCCCGAGAACGGCTGATCTTCAGGAGGTCAGACTCAACAAGTTGTTCAAGTAACGACACGCGGCGGTCATCCGAGCCGTCGCCAGCGCGCGTCGCAAAAGCGAAAAAAGCTGCGCTGACAAGAATTGAAAGAAATCATGCGCGCAACTTGGCCACAGCAGGTCTTCGCATCGTGCGCGTTGCCATGAACGTAGCGTCTTTAAGTTCCGAGCCGTCTTCATTGACGGAGAACGCGTGGCACCGGGCTTTACGATGCGATGGAATACTACTGAATTCTCACGACCTTCGGTACTCGCGGGCCGAATTCGGGCGCCGTTTTCGCTCAAAGCGATTTGTTGCTGTGCACCGCAATCACATTTCAGCCATTCAAGAATACATTGATACCGTAATACATCCGAAGAGTGCCGATCGCCCGCCTCTTTGGACGTCCCCGAACGAATCTGATTCGGCAGCAATCCGACCGCGAAGCCGGCGCGAGAAACCGGCCTGGTCAGGCGTTCCAGGCGCGATCAAGCCGCCCGCACCGAGTTCAGGAACCTGCCGACCTCAAGCTTGAGGCGGTTACTGTCGCCCGACAACGATTGCGCCGCCGCAAGCACCTGCGAGGACGCCGAACCGGTTTCGCTGGCGCCGCGCTGCACGTCGGTGATGTTGGCGGAGACCTGTTCGGTGCCCTGCGCCGCCTGCTGCACGTTGCGGGAGATCTCCTGCGTCGCAGCGCCCTGCTCTTCCACTGCGGCAGCAATCGTCGATGAGATCTCCGACAGCTTCTCGATGGTGCCGCTGATGGCGTGGATCGCGTTCACCGATTCCTGCGTCGCCGCCTGGATTCCCGATATCTGCTGTCCAATCTCGCCGGTGGCTTTTGCGGTCTGCTCCGCCAGCGCCTTCACTTCCGATGCGACGACGGCGAAGCCGCGGCCGGCTTCGCCGGCGCGCGCCGCCTCGATGGTGGCGTTGAGGGCCAGCAGGTTGGTCTGGCCCGCGATGGTGTTGATCAGTTCGACGACGTCGCCGATCCGGGTCGCCGCCTTCGACAGTTCGCTGACGCGGTCGGTGGTGGTGCGCGCCTGGTCCACCGCGTCGTTGGCCATCCGCGCCGAGGCCTGTACCTGTCGGCTGATCTCGTTGACGGAAGACGCCATCTCCTCGGTCGCCGAAGCCACCGACTGCACGTTGGTGGAGGCTTCTTCCGAGGCAGCCGCGACGGTAGCCGTGAGTTGCTGCGCGCGCTCCGCCGTCGTCGTCAGCGTGCCCGCCGAGACTTCGAGCTGGCTCGACGCCGACGATACGGCCTCGACGATCTGACCGACTGCCGCCTCGAAATCGCTGGCCATCTTGTTCATGTCCGCCTTGCGGCCTGAAGCCGCGCGGGTCGCCGCTTCGCGCTGCTCGGCCTCGAGCGCCTGCCGCGCAACGGCATTGTCCTTGAATATCTCGACCGCCTTGGCCATCTCGCCGACCTCGTCGCCGCGTCCGATACCGGGCACCTCGACGGCGAGGTTGCCGCTGGCGAGGCCGTTCATGGCTGCCGTCATGTGCCGCAACGGGCCGGTGATGCTCCGGGCCACCAGCATCGATACCGCCAGCGCGAACAACACGATCAGTCCGGCCGCGATCAGCGATCGCTGGGTTGAAGCCCAGGTCTGCGCGTTCAGGTCGTCGATGTAGACGCCGGTCCCGATCACTCAGTTCCACGGCGCAAAGCCGACCACATAGGACAATTTGGGCTGGGGCTTTTCGAAGCCCGGCTTGGGCCACTCGTAGGGAACGAAGCCCGCACCGCTCTTTTTGACGGTGTCGACGAAATCGACGAACAAGAATTTGCCGTTCGGGTCCTTGTAGCTCGACAGATCGTTGCCGTTCATTTCGGGCTTGATCGGATGCATCACCATCTTCGGATGCATGTCGTTGATCCAGTAATAGTCGTTGCTGCCGTAGCGCAGCGCCGCCACCCGCGCCATCGCGCGCTTCTGCGCGTCGGCGGCCGGAACGTCGCCCTTCTGCGCGGCGGCATGCTCCTCCTTGACAATGCCGAGGGCCAGTTCGCCGAGATGTTGCAGTTCGATTTGCTTCTGCTGAAGCAGGCTCGACGCCAGTTCGCGCGAGCCGAGGAAGGTAATGCCCAGCAGCCCGACGAAACTGAGGCAGATAAGGGCATAGATTTTCCGGCCAATGGTCATCCTGGCCTGACGTATCATTCCAATCATGATTGATCTCCGCGCATCGAGGGCATTGCCCTGGCTCTGCGCGGAATCGTACGGGTCGACCGCTGGCTTAGCGTTAACGGATCCTCAGTAGATATACTGAATTCCGGGTTTATCGGCTCGGTATGGCCGCGACTCTATGCCGCCCGCACCGAGTTGAGGAACTTGCCGACCTCGAGCTTCAAGCGGTTGCTGTCCGACGACAGCGACTGGGCCGAGGAGAGCACCTGCGAGGACGCCGATCCGGTCTCGCCGGCTCCCCGCTGCACGTCGGTGATGTTGGACGAAACCTGGTGGGTGCCCTGCGCCGCCTGCTGCACGTTGCGGGAGATTTCCTGGGTCGCGGCGCCCTGCTCCTCCACTGCGGCTGCAATGGTCGAGGAAATCTCGGACAGCTTCTCGATGGTGGTGCTGATCGCCTGGATCGCGCCTACCGACTCCTGGGTCGCGGCCTGGATCCCGGTAATCTGCTGGCCGATCTCGCCGGTCGCCTTCGAAGTCTGCTCCGCCAGCGCCTTCACCTCGGAGGCCACGACGGCAAAACCGCGGCCGGCGTCGCCGGCACGGGCCGCCTCGATGGTGGCGTTGAGCGCCAGCAGGTTGGTCTGTTCGGCGATGGTATTGATGAGTTCGACCACGGCGCCGATGCGGGCCGCCGCCTTCGACAATTCGCTAACCCTTTCATTGGTGGTGCGGGCCTGGTCGACGGCCTCATTGGCCATCCGCGCCGATTCCTGCACCTGGCGGCTGATCTCGGTGATGGATGACGCCATCTCCTCGGTGGCCGAAGCCACCGACTGCACATTGGCGGTCGCTTCCTCGGAAGCCGCCGCCACCATCGTCGTCAGTTCCTGGGCACGTTCGGCCGTTGCCGTCAGCGTGCTGGCGGAGGCTTCGAGTTCGGTCGAGGCCGACGACACGGTCTCCACGATCTCGCCGACCGCGCCCTCGAAATCGTTGGCAAGCTTGATCATCTCTTCCTTGCGCCGCTGCGCCGCCATCAGGTCCTGCTTGACCTTGGCCTCGGCTTCCTCACGCGCCTTATGCTCGGCATTCTCGCGAATGACGGTCACCGTCTTGGCGAGATCGCCGATTTCGTCGCCGCGGCTGGCGCCGGGGATCACGACGTCGAGATTGCCGCCGGCCATCTCGCCCAGTGCCTCGTTGAGGCGCGTCATCGGACGCGAGACTCCGAGGAAGGTGAACACGACAGAGGCGATCAGCGAAATGACGACCACAATCGCCATGATCAGGCCCACCCGGTTGGCCTGCGCGGTATCGGCCATGACTTCCTCCTTGGAAGTCATGGCGCGCTTTTGCGCACCCGCAACCGTCGCCTCCATCAGGTCGGCGGCTTCCGCGGCGGGCTTCACCGTGCGGTTGATGATGATGTCGTTCTTCAATTGCTCCGTTTTCACGGCCTCTTCGTTGGCGGCCAGGAAGCGCTTGACGATCGAGGACAGCGAACTGACCACGACCAGCAGATCGCGGTCATCGGCCTCGCCGCGCAGCTTGTTGAAGACGTCCTTCAGCGAGTTCTCGGTCCGGGTGATCTGACCGATCAGGCTGGGATCGCCGGTAGCGCCGAGTTTCCAAGCCGCCGCGCGCAACGCGTTTACCCTGGCATCGGCCAGAAACAGCAGCCGCTCGATATCGAGGCGATTGTCCAGTTTCTTCAGCGCAGACGAATTCAACTGGGTGTCGAGCGACTTGGTCCATTCATCCGAAATCGCCGAGCGCGTGTCGATCTGCCCAAGCAGGGTGATCTGCGCCTTGGCAAGATCTTCCACGGCAGCGGTAAACCCCTCCATCAGCGATTTTATCTTCTGCAGCCGCTCCCTGGTATCCTGCCCCTGCGCGGCTACGAGCGCCGATTCCAGTTCCTTCGCTTCGCTGGCCTTGTATCGCTGCAGGTCGGCAACGGTCTTCTCGACCTCGGCCGGCGTCCTGGCCAGCCTGACGTCGCGGGCGGCGAGTTGAATCTTGCGCAGGTCGATATGCGCGGAGAGCGAATTGTCGGCCACCCGTTGCGACCGGCTGGCGCGCTCGCTGGACTGTTCGATGCTCGCTTCGGTCACCATCTGGTTGGCCACCATTCCGGCCGCCAGCAAGATGCCGACCGCGCCGGCCAAGCCCAGTTTGTTTCCGATACGATTGAGCTTGATCATGGCAACGACCCCAAATTCCCTGAAGCAGGTTCTCTCGAACACACAATTCGAGGAACAATCTGCACGTGTAGATTCCCAGCTGTCCGGCAGCGTAGCCAGAACCGGTTAATTTCCCTTGAAATGACGGTACTCCTATGCGGTGTACTTGCGTCAGACTCGCGCTAGACGCGAAAATCCCGGCACCTTTCGGAGGCGGGCTTTTACCCGCCATGAGCCGATTGTCAGGCTGCCCGAACCGAATCCAGAAACTTGCCGACCTCGAGCCTGAGCCGATGGCTGTCGCTCGACAGCGACTGGGCCGCCGACAGCACCTGCGAGGAGGCCGCGCCGGTTTCGCCGGCACCGCGCTGCACGTCGGTGATGTTGGAGGAAACCTGCTGGGTGCCCTGGGCTGCCTGCTGAACGTTGCGGGAGATTTCCTGCGTCGCCGCGCCCTGCTCTTCGACCGCTGCCGCGATGGTCGAGGATATCTCGGCCAGTTTTTCAATGGTGCCGCTGATCTCCTTGATCGCATTCACCGATTCCTGGGTCGCGCCCTGGATGCCCGTGATCTGCTGGCTGATCTCACCGGTGGCCTTTGCCGTCTGCTCCGCCAATGCTTTCACCTCCGACGCCACGACGGCGAAGCCGCGGCCGGCCTCGCCGGCGCGCGCTGCCTCGATGGTGGCGTTGAGCGCCAGCAAATTGGTCTGGCCCGCGATGGTGTTGATCAGTTCGACGACGTCACCGATGCGGCTCGCCGCCATCGATAGTTCGCTGACCCGGTCGTTGGTGACGCGGGCCTGACCGACCGCGTCGGTTGCCATCCGCGCCGACTGCTGCACCTGGCGGCTGATCTCGGTGACGGAGGAAGAAAGCTGTTCGGTCGCCGATGCCACCGATTGCACGTTGGTGGTGGCTTCCTCGGAAGCCGCGGCCACCGCCGATGTTAGTGTCTCCGCCCGCTGGGCATTCGCCGACAGCTTGCCGGCCGAGGCTTCGAGCTGGGTCGAGGCCGACGAAACTGTCTGGACGATTCCGCCGATCACGTTCTCAAAGTTGCGGGTAATGCCGTCGACACGGCGGCCACGCTCGATCTTGGCTTCGGCATCCACCGCCGCCGCCTCGTCGGCGGCCTTCTTGGCAATCAGCGCCTGCTTGAATACCTGCAGGGTGTCCGCCATGGCGCCGATCTCGGTCTTCTCGCCCTGATGCGGCACATCGGCGCTCAGATCGCCTTTGCCCAGCGCCTGCATCGGGGTGACGATGGAAGCGATGCCGTCGGATACGTCGCGAACCAGGTAGTAGCTGACGGCGATGCCGGCGAGCACGGCCGCACCGAGGATCGCGGCCAGCATCGTGAAGGCGGCGACGTAACTGGAGGCCGCATCCTGCGCCGCCTTGTCGGCGCCTGCGTTGTTGAGGTCGATGCTCTTCTTCAGCACAGCATCGGCCTGAAGCCCGATCTTGTTCACGGTCGTGGTGTTGAGGTCATGGGCTTCCGTGGGAATCTGGCCGACCGCGTTGCGCGACGCCGCCATGACGTCCTGGGTGCCCCTGCGGTACTTGTCCCAGAGCTGCGCCCACTCGCCATACAGCGCGCGCTCTTCCGCGGACGTAATCAGCGGCTCATAGGCCGCGCGGATCTTGGTGTTGGACTCGGTGACGGTTGCCAGCGTCTTTTCCATCGCCAGCTTTTCGTCCAGCGTCTCGCACAGCATGTGCTCGCGGATCACGTTGCGATAGGTGATGACGCCGGCGCGCAGGTCGCCCAGCACCCGCACGCTCGGCAGCCAGACGTTCGAAATTTCCGCCGTATTGGCGTTGATCGCCCGCATGTTGCCGACGGCCAAAAGGCCCATGCCGGTCATGGCCACGAGCAGGAAGGCGACCACGGTGACGATCTTGGTGCGGATCGGGTATTTCGCGAGCATGGCTGAAGTGTCTCTTGGTTTTGAGCGCGCGGGGACCACGCCGGACTGTGACAGGGCAACAGACGTGGAGAATCACGCGAGCGATGCCCTGCAGGCATCAAACCCGCTACTCCCTGAGGTTGTGTTAACGTGTCGCCCGGAAAAAAGGGGGTATGGGGACCGCGCTCGCCTGAATGAAATTCGCGCGGGCGATCAGCGCATCAGTTTCAGCGCGTCGGAAAAGAATTCCGCGCCGCCGAAATTTCCCGATTTCAGGGCGAGCAGCATGTCGCCCTTGTCGGCGCCAACGGCGCGCAAAACCGGCACTCCTGCAGCGATTTCCGCACCGACGAGGAACCCGGGAATGCGCAGGCGATCGACGACGGCGCCGGAAGTTTCGCCGCCCGCAACCACCAGTCGCCGCACGCCTGACCGCACGAGGCCGTCCGCAATATCGGCCATCGCCTGCTCGATGGCATGTCCGGCTGCATCGCGGCCATGCCGGGATTGCAGAGCTGCAACCTGATCCGGCGTCGAGCTGCTCGCGATCAGGATCGGGCCGCCGCTGATTCGGTCGCTGGCCCAGGCCAGCGCCCGCCGCGCTTCGGCGGGCCCGGCGATGATCTGCTCGGGATCGAGATGCAGCACGGCCATCGTCTTCTCGGCGTTCGCGACCTGCTGCAGGGTCGCCTGCGAACAGCTTCCGGCCAGGCACGCCGCCGGTCCGCCGACCGCGCCTCCGGACACCGCACCCACCGCGCCTGACTTGACCTTGCCGGAGGCAACCAGCGCCCGGGCCAGGCCGAGGCCGATCCCGGAGGCCCCAACCGACAGGCGGTGATCCAGCGCGACACCGCCGATGGTTTCGAGATCGCGGTCGAACACGGCGTCGATAACGGCGGCGCCAACGCCATCCTTGACGAGGTCAGCGAGGCGCGCACGGACGGCCTCCGCGCCGCGCGAGAGCGTGGCGAGATCGACCAGGCCAACTTTGCTCCGGCTCTGGCGCGCCAGCACCCGCACCAGGTTGGAGTCATGCATCGGGTTGAGCGGGTGGTCCTTCAGCGGGCTTTCGTTCAGCGGCACGGCGCCCACGAACAAATTGCCCTGATAGACGGTGCGGCCGGTTTCCGGAAAGGCCGGCGTCACCAGCACGATCGTCTCGCCGCAATCGGCGCGCAGTGCATCCATCACGGGGCCGATATTGCCGGCATCGGTGGAATCGAAGGTCGAGCAGATCTTGAACAGCACGTGACCGGCGCCGCGGCTGCGCAGCCATTTCTCGGCGGCGCGCGAACGATCGACCGCAACATCAGCCTCGATCGAACGGCTCTTGAGCGACACCACCACCGCGTCCACCTCGGGCAATTCGAGGTCATCCGGCGGCACGCCGATGGTCTGCACGGTACGCAGGCCTTGACGGGTCAGCGTGTTGGCGAGGTCGGAAGCGCCGGTGTAATCGTCGGCGATGCAGCCCAGCGACAGTTTCACGGCTTCACTCCGGCATATGGCTTGAACCAGCCGAGGCCGTCGGTGGTCTTGGCCCGCGGGTTGTATTCGCAGCCGACAAAGCCGCCGTAGCCGAGCCGGTCGAGCTCGGTGAACAGGAACGGATAGCTCAGCTCCTCGCCATCGGGCTCGTTGCGCGAGGGAATGCTGGCGATCTGGACGTGGCCGATGATCGGCATCATCTCGCGCAGCCGCATGGTGACGTCGCCGTGGATGATCTGGCAGTGATAGATGTCGAACTGCAGCTTCAGGTTCGGGATCTTGAGCTCGGTAATCAGGTCGCGCGCGAAGCCGAAATCGTTGAGGAAGTAGCCGGGCACGTTGCGCGCATTGATCGGCTCGATCACGACGTCGAGCCCATGGGGTGCGAAAAATTCCGCAGCCCACGCCACCGATTTGTAAAACTGCTCGACGGCCTTCGCATCGCTGCGGCTGGCGATGCCCGCCATCAGATGCAGACGCTTGACGCCGGTGGCCTTCGCGTAAGGAAGCGCCGTCTCGAGGCTTCGCTTCAGATCGTCAAACCGCTCCGGCAGCGCGGCAAAACCTTTTTCTCCGGCGTCCCAGTTGCCCGGCGGCAGGTTGAACAGCGCCTGCGTCAGGCCATTGCGCTTCAGCCGTTCGCCGACCGTCTCCGCCGGATGGTCATAGGGAAACAGGAATTCGACCGACGTAAACCCCGCCTTCGCCGCCGCGTCGAAGCGGTCGAGGAACGGCACCTCAGTGAACATCATGGAGAGATTGGCGGCAAAGCGCGGCATCGGACGTCCCTTCCTGATCTTGTTGCTATTTCGGCTCGCCGGGCAGATGCGTGCCGGTGACGCGGGCGTACATCCGCGCGACGGATGCGTCGTCGTCGCGGCCCATGCCGGATGCGGCCGTCATCAGGAACATCTGCAGCGCGGCGGCGGAGACCGGCACCGGGAATCTTTGCGAGCGCGCCATGTCCTGGATAATGCCGAGGTCTTTGACGAAAATCTCCACCGCGCTGCGCGGCGTGTAATCGCCGTCGAGCACGTGTGGTATGCGGTTCTCGAACATCCAGGAATTGCCGGCGGACGCCGTGATCACCTCGTAGACCTTGCGGATGTCGAGGCCCTGCTTGGCGGCGAATGCGATCGCTTCCGAGGCGGCAGCGATGTGGACGCCGGCCAGCAACTGGTTGATCATCTTGAACGCCGCGCCTTGCCCTGCGTCGTCGCCGAGTTCGTAGAGCTTGGCCGCCATCGCATCCAGCGCCGGGCGCGCATTTGAGAACGCTGCGGGACTGCCGGAGGCGAGAATGGTGAGTTCGCCCTGCGCCGCGCGCTGCGCGCCGCCCGAAATCGGCGCATCCAGATAGTGCCGGCCGCTCGCCTCCAGCTGCTTGGCGAGCCGCCGCGCGACATCGGGGTCCATGGTGGCGGAGGAGACGAACACGGCATCCTTCGCCAGCGTTTCCGCAACACCGTTCGTGCCAAACAATATCGCCTCGGTCTGCGCGGCATTGACGACCACGCTGACGACGATATCGGCCGCTTTTGCCGCTTCCGCCGGTGTGCCGGCCCCCTTGCCGCCATCGGCCACGAACCGCTTGACCGCCTCCGCCGAGACGTCGCAGCCGGTCACGTCCAGCCCCGCACGGCGCAGCGAAGTCGCCATGCCATAGCCCATCGAGCCCAGCCCGATGACGGCGACGCGCGGTTTTGCGGATTCAGGCATGCGGCGGTTCCTCGCGTTTCTTGGCAAGCTTTCTCTCTGGGTATCACGGCTTGGCCGCGCTGCCAAAGCATGGGACAAGACAAAAGCGGGACGTTGCCGGAATACCGACATGAGCGAAACAGGAATACGAGAGGAAATCTGCCGCCTCGGCCGCTCGCTGTTCGAGCGCGGGCTGACGCCGGGCTCCTCGGGCAATATCAGCGTGAAACTCGACGACGGCGGCTGGCTGGTGACGCCGACAAACGCCTCGCTCGGCTCGCTCGACCCGGCGCGGATGTCGCGGCTCGATGTCGGTGGCCGGCTGGTATCCGGCGACGCGCCGACCAAGGAAGTCCCGCTGCACACCGCGCTCTACCAGACCCGCGGCGCCGCACGCGCCGTGGTGCACCTGCACTCCACCCATTCGGTGGCGCTGTCGATGCTGCCGGGGATCGATCCGCGCGCGGCGCTGCCGCCGATGACGCCGTACTACCTGATGAAATGCGGCCAAACCGCGCTGGTACCCTATTATCGGCCGGGCGATCCCGCGGTAGCCGACGCCATCAAGGGATTGGCCGGGAAGTACTCCTCCGTGCTGCTCGCCAACCACGGGCCCGTCGTGTCGGGCGGCACGCTGGAGGCGGCGGTTTACGCGATCGAGGAACTGGAGGAGACGGCAAAGCTCTATCTGCTGCTGCGCGGGCTGAACCCGCGATATCTGTCGCCAGAGCAGGTGAAGGATCTGAGCAAGGTGTTCGGGCTGGAATTACCAAAACACGACTAGCTCTCGTGCCCCGGATGCTGCGCAGCGCGGAGCGGTGCGCTGCTGATCCGGGGCCCATGTCGCAACAAGGGGTGGGTCCCGGCTCTGCGGAGAAGCGTTGTACGCTGCGCCGCGCCCGGGACACGAGCGCTGACGTTGTTGACATGCCGGGCTCACGTCGCGGCGCCGCGTCGTTGTTGACGCGCCGCCGTCGCCGCGTCATTGAAGCGGAGAGCACTCCCGAAGACCGGAACGGCCGAATGACCAAAATCGTCTCCAACTTGCAAATCGACTCCGCCCGGCTGTGGGACACCATTCACGAAACCGCCAAATTTGGCGCCACCCCCAAGGGCGGCGTGCGACGGCTGACGCTGGGGCCTGAAGACAAGCAGGTGCGCGACTGGTTCCGGAAGGCCTGCGAGGCGGCGGGCCTCGAAGTGCATGTCGATACGCTGGGCTCGATGTTTGGGCTGCGCAAGGGCCGCGACATGTCGAAGGCCCCGGTCGGGCTCGGTTCCCATCTCGATACCCAGCCGACCGGCGGCAAGTACGACGGCGTGCTCGGCACGCTGGCGGCGCTGGAGGTGGTCCGCACGCTCAACGATGCCGGCATCGAGACCGAGACGCCGATCTGCATCTGCAACTGGACCAACGAGGAAGGCTCGCGGTTTGCGCCGGCGATGATGGCCTCGGCCGCCTATGTCGGCGACTTCACCACCGACGACATTTTGTCGCGGAAGGACATCGACGGCGTCACCGTGGGCGAAGCGCTCGACAGCATCGGCTATCGCGGCGACAGCCCCGTCGGCCGGCAGAAATTCTCAAGCTTTGTCGAGTTGCATATCGAGCAGGGCCCGATCCTCGAGGCCGAGAACAAGACCATCGGTGTGGTCGATTCCGGCCAGGGCGTGCTGTGGTACGACGGCAAGATCACCGGCTTTGAGAGCCATGCCGGCTCGACGCCGATGCCGCTGCGGCGCGACGCGCTGGCGACGCTCTCGGAAATCGTGCTCGCGATGGAGGCCGTCGCGAAAAAGCACGGGCCCATGGCGGTCGGCACCATCGGCGAGGCCGTGATCGCCAACCCCTCGCGCAACGTCATTCCCGGCGAAATCGCCTTCACCATGGATTGTCGCAGCGCCGATGCCGCCATCATGGATACGCTGGACAAGGATTTGCGCGCCGCGATTGCCGAGATCTCGACGCGGCGCAAGGTCGACGTCAAGCTCGACCTGGTCTGGCGCAAGCCGCCGACCCATTTCGATCCGAAGCTGGTAGACGCCGTCGAGAACGCTGCAAAGATGCTCGGGCTTTCGCATCGCCGCATCACCTCCGGCGCCGGCCACGACGCCTGCAACCTCAACACCGTGATGCCTGCAGCGATGGTGTTCGTGCCCTGCAAGGACGGCATCAGCCACAACGAACTCGAGGACGCCACGCAAGCCGATTGCGCGGCGGGCGCCAACGTATTGATGCACACCGTGCTGGCGCTGGCCGGCGTCGCATCCTGATTATTGAGTACCGAGGGGGTAGATATGCGTGGAGTTTTCGTCGACGCCAATGAATCGCTGGCCGTGATCTTCGAACGGCTGGAGCAGCCCGGCGATCCCCAGGTACGAGTCAACCTGAATCCTGACATCACGTCCGATCAGTACCCCGAGATCCTCGACGGCGCCGAGATCGCGATCGTCGATCACACCGCATTGCCGACCGACATCGCCAAGAAATGCAAGGGGCTGAAGCACGTCGTGTTTCTCGGCACGGGCGCGCGCAGCTACATGAACCCGGAGGAACTTAGCCAGCTCGGGATCGAGGTGCACCTGATCAAGGGCTATGGCGATACGGCGGTCGCCGAATGCGCCATCGCGCTGATGTGGGAAGGCGCGCGCGGGCTTGCCAAGATGGACCGCGGCATCCGCGCCGGCAACTGGCTGCGCGACGACGGCATGCAACTGACCGGCAAGACGCTCGGCCTGATCGGCTTCGGCGGCATCGCCGCTGAAGTGGCGCGCATTGCGCTCGGCTCCGGCATGCGCGTCATCGCCTGGAACCGGTCGCCGAAGAAACATCCCAAGGTCGAGTTCCTGGATTACGACGAAGTGCTGACCGAGAGCGACGTGGTCTCGATCCACCTGCTCCTGAACGACGAGACGCGCGGCATGATCTCGGCCGCCTGCATCGAGGCCATGAAGCCCGGCGTCATCCTCGTCAACACGGCCCGCGGCGCGATCGTCGATGAAAATGCAATGATCGAGGCGCTGAAGTCCGGCCAGATTCGCCACGCCGGCCTCGATGTCTTCAACATCGAGCCGCTCCCGGCGGATCATCCGCTGACGAAACTGGAAAACGTGACGCTGTCGGCGCATTCCGCGTTCCGCACGCCCGAGGCGAGCGAGAACCTGATCGCAGCGGCATGGACGCATTGCCGGCGGATCGCGAAGAAGAGGTAGCCGCCGCGGGGGTCTCTCTTCTCCTTCTCCCCTTGTGGGAGAAGGTGGCGCGAAGCGCCGGATGAGGGGTTCTCTCAACAAACATGACTCGCGGTGAGAACACAAGGGGAGAAGGAAGAAGGCGACCTACTCCACCATGTCCGCGACCGCCTTGCCGCACGCTGTCGTGTCCGCATTGCCGCCGAGATCTCTTGTGCGCAGCGTGCGTTCGCCCAGCGTGCGCTCGATCGCGCCGACGATGGCGGCTGCGGCCTGCTTCTCGCCGAGATGCTCCAGCATCATCGCGCCGGACCAGATCATGCCGATCGGGTTGGCGATGCCCTGCCCCGCGATATCGGGCGCCGAGCCGTGTACCGGTTCGAACACCGACGGGAAATTTCCTTCCGGATTGATGTTGCCCGACGGCGCGATGCCGATGGTGCCGGTGCAGGCCGGGCCGAGATCGGACAGGATATCGCCGAACAAATTCGAGCCGACCACGACGTCGAACCAGTCGGGATGCAGCACGAAATTCGCGGTGAGAATGTCGATGTGGTACTTGTCCCACTTCACCTTCGGAAAATTCTTCGCCATCGCCTCCACGCGCTCGTCCCAATAGGGCATCGTGATCGAGATGCCGTTGGACTTGGTAGCCGAGGTCAAATGCTTCTTCGGCCGCGACTGCGCCAGCTCAAATGCGAATTTCAGGATACGGTCGACGCCGATCCGCGTCATCACGGTCTGCTGCGTGACGAATTCGCGGTCGGTATCCGGAAACATGCGTCCGCCGACGGAGGAATATTCGCCCTCGGTATTTTCGCGCACCACCCAGAAATCGATATCGCCGGGCTTGCGATTGGCGAGCGGCGATGGCACGCCGGGCATCAGCCGCACCGGGCGCAGGTTCACATACTGATCGAACTCGCGCCGGAATTTGATGAGCGAGCCCCACAGCGAAATGTGATCGGGGATTTTCGCGGGCCAGCCGACCGCGCCGAAATAGATCGCATCGTGCTTGCCGATTTGCGCCTTCCAGTCCTCCGGCATCATCTCGCCGTGCTTTTCGTAATAGTCCCAGGAGGCGAAGTCGAAATGGTCGAAATGCACGGCGACGCCATGCTTCTTGGCCGCCGCCTCCAGCACGCGCAGGCCCTCCGGCACGACTTCCTTGCCGATGCCGTCGCCGGGAATGACCGCGATCCGATACTGCTTTTTGGCGCTCATCGAGAGTTTCCTTACTTGTCGTGGCCGGGCCGGCTAATGCCGCTTATTTGATTGCCTTGCAATGGACCAAAGCCGCCGCTTGCGCAACGCTGCACTGCAATGTTGACCGCCGCGGCGCCCCAAGCCTAACAACAAGGCTGACAATTTTGCGGCCCCTCTTTCCGCCTCCCCTCACCCAAGCGAGCCTTCCCATGGATCTGCATCTGCGCGGCAAGCGTGTCCTGATTACCGGCGCCTCCAAGGGCATTGGCGCGGCCGCCGCCGAAGCCTTTGCCGAGGAAGGCTGCGACGTCATGCTGGCCGCCCGCAACGGCGAGCAGTTGAAAGCGCTGGCCGAGCGGCTGCGCTCCGCGCACCAGATCGGCGCCACCACCCATGTCGTGGACCTGCGCAAGCCCGAGGACCTCGCACGGCTTGCAAAGGATGCCGCCGACATCGACATCCTCGTCAACAATGCCGGCGACATCCCGGGCGGCTCGATCGACAAGATCGACGAGGCCACCTGGCGCCACGCCTGGGAACTGAAAGTGTTCGGCTACATCAACCTCACCCGCACCATCTACGCGCAGATGAAGGCGCGCGGAGGTGGCGTCATCGTCAACGACATCGGCGCGGCCGGTGAAAAATTCGATGCCAACTACATCTGCGGCAGCGCCGGCAACGCCGCGCTGATGGCGTTCACCCGTGCGCTCGGGGGCAAGAGCCTCGCCGACAACATCCGCGTGGTCGGCATCAATCCCGGCCCCGTCGGCACCGACCGTCACGTCACGCTCTTGAAGACCCGCGCCAAGAACCAGTTCGGCGACGAGAACCGCTACAAGGAATTCCAGAAGAACATGCCCCTCGGCCGCCCCGCCCACGCCCGGGAGATCGGCGACCTGATGGCGTTCCTGGCATCGGATCGCGCCGGTTACACGTCGGGGGTGATCTATACGGTGGATGGCGGGTATACGGCGGGATGGGGTTAGGCCCACTGCCCCCACCGTCATTGCGAGGAGCGAAGCGACGAAGCAATCCATGTCTCAACTTGCGGCGCTATGGATTGCTTCGCTGCGCTCGCAATGACGACTTAGCTTCGTAGGATGGGTAGAGCGCAGCGAAACCCATCATCTGTCAGAGCTTGAGATTGATGGGTTTCGCTGCGCTCTACCCATCCTACAGTTCACTGTCATCGGGCGCGCATTTGCGCGACCCGTTGGCTCGCAATGACGACTTAGGCCGTCCGCTCGAACAACTGCCGGATCAGCGTCGTGATTCTTCCCTTCGGCGACATCATCTCGTGCATGATCGTAAAGTGATCCGCGCCTGGCATTTCCTCATACGTCACCGGCAAGCCATACTTGGCACGGTGGCCGGCGAAATCCGCAGTCTGCTTGCGCAGCAGCGGCAGTTCGGCGCTGCCGACCACCAGCGACAGCGGCTTTAACGGCCCGCCCTCCTGCAGCATCGGCGAGTTGCGGCGCGAGATTGCTTCATCGGCACGCAGTTTCTCATTGAGGTAGCTGTGGCGGATCGGCTCGAGGTCGTAGATGCCTGATATGGCCATCCCCGCCCTCACCTTCGGATGCGACAGCGCCATCGCAGTCAGATGCCCGCCGGCGGACCAGCCGGAGACCACGATGCCGTCCTTGGCGGCGCCGAGCGCAGGCAGTTGGCCGCTGAGGAAACCGATACCGGCGTGAATTTCGGCGACGATCTCGTCCAGCGTCGCATCCGGTGCCAGCGTGTAGCCGATCAGCGCGACATTGATGCCGTGCGCCATCGGCCCTTCGGCGACGACGGTGAAGACCTCCTTCGACCGCATCTGCCAGTAACCGCCGTGAATGAACAGCAGCGTCGGCGCCCCGTCAGCCGCTTTCAGGAAATCGATCCGGTTGCGCTCGCGCGGGCCATATCGCAAATCGATAGTATCGGGAAAGCGCTTGCGCATCTCGCCGGAGCGCCGCTCCCAGCCGGTGACCATCTCAAGGCTGCCGGCCACGGCAACGCTGTTGTTGAGGCCGAGGTCGCGCGCCTCCTGGCTCATCGCGCGCCAGTCAAGCGCAGAAAACAGCGTCGTCATGCAGATATCTCCGGTGCGGCCACGAATTCCGTGCGTTCCACTTTGCCGGAAAATGTTCTACAGCACCACCTGCGACCAAGAAACGGAAACGAACGGAGATACTGGCGTGGCTGATCAGGAGCTGGTGCGAGAGACGGCGTGTGCCATTGTCGGCAAACTGAGGTCCGGCGAAGTAACGCCGCTCGACCTGCTTGACGTGCTGGAAAAGCGCATCGCCGAGGTCGACGGCAAGGTCAACGCGCTGCCGACGCTGTGCTTCGACCGCGCCCGCACCCATGCAAAAGCCCTGATGAAGAAGCCGGCCGCCGAGCGTGGCCTGCTCGCCGGGCTGCCGATCCCGATCAAGGACCTGACCGCCGTCGAGGGCGTGCTGACCACGCAGGGTTCGCCGATCTACAAGGATAGCATTCCGGCCAAGTCAGACATCCTGGTCGAGCATCTCGAAAACAATGGCGGCGTGATCTACGCCAAATCGAACACGCCGGAGTTCGGCGCCGGCGCCAACACCTTCAACGAAGTGTTCGGCCCGACACGCAATCCCTGGGACACGTCCCGATCCGCTGCCGGTTCCTCGGGCGGCGCGGCGGTGGCGCTCGCCACCGGCACGGCGTGGCTGGCACATGGCTCCGATATGGGCGGCAGCTTGCGTAGCCCCGCAAGCTTCTGCGGCATCGTCGGCCTGCGTCCGAGCATCGGCCGGGTTGCACACACGGTGGCGGCAGCGGTCGACCGCAATCTCGGCCAGCAAGGCCCTATGGCGCGCAATGTCGAAGACGTCGCCCTGCTGCTCGATGCGATGAGCGGCGAGCATCCCGGCGATCCGCTGTCGCTGCCGGTGCTGCCGAATTCGTTCCTGTCCGCCGCACGTTCGGGCAGCAAGCCGAAGCGCATCGCCTACTCGCCCGATCTCGGCATCACGCCGGTCCATCCGGAAGTCGCCGCCATCACCCGCAAGGCGGCGCAGCGTTTCGCCGAGGTCGGCGCCATCGTCGAGGAAGCCCACCCGGACCTGCGCGAGGCCCATGAGTGCTTTCATGTGCTCCGGGCGTTCGACTTCGCGCTCTCCAAGGCGGCACTGCTACGTTCCAAGCGCGACCTGCTCAAGCCGGAGGTGATCTGGAACATCGAGGAAGGCCTCAAGCTGACGGTCGAGCAACTCGAGCGCGCCAAAGCGCAGCGCGTCGCCATGACGGCGCGCACGCTGGAATTCTTCGACAAGTACGACCTGCTGCTGTGTCCCACTACGATCGTGCCGCCGTTCCCGGTCGAGAATCGCTACGTCGCCGAATGCGCCGGCAAGAAGTTCGACAATTACGTCGAGTGGCTCGGCATTGTCTACGCGATCACGCTGGTGTGCTGTCCGGCGCTGTCGCTGCCTTGCGGCTTTACTGCTTCCGGCCTGCCCGTCGGATTGCAGCTGGTGGCCGCGCCGCGCGGCGAAGCGCAGCTTCTGGCCGGCAGCAAAGTGCTGGAGGATATACTGGGCATGGGCGGCACGACGCCGATCGACCCGAGAGCGCCGAAGTAAGAGGACTCATGGCTGACGAGAACGAGCCGCCGCCCGAGAGCAAGCTGACGCGCAGCAAGGCGCGCTGGGCACGCGAGGGAAAGTTCCTCACCGGAAAGATCTCGCGGCCGGAAGAGACGCGCCTGCCGCCGGGGCAGCATCTGACAAAGGACTGGCCGACGCTCGACCTCGGGCTGACGCCGAACATTTCGCGCGAGCGCTGGCGGCTCGACGTCTACGGCGCGGTCGAGAATCCGATCTTCTGGGATTTTGCACAGTTCACCGCCCAGCCGCAATCCAGGTTCGTGACCGACATACACTGCGTCACCACATGGTCGCGCTACGACAATCAGTGGGAGGGGCTGTCCACCCGCGATCTGCTCGACGCCTGCCGTCCGCGCGATGAAGCACGGTTCGTGGTGCTGCATTCGCATGACGGCTACACCACCAACCTGGCGCTGGAAGACTTTGCCGCCGAGGACGCGCTCCTGGTCCACAGCTGGTCCGGCGCGCCGCTGGAGCAGGAGCATGGCGGCCCGGTACGGCTGGTGGTGCCGCATCTCTACTTCTGGAAGAGCGCGAAGTGGCTGCAGAGCATCGAGTTTCTCGCCGAGGACAGGCCCGGCTATTGGGAAGTCCGCGGCTATCACAACCGTGGTGATCCCTGGAAGGAAGAGCGGTACTCTGCCGACTAGGGCCATATATCTCGGGGAGGACATCCGTGACGCATGAACGCTTTCAATTCACCGGCGAAGGCGGCCACCAGCTTGCCGCCGCGCTGGATACGCCGGATGGGCCGGTGCATGCCTACGCGCTGTTCGCGCATTGCTTCACCTGCGGCAAGGACGTGCTGGCGGCGAAGCGCATCGCGACCGCACTGGCGGCCAAGGGCATTGCGGTGCTGCGGTTCGACTTCACCGGGCTCGGTTCCAGCGAGGGCGATTTTGCGAACTCCACCTTTTCATCCAACGTCACCGATCTGGTCCGCGCAGCCGATCATCTGCGCGAAACGCGCGGGCCGCCCGCGATCCTGATCGGGCACAGCCTCGGCGGCGCGGCGATCCTCGCCGCAGCGGAGAGAATTCCGGACGCAAAGGCGGTGGCGACGATCGCCGCACCGTCCGATCCCGCGCACGTCACGCACCTTTTCAAGGACCGTATCGAGGATATCCGCCAGCACGGCAAGGTGGAGGTTCAACTCGCCGGACGGCCGTTCCACATCAAGCGCGAATTCCTCGATGACATCGCCGAGCACAGCCTGATGGCGCAAGTTGCAAAGCTCCACAAGGCACTGCTCATCATGCATTCGCCGACCGACGACACCGTCGGGATCGACAACGCCACCAGCATCTTCGTCGCGGCAAAACATCCCAAGAGCTTCGTGTCGCTCTCGGGCGCCGACCATCTGTTGAGCGGCAAGCGCGATGCGGCCTATGTCGCCGACGTCATTGCAGCATGGGCCGAGCGCTACGTCGATCTCGCCGCCGTCCAGCCAACCGCCGAGGTGAACGAGGCACCCCGCAACGTCGTGGTGCGCGAGACGCGCAACAGCAAGTTCCAGCAGACCGTGACCACAGGCCCGCACCAGACGATCGCGGACGAGCCGATTGCCGTCGGCGGCCAGGACAGCGGGCCCGGACCGTATGATTTCGTGCTGGCGGGCCTCGGCGCCTGCACGTCGATGACGATGCGGATGTATGCCGACCGCAAGTCGCTGCCGCTCGATCGCGTCACCGTGACGCTGAAGCACAGCAAGATTCACGCAAAGGATTGCGAGGAGTGCGAGACCCGGGAGGGCATGCTGGACCAGATCGACCGCGTGATCGCAATCGAAGGTGCGCTCGATGCCGACCAGCGCAAGCGGTTGATGGAAATCGCCGACAAGTGCCCGGTGCACCGCACCCTGACGTCGGAGATACGGATCGTGACGAAGGCAGCGGATTAGGCCGTTGCCAGCGGACGCACCCGTAGCGCGCCGCGCAGGCCCGCAGCCGTTCCGAGCAGGATGCCCGCAAAGGCAATCAGCGACGCCAGCGCGAGCGTCGAAAAACCGGTCAGCCCCTGCCCGACCGAGCAGCCGAACGCCATCACGCCGCCGATCCCCATCAGCGCCGCGCCTGAACCGGAGCGCAGCATGTGGCGCGGCGACCGATAGCCTTCGAGCTCGAAACGCCCGGTCAACAGCGCGGTGACGAGGCTGCCGGCGAACACGCCGAAAACCGTGACGATGCCGAAATTGAGCGTCGATCCCGTCGACAGCATCACGTATTGCAGCGCGTCCGCGATCGGCGCGATGAAGGTGAGCGAGGTCACCGGCGTCGGGTTGAAGTCGTCAGCGCCGAGATAGCCGGTGGCGAACCAGCCCGCGGCCACCAGCAGGCCGACGACGAGACCCGCGGCGACCTGGCCCGGCGAGCGGCGAAACGCCGGATGCGCGAAGGCGAAGATGATCAGCGCCGCCGAAATGACGGAAGCTGCCAGCATGCGCGCAGCCGTCGCGCTCAGGCCCGCATCCGCGAGCAGCGCCGGCACCGAGTTTGCCGTAGCCGTGGTCTGCGATGCCCCGACCATCGCAATTCGCCCGGGGGCGATCAGCCCCTTCAGCGTCATCTGCGCAAAAATCGCCAGCACGATCACCACCAGGAACGAACGAAGATTGCCGCGCCCGAGCAGCACCAGCGCGCGTGAGCCGCAGCCGTTCGACAGCACCATGCCGTAGCCGAACAGCAATCCGCCGAAGAACAGCACCGGCACCGAGAACTGGGGTTGCAGATAGATCGACTTGCCGATGTCGACGAGGCCAGCCGCCGCAAGAAGCTGCGTCGCCGCCACCGCTACGCCGATCGCCAGCGCATAGGTCCGGATCAATCGGCCGTCGCCATCGGCCCACCAGCCGCGCAGACCGCTGAGCAGGCAGAAGCCGCTCAACAGGCCGACCGATCCATAGACGAAGCCGATGAGCAATCCGCTCAGGATGATGATGTTGCCGCCGTCCAGCACTGGCACTTCCCCGCTCCGGGCGCCGCCAACGCGGCCGTCATTGTTCACATAGGATGGAATTTCCCTGCTGCTCATACGTTGGACGCATGGGTCCGTCCACGCCCTGGCAGACAAGAGAATGAATCTGCCGCGCACGTCACCCACGGAAGGAAAAAGCTTTTGCCAGTTACTGCAGGTGCAAAAGATTCATCTTCTGCAATAAGAAAGCGCCACCTATCCGGAAGGCCGCAGGATCACCCGGTCACGCGACGAACCGGCCACAGCGATGAAGGCCGCCTTGGCCTGCTCCAGCGGATAGACGGCTGACGGCTTGATCGGGAACGGCCTGAGATGTCCGCTGGCGAAGCCGGCGTCGAGTTCGCGCAGCACCGCCCCGGTCGCGACCGACGACAGGCCGAGCGTGTCGATGCCGACGTACGTGTGCTGGCCGCGATAGAACTCCAGGATATTGAACTGCACGATGCGGTCGACCGCAGCAATCAGGATCTGCCGGCCGCGTAGCGCGAGAGATTTGTGAGCAGCGTCGAAATAGGGATCGCCGACGGTGTTGAACACGATGTCGGCGCCCTTGCCGCCGGTGAGTTCGCGCACGCGCGGCGCGACTTCGGTCGCGGAAGCATCGATGACCTCGACCGTCGAATTGGCGTAGCCTTCATATGCTTCGGGCTTGCGTGCCACGCCGATGACGCGCGCACCGTGCCAGCTCGCGATCTGCACCGCGGCCTGGCCGACCTTGCCGTTGACGCCCATCACCAGCACGGTCTCGCCGGCCGCAGGAATCCCGGCGCGGCGCAGGCCCTCCATCGCGGTGACGAAGGGCACGCCGATACCGGCCGCCTCCTCCCAGGAAATGCCGGCAGGTTTCTCCACCACGGCTTCGGCCTCGACGACGAGGTGCGTGGCGTGGGTGCCGTCGCGGCGGATGCCGAGATCGCCGGACGAGCCGAACACCTCGCGCCCGATCCAGCCCGCAGGCCCGTCGATCACGACGCCCGCATAGTCGCGGCCCGGCGTGCGCGGAAACACCGCGTACGGCATCAGCCCGGTCGCCGCCTTCACATCCGACGGATTGACGGCGGCAGCCCTGACCTCGATCAGCAATTCATTGTCGCCCCGCGACAGCGCATACGCTTCGATGACGGGCGCAAGCGAAGCGGCGTCGGCGGCCTTCGCCGGCAGGCGAACGCAGCGGGCCTGGACCGTGACGGGCCGAACATCAGGCTTCTGAGTAGCTGGCATCAAGGGTATTCCTGCTCGGGTTCACGCGCAGCAGGAGTTACCCTTTCGGTCGCTTGTCGTAAACACGTTTCGCCTTGCCGAGCGAACGCTCCAGCGTGTCGGGGGCCACAGCCCTGATGCGCGCGGTGATGCCGATGGTGTTCTTGATGAAGACCGCGACCTTCTCGGCATGCGCGTCGAGGCCGCTGCCGTCCCAGCTTTCGGGGCGGGCTTCGGCGAGCACGGTCATCTCGTCCATCCGGCCCTCGCGCGTCAGTTCGATAATGAAATGGCCGCCGCACCAGTCGGTCGCCAGCAGCACTTCCTCGATCTGGGTCGGGAACACGTTGACGCCGCGCAGGATGATCATGTCGTCGGAACGGCCGGTGACCTTTTCCATGCGCCGCATGCCCGGGCGCGCGGTGCCCGGCAACAGCCGCGTCAGATCGCGGGTGCGGTAGCGGATGATCGGAAAACCTTCCTTGGTGAGCGAGGTGAACACCAGTTCGCCCTTTTCGCCGTCGGGCAGCACGTCGCCGGTCTCGGGGTCGATCACCTCGGGGTAGAAATGATCTTCCCAGATGTGCAGGCCGTCCTTGGTCTCCACGCATTCCTGCGCGACGCCGGGGCCGATCACTTCCGACAGGCCGTAGATGTCGGTGGCATCCATGTCAAACGTCTGCTCGATCTCGGCGCGCATCGCGTTGGTCCAGGGCTCCGCGCCGAAGATGCCGAACTTCAATGACGATCGGCGCGGGTCGAGGCCCTGCCGCTTGAACTCGTCCGAGATCGCCAGCATGTAGCTCGGCGTCACCGTGATGATGTCGGGCCTGAAGTCGTTGATCAGTTGCACCTGCCGCTCGGTCATGCCGCCGGAGACCGGCACCACCGTACAGCCGAGCCGTTCGGCGCCGTAATGCGCGCCGAGGCCGCCGGTGAACAGGCCGTAGCCATAGGCGTTGTGCATCAGCATGCCGGTGCGGCCGCCGGCAGCGCGGATCGAACGCGCCATCACGTCCGCCCAGATATCGATATCGCCCTGCGTGTAGCCGACCACGATCGGCTTGCCGGTGGTCCCTGACGACGCATGGACGCGAACCAGCTTTTCGCGGGGCACTGCGAACATCCTGAAGGGATAATTGTCGCGAAGATCGGTCTTCACCGTGAACGGGAATTTGGCGAGATCAGCGAGCTGCCTGAAATCGGACGGATGCACGCCGGCCGCATCGAACGCCTTTTTGTAGTGCGCGACATTGTCATAGGCGTGGCTGAGCGACCAGGCGAGACGCTTGGTCTGCAGCGCCATGATCTCGTCGCGCGAGGCGCGTTCGGCGTCGTCCAGTTCGGGACGGTAATTGGTTGCTCGGGATTGCATGCTTGTCGCAGCCATCGCGTTTCCCCGTATCATTGTTATTTGGCGTCGGCCACCGGCAACCAGGTGCCGGCGATGGTGCGGGAATGACCGCGGAACTCGGCGATCACGACATCGCCTGATGTAACGCGGACGTCGTAGATCCCGGACCGCCCGCTGCGCGAGATTTCGCGCGCGGTCGCGACCAGCACGTCTCCAAGCTTGCCCGGCCGGAGGAAGGCGATGTCGCATTGCGCGGCGACCGCGCGCTGATTGTGCGAGTTGCAGGCAAAGGCGAAGGTGGAATCGGCCAGCAGGAAAATGAAGCCGCCATGGGCGATGCGCTGGCCGTTGACCATGTGCGGCTGCACCGTCATCGTCAGCGTGGCCTGCCCGGGCTTGACCTCGACAATCTTCATGCCGAGGCCCTGGCTGGCGTCGTCCTCCTTCCACATCGCGTCCGCGCAGGCGCGAGCGATTTCATCGGGCGACAGCGCGACGTTCATAGCGGGACGCCCGCGCGTTGAGACGGTTCCACGACGTTTTCTCCATTTGCGTACGGCTGTTGTAACAGCCTCTTTACGTAGTCTCTCAGTGTCGGATCGAAGCACCCCGGGTGTCAACGATCCCGCAATTTCTGGGCTCGTCATTCCGGGATGGTGCGCTAGCACCAGACCCGGAATCTCGAGATTCCGGGTCTGGTCCTTCGGACCATCCCGGAATGACTAACCTCACTCACACATGGTCGTAATCCACCACGACCCTGTCCGAACATGGCCGCGCCTGGCAGGTCAGGATAAACCCCGCCTCCAGTTCCCACGGCTCCAGCGAATAGTTCACTTCCATCTCGGCGTCGCCCTCGACCAGCTTGGCGCGGCAGGTCGAGCACATGCCGCCCTTGCAGGCAAACGGCAGGTCCATGCCGGCGCGCAGCGCCGCATCGAGGATGGATTCCTCCGCGGCGACCGGCACCTCGCGGCGCTTGCCGTCGATAATCAGCGACGCCACGGCCTTGGGCGGCGCCGACGCTTCGATGATCTTCTTCGGGCGCGGCTTGCCGCCGAACTCCGAGACGAAGCGCTCGACATGAATGCGCTCGTCGGCAATGCCGATCTCGCGGCAGGTCGCCTCGACCTCCTCGCTCATGCCGGTGGGACCGCAAATGAAGACATGGTCGACGGTCGCGGCCGGCACCAGCGAGCGCAGCAATACCCTCACCTTCTCGCCATCGAGCCGGCCGTGCAGGATCGGGATGTCCTGCTCTTCGCCCGAGATCACATGGAACAGCGAAAACCGCTGCATGAAGCGGTCCTTCAGCTCCTCCAGCTCCTCAAGGAACAGCATGCTCGTGGTCGAGCGGTTGCCGTAAAACAGAAAGAAGCGGCTGTTCGGCTCGCGCGCCAGCACACCCTTGACGATGGACAGGATCGGCGTGATGCCGCTGCCCGCAGCAAAGCCGACATAGACCCGCGCCTGATCGGGCGCATGTGCGATGCCGAACCGGCCGGTCGGCGTCATCACGTCGAGTTCGTCGCCGGTTTTCAGTTCATCCGCGGCCCAGTTCGAGAACGCGCCGCCATCGACCTTTTTGACGGCGATGCGCAGTTCGCCGTCGTCGGGGCCCGAGCAGATCGAATAGGAACGGCGCACTTCCTCGCCGTCCATGGTGGTGCGCAAGGTGAGGTACTGCCCCGGCGTGAAACCGTAGTCGCCTTCCAGCTCCTTCGGGATTGTAAACGTCATCGACACCGCATCAGCCGCTTCGCGGCGCAGATCGCTGACGGCGAGACGATGAAAGCGTGGAGCGTGGGACATTTCGGGGATCTCTCAGCGTCATTGCGAGGAGCAAAGCGACGAAGCAATCCAGTCTTTCTTTGCGTGGCTTCTGGATTGCTTCGCTTCGCTCGCAATGACGGTCATGGATAAGGGCCTCAATGACACTTGAAATAATCGAAGGGTTCGCGGCAGCTCTTGCAGCGCCACAGCGCCTTGCAGGAGGTCGAGCCGAACTCGGACAATAGTTCGGTATTCTGCGAGCCGCACTGCGGACAGGTCACCTGCTGTTCGCCGAACAGCGCCCGGCGCGAACTGGAGGCCTGCGGCGGCGCTATGCCGTATTCCCTGAGCTTGTTGCGGCCTTCCTCGCTCATCCAGTCGGTGGTCCAGGCCGGCGACAGCACGGTGCGAACGGTCGGCCGGGCGATGCCGGCGCGCTCCAGCGCCAGCTCGATTTCCAGCGCGATCATGTTCATGGCAGGACAGCCTGAATAGGTCGGCGTGATAGCCACCTCGACGTGGCCGTCATGGATCCGGACATCGCGCAGCACGCCGAGGTCGGCAATGGTGAGCACGGGTATTTCGGGATCGACCACCTGCGCCGCCGCCTCCCAGGCGCGCCGGCGCAGATCGGCATCGCTGGGAATTGCGGCTACCATGTCGCCCCCGGAAATGTGCGCGGCATCGACTGCAGTTCACTGAGGAGATGGCCGAGATGTTCGCTGTGCCGGCCGCTGCGGCCGCCCTGCTGCATCCAGTCGTTCTTCGGCAGAACCAGCGTCGCCTCTTGCACCACGTCGGATACCGTCTTGAGCCATGCCGCGCGCAAGCCGGCGGGATCGACCGCGATGCCGGCATCGATCAGGCCGCGCTCGCACTCGTCAATCTCGAACATCTCGCCGGTGAAGGCCCAGAGCAAGTCGATGGCCTCCTGCGCGCGGCGGTGGCTTTCCTCGGTGCCGTCGCCGAGACGAACGATCCATTCCGAGGAATGGCGGACGTGATAGGCGCTTTCCTTTTCTGATTTTTCCGCGATGGCCGCCAGCGTCGGATCGCCGGAGTGCATCATCTCCCGCCAGTAGAGGTCGGCAAAGGTCGCGTAGAAGAACTGCCGCACCATGGTGCGCGCGAAATCGCCGTTCGGCTGTTCCAGCAGCAGCAGATTGCGGTACTGCCTGACGTCCCGGAGATAGGCGAACTTGTCCTCGTCGTTGCCCCTGCCCTCGACTTTCGCCGCGTAGGAATACAACTCGCGCGCCTGCCCGAGCAGATCGAGGCCCATGTTGGCCAGCGCCATGTCCTCTTCCAGCATCGGCGCATGGCCGCACCATTCGGAAAGCCGGTGACCCAGGATCAGGGCGTCATCGGCACGGCGCAGCGTGTAGAGCACCAGCGGCGTTTCGGAGACGGTGATGTTGGCTACGGTCATATGGTCTACCCAGGTCTAACTCGTCATTGCGAGCGCAGCGAAGCAATCCACACTTGAGTTGCGGCGCGATGGATTGCTTCGCTGCGCTCGCAATGACGGAGAAACCTACATATGCCCCACTTCATCCGGCACGTCGTAGAACGTCGGGTGCCGGTAGATCTTCGACTCCGCCGGTTCGAACATCATGCCCTTCTCGGACGGATCGGACGCGGTGATCGCGTTCGACGGCACCACCCAGATCGAGAGGCCCTCGCCGCGGCGGGTGTAGATGTCGCGCGCGGCCTGCAGCGCCAGCGTGGCGTCGGTGGCGTGCAGCGAGCCGACGTGCTTGTGCGCCAGCCCGTTGCGGCTGCGGATGAAAACTTCCCAGAGCGGAATGTTCGGCGTTGCCATCGCGGGTCTCCCTATTCGGCAGCTTGCAGGGTGGCCCGCTGCCGGCGCTTTTCGGCATAGGCCAGCGCCGCATCCCGCACCCAGGCGCCGTCGTCGTGCGCCTTGCGCCGCGCCGCCAGGCGGTCGCGGTTGCAGGGACCATTACCGGCCAGCACCTGCTTGAACTCGTCCCAGTCGATCGCGCTGTATTCCCAGTTACCGTTGGCGTTCTGCTTCATGCCGGGATCGGGAATTGTCAGCCCAAGGAATTGCGCCTGCGGCACGGTGGCATCGACGAACTTCTGGCGCAGTTCGTCGTTGGAGAAGCGCTTGATCTTCCACTTCGTCGAAGTGTCCGAGTGCTGGCTGGCCTGGTCGGGCGGCCCGAACATCATCAGCACCGGCCACCACCAGCGGTTCAGCGCGTCCTGCGCCATCGCCTTCTGCTCCTCGGTGCCGCGGCACAGCGTCACCATGATTTCAAAACCCTGGCGCTGATGGAACGACTCTTCCTTGCACACACGTATCATCGCGCGCGCATAGGGACCGTAGGAGCAGCGGCACAGCGGGATCTGGTTCATGATCGCGGCGCCATCGACCAGCCAGCCGATGGTGCCGATGTCGGCCCAGGTCAGCGTCGGATAGTTGAAGATCGAAGAATACTTCGCCTTCCCTGCCAGCATCAGGTCGACCAGCTCTTCACGCGAGGTGCCGAGCGTCTCCGCGGCGGCGTAGAGATAGAGGCCGTGGCCGCATTCGTCCTGCACCTTGGCGAGCAGTGCTGCCTTGCGGCGCAGCGATGGTGCGCGCGTGATCCAGTTGCCTTCGGGAAGCATGCCGACGATTTCGGAATGCGCGTGCTGCGAAATCTGCCGCGTCAGCGTCTTGCGGTAGGCCGCCGGCATCCAGTCGTTGGGTTCGATGCGCTCATCGGCATCGATGCGCGCCTGAAACTGCGCGGCCCGTTCGGCGTCCTCAACGTGGCGTTCGTCGCCGTCGGACGAATTGAGCGCCTGCGTGTACATGGCTGGCCTCCTCCCGATATTTGTTGGGAGGCAATATATAACAAAAATTAAGATATGCAATATATTTCTGTAACATGTTTACGGTTCGCTGAACCGCCTCGAAAGTTCCATGCGGGGCTTCGGCAGCGGCCCGTTTTCGTTGGTGGCGTGCTGGTCAAGCCATTGCTCGGACGCGGGAAGCAGCGCCCGATAGATTTCGCCGCAGAGCGTTCGAGCGGCCCTGCCCGGCCAGTCCGCCGGCAACAGCGCGGTCGGCAGCAGCGGGTCGCGCAGCACGACGCGGCGGTAATGGTGGATCAGGAGGATGCGCGCGGTGAAGGCGTCGGCATCAGCCAGTTGCTCGCCGCGGCCGAGCCAGCCGCGCAGCGGTTCGAAGGTTTTCATGAACTTCTGATAGGCGTCGGCGGTGCGATCGAGCGGCCAGCTTTCGCGCAGCAGACGCCGCCCGCTGTCGTCTTCGGCCGAGACTTCGAGCCGGATGGCGCCGGCGGCTTCCGCCGGCAGCGGCACGCCCGACGGCGCGACCCACACGCCCGGCAGCGGGCTGCCGAAGCCCGCATTCTTCAGCGCCTCGCGCGCGGCGTCGCGGTCCCCGCCATTACCGATCAGCAGAAGCTCGAACCGCCCGGTCCAGTCCGACGCGGGCGGTCCATAGATGTGTTTCGTTGCGATATCAAAGGTTTGCCGGCCACTCTGCACCAGACGATAGAAGCTGTTGCGACCGATTCTATTGCGCTCGAACCAGCCGTCGGCGGTCAGCCGCGACATCGCGGTCCGCACCACGCTGGCATCGACGTCGAGTTCCCCGAAGAACTCCAGCAACGTGCCAAGCCAGACCGAGCCGCCGCGCGGCACGATGGCATCGCCGAACACGGTGATGACGATCGAGCCTGTGCGCGATGGTTCGCGCTTCAATTGCTGGATAATGCGGGCAAGCGGCGGCGGCATGCGTCAGGGCATAGCGTGTTTTACGGGAGAGCGACAATGGCGGACGGCAAGTCTCCCTCGCCCCACTCGTTGTTCAGACCGGGGACAAGGTGGACAGATGTTCGGAGACATCGTGGACACTTTTTGGCTCGCGGTCGAGGGGCTGTCGGATGCCGTTCCGCGAGGTATGCCGGATGGACACGCGATTGGAATTTGTGATGTTGGCGTCGGTGGAAGGTGCCAATGTTCGGAAGCTGTGCCGTCGCTTCGGGGTGAGCCCGACGACTGGCTACAAGTGGCTGGAACGTTGGCGGCTGCAAGGGATGGCGGGGCTTCAGGAGTTGTCGCGCCGGCCGCAGAATTCGCCGTCGCGCAGCGCCGCAGCGACGGAAGAGGCCGTGCTTTCGGTGCGTGCGGAGCATCCGGCCTGGGGCGGCCGCAAGATCGCCAGGCGGCTGAAGGATCTGGGGCGGGAAGCGATTCCGGCCCCCTCGACGGTGACGGCGATCTTGAAGCGGCACCGGGTCGAACTGGGCGCGCATGGTGGCGGCCAGTCCGCCTTCACCCGGTTCGAACGGGCACGGCCGAACGAGTTGTGGCAGATGGACTTCAAGGGCCACGTGGCCCTGCACGCCGGCCGGCTTCATCCGCTGACCGTGCTCGACGATCATTCGCGGTTCTCCGTGGTGCTTGCGGCCTGCGCCAACCAGCAGACCGAAACGGACCGCCAGCAGCTCATCATCGCCTTCCGCCGCTACGGGCTGCCCGAGCGGCTGATCACCGACAACGGTTCGCCTTGGGGCGACGGACCGGGCAACCCGTTTACTCCGCTCGGGGTCTGGCTGATCGAGCATGGCATCAAGATCAGCCATTCGCGGCCCTATCATCCACAGACCATGGGCAAGGACGAACGCTTCCATCGCAGCCTCAAGGCCGAGGTGCTGTCCGGTCCGCCCTTCGCCGATCTCGCCGCTGCCGAGCGAGCCTTCGACCGCTGGCGCAACGTCTACAACACGCAACGGCCGCACGAGGCGCTCGAGCTTGCCGTCCCGGCCAGCCGCTATCAGCCGAGCCCGCGCGACTATGTCGAGACCATCGCGCCCTTCGAATACGCTCCCGGCGACATCGTGCGCCGTGTCCAGCAGGGCGGTCACGTCAGTATCCTTGGCCGCAGTGTCAAAGTCCCAAAGGCCTTCCGCGGCAAGGCTGTCGCGTTCCGACCAGCCACACACGATGGCGTCTTCGACGTCGTCTTCCGAACCCAGAGGATTGCAACCATCGACATCCGCCCCCTCGACCGCGAGCCAAAAAGTGTCCACGATGTCTCCGAACATCTGTCCACCTTGTCCCCGGTCTGAACACTCGTTCGGGGAGAGGGTTGGGTGAGGGGCTGCATCCGAAAATTGGAGAGATGAGTACGCGGAAAGTCCCCCTCACCCGGATCGCTTTGCAATCGACCTCTCCCCGCAAGCTTTGCGAGGTAAGAGCCGCCGGTTCTGGTAATACGGCGCAAGTGCCACAAGATTTGGAAAGTCAGTCCCGGCCGGTTCTAGCCGCGCTAATCGCCGCTACCGTGGCCTGCTTCCCATGTCCAATTGAAGGGAGGCCCCTTGGTGTTGCGTCTCATAGCTCGCAGATTTGCAATGAAGGCAGCCCCACCAACAGAAGCCCTAAAGTTCGTCTGGCAAGATTGATCGAACGTAGTCCGGTAGAACGTTTTCCCCCAAATGTGGAGCCTCAATCGATCCTGCTCCACGAGGCCAAATTCATCAGTACTGATAAGTCGGTTGAAATTAAGCCAAACTGTCATTTCCCCTTGGGGGAAGAGGGTAGCTTCCATATGAATAGGCGTAGTGGGGATTGGATAAGAGAACCCCGCCGGCAATGGGTTTGGAAAAACATCAAAATCGAAAATGTGATGGATCTCGCGCGCGGGCGTTTGCCCATGATTTTTGAGAGCGAAGGTGATCCGAACAAATCTTTCTTCCCGTTCGGCGCTAGATAACTCAGCTGGATTGGCTGAAATATAGGCTCGCAACTGGCGTCTTGCGGTATCATCCGCGCCGGTCACGAGTCTTTTCGTAGCGCGCCACAGGAGCCAAGTGGCCCAGAACAAGAGGGCCGTAAAGCCGGCAATCAACGTGTCCGTGATCTTCAACCGATAGCCGTAGAAAGGCGGCCAGAACTCGGTTCCTTCTTCGCCATGCTTCTCGGCTTCGGGCTTGTGTTCGTTCTGGCCAATTTTAGCGCTGATAGATGAGCCGGAAGACGCTTTGCGCGGTCGATCTTTGGATTCGCTACTGCCGTCATTCGCGTCGTGCAATCCACGTTCGGATCGATGATCGGCCTGGAATTGTGGGGCATAGGGAGGATGTTGCATTAACGCATGCAGAAGCCCCGCAACGAAAACCAAAAGCGAGACAATAATCGCGTAATGAAGTGCACTAAATCGCTGCATCGGCCCCCGCCGCGCTAAATCTCTCCAATACTACCTGTTCGAGTTCTAAGGCCGCAATACACGCCAAAAAGAAAGTCGCGGAAAACGTTCCGCGCTTCAACCGGTTCGCGATCGATGCCTCAGTCTAGGCAAAGCCGGGTTTCTTGAACCGCTTCGCCAGTGGCGTTTGCACCATCAACACCGGCAGGCTCAGCGATGCGGGTTCGGATAAACCAACGCGCGCCAGCCGCTTCGATCGAACGGCGACCACTCGCCTTCCGGCTGCGCGAGGCGATCGGCCACCGCATAGACCGCCGCGGGGTGATGGCCCATGCCGCAATGGCTGCTCTCGACTTCGATGCTCTCGGATGTCGCCGAAGCCTGCTCCACGCAGCCCTGCCAGGCACAGATGCCGTCGGTGCGGCTGAAGATCGCCGTGGTCGGCACCGGCGGCGTTCCCGCCAGCGTGCCACCGAAACGATGATCTTCCTCCTCGGCGCTGCGGCCGCTGGCCAATTCGTAAACACGCCAGGCGTTGGTCGCCTTCGGGCCCGACGCGAACGGACTGCCGAGCGTGATCACGCCGCGCACGCGATCCGGCATCATCTTGGCGAGTTGGCGTGCATAGAGGCCGCCAAGGCTCCAGCCGACGAGCGAGACCTTAGCGCCGTGGGTGTCGTTCATCTCCTGCAACAAATCGACCATCGCATCCTGTACGCCATCGCGCAGGCCGAGGTTGCGGCCCTGACGCCAGCCGCTGACGGCATAGCCGCGGCCTTTCAGAAACGCGCGCAGCGGCCGCGTCGAGACGTCGGAAGCCACAAGCCCGGGCAGTACCAGCACCGGATGACCGTCGCCGCGCGGGGCGAGGCTCAGCAGCGGCAAGGCGCCGAGAAACGCACCCAGTTCGGAAAGGGCGCGCCCCTCCATGAACATCAGCGTTCTGGACGGCGGCGAAAGCGTCTGTGTAGCAACGGACATCATGTCTCCTCTCGGACTGGCCCCTTACGTCTCGGCAGCCAAGCCACTGGTTCAATGGAGTAGACGCAAACGCAGCAGAATCGTTCCGCAACGCAACATTGTTCCATAAAAAGCTAGGGAACGGGATTTGGTCTTGCAAGCGGCCCGCGTCACACTTGGGGCAACTAAATGCGTTGACGTGATTAATCGGTCACAGCAGCCGCAGCAGGTATTCGAGGGTGTAGAGCGCCAGCCCCGCAAGGCCGCCAATCAGCGAGCCGTTGAAGCGGATGTATTGCAGGTCACGGCCGATGTTGATTTCGATCAGCGAGATCAGCTGCCCCATGTCCCAGGATTTGACCTGGTCGGAGATGAAGGT
>LNFM01002210.1_pt1 | contig 110487 bp, 100 predicted proteins | sample 596031 | NCBI WGS metagenome assembly LNFM01 (sample SAMN04254537, study PRJNA301005) | activated carbon metagenome | isolation source: dual media filters at the Ann Arbor, Michigan drinking water treatment plant | place: USA: Ann Arbor
TCTGCCAAACGAGGTACCTCAATGCGTTCGTGCGGGCTAGCGGCATAGCGCTTTTCGCGTCACATGCAGGGGCGAGCGAAGGCCGTGCAGTGCCAAACGAAGCTGTGGTGGCAGTAGTAGTCGCGCTGCGTTGCGTTGCCCCAGTTCGCACGAGAGGATCCCATGAGCGACTGAGCCCGGCTGTTCCAGGAACCACGTGCCTTCTTTTGCGCGTTGCCCTTGGTCACGGCGCTCTTGTTGGCAGATGCAATCCGGTTCGAACCGCCAACGCCCTGGTTACCTTTGTAGCAGATGGCGGCTTGCGCAACGGTCAAGTTCGCGACCATGAGCACAGCACTTGCCGCGGCAATTCGGGTCAGGCGACCGAGATGGGATAGCTTGGGCATGGTAATCTTCCTTTCGGGGGACTGGAGGTTGACCTGGCTTCCATGTCCTCTGTCGCGCCGTGAGGGAGAATGGTTCATGACCGTGGTGCACCCGATGGGGCTTGCCTGGGGGAGTTCGTGGCGCTAGCCATGCCGGGATGAACGCCCGAACGCACCGCTTCTGCGTCGCCCCGCTGATGGACTGGACGGATCGGCATTGCCGGTTCTTCCACCGTCTGCTGTCGACGCGCGCGCGGCTGTACACCGAGATGGTGACGGTGCCGGCGATCCTGCATGGCAAGCGCGATCAATTGCTGGCGTTCAACCCGTCGGAGCACCCGGTGGCGCTGCAGCTTGGTGGCTCCGATCCCGCGGGGCTCGCGGCGGCCGCGCGCATCGGCGAGGACTGGGGCTACGACGAGGTCAATCTGAACGTCGGTTGCCCGTCGGACCGCGTGCAGGTCGGCAGCTTTGGGGCCTGCCTGATGGCCGAGCCTGAGCTGGTCGCGGATTGCGTTGCGGCGATGCGGGCGGCGGTGCGCGTGCCCGTCACCGTCAAATGCCGGATCGGCATCGACGACCAAGACAGCGAGGCCGACTTCGATCGCTTCATCGATACCGTGGCTGGCGCGGGGTGCGACACATTCATCGTCCACGCGCGCAAGGCGTGGCTGAAGGGCTTGTCACCGAAGGAAAATCGCGAGGTGCCGCCGCTCGACTATCCTCGCGTCGCGCGTCTCAAGGCTCGCCGCCCGGAACTGACCATCGTGCTCAATGGCGGCATCGCCTCGATCGACGCCGCCGAGCGGCATCTCGATACCTTCGACGGCGTGATGCTGGGCCGCGCCGCCTACCAGACGCCCTATATTCTCGCCGAGGTCGACCGGCGGCTGTTTGGCGACGACCGCCCCGCGCCCGAGCGCGCGGAAGTGCTGGGACAGCTCATCCCCTATATCGACCGCCATGTCGCGGCGGGCGGCCGGGCCAATAATGTCCTGCGCCACATTCTCGGCCTCTACCACGGACAGCCCCGCGCCCGCGCCTTCCGGCGGCTGCTGTCGGAGCAGGGGCCGCGCAGCGGTGTCGGCGGCGACCTCGTCCGCGCCGCACTAGACCTCGTCGAGGGGCCGCCCGCCCGTGAGGCGGCCGAGTAGCGCAGCCCTGCACTGCGGCAGATCAGACCTCGCATCGCGCGCATAGGGCTGCTAGAACGGCTCCAGATTCTCGGGGCCAAACTTCCGCGGCTGGCCCAGACTTATGGGGAACCGATGCTCGCTGACAAAGACCGCATCTTCACCAACATCTACGGCCTCCATGACTGGCGGCTGGCGGGCGCGAAGTCGCGTGGCGCCTGGGACAACACCAAGAAGCTGATCGACCTCGGCCAGGACGGCATCATCAACGAGATGAAAGCGTCGGGTTTGCGCGGGCGCGGTGGCGCCGGTTTCCCGACCGGTCTCAAGTGGTCGTTCATGCCGAAGAACGATCCCCGCCCGTCCTACCTCGTCGTCAACGCGGACGAATCCGAGCCCGGCTCGTGCAAGGACCGGGAGATCATGCGGCACGACCCGCATCTGCTGGTCGAAGGTTGCCTCGTCGCCTCGTTCGCGATGCGGGCGCACGTCTGCTACATCTATGTGCGCGGCGAGTTCATCCGCGAACGCGAGCGCCTCCAGGCCGCGATCGACGAAGCCTATGCCGCCAAGCTGATTGGCAAGGACAACATCCACGGCTGGGATTTCGAGTGCTACGTCCATCATGGCGCAGGTGCCTACATCTGCGGCGAGGAGACGGCGCTGCTCGAAAGCCTCGAGGGCAAGAAGGGTCAGCCGCGCCTGAAGCCACCGTTCCCGGCAAACTCCGGTCTCTACGGCGCGCCGACCACGGTCAACAACGTCGAATCCATCGCGGTGGCGCCGACGATCCTGCGCCGCGGTGCGACTTGGTTCGCCGCATTGGGCAAGCCGAACAACACCGGCACCAAGCTCTTCCAGATCTCCGGCCACGTCGAGCGGCCGTGCGTGGTCGAGGAGGAGATGGGCATTCCGCTGCGCGAACTGATCGAGCGCCATGCCGGCGGCGTGCGCGGCGGATGGGACAACCTGCTCGCCGTGATCCCCGGCGGCGCGTCGATGCCGTGCCTGCCCAAGGATATCTGCGACGATCTGACGATGGACTTCGACAGCCTGTCGAAGCTGAAGAGCGGCCTCGGCACCGCCGCCGTGATCGTCATGGACAAGTCCACGGACATCATCGGCGCGATCCGGCGCCTCGCCTATTTCTACAAGCACGAGAGCTGCGGCCAGTGCACGCCGTGCCGCGAGGGCACTGGCTGGATGTGGCGGATGCTTGAGCGCCTGGAGCGCGGCGACGCGGAGTTCGAGGAAATCGACCTGCTGTTCGACGTCTCGAAGCAGGTCGAAGGGCACACCATCTGTGCACTTGGCGATGCCGCCGCATGGCCCGTACAGGGTCTGCTGCGCAACTTCCGTCCCGTGATCGAGCAGCGCATCAAAGACCGCAAGGCCGCGCTCGCCATGGCGGCGGAGTAGGGGGACGCGATTGTCGATTGTCGACCAGTGCCCCGGTAGTTCTTTGCAATATACGGGCTTAGGTCGTTACGACCCGCGGCTTGACGCGGAAGCGGCTCGTATGCCAGTTTAAGATTGTTTTCCTATTTTTATTTTGATGGAGTTGGACATGCGCTGCGCCTTAGCGTTGGTAATTATGTTGATGATGGTAGCACCAGGACAAGCTGAAGAATTTTTGGTGCAAAGCATTCATTTCAATCCAAAGATGCGGCCCAAGGAAGTTGTTGATGTAATCACAGAGTGCGCAAAAAGCGATGCTTGCGCTCAGATAGTATCTTCGGTCGCGAAATCGGTTGGCGGTCCGGGTGCATCTGTTGCGGTAGGCCTCGCTATGAAGGCAGTCCCCAAACGCGCATCAAAGTCTGAGGAAACATATACGACGCTGACGTTTCCGTCGGGGTATACTTACTGTCGTTCAGAGATTAAATTTGCGTCGATTGTTCCGGCAAGTGGCAAGAGAGCTTCGAAGTTTTGGTATGTGACTCGCAAATCTGAGGTCGTCCTTGCGGCGTGGACCCCGAGGCGTGGCTTCTCAGGTGGCAAATCCTGGGTCGATATGCGTGCAACTGTTGTTGCGGTGAAGGCTGATAGAGCGGACCACCATCGAGCAACAAAGGGTTGCCGCTCACCCAAAGAGGGCGTTGCTTACCAGTGCCAAGGCAAACCGTGTACTAGCGGCGTATTCTAAGGCATCGTACCTTATCGGCACCATGCTCGCACGCCGCGCCTTTGGCGCTCGGCGGAGCAGACCTCTTAAATTCTTTAGCCGACAGACGTCGTGCCAGGGGTGACTTGGCACGACGCAGTCTGCAACCGCGGCAAAGAATAACTAACGCTTGCCGCGCTTCGGCTTGTCGTCGTCGTCTTCTTCTTCCTTGTCGTCCTCGTCTTCGTCCTCGTCTTCCTCTTCGTCGTCGTCTTTATCTTCCTCATCTTCTTCGCTGGCGCCGAGTTCCTTGACGGCTTCGAGGAGCTGCTCCTCGCCCTCCTCCTGAGTCTCGACAAGCCACTCGGCGATGATCTCGGAGCCGCGCATGAAGACAACTTTGAACGGCTGCTCGTCGTCGTCGCTGGGAATTACGTCTGCAGTCAAGAATGCCATGGTGCGTCTCCTGCTGGACAAGGAAGTGGGCGCGTGAGGTGCGCCTTCCGGGGCGGGAAGTCAATCCCGCCAAATATTGAAAGAATGATGTCGATCCCTCATCCGCTCTCGGCAACGCGCGCCAGTTCCTGGGCGAGGCCGCGCACGCCCTTGAGGCGTTGGGCCGGTACCTCCCAATCCGCCTTGAAGAGCAGTTTCTGGTCGGGACTGAGCCGCAACAGCCCTTTTGAGGCCTGAATGAAGCCGACGAGGCCGCGCGCGTTGGCGAACTGACCCTTTCGGAAGACGATCGAGGCCCCCTTGGGGCCGGCGTCGATCTGGGCGATGCCCGCCCGGCGGCACAGGGCCTTTATTTCCATGACGTCGAGCAGGTGCTCGACCTCATCGGGGAGCGGCCCGAAGCGGTCGACTAGTTCCTCGGCGAGGGCGTCGATGTCTTCGCGCGTCTTGAGGTTCGCAAGACGCCGATAGATGCCGAGGCGAACCTGGAGATCGCTGACGTAGGTCTCTGGCAGCAGCATTGGCGTGCCGAGTGCGATCTGCGGGCTCCACTGCTCGTCGATATCGCCGAGGTCGCCGCCGCGGATCGCCTCGATCGCCTCCTCCAGCATCGACTGGTACAACTCGAAGCCGACTTCGCGGATGTGGCCCGACTGCTCGTCGCCGAGCAGGTTGCCGGCCCCGCGAATGTCGAGATCGTGTGAGGCGAGCGAGAATCCCGCGCCGAGCGTGTCGAGCGAATGCAGCACCTTCAGTCGCTTCTCAGCGGTATCGGTGAGGCGCTTGCCCGGCGGCGTCGTCAGATAGGCATAGGCGCGCGTTTTTGAACGGCCGACGCGGCCACGGAGCTGATAGAGCTGGGCGAGGCCGAACATGTCCGCGCGATGGACGATGAGCGTATTGGCGTTCGGAATGTCGAGACCGGATTCGACGATCGCCGTCGACAACAGCACATCGTATTGGCCGTCGTAGAAGGCGCTCATGACGTCCTCGAGCTGCGACGGCGGCATCTGCCCGTGCGCGCGGATGATGCGCAGCTCCGGCACTTCCTCCGCGAGAAACTCGGCGACGTCGTCGAGATCGGAGATGCGCGGGGCGACGTAGAACGATTGGCCGCCGCGGTGGCGCTCGCGACGCAGCGCTTCGCGCAGGATCACCGGATCGAAGGGCGAGATGTACGTGCGCACCGCGAGGCGATCGATCGGTGGCGTGGTGATCAGAGAGAGTTCGCGCACGCCGGAGAGTGCCAGTTGCAGCGTGCGGGGGATCGGCGTTGCCGTGAGTGTGAGGACGTGGATGTCTTCTTTGAGCTGTTTCAGGCGCTCCTTGTGGCTGACGCCGAAATGCTGCTCCTCGTCGACGATCAGCAATCCGAGCCGCGCGAACTGGATCTGCTTGCCGAGCAGCGCGTGCGTTCCGACGACGATGTCGATGGTGCCGTCCCTGACACCCGCTTTCACTTCGGCGAGTTCCTTCGCGCCCACCAGACGCGATGCGCGGCCGATGCGGATCGGCAGTCCCTTGAAGCGCTCGACGAACGTCTTGTAGTGCTGGCGCGCGAGCAGCGTCGTCGGCACGACGACCGCAACCTGCAAGCCCGCCATCGCCGCAATGAAAGCAGCTCGCAGCCCCACCTCGGTCTTGCCGAAGCCAACGTCGCCGCACACGAGGCGGTCCATTGGGCGGCCCTGCGCGAGATCGCCGAGCACGGCGTCGATGCTCGCTGCCTGATCCTCGGTTTCCTGGTGCGGGAAGCGCGCGACGAACTCGGTGTAGGCACCGTCCGGCGCTTCGAGCACGGGCGCCGTCTTGAGCTGGCGGAGCGCGGCAACTTTGATCAGCTCGCCGGCGATCTCGCGCAGACGCTTCCTAAGCTTGGCCTTGCGCGTCTGCCAGGCGATACCGCCGAGGCGGTCGAGTTGGGCGTTGGTCTCGTCTGAGCCGTAGCGCGACAGCAGTTCGATGTTCTGGATCGGCAGGTAGAACTTGCCGCCGTCGTAGTCGATTTCGAGGCAGTCGTAGGGCGCGCCGAGCGCGGTAATCGTTTTCAGTCCGACGAAGCGGCCGATGCCGTGATCGGCGTGGACCACGAGGTCGCCAGCCGTGAGGCTCGTCGCCTCGGTGATGACGTCTGCCGCTTTGCGCGAGCGCTTCTTCGGCCGCACGAGGCGGTCGCCGAGGATGTCCTGCTCAGCGATGACGGCAAGGTCGTTCGCCTCGAAACCGCGTTCGAGGCCGAGCGTCGCCAGCAGTGGCGTCGACTGCGACAACACGAGACCTTCGCCGAGATCGGCGATGCGAGTTGGTTTCGCGAGGCCATGTTCTGCGAGGACGCTGGCGAGGCGTTCGCCTGCGCCGGATGTCCATGTCGCGAGGACGACGCGCTTGCCGTGCGCCTGCAGTGACTTTACGTGTCCGGCGACGGCCTCGAACACGTTGACGCCTTCAGTGTTGCGCTCGGTCGCAAACGTGCGCCCCGGCCGGCCGCTGAAATCGCGCTGACGAATATCGGCGCCGGGATCCGTTCCGAACGCCGCGAGCCGCAGGCGGAAGCGACCGGCAACCGCGGCGCGCCATTCGTTCTCGTTGAGGTACAAGCGATCGGGTGCCAGCGGCTTGTAGGGGGCGGCACCGAATGCCGTCGTCTCCAGTCCGTTGACGCGGGCCTCGTAGTGATCGCGGATCTGTTCGAAGCGCTCGGCGACGGCTTCGTCCATCATCGGATCGAAGCTCAGGATCGCGCCGGGTGCGTAGTCGAACAGCGTGTCAAGACGCTCGTGGAAAAGCGCGAGCCAGTGCTCCATGCCGGGATAGCGATGCCCGGCGCTGATTGCCTCGTAGAGCGGATCGTCGCCCTTCACGGCGCCGAACGTCGCGACATAGCCCTGGCGGAAGCGGCTCTCGGCTTCCGGGCCATAGGCGAGTTCACTCACGGGCATCAGGATGAGTTTTTGTACGATCTTTCCCGTGCGCTGGGTCTCGGGATCAAATGCCTTGATGCTCTCGATGGTGTCGCCGAAGAAGTCGAGCCGTACGGGACTGGTGCGTCCAGGGGGGAACAGATCGACGAGGCTGCCACGTACCGCGAATTCACCCGGCTCCATCACCGTCCCGGTCCGGATGTAGCCGGCGTGCGTCAGTCGCTCGATCAGGCGCGTTCGGTCGACGCGCTGGCCTGGCGCCATCTGCCGCAGCGCGCGGCGCAGGAACTCGCGCGACGGCAGCCGCTGGAGGATCGCGTTGACGGTGGTGAGAATGACCGTCGGTGCTTTCGGCGACGCCGCTGTCAGGCGCGCGAGACTCGCAATGCGGCGAGCGACGATCTCGGATTCGGGACCGACGCGATCGTAGGGCACGGTGTCCCACGCCGGAACCGGCACGACGCGGGTTTTTGGCGCGAAGAACGCGAGGCCCGCTTCGAGCTGCTCGAGGCGGCGGTCGTCGGCGGCGACATGGAGCAGCGTCTGCGGCGCGCCGTGGATGGCGCTCGCTTCGTCGGCGAGGCGCGCGAGGACGGCGGCGTCATAGCCCTCGGGCGCGCCGAGGATGACCTCCTCGCCGGGCAGGATGGCGGACGCGGCTGTCGTCGGCTTCGTTTTCTCGATCTGCGCCATGGTTCTCTTTATTGGGTCTCGGTACCGAGGCCGTGGAAAGTTCGAATGTCGACCAGCAATCCGGCGAGCGCGCTACCCTCGAAGCCGATGCCGTTCAACAGCCAGTGCTGAAGGTCCGGGTCGGGCAGCGACAACAGCTCTTCAAACGCGGTGAGGGCGGTCCCGTCCATTTCGGGAAGCCGTGCTTCCGCGTAGCGGCCGAGCAGCCAGTCCAGTTCCTTTGTCCCGCGATGCTGTGCGCGGTAGAGCGCGCGGCGGTGGCGCGTCGTCGTGTCGGTGGTCATGAACCGTGCGCTCCCCAATGCCGAAGGCATGTGCTCGTGTGCCCGAAGGCATTTGCTCGTGCGCCCGAAGGCGTGTGTGTGCGGGCTGGCGGGTCCGGCCAAGTGGTCGGGTATCCAGTCGCTGAATCGTGTGCGCCCCGCTCGCCCTCGGGCGGCAGGGTCGGCTGGCCTCTTGACGGCACGGTGGACCGCAGCCCACCGTATCACGGGGTGTGATATAGCGTCCCGCGCGCCTTCATCCAAGAGGTTCCAACCGCCCGATGCGGCCCGATCAGCTCGCACCCCTGTTTGGCTCGGCCCGCGGCTTGACGGGTGTCGGGCCGCGGCTTGAGACGCTGCTGAAGAAGGCTGTGCGGATGCCGCCGGGCGTCGCGGAACCACGCGTCATCGATCTTTTGTGGCACCTGCCGACCGGGGTCATCGACCGGCGGGCATCTCCGACTATTGCCTCCGCGCTGCCGGGCACCATTGCGACACTCGAAGTGCGGGTGTTGAAGCACCGGCCGAACCCGCGTGGAAACAACAAGGCGCCGTACAAGGTCTCGTGCGAGGACGACACCGGCCAGATCGATCTCGTGTTCTTCCATGCCGAGCGTCAGTTCATCGAGCGCCAGCTTCCGGTCGGCGTGACGCGTTTCATCTCGGGGCGCATCGAGCACTACAACGACCGGGTGCAGATGACGCACCCCGACTACATCGTGGCGCCGGAAGCGCGCGACGAGCTGCCGCTGCTGGAGCCGGTCTATCCCCTGACCGCGGGGCTGTCGGGCAAGGTGCTGGTGAAAGCCATGCGGCAGGTGCTGGACCGGGTGCCGATGCTGGCCGAATGGCAGGAGCCGGAGTGGCTGGCAAAGAAGCAATGGCCGTCGCTGACCGAGGCGCTGACCAGGCTGCATCGGCCCATCGATGGGGGGGACGTGTCGCCGGGCGGTGCGCCATGGCAGCGGATCGCCTATGACGAGTTGCTTGCCGGTCAGATCGCGCTCGGTCTCGTGCGCATGAGCCAGAAAGCGCGGCCGGGGCGCGCGACGACGGGCAGCGGCGCCGTTCGCCAGCGGATCGCGGCGGCGCTGCCATTCGCGCTCACCGTTTCGCAGCAGAAGGCGATCTCCGACATCGCCAAGGACATGGCGTCGCCGAGCCGGATGCTGCGGCTGCTGCAGGGCGACGTCGGTTCGGGAAAGACAGTCGTCGCGCTGATGGCGATGGCGATCGCGGTCGAGGCCGGCGCGCAGGCGGCGCTGATGGCGCCAACGGAGGTTCTCGCGCGCCAACACGCCGAGACGATTGAACCGCTGGCGACGGCGGCGGGATTGCGCATCGGCCTGCTGACGGGGCGCGAGAAAGGCAAGCCACGGCGCGAATTGCTCGAGCGCGTTGCGTCGGGCGAGGTCGATATTCTCATTGGCACGCACGCGCTGTTCCAGGACGACGTGCATTTCCGCGATCTCGCTTTCGCTGTGATCGACGAACAGCACCGCTTCGGTGTGCACCAGCGGTTGGCGCTCCAGGCCAAGGGCGGCGACGGTGGCACCGACGTCCTCGTCATGACGGCAACGCCGATCCCGCGCACGCTGCTGATGACGCACTACGGCGATCTCGATGTCTCGCGGCTGACCGAGAAACCAGCCGGGCGTAAGCCGGTCGACACGCGGCTGGCATCATCGGAGCGATTGGAAGAAATCGTCGACGGGCTGCGGCGCGCGGTCAACGAAGGTGCGCAGATCTATTGGGTGTGCCCGCTGATCGAAAGCTCCGATACTTCGGAGTTGGCGGCGGCGGAAGCGCGGGCGGCGCATCTCGCGCAAGTGCTCGGCGAGGGCAAGGTTGGCCTACTGCACGGCGCGATGTCGGGGCCGGCGAAGGACAAGACGATGGCCGCATTCTCGTCGGCGGAGCTATCGGTTCTGGTCGCGACGACGGTCATCGAGGTCGGCGTCAACGTGCCCAACGCGTCGATTATGGTGATCGAGCACGCCGAGCGCTTCGGTCTCGCACAGCTCCACCAGTTGCGCGGCCGCGTCGGCCGTGGATCGCGGCAATCGTTCTGCATCCTGCTCTACAAGTCGCCGCTCGGCGAAACCGCGCAGGCGCGCCTCGAGATGATGCGTGCGACCGAGGATGGTTTTCTGATTGCCGAAAAGGACCTCGAGCTGCGAGGTGGCGGCGAGGTCCTGGGCGCGCGCCAGAGTGGGGCCCCGGAGTTCCGCGTTGCCGAAGTGCCTGGGTTTGGCGAGTTGCTGGCGGCCGCGCGCGATGACGCGACCATGCTGCTCCAGCGCGATCCGAAGCTTTCCGGACCGAGAGGCGCGACGATCCGCGCGCTCCTCTACCTGTTCGAATGCGACGAGGCCGTGCGCCTCTTTCACGCGGCGTGAGCAATCACGCCTTGCGCACGAGTCGCGCGGCGTAGAACCCGTCCATCCCGGATTTGAACGACGGGTCGAGCGTCATGTGGCACGGCAGCGTGCGCATATCGCCGGCCGCCGTCACCCACTCGGCAACGTCGCCAACCTCGGACGCACTGATCGGCGCGCGCGCGAATTCGGCATTCTCGGCGAGGAATTTTTCGATCTGCTGCTCGCCCTCCTCGGGCTCCAGCGAGCAGGTGCAATAGATCAGCGTGCCACCGGGGGCGACCATGTTGGCCGCCGCGGTGAGAAAGCGCGCCTGCAATCCGGCGAGGCGTGCGACGTCGCCCTCGGTCTTGAGATGGAGCAGGTCGGGATGACGGCGGATCGTGCCGGTCGACGTGCAGGGGGCGTCGAGCAGCACCGCGTCGAAGAATTCCGTCGGCTTCCAGTCGAGGATGTCGGCCTGGACGGTCGTCACATGATCGCTGAGGCGGAGGCGGCGCATGTTTTCGTCGAGCCGGCCCAAGCGCGTCGCGCCATGATCGACGGAGACGACGTGCGCGCCGAGACTCGCGAGCTGGGCCGTCTTGCCGCCCGGTGCCGCGCAGAGATCAGCGACGCGCTTGCCTGCGACATTGCCGAGCAGCCGCACCGGGAGACTCGCGGCCGCATCCTGAACCCACCATGCGCCGTCGGCAAAACCGGGAAGCTCCTCGATCGCGCCGTGATCGCCCAAGCGAACCGAATCCGTCGGCAGCGCAACGCCACCGAGTTGCTCGACCCACGACGCGAGTTCGGCGGGCACTTTCAGCGTGACGTCGAGGGCTGCTTCCGCAAGGCTTGCCTCGGCAATGCGGCGCGCGGTGTCCGGCCCGTAGGCCGCCGACCAGCGCGTGAGCATCCAAGGGGGCATGTCGGTTGCGACGACATCCAGCGTTGCAAGGATCTTCGGCCCTTCGGCCGCGACCTTGCGAAGAACTGCGTTGGAAAGCTTCGCGTACCGCTCGGTCTTGGGATCGCGCTGGGCCTGTTCGACCGCAAGATAGATCGCGGCGTGACCGGGTGTGCCGAGCAGCAGAAGCTGCGCTGCGGCGCTGAGCAGGATCAGTTCGGCGCGGCGGGCTTCGCGCGGCAGCGGCCGTTCGATGAAGCGGTTGACGATTGCCATCAGCCGTCCGCGATTGCGCAATACTGATGCCGCCAGCAAATGCGCGAAGGCGCGGTCGCGCGGCGGCAGAACACGCTGGCGCGCGCCCGATTGGGTGGCGCTCATCGCGTCTTCGAGCGTCTTGCCGCGCCCGAGCACGCCGTCGAGAATGTCGACCGCCATCACCCGGGCCTCCAGGCCGGAGGGCGGCGGCGGCGCCGTGGTGGTTTTGCGAACAGGCTTCCTGTCACCCGGTCCGCTCGAGACCGGCTGTCCCGGGCGAATGGCGGTTTGTGAATCCGGGCGGCGGTATTTGCTTTTGGGCGGCGCTTTCGTCCGATCTCGTGCCACCCGTCAACCCCACGGGCCGCGAGAGCCCGACGGCGGAGGACCGCTCCACGGCCCGCTTGCGGAGGAAGGCCCGGGCGATGACGCGCTCGGTGCTGGGCCGCTGCTGTAGTCCGTCACGCGCATCTCCTGCGCGAGCGCTTCAAGCTCGGCAATGCGGTTGTCGGTGTTGGGATGCGTCGAAAACAAATTGTCCATGCCGTGTCCGGAGAGCGGGTTGATGATGAAGATGTGCGCGGTTGCGGGCGCGGCCTCGGCGGTTGGGTTCTCGATCTGCCGGGCATACGTATTGATCTTGTCGAGCGCGGAGGCGAGCCACAGGGGATTACCACAGATCAGCGCACCGAGGCGGTCGGCCTGATACTCGCGGGAGCGGCTGATCGCCATCTGGACCAGCATCGCGGCCATCGGCGCGAGCAGCATCGCCGCAATCGACGTGATCATCGACATCGCGCCGCCGCCGTTGTTTCGGTTGCCGCCGAACATCGTGTGGAACTGGAGGTACTGCGCGAGCATCGAGATGGCGCCGCCGATGGTTGCGGCGACGGTCATGATCAAGGTGTCGCGGTTCTTGATGTGGGCCAGCTCGTGGGCCATCACGCCGGCGACTTCCTCGCGGCTGAGGGACTCGAGCAGGCCCGTCGACGCGGCGACGGCGGCATTCTGCGGGTTGCGGCCGGTCGCGAAAGCGTTCGGTTGGGCGCTATGGAGGACATAGACACGCGGCATGGGCAACTCGGCCCGGGCCGCGAGGTCGCGTACGATGCCGTAATATTCCGGCGCCGACCGCTCGTCGACTTCCTCCGCCCCGTGCATGGACAAGACCATCTTGTCCGACTTCCACAGGCTGAAGGCGTTCATGCCGAGCGCAACCACGAACGCGATGACCATGCCGGTCTTGCCGCCCGCAAGTCCGCCGATGGCGACGAAAATCGCGGTCAGCAGGGCGAGCAGCATGGCAGTTTTGGCAAAGTTCAGCGGCATCTAGCACTCCTGGTTTTCCTGCGCGCCATGACCACATACAGGGCACGTCGGAAGTTGCGCATGGTATATGGTGTGTGCGACGGCGGATAGCCAGTGACCCACGCGCCAGGGATAAGAGTCGTGACGACGAACGAGACCAAGCCCGAAACCGCCAGGACCGAGGAAGCGCCGAAGCGCCCGCTGACGCCCGAGGCCGAGCGTGCCCTGGCCGAGGCCGAGGAACGCCGCCGTAAGCGCGACGCGGAGGCCGGTGAGCCGGCAGTCGAAAAGGGTGGCCAAGCGGGCCCCGATCCGGTGCGCTATGGCGACTGGGAAAAGGGCGGCATCATTTCTGATTTCTGAATGGTGTACGCTGACGGCGGCGGGCGCGACGGTTAACAATCGGTTTCAATTCGGGACGTGATTGGCGGTTGGACGTCCGGTCTGCCGCGCGTTGGGGGGCTACGGTGCCATCGCCGGTCGCCGTGCTCGACTCCTTCGCGACGGGCCATCGCCTGAAATAAACGGAATTCGGCCGCGTCGACGGCGATGCGGGCCGGTCTCGGTGAACCGCGCAAGACTTCAGCAACCATGAACGATCGTCGCGGCCGTTAACCCGCGCTTTACCGGCTTGCGCCCCGCGGATCCGGCACAAGCGCTGCAAATCTCATCTGCAATTCATTCACACCTGTCCCAGGATGAGAGCAGATGCTGACCATGCATCGTCAACTTGTGAAGCGCTTCCGCCGGTCCGAGGACGGCGCCATCGCAATCATTTTCGCGCTCACCATCTCCGTGCTCGTGATGATGGCCGGTCTCGCCATTGATGTCGGCCGCGTCATGCACGCGTCGGCCAAGATGAGCTTTGCGCTCGATGCGGCGGTGCTCTCGGCGGCGAAGAGCATGCGCGAGGGCGGGATCTCCGACGAGGACGTGAAGCAGATTGCCGAGCGGTATTTCCAGCTCAACTTCGCCGGCTCCGGCGTCAATTACACCGTCACCGGCGACCTCGGCGTGGCCATCAACCGCGATACCAATTCGATCGAGCTCAATGTTCTCGGTCAAGTGCCGACCCTTTTCGCGCGCATCGCCGGCATCGACCAGTTTACGGTGCCGCGCACCGCCACCGCCATCTATGAGAGCAACGACGTCGAACTCGCACTCCAGCTCGACGTGACCGGTTCGATGGCTGGCCGGAAGCTCGCGGATCTCAAGCTCGCCGTGCACGACCTCCTCGACATCATGCTGCCGGATGAAGGCACGACGAATAAGGTGCGCGTCGGTCTCGCCCCGTTCTCGGCCGGCGTCAACGCGGGACCCTACGCGGCCGCCGTCACCGACGGGCGTTCAAGCGACGGCTGCGTCTACGAGCGGCGCAACCTCGCCGACCAAACGAGCGAAGCGCCGGCGACCGGTGCGCTTTCTCTCCGGGCGCGCAGCGATCTCACAGGCCGTAGCATTCAAGCCTGCCCGACCGACGCGAGGGTTGTCGCGCTGAGCGACAGCAAGTCGACACTGTGGTCGGCGGTCAGCGCCTATCGCGACGGCGGCACCACGGCTGGTCACCTTGGAACCGCGTGGGCGTGGTACCTGCTGTCGCCGGAGTGGTCGGGCGTGTGGCCGTCAACCTCACGGCCCGCCCCGTATCGCGACGGCAAGACGATCAAGGCCGTCGTCCTCATGACCGACGGAAGCTACAACACCATTGGCGGCGTCAGCAGTGGCGATGCGTCAGCCACCGCCCGGCAAGCCTCGACGATCGCCGTCGGGACATGCGAGGCGATGCGTGCGCAGGGCATCCGCGTCTACGCTGTCGGCTTCCGGGCGCCAACCGCCGCACTCGAGACGCTGCGCAGTTGCGCCAGTTCCGCGTCCAGCTTCTTCGACGCCGCCAACGGCGACCAGCTCCGCAACGTGTTCCGCGCCATTGCGACGGAGCTGAACAATCTGCGCTTGTCTTCTTAGTTTACCGCCGACGCGTACGGCTTCGCCTACACGCGCTGCGGAAGCTGCCACGCGGTCGCATCCTCACCTCGCGGCCTTCGGCCGCTACTGAGGAGACGAACTCAAAAAATCAAAAAAGGCGGGGGTTCGAGGGTGCGCATTCTCTCAGTCAGAACTTGCCAATCCATGTTCCCGGGCCACGTGCAGCATGGCGCGTTCGGCGAGGGCTGTGATCGTCAGAAGCGGATTGACGCCGAGGGAGCGTGGGACGATTGCGCCGTCGATGACGTGCAGTCCCGCGTGGACGGTCGTTGCGTCCTTGCTCGGCGTTCCGTCGAAGACGCGACCCGCATGGTCGACGACGCCGCTGTCGCGGTCCATCCCCATCGCGCAGCCACCGAGTGGGTGAGCGGTCGCCGGCTGGTTGCCCATGACGCTACCGGCGAGCGGGTTCTTGACGTAGCTGCCGCCGACCTTGGTGACGAGGTCCGAGAGCGCGGCATCGAGGCGCTGGTAGACGGGCTGATCCTTGGCGCCGGGCCAGGAGAGCGCGAGGCGGTCGCCGTCGAGGCGGAACGTGCCCGCCGCGTTGTCGTGCGAGACAGCGAAGAAGGTTTGCAAACCCGCGAACGGTCCTTTGTAGACGCCGCTGACGAGACTTTGCAGCGCCCCCAGCAAACGGCCGTTGGGGATGAACATCACCGGCAGTGCCGGAGCGAGCGCCGACGGCATCGCCCCCTCCTGGATCGTCAGCGACTTGCTGAGATCATCGGGATCTACGATTTCGATCTGGCCAGAGACGGACGCGCCGACGCGCATGCCATCGATCTTTGCGGGGTGGCCGACGCCGATGGCGTTGACCGGGATTTTCGCGCCGTAACCGAACGCGATGATGTCGCCGTTGGCCGAGAACCGCTGGCCGACGCGGTCCGATAGCGCCAAGCCGCGTTCGCGCGAGCGCAGCAGGATCTCAGTCGACCCGAGCGTGCCGGCGGCGAGGATCACCATTGGCGCTGTCAGCGTGAGTTGCGCGGGGTAACCGTCGCCGGGCGTATCGATACGATCGATATGGACGGTCCAGCCGCCGCCCGACGCTGGCGCGACGTGGGTGACGCGACCATGCGTGAACAACTCGGCACCGTGACGGACAGCCTCGGGCAAATAGGTCAGCGCGACAGTGTTCTTCGCGCCGACGTTACAGCCGGCGCAGCAATCACCGCAGCGCGTGCAGGCTGCTTGCGCGATACCGGCGGGATTGACGGTGTCGGCAAAACCGACGACGACCTCGGGTGCAATCGGCGGCGTGCCGAGTGCCGCGCTTGCCGCGTCGAGCGACCTGAATTTGGTCAGCGACTGCGCCTCGGGATCGCGCGCCGGCCGCAGCCAGCGCCGTGCCCGAGCGTAGCCTTCGTCGAGCAAGCCGTCCTGGCGGATCTGGCCGGGCCACACCGTATCCGCGAACACGCGCGCATCGGGCCGCAGCGCCACGCCGGCATTGACCAGCGAACCACCGCCGAGTCCGCGCCCGACCAGTACGTGCATGTCGTCGCCGAGCCGCACGTCGTAGAGGCCGGTCGCCGAGCCCAGCGAAACGCGCGGCCCCGTCACCTGCATCTCGTGGCGCATGTCGGGAAACCGGCTCGGAAACTCGCCGGTGACGACTTCGCGGCCACGCTCAACGACGGCCACGCGCTTGCCGGCGCGCGCCAACCGCATCGCCGAGACGCCGCCACCGTAGCCGGAGCCAACCACGATCACGTCGTAATCCGGCCGTGCGTGGTCGAGCGAGCGGGCGAGGCGTTGGCGGGCGGAATCGGAGGTCATGGCGTCAGTCTAGGCGAAGGCCTTTTGCAGTGCGCCCGCAATGTCGCCGATGGCGACTTTGGAATCGCGAATGATGCGGCCCATGGTGAGGAAGCCGTGGACCTGTCCGTCGAAGCGCTTCGTCGAGACCGATACGCCGGCGGCCTTGAGCTTCACCGCGAATGCTTCGCCCTCGTCGCGCAGCGGGTCCATGCCGGCGGTGATGACGTAGGCGGGCGGCAGTCCGGCGAGATTTTTTGCGTGCAGCGGCGAGGCGCGCCAATCCTTGGCGTCGTGCTCGCGGGCGTTGAGGTAGAGATCGACGAACCAGTCCATCGTCACGCGCGTGAGCGGGAGCTGCTCGGCGAATTCCTCGTAGGATGGGTAGACGCTCGACATGTCCGCTGAAGGGTAGATCAGGACCTGCAGCATGATCTTCGGGCCGTTGTTGTCGCGTGCGTGAAGGGCAACGACGGCGCTCAGGTTTCCGCCGGCGCTGTCGCCGCCGACGGCGAGACGGTTGCGATCGACACCGAGGTCCGCCGCGTTGTCATGGATCCATTGGGCGGCCGCGATCGAGTCGTCCGCAGCCGCGGGGAATTTCGCCTCTGGTGCCAGCCGGTAGTCGACCGAAATAACCGTGCACTTGGCGGCATTGGCGATGTCACGGCAGACGCCGTCGTGGCTCTCGAGGTTGCCGAGCACCCAGCCGCCGCCGTGATAATAGATCAGCGTCGGCTGCGGGCGGCTGGCATCGGTGCCCTGACCGCGATAGAGCCTCAGTGGGATTTTGCCCGCGGGACCGGTTGCCGCGAGATCGCGAATTTCGCCAACCGGCGAGGGGTCGGGCTGGAGGATCGCGCGCGAGGCGACGAAAATCTCCCGCGCGGCCTTGTGGCCAATGGTCGGATACGGCGGACGCCCCGAGGCGATGATCAGTTCGACGACTTTTGCGGCATCGGGATTGATGGTCATAATCTTCCTCTGGTATGCGGGCGACCGGTGCGGTGCAGGTTACCTGCCACGTGTGGGCCGAGGCAACCCATGCTCCGGGTCGGCAGCCCCGCTAACTCTGGCGCACGGGCGACGATGGTCTTGGCGGCTGAATTTGGGCCGATGGCGGCGAGTTGGCCCAGCCGTAGGCGAACATCGTCATCAGCGCGGCAGCGGCAAAAAAGTAGACGCCCGGCAGCACGCGGGCCTCGGTATAGCCCGACGAGTTCATGTAGAAGATCATCAGCGCCAACACCATGACGTCGGTCATCGAGTAGCGGCCGAGCCATTCCATCGTGGAAAAGGACTTCTCGCGGAAGTCGCTGGAGACGTTTGGCGACAGGCAGAGCGTCAGGAGATAGAGCAGTTTCAGGAACGGGAAGACGACTGAGAAGATCACGATGACAGCAGCGAGGAAGTACTCGTTGGTCCGGTACAGCGCATAGATGATCGTCGCGACGGAGTGTTCGTTGGTCCAGACGTAGATCGTCGTGAAGCGGATCGACGGCAGGATGACGCCGAGCGCGAAGCAGATCGCCGCCGTCAGGATGAATAGCGCCAGCAGGAAATTGCGCACTGGCGACCGCCCGCCAACGCCGACCATGGGGCGCGCCCGCTCGGCGCGCGCGTGCTCGGCCCGCATCGGCGCGAAGGCGAACACGTTGAGCCAGGCGTAGGCGAGGATCATGAACACGACGGCGGCGGTGAAGAAGTAGACGCCCGAGAGGCTGCGCGCGTCGTAGATCCCCGAGCTCTTGAGGAAGAAGATCATCAACGCCAGCACGAGTACATCGTGCATCGACCACTTGCCGAGCCATTCGAGCGCGCGCAGCCGCCGGTACTGGCGCTGAAGCACGTCCATCGGCATCGTCGTCAGGATGATGAGGTAGAGGATCTTGAATACCGGCAGCAGGATCGAGAACACGAACACGATCGCGCCAAGGAAAATCTGGTTGCGCTGGATCAGCGTCCACACCGTCGAGATCAGCGAGAACTCGGTCGAGAAGAAGTAAAATTTAGTGAGCTTGATCGATGGCAGGCTGACGCCTAGCGCCAGGCAGATGCTGGCGCCGATGATCGCGATGCTCAGCAGGAACCGCCGCCCGCCGAGCGCGACGCGCGCACGGCCGCTGGGTGTGGTCGGTTGAGTTCTCGGCTCGAGCGTCGTCGTCATCCTGCGCCTCGCTAGCCGCTTTCAGGGCACCCCGTTTCGGCCATGACGTACAAACGCTGGCCTGGCGCTTAACCGGTCGAAGTAGTCATTCACGGCTGCAAAGTGGGGTCGGTCGGGTATCGGTGTCTCGAACCATCTGTTCAAGGCGAGCCCAATCGGAATATCGGACACGGTGAAATGAGTGTCCGCAATATAGGCCCGGCTCCGTAGCTGTCTTTCCAGAATTTCGACGTTCTTCGACCATTCCCGGAGTGACGCTGCGATTTCGGCGGGATCGGCGAAGGCGGGGTTCTTTCGAACGAGAGCTTGAAAGGCGTAACGCCAGGAGTTGTTGAACTCGGTCGCCTGCCAGTCCATCCACATTTCGATCCGGGCTCGACGCGCCGCGTCCGCGGGCAGCAGATCGTCGCGGCCGTTGGAACTCGCGAGGTAGCGAACAATCGAATTAGACTCCCAAAGCACGACGTCGCCGATAATGGCGACCGGGATGAGGCCGTTGGGATTGAGGCTCAAGAATTCGGGCGCATTGGTGGCGCGAAAGCCGGAACCCCAATCCTCTCGGGTATACGGCACGCCGATCTCGTCGCAGGCCCACAGCACCTTGCGGACATTGATGGAGGACGCCTTGCCCAACAGCCGGATCATGGTGACGCCTCGCATCAGCGAGAGGTAAATTGCAAAATTTCGCCGCCCGCTGGCCCCCAGCGGACGGCGCAAATCTCGTCGAGCGCGTGCGGCGTGGCCGTCAGGCGACGGCGGTGTGCTTGACGCCCTTTTCGGCGAGCATTTCCTGAAGCTCGCCGGCCTGGAACATCTCGCGGACGATGTCGCAGCCGCCCACGAATTCACCTTTGACGTAGAGCTGCGGGATCGTCGGCCACTCGCTGAAAGCCTTGATTCCCTCGCGGATGCTCATGTCCTCGAGCACATTGACGTCGTGGTACTCGACGCCCAGATACTTCAGGATCTGGTCGACTTGACCGGAGAACCCGCACTGCGGGAAGTTCTTGGTGCCCTTCATGAAAAGCACCACATCGTTGCTGGAGATCTGCTTACGGATCCAGTCGTTGACTGCCTGCTCGCTCATCTCGTGTCCTTCGGTCTGAGGCGGCTCGTCGCCGCCACCCATTTCGCGCGCATTATAGACGTGGGCCCGATTTGCGACAAGTCAATGGTGCGTCGCTCTGGCAGGTGAATGCCGGTGAGTTCCGGTGAAGTTTTGGTCAGGGAACCGTCGGTACGTGACGATCGTTTTCCCTTAGATTCAGTGATCGGAGAATTCAATGGGCACGACCGAAGAAGATCGCAAACGTCATCAAGAAGAGAAGATTGACGAGGCTATTCAAGAGACTTTCCCGGCGAGCGATTCCGCGGCGGTGGGAGAGGCAACCGGCACTGAGCCCGCTAAACGGCCGAAAGACCGGCTTCCTCCTCTCATCAGCGAGGACGAGATCGAGCGCGCCCGGCGCGGCGATGAGCATGAGCAGAACGACAGTATTAAAAGGTCACGTTAACGCTCGGGGCCGGTGCAGCCGCGCCGATCGCCTGATCAGCTATCCTTCACCGCGGTGGTCAGCGCGAGCGCGTGGAGAACGCCACCCATGCGCCCTTCAAGCGCGTCATAGACCATCTTGTGCTGCTGGACCCGGTTCTTGCCCTTGAACTGGGGTGCAACCACATGCGCCGCGTAGTGATCCCCGTCGCCCGCCAAATCCTTGATCGTCACCTCGGCGCCGGGAAACCGGTCCTTGATGAGTTTCTCGATGTCACTGGCATTCATGGGCATCGCGCAAGATCCTTGGTGCTATCGTCGTTTGCGACAGTGTAGTCGACCGGGCGCCGGCCAGGAAGCTCAACGCGCTTCACCGACGAACAACGCTTGGATCTCTTCGATGCGACCGAGTGCGGCGGGGCTGAGCGGTCCCTTCTCGATCGCCGAAATCGCACCGGCGACCTGCTCGTAGGTGGCGACGCCGACCTGCGTGGTCGAGAGCGACGGTTGCGAGATGACATAGCGGGTCGCGAGTTCGACGAGATCGGCAGCGTGGCCTTCCTCGATCAACGGCCGGAAGCGGCGGGCGCGCTCGACGTCGCGGCCATAGTCGGCGCCCGAGCCGATCGGCGGCACCACGGCCCAGCCGCGCGGATGACGCGCCGTTTCGCCACTGAGCGCACCGCCGGCCAAAGCCCGGATGCCGATCGTGCCGATGCCTGCTTCGTGCGCGCGCACCATCAGGCGGCGATAGTCGTGGGCGGGGTAGTTCGCCGCGATCGGCGCGACCGGCGACGGGTTGAGCGCATTGATGCAGACCTGCGCCGTATCGAACACGCCGGCTGCGACCACGCGGTCGATCTCGTCCATGTTGCCGAGCGCGGTGAAGCCCATGAACCGGATCTTGCCGGCTTCCCGCAGGCGCGCTAACGCAGGGATTACTTCGTCGAGGATTTGCTTCGCTGTGATCGTCTCGCCGCTGCCGTCGGGCGCCAGGACATTGTGGAGCTGATACAGATCGACGTGATCGCGATCCATCCGCTTCAGGCTGTCGTCCAGCGATGTGGTGATCCGCGCGGCGATGTTACTGCGATCGCCGACGAGCACGCGCACTTTGGTGCCGATGATGACGTTCGGCTTGAGCTTTTTCAGCAGTTTGCCGAGATTGATTTCAGAGACGCCGTCGCCGTAGCCGGGCGCGGTGTCGAAGAAGTTGACGCCATGCTCGAGCGCCAGTGCCGCCGCGCGCTCCTGCTCTGCGGCATCGCCCTTGACCATCAACCCACCGACGGCACCGCAGCCGAACGTCAACTCCGACACATCGAGGCCGGTGCGGCCAAATTTGCGCTTCTTGATCATGGTTTCCTCCTGTTTTTTATGCGGAAGCGCCGATCAGATTGAGTCTCGGCGCTCGCTTATTTCTTGAAGCCCTCTCACTTCTTGAAGAACGACTCCAGGACTTTGACGTCCTTCTTCGGTCCATCCTGGTCGGCGGCAATGTCGGTGTAGAGGGCGGCGATGCCGCGGTAGATCGCGGCGGTAGACTCGCGCCCGCTCTGATCCGCGATTTCTTCCATTTCGCCGACGAAGCGATAGGCCTTCACGAACATGTCCGGCACGGACCAGCCGAGCGGCTTCAACAGATGGCTCTGGCTGCGCTCCAGCTCCGCGAGCAGGGCGTCTTTGGCGCCGTACTTGTCCGCCATCAGGATGGACGCCGATGCAAGCGCGGTAAGACCCTTGCCGATCGCAGCGTAGGACATTTTCAGTGCCGAGGCCGCGCCAATCGGGCCATCGACGACCTTGACGTCGAGGCCACCTTTCGCGAGCGCCACCACGCGGTCGGCGGTGATGCCCGAGAAATAATAAATGGTGTTCTTGGTGTCCGGGCGAGGCGGCGGGCCGATGATGCCGCCATCGGCGAATGGTGTGCCGGTCGCGGTGATGACAGCGCCGATTTTCTGAACTTTTTGCGAGCTGATCGCGTTCATGTCGACGTAGAGCGGCTTGGTCTTGGCGGCCTTGAGAGCGGGGCTAAGCTGCTCGGCAAGCTGCATCGCGTCGCGTGGCGGCACGATCGAGAGGATGTAATCGGCTGACGCGATGCCGGCGAGGTCAACGCCGCGCATCCCTGCCTTTTCAGCGCGGGCGCGGCTGTCGGCGCTACGCCCTTCGAGCCAGGTTACGACGTCGACGCCGTTCGAGGTCAGGCGCTGCGCCGTACCCGAGCCCATGGCGCCCTGGGCAATGATCGCTACCGTCGTCTTCGTCATCTCATCCACTCCATCGCTTGTGCGGGAATGGCAGAGATCACCATCCGCCCGCTATTTCACCGCCAGCTTGACGCCGAGACGCCCCGCCAGATCCTGAATGAACTGCCACGCGACGCGACCCGAACGGGCGCCTCGCGTCATCGACCATTCCCGCGCCTCGGCGATCAGATCGGCATCCGCGATCTTGAGGCCGTGATGCGCTGCATAGCTGCGGACCATGTCGAAGAATTGGTCCTGGGTACCGTTGTGGAAGCCGAGCCACAGCCCGAAGCGATCGGAGAGGGATACTTTCTCTTCGACCGCTTCCGAAGGGTTGATCGCCGTCGACCGCTCGTTCTCCATCATGTCGCGCGGCATCAGGTGGCGCCGGTTCGACGTTGCATAGAAGAGCACGTTCTCGGGCCGTCCTTCAATGCCGCCTTCGAGCACGGCCTTGAGCGACTTGTAGCTGGTATCGTCGTGGTCGAAAGAGAGATCGTCGCAGAACACGATGAAGCGATGCGGGCTCGCGCGCATGAAGCCGAGGCAGACGGGGAGGGAATCGATGTCTTCGCGATGGATTTCGATCAGTTTCAGCGCGAACTTGGCCTTCGATGTCACGAGGCCCCGATTGACCTCGGCGTGGGATGCCTTGACCAGCGAGGATTTGCCCATGCCGCGCGCGCCCCACAGCAATGCGTTGTTGGCGGGGAGGCCGGAGGCGAAGCGGCGCGTGTTCTCGAGGAGCTGATCGGCGGCGAGTTCGATGCCCTTTAGGAGCGCCAGTGGCTGGCGGTTGACCTGCGGCACCGGGATGAAGGCCGGCGGGGACGCTTGCCAGACAAAGGCATCGGCGGCGGTGAAATCAGCGGCAGTCGGCGCTGGCGGGGCCAGGCGCTCAAGCGCTGAGGCGAGGCGTTCGAGGAGGGCGAGTTGGGCCTGGTCGTCGGACATGGGTCGCGGATGCCTTCGGGATTGGGCGTGATCAGGAAAAATCGGTGCGCGCGCGGGTCTATAGCCCGTGCGGGGCCGTCCGTCACCCTATCCGAGCGGGGCGCTCCGAATGCGCAATGCTGAATTGGCTGCGATGCGGGAGCCGCCCGATGCCGGTGCATGCCGCTCGGCATAAAAAAAGGGCCGTCCGAATCTCGAACGGCCCAAGTCTAGGGAGGAAACGCCCAAAGGAGGGCTGCGAGATCGCTCTCGCAAGACAGAACCTAAATGTGCGCCGCACCATTTACAAGGGCGATTTTTGTGCGCCGCACTGCAAATTTGCATAGTTAGGAGGCGTTCCTACTGGGGCTGAATGGGTCAAAGCGCTTTTAATGTAATAAAAACAATGGCTTGGAGGAATTTCCATGCCGATATGTCAACGGGTCGCCGCTGAGATCTGTGGCCAATCCCGGCGGAATGGGACAACATCAACCCTACGGCCCCACAGGATCGCGGCGTGTCGTGGGGGCCATCGGCTCTTCGGCGCAAGTCTGCGACCTCTACCGGCCGGTCGTCATCCAGCGATAGGAAACGCCGCCATGATCTATGAACTTCGGGTCTATTACTGCGTCCCCGGCCGCCTGCCCAACCTCCTCAAGCGCTTCGACACGATCACGCTGAAACTCTGGGAAAAGCACGGCATCAAGCAGGCCGGTTTCTGGACGGTGCTGGTTGGTGAATCGAACCAGGCCCTTTACTATCTCCTGGCCTGGGACAGCCTGGCCGACCGCGAGAAGAAGTGGAATGGCTTTGCGGCCGACCCCGAGTGGCTCGCCGCCCGCGCGAAAACCGAGGAAGACGGCGCCATCGTCGCCAAGGTCGTGAACCAGTTCCTGCAGCCGACGAGTTTTTCGAGCGTGAAGTAGGACTAGGCGGCCAGCAAGCTTTCGAACAGCTTGCGGCCATCGACCGAGCCGAGCATCGGCTCGGCGGCATTCTCGGGATGCGGCATCATCCCGAGGATGCGCCCGGTCGGATCGGCAATGCCGGCGATGTTGCGCTGGGCACCGTTGGCATTGGCCTCGGCGGTGACGTTACCTTTCGGATCACAATAGCGAAACACCACGCGTCCGTCGCCTTCGAGGCGATCGAGTGTTGACGGGTCGGCAAAGTAATTGCCGTCGCCGTGGGCGCAAATCATGCGCGCCACTTCGCCTTGATTATAACGGCGCGTGTATTGCGTCTGGGTGTTCTCGACCTTGAGCCAGACATCCTTGCAGATGAATTTCAGCGACGCGTTGCGCTGAAGGATGCCCGGCAAAAGGCCGGTTTCGCAGAGGATCTGGAAGCCATTGCAGATCCCGAGCACCGGCACGCCGGCCTTGGCCTTGGCGACAACGTCACGCATGATTGGTGAGTGCGCGGCCATCGCCCCGCAGCGCAGGTAGTCGCCAAACGAGAACCCGCCGGGCAGCACGATGAGATCGGACTGCGGCACTTCGCTGTCGCCGTGCCAGACGATCTGCGCGGGCGAGCCGGTCACGGCCGCGAGGACATCCGCGACATCCCGCTCGCGGTTGGTGCCGGGAAACACGATCACCGAGGTTTTCATGGGCGCGATCCCTGCTCCGCGAGGCCTATGGTTTAGCGAGCTCGAACGCGTAGTCCTCGATCACGGTATTCGCGAGCAACTCGCGGCACATCCGGTCGACCTCGGCGCGTGCTGCGGCCTCGTCGGTCGCGGCGAGATCGATCTCGATGTACTTGCCTTGGCGCACATCCGAGACGCCGGCAAAGCCGAGGCTGCCCAGTGCGTTCTGGATGGCCTTGCCCTGGGGATCGAGGACGCCATTCTTGAGCGTGATGCGGATACGGGCTTTCATGCGCCTCTCGTGTAGGATTGAGCGGATCGCGGACTCGTTCGAGAGACATGCCCGGACACGGCCGCAGATACAAGTGGCGTGGCGCCGCATTGTGAGGAATGAACATGAATCACGCGATGATCATCGGCGCGACGGGTATCACCGGCGGCTACATCCTCAACGAGATTGCCAGTCGCGAGGGGTGGACGGTGACCGGCCTCTGCCGCAATCCACCAGCGGAAAAGCCGCCTGCCAACGTCCGCTGGATCGGCGTCGACCTGCTCGATGCGCAGGACGCGCGCGCCAAGCTCGCCGGCCTCTCCGACGTCACGCACATTTTTTTCTGCGGATTTATTCCGCTGTCGCCGAACGAGCAGCATCTACCGGCAAACGGCAATGTCGAGGCCAACCTGGCGCTTCTGACCAACGCCGTCGAGCCTGTCGCGGCAGCGTCGAAGGGCCTGCGCCACATACAAGTGATGCAGGGAACGAAGTACTACGGGTCGCACATCGGCGCCTTCAAGACGCCGGCCAAGGAGGATGACCCGCGCCACATGGCGCCGAATTTCTATTTTGATCAGCAGGATTACGTGGCCAATTTGCAGGCTGGCAAGTCATGGACTTGGTCCTGCATTCGGCCGCACACGGTCATGGGCTTCAAAGTCGGCAATCCCTTGAATCTGCTCTCGACGCTGGCCGTTTATGCGGCAATCTCGAAGGAACTGGGCCTGCCTTTGAAATTCCCCGGCAATGATGGTCACTACCGCTCTGTCTATCAGGTGACCGACGCCGGTCTCCTCGCGCGCGCCGCGGTGTGGGCCGCGACGACCCCCGCCTGCGCCAATCAGGCTTTCAACATCACCAACGGCGATTTCTTCCGCTGGGAGAGCCTGTGGCCTCGAATCGCCGACCTCTTCGGCATGAAGGCCGGCCCCGTGCAAACGATCGACCTCGTGAGCTTCATGGCCGACAAAGGCCCACTGTGGGACCGCATGGTTGCGGAGCACGACCTGATGCGCGTGCCGTTCGCCAAGGCGACCAACTGGGGGTTCGGCAATTACGTATTCAAGGCGTCATGGGACCAGATGTCGGACACCACCCGCGCCCGGAAACTCGGCTTCACCGAATGCTTCGACAGCGAGGACCGGATGCTCGAACAACTGTCCGAATTACGCAAGGCGCGGTTCGTCCCGTAGGCAGTGTGCGCATTGCTCGTATGCCGTGCCGTTTACTTGACGATAATGTCCGGGATGATAATAACTAGGATTACTATTATGGTTCTTAGCGGCGGTGAAAAGTGCCGGATCGCGACACACTCCAATTCGGCTGGCTGACTGCGGATACGGCGCGGCTGTTCCGCACGGTATTTGCGCGCCGCGTGCGTGAACTCGGCCTCACGCGCGCCCAGTGGCTTGCGTTGACGCGGGTCAATCGGCGCCCAGGCGTGAGCCAGTCCGAACTCGCCGACATGATGGAAATCGAGAAGGCGCCGGCCGGCCGAATCGTCGACCGCCTTCAGCAGAAGGGCTGGATCGAGCGCCGGGCCGAGCCAAGTGACCGTCGCGTCAACCGGATCTACCTCACGGAGCAGGGCGCACGGGTACATGCCGCGATTGCACCGCTTGCGGATGCAACAGTGCGTGATGCACTGTCCGGGCTGTCGGACACCGAACAATCGCGCCTCGTTGCTCTGATGAGCAAGGTGAAGGCGCAGCTCTCCGCGATGGCCGCGAACGACCCGAGGATTTCGCTTTCGGAACTCGAAGGCATTGACGACGTCGATGGCGTCGAAATCGAACAACAACAAGCGATATAGGCAGGAAACCGATGCGTTGGACACGCCCCATTCTGTTGGTGGTCGTCCCCATGCTCCTGGTAGCGGGTGCAGGCACATGGTGGTTGTGGAGCGGGCGCTATGTGGCGACCGAGAATGCCTACGTCAAGGCGGACATCGTCCAGGTCTCCTCCGAGGTTGCCGGGCGCATCATCGATGTCAAAGTGCGTGAGCACGCGCACGTCTCGGCTGGCGATGTCCTGCTGACCGTTGATCCCGAGCCCTATGCGATCGCGCTCGCGAAAGCCGAAGCTGAACTCGACCAGACCCGCTCGCGCGTCGCCGGTTTCCGTGCCGAATATGCCGAGGCGCAGATGGAGCTTGCCGAAGCGCAGAGCCGTATCGCCTTCTTCCAGGCGCAGCACGGCCGCCAGCAGCAGCTCAGCGACAAGGGCGTCGGTTTCGCTTTCCGCGCCGAAGAGGCCGAGAGCAACCTGACAGTCGCGCGCGCCCGCATCGGTGTCATCGAGCAGAAGATGGCGCGCATTCTGACCTCGCTTGGTGGGCGCGCCGACAAGCCGACCGAAGAGCACGCCCTCGTTCGCGAAATGTCGGCTCAGCGTGATCGCGCGCGTCTTGAGCTGGTGCGCACCCGCATCGTTGCGCCCGTGAGCGGTCGCGTGGTCAATGCCAAGCTCCTGCCGGGTGAACAGATCCGCGCGGCGACGCCGCTGTTCGCCATCGTCAGCGACGCCGAGACCTGGGTCGAAGCGAATTTTAAAGAGACCGAACTCACGCACGTGCGGCCGGGCCAGAGGGCGACGATCATCCTCGACATCTATCCGGATGTGACGTGGAAGGCGCGCGTTGAAAGCATCAGCCCGGCGACGGGTGCCGAGTTCGCCCTGCTGCCGCCGCAGAACGCGTCCGGCAACTGGGTCAAGGTCGTCCAGCGTTTGCCCGTGCGGCTCCGTATCGAAGGGCCGGCCGGCGAGATGCCGTTGCGTGCCGGCATGACCGCGACGGTCAGCGTCGACACCGAGCGCGAGCGCAAGCTCAGCCAGATTTTCGGGTGGAACACCGCGTCTGCCACCGACAAGGGCGCCACGACGAAGAAGTCGGCAGAGCGGTAGGTTTTTTTGCCGCGGTCGGCAACGCCTTCGGCTACTGCCGCCGCGGGGCTGCCTCGCCGGTTGGCGATTTTACCTCGCGGCCTTCGGCCGCCACCGTAGGTCCACACTCAAAAGTTCAAAACGGGGGGACCGGGGTCTCCCCGGACGGGTGTCGGCGGTAGCCCACTCGCGCGCCGAATGCGCGGTCTCCCTCTCCCCTTACCCCACCTCCATCGGCATATCAGGATCATTCGCCCATTCCTGCAGCGAGTGGATGTAGACCTCGACGTCATCTTTGCCCAAGGCAGCGAGCGCGAGGGCGGTGAGCGACGCCGCGATGCCGCCGCCGCAGTAGGCGATGACGCGTTCCTCGCCGAGCAGGCCGGCGTCTCCGAACCGGCGGCGCAATTCGTCGATCGGGAGCAGCGCGTTCGTCTTGGGATCGAGCAGACCGCGCGAGGCGACGTTGCAGCTTCCGGGGATGCGACCGGCGCGGCCGTAATGGACGCCACCCTTGCCAGCGTGCTGCTCGGGCATCAGCGCGTTGACGATGCGGACGTCGGGAGCGTCGATGGCGGCGGCGACGCGCGCCTTGTCGGCGAAGAAGCCCGGTCGAGGTTGCGCGGTGAAGGTGGCAGGTGGGTATGTGGTGACCTCGGTTGCGAGCGGGCGCTCCTCGTCGCGCCACTTGATGAAGCCGCCGTCGAGCACTGACGCATTGTCGAAACCGTTGCGCTTGAGCATCCACCACACGCGCGCGGCCCAGGCATTGTAGCCGCCGTCGTAGAGAATGACCCGGCTGCCGTCGCCGATGCCGAAGCGTCCGGCGGCGGCGGCGAACTCTTCCGGCCCGAGCGCCGAGAACCGGTGTGGGTTCGACGTGTCCGACAGGTCGGCGGCGAGATCGATGAAGGCGGCGCCGGGAATGTGGCCCTTGAGGTAGTCGGCGCGGCCGCTCGTGACCTCCTGGCCCGAGTTGTCGGGCTTGGGCGTTAGATGCATGGTGCAGTCGAAAAGGCGGAGGTGCGGGTCACTGAGTTGGCTTGCGAGCGTCGCGGTGTCGACGAGAGGGCTCTGTCGGGTGGCGGTGGGGGCGTTTGCCATGGGGAAAGTCCCGGGTTTTGCGCAGCCTTGTGGCGCGTCCTGTTGAAAGGCGGGCTGTCACTCGCCATCCTAAGGGGATACCTTTGCGGATGAAAGCGCGCGGGCTGCGCGTCGGCGCGCGGGTTGTTGGATTTGCTCGCGGACGCGCGCGGGCTGTCGGAACGAGGCCGAAGGCATGAGTGCCGACGACAAGAAGACGCGAGCCCGGGCGCCCGATTGGACCCCGGCCGGCGCACCGGCGTCCGGCGGCGTCCCGCGTGCGACTTCGGCCGACGCGAGCACGCCCGCGCCATCGTCGTCGGCGGATGTCGACGCCTTCCTGGCGCGTGTAAAGTCCATGGCGCCTCAGGCGACGACCGGCCGCGGCCGTCTCGTGTTCGCCATGGACGCCACCATGAGTCGCCAGCCGACCTGGGATATGGCGTTGGCCCTGCAGGCCGATATGTTCCACGCTGTCGGCGAGGTCGGCGGGCTCGATGTGCAACTCGTGTTCTTTCGCGGCGCCGGCGAATGTCGCTCCTCCAAATGGGTGTCGGATCCCGATGATCTTGCTCGTCTGATGACGACGGTGCAGTGCCGCGGCGGGTATACGCAGATCGGCAAGGTGCTGTCGCACGCGCGACAGGAGACCGAGAAGCGCAAGATCAACGCGCTCGTCTATGTCGGCGATTGCATGGAGGAGGCGGTCGACGATCTGTGCGGTCGCGCCGGCGAACTCGCTCTCCATGGCGTGCCGGTATTTCTGTTTCAGGAGGGACGTGATCGCACGGCCGAGAGTGCGTTCCGCGAGATCGCGCGGTTGACGAAGGGCGCATGGTGCGCCTTCGACCAAGGGTCCGCCGATCAGCTTCGTGCTCTGCTGCGGGCGGTTGCGGTCTATGCCTCGGGCGGGCGGGCGGCTCTGGTGCGCCTCAGCCAGACGCGCGACGGCGCGGGCGCACAACGCCTGCTTACTCAGATGAAGCGGAACTGAGCCGCAATGCAGTATTTCCTGTTCGGCCTGTTGGCGCTGGGACTGGCGATGCTCGCCATCCGCACCTTCAGTCAAGCCAATCCGGCCGTGCTGGCGCGCCGGATGCAACTCGCGGCCGGATGGGGCGCGCTCGCTCTCGCGGTGGTCGTGGCGATCCGCGGCACGCTCGCCTATGCCTTTCCGCTCGCAGCGTTCGGTTGGTGGATGCTCGATGGGCAGCGCGGCATCGGCGGTTGGGGTGGCTGGCCCCGGGGGGGATCGAGTTCATCCGGGCGGGCCTCTCGGGTCGTCACCGAACACCTGGAGATGGAACTCGATCACGCGACCGGCGCGATGCATGGGCGCATCCTCAAGGGCTTCTTTGCCGGTCGCGACATCGACGACCTGAAGCCGGTGGAACTCGCGCATCTCTGGCAGGACTGCCGCTATGTCGATCCGGCCTCCGCGCAACTCGTCGAGGCTTTCCTCGATCGTGTCCATCCCTCGTGGCGGGAGGACATGGCCCGCGCCGAGCAGGACCAGCCGCGCGGTCCCGACGGCAAGATGAGTACGGAGGAGGCCCTCGAAATCCTGGGGCTCGAGGCCGGCGCCGGGGAGGCGGCGATCCGGCAGGCGCACCGCGAACTGATGTTGAAGCTGCACCCGGATCGCGGCGGTTCCACATACTTGGCAGCCAAGATCAATGAGGCAAAAGACACATTACTGGGTGGCGGGGCTAAGTGATCGGTGCGGCTGATCGTGTCAAAAGATTGATCTGATTATGTTATTAAGAAGTGTCCCAAAGTGAACCAGTCTATGGCATTCGGAACACACCCCCGCGAGGAAAAGGCACGACAGTGATCCCATGTGTGGAAAGCTCCTTGAGTCATTAACGGTGAGCCGCCAAGTTAGGTTCAATGGAATCGCATTTTGGGGATGTCATGCTGAGCGGCATAAGACTGGCTGCGGTATTTGGTGCGCTGATCATCGGCGCCACGACCGCGGCTGCGTTCGAGGAGACGCGCGGGAGCGGGGCCGCCCCGGCCGCGCCTTCGTCTCAGGCGGCGCCTGCGGATCCGGCCCTGCAACTGAAGCTCGAAGGCACCGGCCTTTCGATTGCGCCGTCGACGGGCACGGAAGTTCGCATTCCGGGGCTCGGAAAGCTCGGCATTTTGCCGAAGCTCGATTTCGGTCTCGAGCTGCTCTATGGGGTCAATGAGAAGTCCCTCGACGATCGGCGCCTGCTCCCCGAACAGAGTGACGGTGGGGTTGGTATTCGTGGTACCTTGAAGCATCGCTTCTGAGGACTGCGCGCGCGTTCCACGGGCCGGCAGGAAATAGCTCTGTTGGCTGCGGGAACAAGGATGGGGGCGCCTTGGCGCTCCTTTTTCCGTTTTGGGGACGCTTCATGTTGCGCGACCCGGTTCCGCCACCCACCCGATCCAGCACACCGGAGGCTCCGGGCTGGCGCTGGGCTGCTGCCGCCGTCCATCTCTTCACGGCGCTGGGCGCGGTGTGTGCACTGTTCGCGATCCACGCAGTCCTCGACGGAAAATATGAGATCGCGTTCGTCTGGCTCGGTATCGCCTTCATCATCGACGGGATCGACGGCACATTTGCCCGCGCCGTCGATGTCACCCGGCGACTTCCCGATTTTTCCGGCGAAAAGCTCGATCTGGTCGTCGACTACGTCACCTATGTTTTCGTGCCGACGCTGGCGCTGCAACTTGGCGGTTATCTCACCGGTGCGTGGGGCGGCGTGCTCGCGGGACTGATCCTGCTGTCATCGCTGTTCCACTTCAGTCACCTCGGCAGCAAGGCCGACGATCATTGCTTCGTGGGGTTTCCCGCGGTCTGGAATGTCGTCGCCTTCTACATCTTCGCGTTTGCGCCGCCCGCCTGGGCGCTGAGCGGCCTCATCCTGCTGTGCGTTGGGCTGACGTTCGTGCCGATGCGCTGGATGCACCCGATGCGCGTGGTGTCGTTCCAGCGGGTGAACATCGCGATGTGCGTGTTGTGGGCTGGTGCTGCGATCTGGGCCGTCGCGGCAGGCTTCCCGGCGAACATGTGGGTTCTCATGGTGCTGACGCTCGTCGCCGTCTACAGCGTCGGGCTGGCCGTGCTCTGGCCGCTGATTGGTGGCGATGCCGATGGGTAGGATGCGCACCTGCCTCGTGGGTGGGATTGTGGCGCTGATGGTGACGGCGCTTGGGAGCGTGTCAGCGGTGGCGGTCGAGGCGAAGGTCGAGCACCTCGGTCTCGAGCTGATCGGCAATCTCGATGTGGGAGGTGGCGATCTCACCACGCGCGCGGTTGTCCTTATCGTTCATGATGCCCTCGACGTCCATGGGGCCAGCGGGCCGCGCGCGCTCCAATCCGCACTCGCCGGGCACGACCAGCCAAGCCTCGCGATCACCGTTGGCCTCGGAATCGATGCGCGGCGAAAGCCTTTCGATTGCACGTTCGAGCATGACCACCGCGATAGCGATGCCGTGCAGGAGATCGCCGTTTGGGCCGGGTGGCTGGTGTCGCAAGGCGCCAAGTCGATCGTGCTCGCGGGCGTGGGGCGTGGGGCGCTGCAGGTAGCGATGCAGGAGAAGTCGCCCGATGCGTCGGCTGATCCTTCGGGTAGCACCTCTGACCCAGCGAGCGCGGCGCCCGCCATCCACGGGCTGGTCCTTATCGACCCTGCACCGAGTGATCCCTCCGCCCGCGTTGCCGACTACCGGACCCGCTTTGCGGCAGACCTCGGTCAGGTCCTCGCCGATGCGCATCGCGTCGCCGGAGATGCCGGCGAGGATACGTCAATCGATGTGCCGGGTTTCCTGAGCTGCCCGCGTGCGAGGGTAACGGCCGGAGCGTTCCTGGACGCCTATGACCCGGATAGGGCGCCGGATGTCGTTCGATTGGTCCGAGCACGCGGCCTGCCCGTTCTCGCCTTCCTGTCCGGCTCGGACGGTCGCCGGGCCGCATTCAAAGCCGCCACAGCACCTGCGCCCGACGGATCCACACTCCGCATTGAAATGTTATCCACAGGCGTTGCGGCATCTGATTTGATGGCGCAACCCGAAACCGCTTCTCGCATTGCGGCATTCGCCGCTCGGCTTCGGCCTTGATTCCGTTAACAATTCTCGTGTGTTAACGCTCAAATCCAAGATTGTTCGCCCATTGGCTCCGCCCGGTTCATGCTGACCCGGCAGAGGTCTGGTGCCGTCATGCGGCTACTCCGCGGACATATTGGGGCCTACAAGGCACTGAATGAAAGACATTCTGCCAATGATGCGTAGAGGTTAATGATGCGTTCGAGGGTTTTGATTTCGGGGGGCGTACTGGTGCTGGCCATCGGCAGCGCCAGCGCAGAAGCACCAACGCCAGTCAGCGCCGTAGATCTCCAGGGCGTAGTTGCCAACAAGACTGTCGTCTTGCACACGCCAGCCGGGGGCCTGCCGATCAGCTACTCCGACAACGGCACCATGATCGGCCGCGCCAAGGACATGGAATTCTACACCGGCTCGGCCTTCGATCGTGGCACGTGGTGGGTCGTCGCCAATACGATCTGCCATCGCTGGCGGAGCTGGCTTGGCGGCAAGGACCACTGCGTCACTGTCAATAAGATGGAGGGTGACAAGGTCCATTGGAAGAGCAGTGACGGATATTCCGGCACTGCCACGATCGGCGCCAAGAAGTAGGCAAAACACAACGTCGGTCGATCCGGCCTTGCTCGCGCACCAGATGCGGACCCGATAGCGTCTGGCGAGACGTTCAGCGTTTCAGTTTCCGGCGAAGCTGCGCGGTGTTCATCACGCCGGTGCCGATAATTACGCCGGCAAACAAAACAGCGCCGATGGCGACAACCCCGGTGAGTGCGGCGGCCTGAACGACGGGGCCCGATTGCGGAAGGAGCATCGGGTTGAGGACGGTTGTCGCTGCGAAGACACCGACCCCCATCAAGGCGCTCGCCACGCCGATCAGCGGGAGGTTGCGGGCGAGGCGCGGATCGGTGACGAAATCTCCGCGTAACCTGAGGGTGCCCCACAGCATCGCCGCGTTGACCCAGGCCGCGATCGAGGTCGCAAGTGCGATGCCGACGTGAGGCATGAGCCCTGCGGCCTTGAAGGCAAAAAATAGCGCGATCGATCCGCCCGCGTTGAGGACGAGATTGATCGCCGCGAACCGCATCGGCGTCCGCGTATCCTCACGGGCGAAAAATCCCGGTTGCAGGACCTTGATCAGCACGAATGCGGGCAGCCCGGCGGCGAATGCGGCCAGCGCCCATGCCGTCGCGAGCGTATCGCGGTGCGTGAAGGCGCCACGTTCGAACAGCACGCGAATGATCGGCTCGGCGGCGACCAGCAATCCGACGGCGGCGGGCACCGTCAACAGCAGTCCCAGTTCCATGCTCCGGTTCTGGCTGTCCATTGCCGCGGCCTTGTCGCCGGCGCCGAGATGGCGCGAGAGATCGGGGAGCAGGACGACGCCAATCGCGACGCCAACGATGCCGAGTGGGAGCTGATAGAGGCGGTCTGCATAGTATAGGTAGGACACCGCACTGGCCTCGAGTGAGGCGATCATCGTTCCGACCACGATGTTGATCTGGGTGATACCGCCGGCGACGACACCGGGAACGCCGAGAGCGATGAGGCGGCGCACGCCGTCGCTCATGCGCGGGACGCGCAAGCGCAGCGCATAGCCGGCGCGGCGGGCGGCGAACCACAGGAGTGCCAGTTGCAGGACGCCGGCGGCGGTGATGCTGCCGGCGAGAACATAGCCGGTGGCAACCTGGTCGTAGCCACGCCAGTGGGCGAAAGATACCGCGGAGCACAGCACGAGATTGAGTACGATCGGTGCGGCGGCGGCGGCGGTGTAGCGATACATCGAGTTGAGCAAACCCGACAGCAAAGCGACGAGCGAAATGCAGATGAGGTAGGGAAAGGCAATTCGGGTCAGCGCCGTCGTGAGATCGAACTTCTCCGGGTTGTCCGCGAAGCCGAACGCCAGACCGAGCACCAGCCATGGCGCGGCGATCTGGGCAATGGCTGTGACGAGCAACAGCACGGTGAAGAGGCCTGCCATGGCTTCCTCGGCGAATGTGCGGGCGGCGTCAGTGCCCTCCGTCTCTAGGCGCTTGGCGAATAGAGGCACGAAAGCTGAATTGAATGCGCCCTCGGCAAACAGCCGGCGAAACAGGTTGGGCATACGGAAAGCTACGAAGAACGCATCGGCGACGACGCCTGTGCCGAGCGCCGCAGCAATCAGGATGTCGCGGAGAAAGCCGAGGACACGGCTCACCATGGTGAGGCCGCCGACCGTCGCGAAGGCGCTGTAGAGCTTCATCTGTGGTGAGCCGTATCCGAGGATGGGGAGACTGGCAGGACCTCATCCGCGTCCCGGTGGTCCGCGGCAGAAAGTAGTCAGTCCTCCAGGCCGGCGAGGACGTCGATCAGGCGCTTGCGGATCACCTCCTGGCGCTGAGGCGAAGTGACCTTCTTTCGCGTCAAATCCGTGACGTAGAATGTATCCACGGCCTTTTCGCCGAAGGTCGTGATGTGCGCGGAGTTGATGTCGAGATTGAGGTCGGAGAGGGCGCGGGTGACGCCATAGAGCAACCCGGGGCGGTCAAGGCCCGAGACCTCGATAACGGTGAAATGATCGGAGACCACGTTATCGATCATCACTTCCGGTTCGACGGCGAAGGCATTGATGATCGAGTTCGTGCCGTGCTTCTTTTCCAGCAGTGCCGCGAGGCGCACATCGCCGCGTAACAGTCGCTCGATCGACTTGGTGATGCGGGCGGCCCGGCGGCGCTCGTCGTCCTCGTCCTCGAAGGCCCGTTGCAGCAGGAAAGTATCGAGCGCGAAGCCGTCGCGGGTCGAGGCGATATGCGCGCCGACGATGTTGGCGCCTGCGGCGGCGCAGGCGCCGGCGAACAGCGACAGCACGCGTGGATGGTTGGGCGCGAGGAGGGACAGTTCGGAAATGGCGGTGAACGTGTCGGTCGTGAAGTCGGTGCTGAAGTTCTTTCCCGCCGCCTCTGTGCGCTGGACGAGCCGCATATGCTCGAGCTGCTTCGTCGGCGACGTCTTCAGCCAGTAGTCGGCATAGTGGCGGTCGATGTAGGCCTGCACGCGCTCCGGCGGTTCGGCGGCGGCCGCCTTGCGGAACGCCGCGATGCCCGATTCCACCCGTTCGCTGAGGGCGATCGGCTGGTAGGCGCCGGAGAGTAGCGGTTCGGTCGCATAGTAGAGCGAGCGCAGGAGCTGGCCCTTCCAGCCGTTCCAGGTGTTCGGCCCGACGGCGCGGATGTCCGCCACCGTCAGCACGAGCAGCAGGCGCAGCCGTTCGACGCTCTGCATCATCTCGGCGAAGTCGCGGATCGTCTTGGGATCGGCGATGTCGCGGCTCTGTGCGACATTGCTCATCAGGAGATGGTTCTCGATCAGCCACACCACGAGATCGGTCTCGGCGGCCGTGAGGCCGAGGCGCGGACAGACCTGAGCGGCGATGCGTGCGCCGAGAATGGAATGATTTTCCGGCCGTCCCTTGCCGATGTCGTGGAGGAACGCAGCGACGTACAGCACCCGCCGGTTGGTCACCGCCTTGAAGATGTCGTGCGAAAGCGGGTGCTTGCTGGCGCTTTCCCCGCGCTCGATTTCGGAGACGATACCGACGGTGCGGATCAGGTGCTCGTCGACCGTGTAGTGGTGATAGAGATTGTACTGCATCATCGACACGACGCGGCCGAACTCGGGAATCATGCGGCCGAGCACGCCGGCCTCGTTCATGCGCCGAAGCGTCATTTCAGGCGTGCCGTGTCCGGTCATCAGACCGAGCAGGATGCGGTTGGCCTCTGGATCGTGGCGTAGCTTATCGTCGATGAGGCGCAGCGACTGGCGGATCAGGCGGATCGCCTGCGGATGAAGCAGCGAGCCGGTTTCCTGGACCTGGGCGAAATAGCGGATCAGGTTGACCGGGTCGCGGCGGAAGACATCGGGATCGGCGACGTTGAGGCGCCCGTTGTCGATACGGAAGGCGGTCGTGCGCCGCACCCGGCGCCGCGTCCGCCAGCCCATCGGATCGAAGAAGGCGCTGAGCGCCGGCGACAGCTTGAGCTGCTGCACTTCGAGCCACGCGCACAGCACTGTCGTCAGGTCGCCGACGTCCTTGGCGATCATGAAATAGTGCTTCATGAAACGCTCGACCGACTTCTGGCCGCGCCGGTTCGCATAGCCGAGAATGGCGGCGAGCTGGGGCTGGAACTCGAAGGTCAGCCGCTCCTCTGGTCGCCCGGTCAGGAAGTGAAGGTGGCAGCGCACCGTCCACAGAAAATCCTCGCAGTGGCGGAAGGTCGACTGCTCTTCGGCCGTGAAAATCGACTGCTTGATCGGATCGCCGCCGCCCGGCCCGCCGGCCAGGTATTTCGCGAGCCAGTAGAGCGTGTGGAGATCGCGCAGTCCGCCCTTGCCGTCTTTGATGTTCGGCTCGACGCGATAGCGTGAGGCGCCCGTGCGGCGATGGCGGGCGTCGCGCTCGGCGAGCTTCGCCTCGATGAAAGCGCGCTCGCCGCCTCGCACGACATCATTTGCAAAGCGCTCCTCGAGGGCCTCGAACAGCGGCCGGTCGCCGAGGATGTAGCGGCTGTCGAGTAGCGTCGTGCAGATCGTGACGTCGGCCTTGGCGAGTTGGACGCATTGGTCGACGGTGCGCGTTGCGTGGCCGACTTTGAGACGCAGATCCCACAGAATATAGAGGATGTATTCAACGACGCTCTCGCCCCAGGGCGTTTGCTTGTAGGGCAGAAGGAACAGCAGATCGATGTCGGACCCCGGCGCCATCAACCCGCGCCCGTAGCCGCCGGTCGCGACAATGGCAAGGCGCTCGGTGTCGGCGGGATTGTTGCTGCGGTAGATGTGGGCTCGCGTGTAGTCGAACACCAGCGAGATCAGTGCGTCCTGGAAATCCGAAAGACCCTCGGCGCACCGGCGGCCTTTGCCATCGCGCAGAAGTTGGGCGTGCGCCGCGCTATGTGCCGCCTCGAGGAGCGCCTTCAGGCGCTCGACGATCGCCGGACGGGCGGCTTCGGCGCTTTCGCTGGCTTTGAAAATAGCGGTCAGTTCGCGGCGCAGCGCCAGGGGATCGAAATAGGGCGGGTGCACGACGCGCTCCGCCTCGGGTGCGGCGCCAGTCGACGCCTCCCGGATCGGGGCGAGAGCGTCTGTCGTCGGGCTATCCATGTGTCGGCTCCCGCGGATTGCCGAAAGCGGCAGCGCCATCGCGCCACGTCGCTGGCACGCCGAACCGCCTGTGCGCCTCGACTTTCCTGCGCCCCGAATCTTCTGGGCGAAGCATCATACAACTCGATCGGGGCATAGCGCATTTCGGCCGGCGCGGGAATAGGTTGGCGGCTACGGCCGTCGACGCTCCCGGCGTTGTGGGGGGATTATCGGCCGTCTGCGGAATTTTTGAGCTTGTACAGCGCTTCGAGCGCCTCGCGAGGGCTCAAGTCGTCGGGATTGAGGGCAGCGATCGCTTCGCGCAGGGGATCGGAACCGGCTGGGCGGGCCGCCGGCGATGTCGGCCGTGCCGCGGCGAACAGCGGCAGGTCGTCGAGGGCGGGGGCGGCGCCATCGGATCGGCGGTCGGTCTTTTCGAGTACAGCCAACACTTCGGCGGCCCGCGCGATCACCGGCGCGGGGAGTCCGGCGAGCTTGGCGACTTGGATCCCGTAGCTGCGGTCGGCCGCGCCAGCGCGGACTTTGTGCAGAAACACGATCTCGTCGTTCCACTCCTTGACCTCGATGGTCGCGTTGGCGACGCCGTCGAGCCGTCCCGAGAGCGCGGTCAACTCGTGGTAATGGGTCGCAAACAGTGCGCGGCTGCGGCAGACGTCGTGCAGGTATTCGACCGTCGCCCAGGCAATCGAGAGGCCATCGAAGGTCGCCGTGCCGCGGCCGATTTCGTCCAGGATGACGAGGCTGCGCTCTGTCGCTTGATTGAGGATCGCTGCCGTCTCGATCATCTCGACCATGAACGTCGAGCGTCCGCGCGCGAGGTCGTCGGAGGCGCCGACGCGCGAGAACAGCCGGTCGACGATGCCGATGCGCGCGCGCCGCGCCGGCACGAACGATCCGGTTTGGGCCAGCACCACGATGAGCGCGTTCTGGCGCAGGAACGTCGATTTGCCCGCCATGTTGGGGCCGGTGACCAGCCACACGCGGCCGCCCGCGGCGTCTTCGAGGCCGGCGGCGTTCGCCTGATCATTGCCGAGCACGCAATCGTTGGCGACGAACGGGCCGGCTTTGGCAGCGGCTAATGCCTGCTCGACGACCGGGTGCCGCCCGCCTTCGATGACCAGCGCCGCACCGTCGTCGAGATCAGGCCGAACATAGCCCTCCTGTTCGGCGAGTTCGGCGAGGCCGGCCGCGACGTCGATCGCGGCGAGTGCGTCGGCGATCGCGCCGAGCGCTGGCGCCTCGTCGATGATCGCGCGCGTAAGCTCGGCGAAAACGTCCTGCTCGATGGCGATCGCGCGCTCAGCGGCGCTGGCAATGCGCCCCTCGATCTCGTTGAGTTCTGTGGTCGTGAACCGCACCGCGCTCGCCATCGTCTGGCGATGCCTGAATGTCTGGTCGAGCGGTTCCGTCAGCATCGGCCGTGCGGCCTGTGCGCCAACCTCGATGAAGAAGCCGAGGATATTGTTGTGGCGCACCTTGAGCGTCTTGATGCCGGTCTGCTCGACGTACGTCGCTTCGAGATCGGCCATGACGCGGCGGCTGTCGTCGCGCAGCGCGCGGGCTTCGTCGAGATCGTCCGCCTTCGCGGCGTTGGTGGCTGGGGGCTTCGACGAGCGCCCGCGTGAGGACCTCGGCGAGCGTCGATTGTACCCCGCGCAAGCTTTCGGCGGCGGACGCCAGTGCCGACGGCAGCCCGATGGCGCCGGCCGCGGCTTCGAGAATGGCGGCGCTTGCCGACGCAGCAGCCAACGCATCTCGCACCGCCCCGAGATCGCGCGGATCTCCCCGCCCGAGCGCCAACCGCGAGATCGCACGTGCCACATCGGGGACGCCTCTGAGGGATTCGCGAAGACCCTCGCGCGCAACGGTTCCGGTGAGAAGGAACGAGATGGCGTCGAGCCGCGCGGCAATGATCGCGGCGTCGCGTAGCGGGCTCGCGAGTCGGTTCGCCAATTCGCGCGCGCCGGGTCCGGTGACAGTGCGATCGATCGCTGACAGCAGGCTGCCGTCCCGTTCGCCACGCGTCGAACGAAGCAGTTCGAGGCTCGCGCGCGTGGCGGCGTCGATGACGAGCGTCGTCGCGGGGCCAGGGCTTGGCGCCGAGTTGCGTCAGGTCGACGTATTTGAGCAGCGCGCCGATGGCTGACAGCTCCGGTCGCGTGAACGTTCCGAAACCACCGAGTTCCTTGACGCCGAGGCGCTCGCTCAGCGTGCGCTGGCCAGATGCACTGTCGAAGAAGGATGTCGCGAGCGGCGTCAGCGCACTTCCGGCGTAGCCGGCGGCAGCAGCGATAGTGCGGTCGCTGATCAGCCGGTCCGGCGCGAGGATCTCGCCCGGTGCGAGGCGAACCATCTCGCCCGGAAGATCTTCGCCCGACGTCGTGGCGATCTCGAATTCTCCAGTCGAGATGTCGAGAGATGCAAGCGCGAAATGCGCGCCGGCCGCCTCGCTGTCGGTGGCGGTCGAAAAGATCGCGGTCAGGTAATTGCGAGCGCGCGCATCGAGCAGGGTGTCCTCGGTCAGCGTGCCGGGCGTAACCAGGCGAACGACGTCGCGCTTGACGACGGCCTTTGAACCGCGCTTGCGCGCTTCCGCCGGGTCTTCGAGCTGCTCGCAGACGGCGACGCGGTAGCCCTTGCGGATCAGCCGCTGGAGATAGTCGTCGGCGCGATGCACGGGCACACCGCACATCGGGATGTCCTGGCCGAGGTGCTTGCCGCGCTTGGTCAGCACGATGCCGAGGGCCTGCGAGGCGACGATCGCATCGTCGAAGAACAGCTCGTAGAAGTCGCCCATCCGGTACCACAGGATGCAGTCCGGATTGGCAGCCTTGATCTCGAGGAACTGCGCCATCGACGGCGTGACGTCGCCGATGACCGCGCGTGCGCCGCCTTCGAGCGCTGCGCTGGGCTGGTCGGTCGCGGCTTCGGCATCATGTGGCGCCGCGACGGCGGCATCACTGTCAGTGCCACCTCCGCCATCGCCGCTATTTGTGCGCCTCGCCATCCCGACACATTCCCCCGGGATTGTTTCCCACCCGACGACATGGCGCATGGTGCAGTGCGAGGCAAGTGGCGAGTTGTGCACAGGGCGAGCGCAGCATATCGTCAGTGCTTGCATCTCAACTGACGTGCGCCGTTTTGCTCGGCCGGCCTGTGGCCTCCGAGACATCGCGCAAGCGCTTCAGAAACGGGGAAACGCTGACATGGCCGATACGCCCTCGATGAAATTCACTTTCACCGCCGACGACGCGCTGCGGTTCCACTCCGAAGGCAAGCCGGGCAAGCTCGAGATCACCCCGACCAAGCCGCTGACGACGCAGCGGGATTTGTCGCTCGCGTATTCCCCGGGCGTGGCGGTTCCGGTGCTGGCGATCGCCGAGGACAAGTCCAGGGCGTACGACTACACCAACAAGGGCAACCTCGTCGCCGTGGTCTCGAACGGGACGGCGATCCTCGGGCTCGGCAACCTTGGCGCCCAGGCCTCGAAGCCGGTGATGGAGGGCAAGGGCGCGCTGTTCAAGCGCTTCGCCGATATCGACGCGCTCGATCTGCTCGTCGACACCGAGGACGTCGACGCCTTCATCAACTGCGTGCGCTACCTCGGGCCGAGCTTCGGCGGCATCAATCTCGAGGACATCAAGGCGCCGGACTGCTTCGTGATCGAGGAGCGCCTGAAGGAACTGCTCGACATCCCCGTCTTCCATGACGACCAGCACGGTACTGCGATCATCGCAGCAGCCGGCCTGATCAACGCGCTCGAACTCACCGGGCGCAACATTTCCAACTTCAAGCTCGTCGTGAATGGCGCGGGATCGGCGGGCATTGCCTGCCTCGACCTGCTGATGGCGATGGGCATGCCGCGCGCGAACATCCTTCTTTGCGACACGAAGGGCGTCATCTACCAGGGCCGCAAGGACGGGATGAATCAATGGAAGTCGGCCTTCGCCGCGAAGACCAAGGCACGCACGCTCAAGGACGCCCTCAAAGGCGCCGACGCACTCTTCGGGCTGTCGGCCAAGGGGGCCGTCACGCAAGAGATGGTCAAGTCGATGGCGCCGAAGCCGATCATCTTCGCGATGGCCAATCCGGACCCTGAGATCACCCCCGAGGATGTCTACGCGGTACGGCCCGACGCCATCATTGCGACCGGGCGATCGGACTACCCGAACCAGATCAACAACGTGTTGGGTTTCCCGTTCATCTTCCGTGGTGCGCTCGATGTTCGGGCGCGCGAAATCAACACTGAAATGAAGATTGCTGCCACCCGCGCGCTTGCCGGCCTTGCGCGCGAGGAAGTGCCCGATCAGGTTGCCGCGGCCCTCTACGGCCGTCGGCCGACGTTCGGCCCCGAATACATCATCCCGGCCCCTTTCGATCCTCGCCTGATGACCCACGTGCCGCCGGCGGTGGCGCGGGCAGCGATGGAAACCGGCGTCGCGCGTACGACCATCGTCGACATGGATGCGTACGTGAGCCGGCTCGAGGGGCGCCTCGATCCGATGGCAGGATGGCTCACGGGGACGTTTGAAAAGGCGCGCACCAACCCCAAGCGGATCGTCTTTGCAGAGGGCGAGGAACCCGCGGTCATTCGCGCGGCCAACGCCTATCTCAGTCAAGGTTACGGCCAGCCGATGCTGGTTGGCACGACCGATACGGTGAAGGCGAATTTCAAGGAACTGGGCGTGCGCATGAAGAGCGAATTCACGCTCGTCGATACGCGCAAGTCTCCCTACACCAAGGAATTCACCGATTATCTCTATGCGCGTCTTCAGCGGCACGGTTACCTCCGGCGCGATTGCGAGAGGCTCGTGCTGAATGAACGCAATGTCTTCGCCGCGTTGATGGTGGTGCATGGCTATGCCGACGCCATGGTCTCCGGTGTGACGCGCAACTGGAGCAGCGTGTTCCAGGACATCCAGCGCGTGATCGATCCGAAGCCGGGGCGGCGCGTGGTCGGCGTTTCTCTCGCGCTCTGCCGTGGCCGCGCGGTTCTCGTCGCCGACACCAGCGTCACCGACATGCCGACCGCCGAGCAGGTCGCCTACATCGCGATCGAGGCGGCGCGGGCGGCGCGCAATTTCGGTATGGAGCCGCGGGTCGCCATGATCGCCTACTCGACGTTCGGGCAACCGCGCGGCGAACGGTCCGACCAGATGAGCGAGGCGGTCAAGATCCTCGACCGCCGAGGCGTCGACTTCGAGTACGACGGCGAAATGTCGGCCGATGTCGCGCTCAATCCCGATCTGCGCAAGCTCTACCCGTTCTGCCGCCTGACCGATACCGCCAACGTGCTCGTCATGCCGGCGTTTCACGCGGCGTCGATCTCGACGAAAATGCTGAAGGAACTAGGCGGCGCCACCGTCCTCGGCCCGATCCTGACCGGCCTTTCCCACCCCGTGCAGATCTGCCCTCTCGGCGCCCGCGACAGCGACATTTTGCCGATGGCGGTTTTGGCCGCGTGCAATATTGGGGCGTGAGATATAGGCAACACATGGCACGCAAATTGCGGATGCAAGCTCCTAAGGTCCGCATCCTCGTGTGGTTGTCCCGGCAAAAATGGCTAACCCGCCTCAATTTGACTTGCAGGGGTGCTTGGTTAACCCTTAACTAGTTCGGTCAGTAGTCTGTGGAGTTGAGTTAATGCGTGCGCCAGTGGCGTTAACAACATTGTCGGTTTGGTTGACGACGGCGGTCACTTCCGTGGCGCTTGCCCAAGAGCAAGGCGGCCAGCCGATGGCTCGATACGTTGTCCAAAACAGCCCAGGCGGCGTTTCCGCACCGGAGATCGACGGCCCTGGTGGCATCGCGGCGATCGCCCTGTTGGTGAGCGTCGGTATGATTGCCTACCAGCGGTACAAGCGGAAGCAGTAGATCCTTGTGCCCCTGTATCAGGGCGGGACGTATCGATCTGGGATTGGCACTGATCCAATCCCTCAGTTCGGTACGGTCGCGTCCAGATTCACCCCCGCTCCAAGGACCGCTCGAGGCGCTTGCTGAGTAGCCACGACAGGCCGAGGAACGCGACGAGCATCACGACGCCGAGGCCGGACGAGGCTTGCGTCATGACCTTCTCCGAGACGCGTCCGAAGGCGTAGCCCGCTGCGACGACCGCGCAGGCCCAAATCCCCGCCGCGACAAAATTCAGGGCGAGGAACGTCGACCACGGCATCGGCGATACGCCGTAGGCAAAACCGGCGACGCCCCGTATGCCGTGTGGGTAACGGTGGATGAGGATCATCCAGACGTGATGGCGGCTGGCCAATTGCACGGCCGTATCGACAGCGCGCTCGAGTCGGGGAAATGACCGCAGCCAGCGTGTCCCGAACCGTCTCCCGATCCAGAAACGGACGACGTCGCCCGTAAAACTGCCGAGCCAGCACACGGCAATCAGCGGCCCGACGCTCAGTGCGCCGGCGTGCGCGGCATAGCCCGCAAACATCGCAAACAGGAGGCTGTGCCCACTCGCATAGGCGAACATGAGGCTGTAGGCCGCATCGCCGTGCTGGCGAATGAGTTCCAGGAACGAGGTGAGATCGGTCGGAATGATCAAGACGGCGTGCCTGAAAGTTCGGCCAAGGCCAAGGGATGGGGAGCAGGCTGCCTGTTAGCATCCGCCAGTCTGGCATCCAAATTCTGAATGCTGAGTAACAGCGGCTGGTCGGGCCGCACGCTGCGCGCCGTCACCCTCGCCTCAGCCACTTTGTCCAGCGGCTCTTTTTCTCCTCGGGCGCGGCAGTGGCGTCGTCGGCATCGCCGTTGAGTTCCTTGGCGAAGTCTCCGAAGAACTGATCGGCGAGCTTCTTCGACGTCGCCTGAATGAGCCGGCCGCCGAGCGTGGCGAGTTTGCCGCCGACCTCGGCCTTGGCGGTATAGACGAGCTTCGTCGTGTCGGCGTCAACTTCGGTGAGTTCCACCCGGGCGCGGCCCTTGGCGAAGCCCGCAGCGCCGCCCTGACCCTGACCGACGATGTCGTAGGACGCGGGCGGGTCCAGGTTCTCAAGCGTGACGTTGCCGTTGAAGGTCGCCGAAATCGGGCCAATCTTCAACGTGACCTTGGCGGCGAGATCGGTCGGCGAGCGCTGCTCCAGTTCTTTGCAGCCGGGGATCGTACGTTTGAGCACCTCGGGATCGTTGAGGGCGTGCCAAACCACGTCGCGCGGTGCGGAGATCGTATACTCGCCGGTGATGTCCATGGATCTTTTCCTTGCACGTCAGGAGACGTTGTCGCTCGCGCCGCCGGTGTCGGCGATACACCGCGCACGCCAACCGGCGCCCGCGCGCTCGAACAGCAGCGGCGTACCGTTGGCGAGATGCCGGGTCTCGAGGTCTATCCCAAGTGCGGGCCCGAGCACGTAAAGGATGCCGCCATGCGCCACCAGCGTCGAGCGCTTGGTACCTGCATGGTCGAGTGCCTTCGCGATCCCCGCGCGCGAGCGGGCGACGAACGTTGCCAGCGTCTCGCCGTTGGGTGGATCGTGGCGCCAGTCGTGATCGTGCGAAGGTGTGCCGACGAGATCGCCGAACCAGCGCTCGCGCAGCCCTTCTTCGGGTTCCGGCGCAAGCGTATGCGGTCGCCCTACGATTTCTGCCGTCACCCACGCCCGCGCCATGGTGCTGGCCACGATCCGTTCGAGCCGCTCACCCTTGAGCGCCTCCGACGCGGCCTCCGCCTGGGCAAGGCCACGCGCGTTCAGCGGCTGATCGGCGGACTGAAAGATGCGCGCATGATTGCCGTCGGTCTCGCCATGGCGAACGAAGAAAAAACTCGTGCACTCCGGCTGAAGCGGGTCTACCCGCGCCAGCCGGAAGAGCTCGTCGAGCCCGCGATGATGATAGCCGGGAGTAGTGAGTGTCGCGGGCGCTGGCATCGTTGATTCACACGATCTCGAACAGGCCGGCTGCGCCCTGCCCGCCGCCGATGCACATCGTCACGACGGCGTACTTTGCGCCGCGCCGCTTGCCTTCGATGAGTGCATGCCCGGTGAGACGCGCGCCACTCATGCCGTAGGGATGGCCGATTGACACGGCACCGCCGCTGACGTTCAGGCGCTCTGATGGAATGCCGAGCTTGTCACGGCAGTAGATCACTTGCACGGCGAACGCTTCGTTGAGTTCCCAGATGCCGATGTCCTCGACTTTGAGACCATGCTTCTTCAACAGCTTCGGCACGGCGAACACCGGCCCGATGCCCATTTCGTCAGGCTCACAGCCGACTACCTCGAAGCCGCGGTAGATGCCGAGCGGCTTCAGGCCGCGCTTCTGCGCTTCCTTGTCGCTCATCACGACGGTTGCCGAGGCGCCGTCCGAGAGCTGGCTCGCATTGCCGGCCGTAATGAAGTTGCCTTCGCCCATCACCGGCTTGAGCTTGGCGAGGCCTTCCATGTTGGTGTCGGGGCGGTTGCCTTCGTCGCGAGTCAGCGTCACCGTCTCCTTGCCGGTGACCTTGCCCTCCTTGTCGTAGAGCAGCTTCTCGGTCTGCAGCGGCACGATTTCGTCATTGAATTTGCCGGCCTGCTGGGCGGATGCGGTACGGCGCTGGCTCTCGAGTGCGTACTCGTCCTGGGCTTCGCGGCTGATCTTGTAGCGTTTCGCCACGGTGTCCGCGGTCTGGATCATCGACCAGTAGATTTCAGGTTTGTGCTCGACGATCCATTCGTCGCGCGCGCGGTATTTGTTGGCGTGCTCGTTCTGAACGAGGCTGATCGAGTCGAGGCCGCCGGCAACGACGATGCCCGCGTCGTCCGAGCGCACGCGTTGCGCTGCCATGGCAATCGTCTGCAGGCCCGATGAGCAGAAGCGGTTGACCGTGACGCCGCCGACCGTTACGGGCAGCCCGGCCCGGATCGCGATCTGGCGGGCGATGTTGCCGCCGGTCGCACCCTCGGGGATCGCGCAACCCATCATGATGTCGGACACGTCCTCGGGTGCGACGCCGGCGCGCTTCACCGCTTCGGCGACGACATGACCGCCCATGGTGGCGCCCTGGAGATTATTGAATGCGCCGCGGTAGGCGCGCCCGATCGGTGTGCGGGCGGTCGAAACGATGACAGCATCAGGCATATCGCGTCTCCTCCAGTTTGTTTGAAGTCAGACTAGCCCATCGGGCGGTGGCGCCGCTTCTGTTTTTTTGCGTTCGGCAACAGCGGGCGCGTGACGCAATCGCCTACCGTTCGACCCGCCGCGGCACAGTCCGGATCGGGGGACGGGGTTGCGGTGTGTCGGCCACGGGCGTCGCGGGCGGTGCTGCTGCGGCGGCGGGTGGCCAGACGATATCGTCGGCGCGGCCGGTCTTGGGCTCCAGCCGCTCCCCTTTGAGTTTGGCTCGGGAGCGCGCGGCGCTGTGGTGCGCCGGGGGCGGAAACGGTGGAAATTGTGCGCGATAGCGTCAGGCCGCCGGGAATTTCGCGGGTGAGCACTTCGCCGGGCTGGTTGGTTCGATCACTCGCGACGCGCCGGGCGAGCAGAGTCATCAGGTTGCCGGAGATCGCTGGACGCGGCAGGTCGACTGTCGCGGTTTCCTGACGGCCACCCTCGGTGCCGGCGGTCAGAGTGATGCGACTATTGTCCGCCTTCAACTCGCCGTCCGTGGATGCGGCGGCCGATCGCGCGGCTGCAGCCTGCTTGGCGGGGCCGTCGGTTGCCGCGCGCGATGTCGGCGCTTGTGATGGGCGCTGCGGCCGGATCAGGCGCTGCTCGGCCTCGGCGCCAGCGAGCGGCACCGAGCGTTGGGCCCGCGCCTGCACGAGGTCGCGCTTCAGTTCGCGTTCAACGAAATGGGCAAGCTTGCGATTGCCGGCGGCCGTGAACGTGATGCCGTCGCCCTGGCGCAGGAGCCGATTGGTGCCGGAGACGTCGGGGCCGTAGGCATCGTAGTTGCCGCCCTGATCGGCGGTCGCGGCGTAGACGTCGATCATCTTGAGGCCGGCGACATTGGCGCGCTCGCGCAGGATCTCGTTGATGACCTGGGCGTCGTCGTTGGCGTCGGGGCGGCGCATGATCGGTAACCCCACCCAATAGGCGGCGATGCGCTGGGCCTTGAGCGCCCGCATGATGCGATCGACACGGCGCGTATATTCTTCGCGCCATGGTTCGGTGCCGACGTTGGCACGGCGCCCATTTGGAAGTCGCAATGGCACGCGATCGTTGAGACCGAGTTGGATCACAACGATATGCGCGGTGCTGCGCGCGATCTCGCTGACGATCTCGCCAATCTCGTCATCGAAGGTCGGCCGCATCAGGCCGGCAATCGGCCGATGGCGCTTTTGCACGGCGACGCGCGGCTCGTCGGCGAACTGATCGACGAGGCCCACCAGCAGTCCTTCGGCGAGCACATCACCCCAGACTTCCAGGCGGTAGCTGTCGTTGTCGGGGAAGGGCGTTATATAACTGGTGCCGGTTGCCCCTTGCGCTCGGGCCGATCCACTGAGACCGATCGGAAGCAGCGTAAGGCAGCACAGCACAGCGCACGCCAGCGCCATCGCATACCGCATCCGCCACGAGGCTCGGGCTCTATTTTCAGCGGACATCGGCGACTCCCTTGCGCAGATGTTCCAGCACTTCCTGGCGCGGCCAGCAACCGACATCGATGCGCGCGCGTCGCTCGTACTGGCCGATCTGCCAGCGTGTATTCGATCCGATCTTGCCGTCGATCTTGTCGATTGCGGCGCCGCGCTGTTTCAGCTTCGACTGAATCTCAGCGATGTCGCGATCGGGGAGCTGGCGAACATCGCGCCATGGCGTCTTGAAATCGCCGCCGCCGGCAATCCGGTCCGCGAGGTGGCCGACAAAAACGGCATAGAGATCCGACATGTTGTAGGCCCGGATCGCCTTGAAATTGTCGGTCGCGAGAAACGAGGGGCCAAAGGCGCCGGCCGGCGACATCAGATAGGCGTCGTGCTTCAGCAGGTCGGGTGCGAACGGCTTGCCATTGGCGCGGGTGACGCCGAGCTTGGCCCACTCGCCGATCGGGCGGCTGTTGGCGGGGCCCTCATTCGCGCAATCGACTTTCGGCCCGAGCTTGACCTCGATGCCCCACGGCAGGCCCTTGATCCAACCTTTCTGCTGGAGCTGGCGCGCCGCCGAGCCGAGCGCGTCGGCGGTCGAGCCGAAGAGATCGAGCTTGCCGTCGCCATCGAGGTCGATGCCGGAGCCGTAGAATTCCGACGGCATGAACTGCGTGAGGCCCATCGCACCTGCCCACGAGCCGCGCATGTCGTTACGCGCAACGATCCCTTCCTGGAGCAGCCGCAGCGCAAAGATGAGTTCGCCGCGGAAGAGATCCGGGCGCCGACCGGTGTAAGCTTGCGTCGCCAGCACGCGGATCACGTCGTGGCGCGGGCGATGGCTGCCAAACGCGGTCTCGCGACCCCAGATTGCCAGGACGGCGGCGCGGTCGACTGAGACCTGCTGCTCGACGCGGTCGAGGATCGCTTTGTGGCGGGCTGCAAGTTCCCGGCCCTGCTTGGCGAGACGCGCGATCTGTTCGCGGTTGATGTACTGCTCGGGCGTGCGGCTGAACTCGGCTTGGCCGCCCGGCCGTGGCTCCTGCTTGCCGGGCAGGATCAGGTCGGGGAGCGCCAGGTCGGGCTCGACGCCGGCAAAGGCGCGGTCGAAGGTGGCGCGGGTGATGCCGGCGCGTTCGGCGTCGGTCCAAAAGCTCTCGAGCCATGTCTTGAACGACGGCTGCGATTGGGCCGTGGCTCCCCCATTAATTTGAGCGGCCACCAGGAAGATCGCGATAGCCAGCATCGCGGCCGCACCGATCCGTGCCCGCAAACTCCAATCTGCTGATGTCGCGGGGCGGCGCAACCGGCGGCGTCTCCATCGTTTCGGCACGGTTCATCCGGCCGACTCAGCTTCTGATACCACGAACCAAAATTCAGCCGAAGCGGGCCGATTTAGGGCCGAGAGGCGTTTCTGTCCGCGCCACTCTGCGAGCCAGGATGCTCATTGTCTCTCGAGGTCTTCGGCTGGTAGAAAGGCGCGCTTGTCTGTTCCATCAGGCGTACGACCACTTTGCCCGCAGGCCCGGAGCCGATTTCATGACCACCCCGCCGCGACCCATTCGTAAGGCCGTATTTCCCGTCGCCGGCCTCGGCACCCGCTTTTTGCCGGCCACCAAAGCCGTTCCCAAGGAAATGCTGACCGTCGTCGACCGGCCGGTCATACAACACGTCGTCGACGAGGCCCGGGCCGCGGGCATCGAGCACTTCATTTTCGTCACGGGTCGCAACAAGGGCGTCATCGAAGATCATTTCGACAGCCAGTTCGAACTCGAACGGACGCTCGCCGAACGCAATAAGCACGCCGAGTTGGCCGCCCTTATGAAGGATCTCCCGCAGGCCGGCCAGGCGAGCTTTACTCGCCAGCAGGCGCCGCTTGGACTTGGTCATGCAGTGTGGTGTGCGCGCGATATCGTCGGCGACGAGCCGTTCGCGGTATTGCTGCCGGATATGCTCCACCATGCCGCAACGCCGTGCCTTGCGGACATGATCGCGTCCTACAACCAGCACGGCGGCAATCACATCGCCGTGGCGCCCGTGCCGGACGACCAAACGCATATGTATGGCATCGTCGGCGTCGAGGATCGCGCGGCCAAGGCGTCCCGCATCACCAGCATGGTCGAGAAGCCGCCGAAGGGCAGCGCACCCTCGAACTTGCACGTCACTGGCCGCTACATCCTGCAGCCGCAAATTTTCGATCTGCTCGGCACGCAGGACAAGGGCGCCGGCGGCGAGATCCAGCTCACCGATTCGATGATCAAGCTGGCGGCGACGCCCGGCCAGGCGTTCTGGGCCGACCGCTTCGACGGCAAGATCTACGATTGCGGCTCCAAGATCGGCTTCCTCACGGCGAACGTCGCCTATGCGCTCGAGCGGCCCGACCTCGGACCGGCATTCGCTGCCGAGATCAAGGCGCTGTTGCAGTAAGGAGCGTGCGGGGTGCTTGGTTCGCGTGGCGTCGTCGCCAATCCTGATCTGCTGTGGTCGGTCGAGACGCTCCGGGCCGCCCTTGGCAAGCCGGGCGTTTCAATTGTCGACACGCGTCCCGCTGAGCTGTTCGCGTCGGGATGCATCCCCGGTGCTCGTCACTTCGATCCCTACTTCGTCAACTGCGATGACACCGATCCGGGGCCGCTCGCGTCGTTCACGCGCATGTGGGCGAACATGCTGGGATGGCGCGGCGTGAAGCCGAGCGACACGATCGTTTTCTACGGTGCCTTCACCGACATGTGCGCGGCGCGTGGTTTTTGGTTCGCCGAATACCTTGGATGCAACTGTGTGCATGTGCTCGATGGCGGCATCAAAGCATGGTCTGAAGCGGGGCTCCCGATCGAGCGCGCGAGTGTACCGCCGCAACCAAACAAGTTCCCGTTCGAGGCGGTCCCGGGTCGCGTTGCGACATACGCCAGCCTCCTCGACGCGATCGACGATCAGCACTGCATCATCCTCGACAATCGTAGCCGGGCCGAGTTTATCGGCGAGGACCGCCGGGCCAAGTTCGGCGGCGCCATCCCATCCGCCCGTCTTTGCGATTGGGACGACCTCTACGATCACGCGACGGGCCGCATGAAGCCCGCGAGCGTTCTGCGCGACATTTTCGAGGCTCACGGTGTGACACCGGACAAGGAAATCACGGTCTACTGCAATACCGGCTTCCGCTCCGCCCACGCCTATCTGGCGCTGCGGCTGCTGGGTTACCCCAGCGTGCGCAACTACGTCGGCTCCTGGCAGGAGTGGGGCAACCGCGACGGCCTTCCCATCGTGCGCCCGGATTGACACCCGCGCCACAAATTCGCCCGCCCCGATTTGCCGCGCCTATCACCATGTTGCACAGTGCCTCCAGACCATTCCGGAGGAGCACACCATGGCGAGTACGCAATCCACGCTGCCCAGCGGCATCTTCACGATCCAGGCGCAGGAGCGGATCGTATTCGGCGAGCCGGCCGGCAAAGCGTTGCTGGCGGAAATTGAGCGCCTCGGCGCGCGGCGCGTGTTCCTCACCTCGACGCGGTCGCTCGCCAAGCTCGCGAACGGACCATTGCAGAAGATCGAAGCGGCGCTCGGCGCACTGCATGTCGGCACCTTCAGCGCGATCTCATCTCACAGCCCGCGCGAGGACGTCATCGCGGGCGCGATGGCGGCACGCGCGGCCGCCGCGGACCTCTTGGTCGCGGTTGGCGGCGGATCGGTGATCGACGCGACCAAAGCGATGCTAATGTGCCTCTGGCACGGTCTCGATAGTCCAGCCGCGATGGAGCCCTACCGCTCCGGGCGCGACGACGGTCGCATTCCGACACCGATGACACCGTCGGCAGATCCTGTGCGGATGGTCGCGGTGCCAACGACGCTGTCGGCCGCCGAGTTTACGCCGAATGCCGGCATCACCAATAGCGCCACGCACTTCAAGCAATCTTTCAGTCACCGCCTGTTCGCGCCGGTCGCGGTGATCCTCGATCCTGCCTCGACGCTCGATACGCCGCCGTGGCTCCTCGTCTCGACCGGCATCCGCTCGGTCGATCATGCGGTCGAATCCTACTGCTCGCCGACCGCCAATCCGGCGACCGAGCCACTGTCGCTGCAGGGACTGCGGCTGCTTCATCGATCGCTGCCGGCGATCCTCGCGCGACCCGACGACCTCGCGGCGCGCCTCGACGCGCAATTCGGTATGTGGCAGGCGATCGCGGCCTCGGTCGCTGGTGCTGGGAGCGGCGCCAGCCACGGTATCGGCTACGTGCTCGGCTCGGGGTATGGCGTGCCGCATGGTCACACGAGTTGCGTCATGCTGCCGGCGGTGTTGCGCTGGAATGCGTCGTTCAACGGCGATCGCCAGAAGGCGCTGAGCGCCGCCATGGGCGAGCCGGACCGCCCTGCCGGTGACCTGATCGCGGATCTCGTCGCACGGCTCGAACAGCCCGGTAGCCTGCGCGCGCTGGGAATCAAGCGCGAGAACCTCGGCGACATCGGCGAGCGGGCCATGACCTATGCGCCGGTGCGCCGCAATCCGAAAAAGATCGCGGGGCCGGCTGACGTTATGGAGATCCTCGAGATCGCGTGGTAGCGAACGCGGATCGAGCTCCGCAGATCACGCACGAGCTAGATCGCGGCGGCGTGTCGGCACGGGTGGTCGGCTCGCCTGCCGCTGACCGCTGCGCCGCCGCCACATCAGGAACACGACGATCCCGACGTTGAGGACGTTCCAGGCGATGCCATTTAGGAATGCCGCCTGGTACGAGCCGGTGAAATCGAAGATGACACCGGAGAGCCAGCCGCCAAGCGCCATGCCGAACAGCGTCGCCATGAGTACGACGCCAACGCGAGCGCCTGCCTCTTTCGGTGAGAAGTACTCGCGAACGATGAGTGCATAGCTCGGTACGATACCACCTTGGAACAGTCCGAACAGGGCCGAGACGACGTAGAGCGAGGCGAGCCCGTCGAAAGGGATGTAGAGGAGCAGCGCAATACCTTGCAGCGTCGAGCCGAGCAGCAGGGTTTTAAGACCGCCGATCCTATCCGAAATCAATCCCGAGACGAGCCGACTGATGATGCCGAAGCCGAGCATCAGCGAAAGCATTTCAGCGCCGCGCTGGGCGCCGAACCCGAGATCCGCGCAATAGGCGACGATGTGGACCTGCGGCATCGACATGGCCACGCAGCACGCGAGGCCAGCGACGACCAGCAGACCCTGCAATGTGCCCGGCGACAGGCGCAGGAGGGCCGGCGATGGCTCGCGGGCGAGTGCCGCATCCGTAACGGGATTGGCGTGGGGGGGGCGGCGCTGGAGAAGCGGCGCCAGCAGCAAAAGAGCCACGGTACAGAAGACGCCGAGCATGAGATGCGTGGCACGCCAGCCATAGGTGTCGATCGAGTATTGGAGAATTGGCGGCCAAATGGTGCCGGACATGTAGTTGCCGCTCGCGCAGATGGCGATGGCTATGCCGCGACGTTTGTTGAACCAGTGTGAGATGTCGGCCAGCAACGGCGCGAACATCGTGGATGTGCCGAGCAACCCGATCAGCAGTCCGTGGGCGATGGCGAACTGCAGCAAGCTCTGGGAATAGCCGGTCGCGATGTAGCCAAGGCCGATGGCGATGGCGCCGCCGATGATCGGCAGCATCACGCCAAAGCGATCCGCGAGGCGGCCCGCGACCACCCCGCCGAACCCAAATCCCAGCAGAGTCAGCGTGTAAGGGAGAGCGGCGCTTGCGCGGTCGACGCCGAATTCGGCCTGAACGGCGGGCAGCACGACGACGACCGACCACATGCCGACATTGCCGATCGTGCCGATCAGCGCGGCCGACAGCAGCCGAAACCATGCGTAGCCCGAATCGATGTCGGCGCTTGTGCCGTAGGGATGACTCATGGCCTGGGGGTCTCGAACTGCGAGGTCTGTTGGGTTGCGAGGGCGGCGATCGGTCAAAACCGGCCGGGGGGCCCAATTGAGCTATGCGGCAGCGACACCCTTAACGGGTTGTGAGGACTGGTGCCACTGTGCCGGGTTTTCAGTCAACAGGCTTGGCAGCATGGTCACTGGTGGTGTTGCTATCGTGCACGGGGCTGGAACCCAGCGGTATGTTTGGGCGTCATGCTGCTGACGTCCGACGCGCAGCATGATAACCTCTTGAGGTTTATCGCTCGCATTCCCATGTGGCTGACACTTGCGTACAGGTGACAGGCGAATCTCTTCGCTCGGCGCCCGCGTGGATTTTATCAGGGAGACCGAGGAATGAGCTGGTCGATGGTACGCGGTGCTCCGCGCAGGATCGTTTTTGCGGCGCTGCTGGCGGTGCTCGGAGCATCCCATGCGCAAGCCGAAACGCCATTCGAAATGCTCGCCGGAACCTGGAACGGCTCAGGGCAGATCCGTCTCGAGAACGGTAAGTCCGAAGCATTGAAGTGTCGCGCCTTCTATACCCAGAAGGACGCGAGTGGGCTCGGCATCGCTCTGCGCTGCGCTTCGGCGAGCAATAAGATCGAGCTTCGCGCCAGCCTCAATCAGGATCGTGGTGCGATCGATGGAAGCTGGGAAGAGCGTACTTTCAACGCGGCCGGCACCGTCAAAGGACGAATGACGCCGAGCAAGATCAATCTGTCGATCACAGGCGGCACCTTCTCGGGCTCGATGAATGTCTCCATTCTGGGCGAGCGCCATTCCGTGTCGATTGAAACAAACGGCATCGGGCTGAAGGGCGTCAGCATCAATCTGTCGCGCGGTTAGGGCGAACAGCTCACAGTGTCGGGCCTGCCGGGGGGCGGGGCATTTACAAGATAGCGACCTGCGGGTCCGCGATGACTTGGAGGGGGAATGAAAAGAAGTCTCACTATGACGGCGGTTGCGTGCCTGCTGGGTAGCGCTGCTATAGCCAGCGTCGACGCCGTTATATTCGGTGCGGTCGATGCGCAAGTCATCACGCGCGAACGGCCGTCGGCCGGACCGCCCAGGAGCAGCGTCGTCGTGGCGGATAGCCGCTTCGGTCACGGCTCCGTTTCCGGCCCCGTGCGTCGTGGGCAGAGCGGATGGGAGGTCCGACTCCCGCGCGGCACCTGGGTTCCGTGCAAGCGGAGCTGCTCGGAGGAACTCCGCCTCGCGACTGTGGATTTCTGGGAGACACAGGGCCGCTCGGCGCCGGATGGTGGGCCCGGATATTTCCGCTTCGACTTCTGGTTCTAGGCAGGATCGGCCCGGACTCAAGAAAACAGGCGGCCCGAGCCGCCTGTTTTTCGTTTCGTGACGCGTTAATCGGGCAAGCCCGGCTCAGCCAATGGCGAGCGGCGTTTTTTGCGAGACCTTTACGCCGGCATCGTCGACCCAGGTGAACTCGAATTCGCCGGGGCCGGGCACCTTCATGAAGAAGGCGAGGTAGGGGTTCGCGGAAATGCCGGGCTGCATCTCCGCCTTGAAGAATTCCTGGCCGGCGAAGCTCGCGGTGAACGAGTTGATGATGTTGCGCGGGACGACCTTGCCATCGGCGGTCTTGCGGTTGCCGGTCTCCATCACGTGCTGGACCAGCGTCTTGATTTCGATCACGTCGCCGACCTTGGCGGTGGCAGGCACGCGGATCCGGGGTTTGGCGTCAGACATGTTCGTGCTCTCCGTTCCCTGGCTCAGCCGCCGCAGCCGCCGATGGTGACTTTGACCCCGCGCTTGCCGAGCAGGAACTTGCCGTCGCTCAGTTCAGCCACGGCGACGACGTCCTGCGTGCGGGCGAGGCGCATCCGGCTCGATACGGCGGCCTTGCCGGATGCCGGCGTGAAAATATAGCTCGCAACACCCACCTGCGGGTTGCCCGAGGCGAAGATGTGCAGTGTCTTGACGTAGCTCTCAGGCGTCATCGGACTCTCGACCGCGAGCGCGAACGGGACCGTATTACCGTTCTCCGCGATCTCCGGCACTTCGAGGGTGATGCCGCTCTCTGCGGGCTTGGCGTCGCCGAGGACTTTTTTCAGCGCTTCATCCAGGCTGCGGATCGGTTCCTGAGCCAACGCCGGCAGATCGGCGAGGAACGTGGCGATCGCCAAGCTGGCGCCGGCGCCGAGCAGAAACGTGCGGCGGTCAACGATTTCGATGTCCAACCTTTGCATTGCCTTCAGCACACCCGGCGTTTGGGCCGGGCCCTCCTCCAGACTGGCGATGACCCGATCTTCCTTGGCCCGCTGCCGGCGATCTTCTAGTGCACTTCCAGCCGGCGAACGCCGAGCCAACGGCGTCGGTGCTTGCCTAATCCCAGTAGCATATTAGAATGTTTGTATGCAACCGCACGGGGCTGCAATCGAGCGGGTCCAACGCCATGCGTCCAAATCGCCGCCAAACGACGATTTTCTCCGTTGTTGCCCTGGCGTTTGCCCTTTTGGTGTGGGCAAGCGTTGAGGTTCGCGCCCAGGCCACGGCCCCCGCCGTGCCCGCCATCGACCTTGCCACCGCGCCAGCGGTTCTCGTTATGATCGGTGATCGCGGCTGCCCCTATTGCGCCCGTTTCGAGCGGGAGGTGGCACCGGGCTATCAGGCCAGCGAGGACGGCTACCTTGCTCCGCTGGTGCGCCGCGACCGCCACGACGCCGATGTCGCCTTCATCCCTCGGGTGGTCTATTCGCCGACATTCATCATGCTGGTCCGCGGACGTGAGGTTGGTCGCATCGTCGGCTACGCCGGTGCGGACCTGTTCTGGATGCAGGTTGCCGGATTGATGAGCGATGTGCGCCTCGCTCTCGGACGAGGCGATCTCACGGCGCCGAAGCGTTTGTAATCTAGCGATCCAGAACAGGAGGTTCGTCAACGCGATTGGAAGTGTTGCAAAGCTCTGTCGGGTGAATGGAAAGCGCACGCATCAGATGCGCCAAAAAAGCTAAAGGTTGGCCCGGTGTCCGGGTCGCAACATTGGGAGGATAAACAATGGCAGACATTTCACGCCGCGATCTCGGCAAGTTGGTCGCTGGCGCGGGCGCGGGTGCATTTGCGGCGACGGGATTCGGGACGTTTGCGATCGCGCAGGGCGTATCGGCAGGCCGCGTCGTCGTCATCGGTGGTGGCGCCGGTGGAGCGAGCGCCGCACGGGCGTTGAAGATCGGAGCGCCCAAGCTCGAGGTCACGCTGCTCGAGCCCAACCGGATTTATTCCTCGTCGTTTTTCTCGAACCTGTATCTCGGCGGCTTTCGCAGCTACGCCAGCCTCAACCACAATTACGACGGCTTGCGCCGCCTCGGTGTGCGCGTCGTCCATCAACGTGCCAATTCGGTCGATACCGCAAAGAAGACAGTTCGCACCAGCGGCGGCCAGACCCTGCCATACGACAAGCTCGTGGTCTCGCCGGGTATCGCGATCAAATATGATTCCATCCCCGGCTATTCCGAGGCGGTGTCGAACGGGCGTGCGCCGCACGCCTATCTCACGCAGGGTGGCGGCAAGCTGCATCTCAAGCGCCTACTCGAGCGGATGCCCAACGGCGGCACCGTGGCGATGGTGATGCCGAACAACCCGTTCCGCTGCCCGCCAGGCCCGTATGAGCGCGCGTGCATGATCGCGCACTTCCTGAAGACGCAGAAGCCTAAGTCGCGCCTCGTGATCCTCGATCCGAAGAAGGGGTTCTCGAAGCAGCCGGTGTTCGTCGAAGCATTCAATAAGTATTATAAGGACATCATCGAGCTCAATATGACCAACGAAATCGATGATTTCAGCGTCACCGCCTTCGATGCCCGGGCGCGCGAGATCACGACCAAGGCCGGGAAGAAAGTGAAGTTCGACGTGGCCAACGTGATCCCCCAGCAGAGCGCTGGCGAAATCGCGCTCCGTGCCGGGTTGGCCAAAGGCGACTGGTGCCCGGTCAATCCGGAGAACTTCACGTCGGCGCTGGTGAAGGATGTCTACGTCCTCGGCGACGCAACGATTGCCGCGGAGATGCCGAAGTCCGCGTTCTCGGCTAACAGTCAGGCCAAGGTCGCGGCGAACGACATCATCGCAGAACTCGCGAAGGGTGAGCGCTTCCCGGCACGCTATCGCAATACCTGTTGGTCGCTTCTTGCCCCTGACGACAACGTCAAGGTTGGCGCCAACTACACGGCCAAAGAGGGCAAGCTCGATCCATCCGGCTCGTTCGTCTCGAAGCCCGGCGAAGACGCGGGAACGAGAGCCCAGAATTACCAGGAGTCGATCGGCTGGTACGCGGGCATCACCGCCGACATGTTCGGTGGACCGCCGGCAACGCGGTCGACCGGTAGCAAGGCCGGTTGAAATCCGGAGCGACGGACGATTTCACGCCCTCTTCCCGCTCAGCGGGGAGGGGGCGTTCGTCATTCGGAGGTTTGCGCGGCCAGCCCATCGATGATCTTGGCCAGCTTGACGTCGCGCTCCGTCAAGCCGCCAGCGTCATGCGACGTCAGCGTGATCTCGACCCGGTTCCACACGTTCGACCATTCCGGGTGATGGTCGAGCTTCTCCGCCGCCAGCGCGACCCGGGTCATAAACCCGAAGGCTTGGCTAAAATCGGCGAACTTGAAGGAGCGCGTGATGGCATCGCGCCCCTCGGCCGGTTTCCAATCGCTGATTTCGGCTAGTGTCGCGTCGCGCTGCGCTGCAGCAATCTTCTGCGTCATCGAGATAACTCCGGACAGGGTTGCGTCGACGGATTGTACACCCGTGGAACGTTAGGGTGGGGCGTAGGTTTCGCGATTCGCGTCTCCATGGGCGAAAACGCGCGTCATCAAGCGGAAGTGAAAGAGGCCACATCGCCAGGTTATGGTTTGGCCCGTATGTGATGATTGAGTCGTCCGACAATCGCTGAGCGGCAAGAAACTGCGGGCAAGGAGATCGATGATGGCCTCGAGGCTGTTAATGTCGGCGTTGGCGGGTCTTGTGGTGGCTGCTGCTTCCGGCGCCGCCGACGCCCAGTCGGCGCGTGAGATCCGCGAAGGTCGCGTGAGCGTGTGCAGCACGTATGGCAATGGCTGTGCGACGGTCCCGATCCGGCGGGCCAAGTATGACTACGAACTCCGGATGCCGAGCGGGAGCTGGGTGAGCTGCCGGCAGGACTGCAAATCGGCGTTGCGCGAGGAAGTTCTCGATTTCTGGGAGACTCTTCGGGAGCGCTCTGGAGATCGGTCACGCTGATGCCCGTGGTTGTGAAGCATTTGATGAGGAGGCCTGCATGACCTCAAGGGTTCTGCTCTCGGCGGCTGTCGGCATGGCGGCTCTATTTTCGACCTTCAGCGCGGCGGACGCGCAGTCACGAAATCGGCGCGGCGATGACGGCGCGGTCATCAAGTCGTGCAGCATCTACGGCAATGGCTGCACGAGCGCGCCAGTACGTCGCGGTTCGGGCGGCCTGGAACTCCGCTTGCCCGGCGGTACCTGGGTCAGTTGCCGCCAGGACTGCAAGACGGCGCTGCGCGAGGAAACGGTCGATTTCTGGGAGACGCAGCGGGAACGCGCCGGCGACTCCCTTATGTGATGCCGCGCGACGCGCGGCGGGCATGTAGTTCCCCGAGATGCGGTTGGCGCCTGGAATGCAAGGAGACATAATCGTGATGTTCAGGAGAACTCTAGTTGCGTCGGCTCTGGCTGTTGCCGGTGGCTTGGCGATGACCGCAATGTCGGTAGTGACGGCAGACGCTCAGCCGCGCCGTGGCGTCGTCGGCTATGTGCAAACCTGCAGCCAATACGGCAACGGCTGCACCAGCGCACCCGTTCGCCGCGGACGGCATGGCTACGAGTATCGATTACCGGGCGGCACGTGGGTCGAGTGCCGGCGCAACTGCGGTATGGCGCTGCGCGAGGATACCGTCGATTTCTGGGAGACGCAGCGCGAGAACCAGCGCGACTGACGTCGCGCCGGAATGGCCTCAGGATTTCTTCTGAGGCAAGTTCAACCGAATATGCAACTCATTGAGCTGCTTATTCGCAGCTTCGGAGGGCGCGCCCATCAGCAGGTCGTTGGCCTGCTGGTTCATCGGGAACAGCGCCACGTCGCGCACTGTCGTGCAGCCCGTGAGCAACATCACCATCCGCTCGATTCCCGCGGCCATGCCGCCGTGCGGCGGCGCCGAAGCGGGCTTCCACCACTTCCGGTCCAAGGCCGACGTGGCCGAACGCTTTGATCATCGTGTCAGGGCGGTGATTGCGGATGCCGCCGGACGCGAGTTCGTAGCCGTTGCAGACGAGGTCGTACTGGAACGCCTTGATAGCGAGGAAGTCCTCGTTCGATTTGGCGGCGTCGAGAGTCGCCGAGCCGCCTTGCGGCATCGAGAACGGGTTGTGCGCGAAATCGAGCCGCTTCTCCTCCTCGTTCCACTCGTAGAACGGGAAGTCGACGATCCAGCAGAACGCGAACCGGTTCTCGTCGACGAGCTTCAGCTCGCGGCCGATTTGGTCGCGGGCGAGACCGGCGAATTTGTAGAACCGCGCCGGATCGCCGGCCGTGAAGAAGCAGGCGTCGCCGACGGTTAGACCGAGTTCGCGTTGGAGTTGGGTGGTCCGCTCGTCTCCTATTCTTTTGGGGGCACCGGTTGCCTCTCCATGCTCACCAAATTTTTCTCGGTGTGCGGTTTCACGCTGCGTGTTTTCAGCACGAATTTCCTTCAATAGTTGAACACCTTGAATATACTTAGGGTTTGAACCAGCTTCATAAGCTCCGGATATCAGTTGTTGAGCCGGAGCTTCGTTAGCTAGCTCCGGCCCGCGCCAGAAAATATAGGCAAGCCCGGGCTGGCCTTCCTTCTGCGCCCAGGCATCCATGCGGTCGCAGAAGGCACGGCTGCCGCCACCCTTGGCCGGGATCGCCCACACCCGCACCTTCGGGTCCTTCTCGATCATGCCGGCGAACACCTTGAAGCCGGAGCCTCGGAAGTGCTCCGTCACGTCCTGCATCTCGATCGGGTTGCGCAGGTCCGGCTTGTCGGAGCCGTATTTCGCGATCGCGGTGTCGTAGGGGATGCGCTCGAAGCTCGGCGTCACCGGCTTGCCATCGGCGTGCTCTTCGAATACGGCGCGGACGATCGGCTCCATGGTGCCGAGCACGTCGTTCTGCTCGACGAAACTCATCTCGACGTCGAGCTGGTAGAACTCGCCCGGCAGACGGTCGGCGCGCGGGTCCTCGTCGCGGAAGCATGGCGCGATCTGGAAGTAGCGGTCGAAGCCCGACATCATCAGGAGCTGCTTGTACTGCTGCGGCGCCTGCGGCAGCGCGTAGAATTTGCCCGGATGGACGCGCGAGGGGACGAGCGGTCAGGATCGGCGTCGGGAATTCATTGAATCCGGCATCGTGCATCCGCGCCCGGATCGAGCGCGTGATGGCGAGCCGTTTCATGATGATGCCGTGCAAAGTCTCGCGGCGCAGATCGAGGAAGCGATAGGTGAGCCGCAGATCTTCCGGGTAGTCCGGCTCGCCGAATACCGGTACCGGCAGCTCCTTGGCTTCCGACAGCACCTCGATCTCGGCGGCGTAGACCTCAACGTCGCCGGTCGCGAGTTCGGCATTGACCGTACCCGCCGGTCGCTCGCGCACCTTGCCGTCGATCCGCACGACCCATTCCGAGCGCAGCCGCTCGGCGGTCTTGAAGGCGGCCGTGTCGGGATCGACGACGACCTGGGTCAGGCCGTAGTGGTCGCGCAGGTCGATGAACAGCAGGCCGCCGTGGTCGCGCACCCGGTGGACCCAGCCGGAAAGGCGCGCGGTCGCGCCGATGTCGCTCTTCCGCAGCGCCCCGCAGGTGTGCGAGCGGTAACGGTGCATGCTGTCGTCGGCCATGGCCGGGTTCCCCTTCGCGGCCAATCACGGCACGCAAAATCAGTATGGATTCGGCCGGAAAAGCGCACGCGGTGCCGGGGTTGTCAAGGTCGCGCCCGACGCTGGGAGTGGGGCGTGCCTCGTCAGGCGGGCCATCCCTGCGACACGCCTGCGACACTATCGGTGAGCGCCTGCAAAGTGCGTAAGCAGAATCTGATTTGATTTTTTCGCGGGCAACCCTAAATGCTCCCGCGCGTTGAGGCCGTTGTGTCTCAGCACTTGGGCTCGTCGAGGTGGAAGGTTCGACACGGGGGGGCCGAATGAGGGCGCCCGGTCGTCTCCGCAGAACGGGCGTTCTCGAAGGCGTGCCAGCTATGGCCAACCTCACCCCCTCCAAGCCGAAGAAGCCGCGCCGCGCTCCGGCCCGATCCTCGCTCGGGCCGGTCTCCGATCTCGAGCAGCATCTGCCGTCGGAGTGGTGGCGCAAGCTGTTCAACGCGCTCTACGTCAAGACCGACGGCGACGTTGTCGAGAACAGCGAGAACACGCGGCGCGAGGTCGATTTCCTCATTGCCGCCGCCGCCGTGCAGCCGCACAGCGCCATCCTCGACCTGTGCTGTGGTCAGGGCCGCCATGTGCTGGAACTCGCCCGGCGCGGCTTCAAGAACGTCATGGGCGTCGACCGCTCTCGCTATCTGGTCCGGCTCGCCCGCAAGCGCGCCCAGGCCGAAGCTCTGAGCGTCGTGTTCAAGGAAGGCGACGCCCGCAATCCGCGCCTGCCGGAGTCGAGCTTCGACTGCGTCGCCATCATGGGCAACTCGTTCGGCTACTTCTCCAACAAGCAGGACGACGAGAAAGTGCTGGCGACGGTCGGCAAGATGCTGCGCCCCTCCGGCCAGATCGTGCTCGACATCACCGACGGCGCCTACATGGCCGAGCACTTCGAGCGCCGCTCGTGGGAGTGGATCGACGAACACCATTTCGTGTGCCGCGAGCGCTCGATCTCGGCCGACCGCGAGCGCCTGATCTCACGCGAGGTCATCGTGAACGACGAGCAGGGCGTGATCGCCGACCAGTTCTACGCCGAGCGCCTGTATACGCGCGAAAGCATCACGCGCCTTTTGGAGAAGACCGGTTTCCGCAACGTCCGCCACCACGGCAGCGCCGAAAGTGTCTCGGATCGCGATCAGGATCTCGGCATGATGGCGCGCCGCATCCTGCTGACGGCGGATGCACCGATTGCGATTGCGCGCAAGGCGCGCGGCAAGGTCCAGAAGATCGACGTGACCGTGCTTTTGGGCGATCCGCGGCTCCCCGACGACATCAAACTCGGCGGCCAGTTCAATCCCGAAGACATGGATACGATCCGCAAGCTCAAGAGCGCGCTCAGCGAGCTGCCGAACTACACCTTCCGCTATCTGGACAACCACGCGACGCTGGCGCGCGACCTCGATGAACTGCGCACCGACCTCGTGCTCAACCTGTGTGACGAAGGGTTCAACAACGATCCTTTCAAGGAACTGCATGTGCCGGCGCTGTTGGAGCTGCGGCGCATTCCATATACCGGCGCCGCCCCCGGTGCGTTGGCCGCGTGTTACGACAAGGGCCTCGTGCGCGCGGTTGCGATGACGCTCGATGTGCCGGTGCCGCTGGAGACGTACGTGCGCCCCGGCGGCCAGGGGGCGACGCTCCCTTCCGTGTTCCCCGCGATCCTGAAGCCAAACTACGGTGACAGCTCTCAGGGCATCACCAAGGATGCCGTGGTCCACAACAAGGGCTCGCTGCTCGACTACCTTGAGCGGTTGCGCGTCGAGTTCCCGCGTCGCCCGATCCTGGTGCAGGAGTATCTGACCGGCGCCGAGTACAGCGTCGGTCTGATCGGTAACCCCGATCAGGGGCTGCGCGCGCTGCCGATTTTGGAAGTGGATTATTCGCGGCTCGACCCGTCGCTGCCGCGCATCCTGGGCTACGAATCGAAGTGGGATCCGCAGAGCCCCTACTGGACCGAAATCCGATACGTCGAAGCGCGGCTTTCCGATAACCAGCAAGCCCAACTGATCGAGCATTCGATGCGCCTGTTCGAGCGCCTCGGTTGTCGCGAATACGCACGCATCGACTTCCGCACCGATGCTCAGGGCGAGATCAAGCTGTTGGAAGTCAATCCTAATCCGGGTTGGTGCTGGGACGGTAAGTTCAACCTGATGGCTGGCTTCCAGGGCACGCGTTACGCGGAAATGCTGGGCCAGATTCTTGCCGCAGCGGAGGAGCGACTCGGCATCGTCGCCAAGCTGCAACCGGCGCAAGCCGCGTGACGCAATGCGGCGCGGGCGGGCATCGATCGGCCGCCCGCGCCATCTTGATCCCGCGAAATTTATCTCGGCATGTCAAGTGTTTGTCGTGACCGGATGGCATCTCAGTGCACCATCATCACGGGTGCCGAGTAAATGGCTTGCAGTTGCCTGTCTGCCGATGCAGCATCCCGCGAACATGAGGGATTCGAGCATTGCCGGCACCAGTGCCGTGGCTGCGTTGCCGTCCCGCGAACGTCCCGCCTCGGTTGATGAGGCAGCATCCTGCGGGCGGGCACACGGGAGAGGACACCGCAATGTCGGGGACGGGCGGGCCGGAAACGGGTGGGTCGGGAACGGCCGGGCCGAGACGCACCTTCGCATTCACATTCGGACTGGAGCGGCTGGGGCTCGTCGCACTGCGCGCGCCGCGTATTTCCGCACTGATCATCGCGCTTCTGTCCATCCTCGCCGTATTCGGTGTGATGCGCTTGAAGGTCGATGACAGCCTCTCTGAGCTGTTCCGCACCAACACCAAGGAATTCATCCAGTACGAAGAGATCGACCGCCGCTTCCCCTCGAGCGAATACGACGTGCTTGTCGTTATCGAGGGGCCGGGGCTGCTGTCGCGCGAGAAGCTCGCCGTCGTCAACAGCACGATCGTGGATCTTCAACTTACAGATGGCGTCAACGGCCTTGTCTCCATGCTGTCGGCGCGGGACAAGCCCGACGCCACCGGATATGCCGCACCGATCGTCCCGGATGAGCTTCCCGAGGGTGACGCCTACGCGGCGATGATCACCAAGCTCAGAACCAACGAGATCGTCACTGGGAAATTCCTTTCCGCCGACGGGACGCTGGCGCTCGCGGTGATCGCGCTCGACCGGAACCTCGTCGAGGAACGCGGCGCCAAAGCGGTGATCGGCGGCATCCTGGAGACGGCGGAAAAAGGCCTCGCAGGCTCCGGCCTGAAAGTTCAGCTCACCGGCGCGCCGGTGATGCAACTCGAAATCCGCAACGCGGTCGAGCGCGATCGCTTCGTCTACAACGGGCTCGGCTTCCTGTTCGGAACAGGTATCGCTTACCTGTTTTTCCGCCGGTTATCGCTGACGCTGCTCGCCGTAGCGGGCCCTTCGCTGGCGATTTTATGGACTCTCGGCGTCCTCGGTGGCCTCGATTTTCGCCTCAACCTGTTCATCAACGTGATCACGCCGCTGATCCTGGTGTCGGGATTCTCCGACAGCATGCATCTCGTTTTCGCGATCCGGCGCGACATCATGGCCGGGGTCGATCGGCTGACGGCGGCGCGCGAAGCGGTGCTCGACGTCGCGCCAGCGTGCCTGCTGACCGCGATGAACGCGTCGCTCGCGCTCCTGTCGTTTTCGTTCGCGGAATCGGCGCTGATCCGCACGTTCGGGCTGGCGGCTCTGCTCGCCGTCGCCATTTCCTACATCGCGGTGGCCGTGGTGGTGCCGACACTCGCCGCCCTACTGGTGCCGAATGAGCCGCCGCCGCCTGCCGGCGTCGAGCCGAACACCGATGGCGGATTTGGGGTTCTCGGTAGGGTCACAGAGGGGATTGTCCGCCGCGTCATCGCCGCACCGCTCGCGTGGAGCATTGCCGGGCTCGTCGCGGTCATCCTCACAGGTCTCGCCTACGGCAGGCTCGAGCCGCAGTATCGCCTCGCCGATCAGGTTCCGGACAAGGAGCACGCGTTGGCGGCAACCGATCGGCTCGACCAGAAGCTGACCGGCGCCAATCCTGTGCACGTGATGATCAAATGGGATGGCGGCCAATCGCTGTTCGACGACAAGACGCTCTCGACGATTGCTGCCGCACATGGCGTGCTCGAGAAGGAGGCAGGCCTCGGCAACGTGTGGTCAGTCGAAAGCCTCCGTCGGTGGCTGGCGGAGGCCGGCGACACCAACATCGAAACCGTCAAGAAGTACATCGGCATCCTGCCCGAGCATCTTGTGCAGCGGTTCATCGCCAAGGAGCAGAACGCGGTCCTGGTGACCGGGCGCCTTCCCGATATCGACGCCAGCAAGATTCTCCCCATCGTCGAGAAAATCGACAAGGCACTGGACCCCGTGCGCGCCGCTCACCCGGGCTATGAAATTTCGGTCACCGGGCTTCCCGCGATTGCGGCCCGCAATTCGGCCCGCCTCATCGGCGAGTTGAATTGGGGCCTGATCGGGGACATGTTCGTGATCTTCATTTTCCTCGGGATCGCGCTTCGGTCGGTGTTGTCGGGGGTGACCAGCATCCTGCCGTCACTGTTTCCGATCTTCGCAACCGGGGCGCTGATGTGGGTTGGCGGAGAGGGGCTGCAGTTTGCCTCGATCATTGCGATCACCGTGGCCTTCGCGTTGGCAATCGACAGCACGATCCACTTTCTCAACCGCTTCCAGCTCGAGGAAAGCAGACCCGGGACCATCGACGCGAACGATGCGCTGGTGCGGACCATGCACCACATCGGCCCTGTCATTGTGCTCACAACTATTGTGCTGGCGCTGGGTCTCGGGGTTACAGTGCTCTCGCACCTCCCGTCGCTGCGGTTGTTCGGGCGGCTGGCCGGTATCTGCCTTTTTGCCTCATTGATCGGTCAGCTCATCATTCTGCCGGCAACTGTCGCCCTTTTCCGGAGTTATTGGCCGCGAAAGGGTGCGACGGCGGGCTGAGGCAACTGATCACTCTGCTGGCGTCGGCCATCCCGGCATCGATGCTCGCGGACATGCCTAACGTCGGATTGATCGATGCCACGACTTCCCAACGCCGTCGACTTCTGGCGGGGCATCGCCCTGATCTCGATATTCGCCAACCACATCCCCGGCCTCTTCTACGACCGCTTCACCCATCGCGCGGTATCGATCTCGGACTCGGCCGAACTGTTCGTGTTCCTCGCTGGTTGGTCGCTGCGCTACGTTCTGGGTGGGCCCGAGCGGCCGACGCCAATCAGCCAGATCATCTTTCGCCTCGGCGGGCGGGCCGTGACCCTCTATGCGGCGCACATGATGATCGTCATGATCGCGATCGCAACACTGGCCGCAATGTCGGAGCTGTTCGAGAACCCGCTCCTGCTCGAATGGCACAATGCGGCGGCGGTCTTCTACCGGCCGGTCGAGACCCATATCGGCATCGCGCTGCTGAGCCATCAGCTCGGCTACTTCGATATCCTGCCGCTCTATGTGGCGCTCATGCTCACCGCCCCATTGCTGGCGATCATCGATCGCTACGTCCCATCGCTGCTGCTGCCTGCCTCTCTCGGTCTCTATTTCGTGTCGCTCGTCGTGCCGTTGACCATTCCCGCCTGGCCGGTTGAAGGTCAGTGGTATTTCAATCCGCTCTGCTGGCAGCTCATTTTTGTGCTCGGCCTGCTGATGTCGCGTGACACCGGCATCGGCGGGTGGGTACGGCGCCATATCGTGGCGATACGCTGGGCGGCCCTGCCGATCGTCCTATTGGCGATGGTCTTTGTGCTGACAGGGGGTACCTGGATCGACCCAACAAAGATGCCATCGCCGAAGTTGCTGTTCATCAATGGCAAGACTTTTGCTACCCCAATCCGGGTTATTCAGTTCCTGGCACTAGTCGCGGTGATGTCTGTCGTCTATCCCTATATTGCCTCAATGCTCGGCAGAAACTCGCTTGAGGTGTTTTGCGCAGCGTCACTTCTCAGCCTGTGGAGCCAGATCATACGTTATGCATGGCCGGGCGGCATCGTTCTCGACACTCTCATCCTCGCGATGGGCATATTCCTCATGGGTCTCGTGGCATGGCTGACCGAATGGCGCGACAGAGTCGTGCGCAAAAGCTGAGGCGCCTCGCGGCGATCGCTCTGCTTGCGGTCGGCGTGCCTCTCGGCACCGCGGCCCAGCTTCCGCCTGTCAATGAGACGGCACCGGCCGCGCCCCAAGCGGAGGGGGCGAAGCCCGAGAACAGTTTGCCGCCGATTTCACGGGATTGCCAGATCGGGTCGGCGCAAATCGTGTCTCAGACGCCGCTGCCCAACGTCGAGCGCGCGCTGCGCGAACGCCAGCGCATCGTCATCATGGTTGTCGGTGCGTCGCCCGTTGCGCTCCGCAACTCCGCGTCGTCGGGGCACTACGAAGTGGTGGAGAAACTTCTCGAAGAGACGTTCAAGGGCCTGGATGTCTCCATTGTTCACCGCGGGGTGTCCGCCGAACTGGTGCGTGACGCGAGCGAGCGGATCAAGAACGAGGTGGCACTAATCAGTCCTGATCTGGTGCTGTGGCAGGTCGGGACGGCCGATGCCATGGCTCGAATGCCCGTCGACGAATTCGAGCAAACGTTGACCGAGACGCTGGTCTGGCTTCGCGGGCACGGCGTCGACGTGGCGCTGATCGGGCTCCATTACATCAAGGCGCTGACGAAAGACCGTCCTGAAGAGGGTGTCGGGGGCGCTTGGTATCATGCGCATCAGTCGCTACGAGGCGGGCGAGACCATCACGCGTCTGCGCAGCGAACAGGGTCGGCCACTCACCGGCACGCGGCTGACGGATGCCGCGTACGAGTGCAGCGCGGAATATCTCTCGCGGGCGATCGCGAGCGGATTATTCCTGAGGGCCAAGGACACGAAGTCGCCTCGGCCGAAGAAATAATCAGAACGCGCGGGCTTGCATGCCCTCCTGGTACCGCTTGAGGTACTGGCCGACGAAGTCGTACCCGACGAACTGGCTATAGGCCTCCGCCAGACGCTTCGTGACCGGCCCCCATACCTGTCCCTTCGGGCCGATCTCGACACCGTTGATTTTCGTCACCGGGCAGATGCACAGCGACGTCGATGTCAGGAACATCTCGTCCGCCGTGTAGCTATCGTAGAGGTCGATGTCGGTCTCGGTGACGGGAATGCCTTCCTGGCGTGCGAGATCGATCACGGTCTGGCGGCTCACGCCCGGCAGCACGAATTTCTCGCGGGGCGTCAGCAGCGCACCGTCGCGGACCGTAAAAATGTTTGAGCCCATGCCCTCCGCGAGGTTGCCGTTGACGTCGAGCAGCACCGCCCAGGCTTCCGGGTCGGCGCTCTGGACCTCCTGATTGGCGACGATCATGTTGAGGTAATTATGCGTCTTGGCGCGCGGCGTGAGTGATTCAGGCGGCGTGCGGCGGTGCGACGGCACGACGACGCGGATGCCTTCCTTGAACAGCTTGGCGCGCTGCGTCAGCGGCAGCGGCGCGCATTCGAGGACGACGTTGGGTCCGTGATAGTTGAGGTTGTCGCCCGGCACGTCCTTGACGCCACGGCTGATGCGCTGGCCGATCCAGTAATCGTCATCTGGGCCGAGCAGATGGCGATTGCGCGCAAACAACTCCTCCGTCAGCGCGACCATGCGCTCGGGGCCGAAGCCTGGGTCGATGCGCAGATATTTCAGCGAGCGGTAGAGCCGGTCGACGTGCTCCTTCACCTTGAACAGGTTGTGATTGAAGCTGCGGGTCATGTCGAAGCAGCCGTCGCCATAGACCCAGCTCAAGTCACGAAATGGAATCTTGACCTGGCTTTCGGGCATGAACTCGCCGTTGAACCAAGCAACCCGCTCGTTGCCGCGCTCGACCATATGGAGGCTCCCCCGGATTAGAATGATGACCGCAATTGTAGCGGCGTTTTCTTGGGCTGGCGACAGTGCGGATGGGCGCAATCACCCGACGAGTTTGGGGTCTTCGCTATCGTGCGCGTGGCCCACCGCCTCAAGCAGTCGCCGAGGCAGTTTGAGCGGATTGACGATCACCTTGCGATCATGGACGCCAACGATCGCCGTCGCAGGGATTTCGAACTCCCCTGCGTTTTCGACATAGAGAACGAAATCGGCCTTGCGGATCTCGCGAACCGCGCCGATCCCTTCCTGCCCTTCACCGATGAACACCATGTCTCCGGTTTCGACCTGTTTGAGCATGGCTCATCTCTCTCCGAGGTTGGCCTCTGTCAGGCCTTCAGGTGTTGCGAAGACCCCCTCCAACGGGGAGAAGGCTACGGTGTAGCGGCCGAAGGCCGCGAGGTGAGATCGCCGACCGGCGAGGCGGCGCCGCCGCGCGTGTAGGCGTCACGCCGCGGGCGTGCTTTCAGCACGACGCGGTACGCGTCGGCGGCAACCAAGGCCTAAAGCCCACCCATCAGCATGTATTTCAGTTCAACGAAGCCATCGATGCCATGGGCCGAACCTTCTCGGCCGATGCCGGATTCCTTGACGCCGCCGAACGGTGCGAGCTCGGTCGAGATGATGCCCTCGTTGATGCCGACCATGCCGTATTCGAGACCCTCGGCAACGCGCCAGACGCGTCCGATGTCTCGGGCGTAGAAGTAGCAGGCGAGACCGAACTCGGTGTCGTTGGCCATCGCGATGGCTTCTTCCTCGGTCTTGAATTTGAAGATCGGCGCGACCGGTCCGAACGTTTCCTCGCGCGCCATCTTCATGTCCGAGGTGACATTGGAGAGCACGGTCGGCTCGAAGAACGTACCGCCGAGCTTGTGACGCTTGCCGCCGGTGACGATCTTGGCACCCTTGGCGACGGCGTCGGCGATGTGCTCCTCGACCTTCTCGATCGCGGCCTTGTTGATCAGCGGGCCTTGCATGACGCCGGTCTCGGTGCCGTCACCGACCTTCATCGCGGCGGCCGCTTTGGCGAGCTTTTTGACGAACTCGTCATAGACGCCTTCCTGCACGAGCAGTCGGTTGGCGCAGACGCAGGTCTGGCCGGCGTTACGGTACTTCGACGCCATCGCGCCTTCGATTGCCTTGTCGATGTCGGCGTCGTCAAACACGATGAAGGGCGCGTTGCCGCCAAGCTCCAGCTCGACCTTCTTCACGGTCGACGCCGACTGCTCCATCAGCACTTTGCCGATCTCGGTCGAGCCGGTGAACGTGATGCCGCGCACCTTCGGGCTGGTTGTCAGTTCCTTGCCGATCTCAGCCGACTTGCCGGTGATGACGTTGAACACACCTGGCGGGATGCCGGCCTGGCGCGCGAGTTCCGCGAGCGCCAGCGCCGTAAGCGGCGTCTCGGTTGCGGGTTTGACGACGACGGTGCAGCCGGCGGCAAGCGCTGGCGACACTTTCCTCGTGATCATCGCGTGCGGGAAATTCCACGGCGTGATCGCGCCGATGACTCCGAGCGCCTGCTTGATGACGATGATCCGGCTGTCCTTCTTGAAGGACGGGATCGTCTCGCCGTAGATGCGCTTGGCCTCCTCGGCATAGAACTCGGTGAAGGAGGCGCCATAGATGATCTCGCCGCGCGCTTCGGCCAGCGGCTTTCCTTGCTCGCTTGTCAGCAACAGCGCGAGTTCGTCGGCGTGCGCGATCTGCAGGTCGAACCACTTGCGCAGGATCGCCGAGCGCTCCTTGGCGAGCAGTTTGCTCCAGGTCTTGAACGCCTTTTCGGCGGCGTCGATGGCTTGTTTCGTCTCGGCAGTGCCGAGGCGGGGGACCTTGGCGATTTCTTCGCCGGTCGCCGGATTGGTGACCGGGATTTCGGGTGTGCCGACCCACTTGCCGTCGATGAAGCACTGGTTCTTCAGGAGCGTGATGACTTTCTTGTCCATGGGAATCCTCCTGGGGGTATTTCTTGAGGGGATGGGGTGCGCCTACCAGGGCCGGGATGGGGCCGGGGAGCGACGTCCAGGGGATCATAGCGCCTGATGGCGCCAATGGGCCACACTTTTGCGGGAGGTGCGTCGGTTCAACATTTGTTCGGTTAGCGGTTGCGGTGGCGTTCGATGTCCTCTGGCTCCGCGCGGTCGATCGCCGCCATGCGGTCGCGCGCGTTGGGCATCGCCTTGATAAGCTCGTCCAACTTGGCGTGCAGCGCCTGGGCATCGCGGTAGGTGGCGCGGTTGATCAGCAGTGCGATAACCAAGGTCAGCAGTGTCGCGATGCCGTGCCAATCGAGCGAGTGCCGCTCGACGGCGAACCACACGCAGGTAAATGCGGCGACGAGCAGAAACGTCGCAGGTGTGGCAGCCCATTCTCCGAGTTGGGTTAGTCCTCGGCGCAAGAGGTTGAGCATCTGCGAACTCCCTGTCATGTCAGCGGAGGCCGCGTAAACAACACGGGTCGCGGCTGCCGAGAAACCATGTCGGGAAACGCCGATCCAGGATTATCCGTTCCGCGCCATCAGCACGACGTCGGCGGTTTTTCGTTGGCGGGCGAGCAGGTCGATCAAGCGGCCGCGCACCTCAGGCAGGACCTCGCCCCGTGGCGCCAGCACGCGCGTTTCGAGGAAATGCCCGGTCAACGCGAAGCCGGCGGTGAGATCGTCGCCCGACACCATGGACTGGCTGCGCCCGCGCAGGAAACCGGGCAGCGTCAGCAAGCGATCACGGTAGGGCTCACCCGCCGAGGCGGAGACCGCGCGCCCCGTGCGCGGCGAGACGTAGATCAGATCATCGTTGCCACCGGTCGCCGCGCATTGCGTGAGATCGAGGCCGAAACCCAGCTCTTCGAGCAGGGCCAGCTCCCAGCGGATGAGCAGCGCCGGCCACACGTCGTGCTCGTCGAGAAAGCCGAGCACGAACAGGCTGACCTCATAGAGGCTCGCGTGCGGGTCGCGCTCGGGCAGCAATCGGGCAAGCGTCGTGAGGGTGGCGAGGGCGGCGAGCGGCACCGCGCTTTCCATGACCTCGGCGGCATAGGCGCGCCGCGTCTCGAGCGTCATGTGGCCGAGATGCTCGGCGAGGCGACCTTTCCAGGCAACCTCGACGTGATTGCCGACCTGCAGGATCGGCCGCATCTTTCGCGAGCGACCGCCGTGCACGAGGCCGAGATGGCGGCCGTGCGCGCGGGTCAACAGCTCAACGACGCTCGCCGTTTCGCCGTGTGGCCGCACGCCCAGGATGATGCCCTCGTCGGTCCAGTCCATGGTGGGCACTATAGCAGGAGTCGGGGATGCCGGGAGCGCCGCTACCTGAACAGCGTTGCGTCCGGGTCTGTCTTGCCGTCCGCCCAGGCGCGGGCGATGGAGGCCGCGATAACGCTGAACGTGATGCCGTTGCCGCCGCAGCCGAGAACCGCCATGCAGTTGCGGTGGCCGGGAACGTCGGCGATGTAGGGAAGCCCGGTCGGACTGTCGGCGAAAGCGCCGGACCAGGCGTAGTCGGCTGTCAGGCGACGCCCCGGCAGCAGCTCGCGAAGTTTTGCCATCAGACGTTCGGTCTTGACGGGTGTTGCAGCATCGCGGCGGTCGGGACTGTTGAGCTTGGAATCCTCGCCGCCAACGACGATGCGGTTGTCCCAGGTCGCGCGCATGTAAAGGTACGGATCGGCGGCCTCCCAGATCAGGCAGCGGCCCGGCCAAAACGCCTCCGCCGGCACCGGCTTGGTGGCCAGCGCCCATGTCGAAACCGGCTCGAATTTGTCACGTGGCAAATCTGGGAGCACGGTGTAACCGGTCGTGAAAACGGCACGCCGGGCGGAAATCACAACGCCGTCCTTCGTTTCGAGGTCGACGCCGTCGGAGCGCGGATGCACACCCGTGACTTCGTGCGGGCTGTAAAGACGCGCGCCGTGGCGCTGGGCGATGCGTAGGCAACCGGCGGCAAGCTGGACGGGATTAACCTCCGCGGCGCCACCGGAGAGGATGGCCCCGGTTCGCTCGATGCCGTAGGTCGATGCAACTTCAGCGCCGTCGAGGAATGTCGAGGGAAGTCCGATGCGCGCGCGATATTCAGCTTCCGCCTGCAGTGCGCGCCGTCCGTGCGTATTGCCGGCGAGGTAGAGCGCATCGCGATCCCGCCAGCCACAACTGAGGCCATGGCGCTCGATCAAGTCGCCGAGCCTGCCGACGGCTTCGAACGAGCGTCGCCAAATACGCTCCGCAATGGCGCCCCCCTTTTTGTCCGCGAGTTCGATCAGGGGCGTGTCCAGCTCGAACTGGATCATGGCCGTGCTGGCGAACGTGCTGCCCCGGCAGGGCTCGGCGCGGTCGACGATCACCACGTCGTGGCCGTTTTCCGCAAGTTCCAGCGCAACGAGTGCGCCACTGATGCCGGCGCCGACAACAGCTACGTCGCACGATTCAGAATTCAACCGAGAGCGGCTGCGAACGCGGATGCGGGGCGTATCGGCCCAAAGGGGCCGTCCACCGCGAAGATCTTTCTTGGGCGTCTGCACGAAAACCTGCTGGCAAAAGCGACGGACGAGGGACTCCGTCCGTGCTCGTGAGGACGCGCGAGCCGATACCGAGTTCCCGCGTCAGAAAGCGACACAACCTGTGTGCCGCGTCTCGATCAGGAACGAGGTTCGATGGAACGACGACCATCGAATTGGGACTGTCCGCTCCAGATTCTGAGAAGCGGCTTGGGCCGCGAGTGTCAGTCACGGAAACACGCGGCAGCATTGATTTGTTCCATCCCAACGATCACGGAAGTATGGACCACTGCCCAATCCCGCCGATGCAACCGCAGACGGAATGGCGTAGTTTCCCTCCCCATGTGGTGTTGGTTTCGATTAACGACGGCGGTGCTTGCCGCCCATGCTGTGGTGGCGAGTCTCGCCGGTGCCGTCCGCGCGGATGACCGTCCGCCCGTTCTCGTCGACATCATTTGCCCGCTGATGGAGAAGGAAGCTCGGCTGAACGGGTTGCCTCCGGCATTCTTCGTGCGCCTCATCTGGCGCGAGAGCGCTTTCCGCCCGGGCGTTGTCAGCCACAAGGGTGCGCAGGGTATCGCCCAGTTTATGCCGGCGACCGCCAAGGAACGCGGTCTTGAAAACGCTTTCGATCCGGCGGCCGCCATCCCGCATTCAGCGCGGTTGCTTGCGGACCATGTCAAAGCGTTCGGCAACTTTGGGCTGGCCGCGGCGGCCTACAACGCGGGGCCGGAGCGGGTTCGCGGCTGGATTGAGGGGCGCCGCACGCTGCCAGCGGAGACGCGGGCGTATGTCCAGTTTATCACGGGGCATGCTGCGGATCGCTGGAAGGATGCCGGCGTGGTCCCGACGACTGCGGGCGAGCTGGCGTCCGAAGCCTTGCAGCGCTCGTGCAGAGACCGCGCGCCAACTCTCGTTCACGTAGCGCTGCCGGCTAGGCAGACCGCTCCTCCCACGAAGAGCAATCCATGGGGCGTGCAACTTGCCAGCAATTTCTCTCGGAGCATGATCGCCAGCGTCTTCGATCGTCTCAGGCGGCGCCACACGAAGTTGCTGGCGGACGCGGAGCCGATGTATGTCACCGGACGCAACCTGAGCCGGGGTCGGAAGGCAATGACGGCCCTGCGCGTCGGAGCCGAAACGCGCGAAGCTGCCCTGAGCCTTTGCCAGCGCCTACGCGCGGAGGGCGGCGTCTGCACGGTGGAGAAGAACTGACGGCCTACCGCCGCGCGAGGATGCCGTACACGATGCCGAGTCCCAGGCCGAAGCCGGTGAGGATCAGGAAGCCCGGCAGCAGCACCATCGGATTGGACCCGTTGAAGCCGGCGAAGAGGGCCTGCGGCGGGTACTTGAAAATGTACTGGCGGATCAGCGGCAGGAAAATCCAGTTGCTGAAGACGACGACCAGAATGCCGAAGATGAGGCCCTTGAGCCAGCTCAAGGTGCCCGGAATTTTGTCATAAAGCAGCCCGAAGAGGGCGCCCCACAGACCACCCCAAAAGACGCTGTTTGCGAGGAGCGGTAGCGTGGGGAAAGGTCCGTAGCCGATCGGCCGCATCGTCCAAGGCGTCCCTCGGACCATACCGAAGTTGGAGAGAATGTAGATGATGCCCTGATGTACGATGAGCACAGAAATGGCAGCGGCGATAAAGCCGAGCACCATTCGTCCGAACGTCCCTTGCATGGCCGCCTCCCCATTTCCAATGCTTTATCGAAGATCCATGAACAACGAGAGCTAGACTAGCAGGCTGCGCGCCGCTCCTACAGTACGTTGTGATCGCGACTAAGGTTTCAGGCGGTATCCCGTTCTGAACATCCACCACACGACCACAAGACAAAGCCCAAGGAAACCGAGGGTCATCGCGAGGCTGATGCGCACATCGACCTCGGAGACTTCATAGAAACTCCAGCGAAATCCGCTGATCAGATAGACGATCGGGTTCATCAGCGCGACGTTCTGCCAGAACGGCGGCAGCATATTGAGCGAATAGAACGTGCCGCCAAGGAAGGTCAGCGGTGTCAGGACAAGCATCGGGATGACCTGCAACTTCTCAAAGCCGTCAGCCCAGATGCCGATGATGAAGCCGAACAGGCTGAAGGTCAGTGCGGTCAGCACGAGGAACGCGAGCATCCACACGGGGTGGGCGATGCGCACGGGCACGAAGAAACTCGCGGTGGCCAAAATGATGAGGCCGAGAATGATCGACTTGGTAGCGGCAGCCCCGACGTAGCCGATCACGATTTCGAGCGGCGATATCGGCGCCGACAGGATTTCGTAGATCGTCCCGGTGAAGCGCGGGAAATAGATGCCGAACGCGGCGTTCGACGTGCTCTCCGTCAACAGCAGCAACATCATCAGGCCGGGCACGATGAAGGCGCCGTAGCTGACGCCGTCGATCTCGGGCACGCGTGATCCGATCGCCGCCCCGAAGATGATGAAATAGAGCGAGGTCGAGAGAACGGGGGCGACGATGCTCTGCAGCAGCGTGCGGCCCCATCGAGCCATCTCGAACAGGTAAATCGCGCGTGTCGCTGCCAGGTTCATTGGGACTGCCTCACGAGGTCGACGAAAATGTCCTCGAGCGAGCTTTGCCGCGTCTCGATGTCGGTGACTTGGAGCCCGGCATCGCGGACCGCGTTGAGAAGCGTGGTGATGCCGGTGCGATCCGCTCTCGTGTCGTAGGAATAGGTGAGCGCGCGGCCGTCGGCATCGAGTTCCAGTTTGTAGGTTCCGAGCGCGTCGGGGATCGCCGCCAGCGCCGCGCCGAGGCGCAGCATGAGTTGCTTCTTGCCGAGCTTGCGCATCAGTTCGGCTTTCTCCTCGACGACAATGATCTCGCCGTTGGTGATGACGCCGATGCGATCGGCCATTTCCTCGGCTTCCTCGATGTAGTGGGTGGTGAGGATGACGGTGACGCCGTTGTCGCGCATCTGGCGGACGACCTGCCACATGCCGCGGCGTAGCTCCACATCGACGCCGGCGGTCGGCTCGTCGAGGAAGAGAATGCGCGGCTCGTGCGCCAGCGCCTTGGCGATCAGCACGCGCCGCTTCATGCCGCCCGACAGCGTCATGATCTTGCTGTCCTTCTTGTCCCACAGGGAGAGCTGTCGCAGCACCGTCTCGATGAACGCGGGGTTGGCCTTTTTGCCATGGAGGCCACGGCTGAAGCTCACGGTCGCCCACACCGTTTCGAACATGTCGGTCGAGAGTTCCTGCGGCACGAGGCCGATCAGTTCGCGGGCGGCGCGATAGTCGCGGAGATGATCGTGGCCGGCGACGGTCACGGTGCCGCTGCTCGGAGTCACCAGTCCGCAGATGGTGTTGATCAGCGTCGTCTTGCCGGCGCCATTGGGGCCGAGCAGCGCCAGGATCTCACCTTCGCGGATGTCGAGGCTCACGCCTTTCAACGCCTGGAAGCCCGAGGCATACGTCTTCGCGAGGTTCGAGACGGAAATGATCGTGGTCATCGCATGGCTTTCGCGAGGAATAGAACAATGCGGGCTCGACCGCAGGAGTGTGGCGCCTACAGAGGCAATCCGGCCAGCATGTGGCAGGGTCGGGTGATCGCGCGCGATCGTCACTCCTTCGGAAATTCGAGGCCCATGTTGCGGAAGCGTTCGGGGTCGTTGCCCCAGCCCTCCTGGACCTTCACGTGGAGGAACAGATGCACGGGGCGCTCGAGCAGGCGGGCAAGTTCTTTGCGCGCGCCCATGGAAATCTCCTTGATGGTGCGGCCACCATCACCGAGCACGATACTGCGCTGGCTCTCGCGTTCGACGAAGATGGTCTGCTCGATACGCGCGGAGCCATCCTTGCGATCCTGCCACGCCGTCGTTTCGACAGTCGCGGCGTAAGGCAGCTCCTGATGGAGGCGCTCATAGAGCTTTTCGCGCGTGATCTCGGCGGCGAGCGTGCGCTCGGGGATATCGGACAGGTCGTCGGCGGGGAAATGCCAGGGACCGGGCGGTACCTGCGCGGCGAGATGAGCCTTGAGATCGTCGACGCCGCTGCCTTTGAGGGCCGAGATCATGAACGTCGCACCGAAGTCGAGACGCGCGTTGATATCGGCAGCGAGTGCGAGCAGTTGCTCTTTGCGGATACGGTCGACCTTGTTGAGGGCGAGGACGCGTGGGCGGTCGACGGTGGCGAGCTGTTTCAGGATGCGCGCGACGTCATCGGTGACGCCCTTCTGCGCATCGACCAGCAGCACAACGACGTCGCCATCGCCCGCGGCAGTTGTCGCGGCGTCGACCATCGCGCGGTCGAGGCGGCGGCGCGGCGCAAAGATACCGGGCGTGTCGATGAAGACGAGCTGGCTCGCACCGACCATGGCGATGCCGCGCACCGGCACGCGTGTCGTCTGCACCTTGTGCGAGACGATCGTGACCTTGGCGCCGACGAGCGCGTTGACCAGCGTCGACTTTCCCGCGTTCGGCGCGCCGATGACGGCGATGAAGCCGCACCGCGTATCACCGGAGGGTTCGTCTGGCAGCGCGCCGGGTTCTGGCGTTTCGTTTTCACTCATCGGTTTCATCGGTCCAAACGCCCTTGGCACGCAGCAGGGCTGTTGCGGCCGCCTGCTCGGCGGCGCGCTTATTGGCGCCTTCGCCCTGGGCGGGCGCATGGCGGCCGACTCGGACCTGGGCCGTGAAGCGCGGCGCGTGATCGGGGCCGGCGCGGCTCACCTCGGTATATTCGGGGAGCGACAGGCCCTGTCCCTGCGCCCATTCCTGGAGCGCCGATTTCGGATCTGCCGCGGTTCGCGGCGAGTGGTCGACCAGCGGCATCCATAGTCGCCGAACGGCCGCGCGCGCGACATCGAAGCCTGCCTCGATGAATATCGCGCCGAGGAGCGCCTCACATGCGTCAGCGAGGATCGTGTCCTTCTCGCGCCCGCCACTGTCGGCTTCCGACGTCGAAAGGATCAGCACGGTGCCGAGCCCCAGGTCACGGGCGACGCGGGCACACCCCTCGCGCCGCACGAGTCGATTGAAGCGCCGCGCCAACTCGCCCTCGGTGGCGGTGGGATCGAGTTCGACGAGAAGTTCGGCGATGGCGAGCGCAAGGACGCGGTCGCCAAGGAACTCAAGCCGTTCGTTGTCGTCGCCGCCGTCGCGCTGGGAGCGCACGCTGGCATGGGTCAGCGCACGTCTCAGCAGCGCACGACTTTTGAATTTGTGGCCAAGCGCCTTTTCGAACGCCGCCGTCTTGAGTTTCTCTGCGGGCTTCTTGGCGGCCGGCGTTTTGCTCACGACGCGGGCCCTCCACACATCTTGCAGGAATGACGCGGCACGGGCGAGCATGTGACCGTAACCCTCATGTGGGCAGCTGCCGCCGACCTGATCGGTGCGGTGACGGCAGGATCGGTAGGCTCGGACGCTTCGAACAAGCGGTGTGCCCTGTGGCTAACGAACCAAGCTGAAAATGCGGTTCCAACGAACATCGAACGGCCACGTCCATGGCCGTGTCAACTCGAAGCGGCCGGGCTCGTCGACTGCAGCCGAGAAGAAAATGATATCGGCGCGCCCGATGAAATTCTCGAGCGGGACATAGCCCACGCCATATCGCGGCGACTGGTCCCGGCTGTCGGTCGAGTTGTCGCGATTGTCACCCATCATGAAGTAGTGACCGGCCGGCACCTTGAAGGGCCCGACGTTGTCATAATCGCCGTTCTGGCGCGCATCGAGCACCAGGTACTTCTTGCCTTCGGGCAGCGTCTCCTCGAACCGCGGAATGCGGCGCTCGCGACCGTCCTCGGAAATCTGGACGAAATCGTCGACCCGTCGGCGCGGCACCTCGCGACCATTGATGAACAGCACGCCACCCCGCACGACGATCTCGTCGCCGGGGAGTCCGATGACCCGCTTGATGTAATCCGTCGAATTGTCGCGCGGCAGCTTGAAGACAGCGACGTCACCGCGCTTCGGCGCTGAACTCATGATCCGCCCGGAAAAAAGGTTCGGACTGAAGGGCAGCGAATGCTTCGAGTAGCCATAGGACAATTTTGATACGAAGAGATAGTCGCCGATCAGTAACGTGGACTGCATCGAGCCCGAGGGAATGTTGAAGGGCTGGTAGAAGAACACGCGCACGACGAATGCGATGATCAGCGCGTGCACGAAGATGCTGGCCAGATCGCGGAAGCCGCCCGCCTGGGATTTCTGGGTGCTCGATTTCAAGTGTCCGCTCCAGACGCATGAGGTTGGGTGGCGAGTGGCGTGAGCGGCAGGCGTGGCATTGGTTACCCAGGCCTCGCACCTGTCTCACGCAACCTGCGCGTGTCCCAAGACGCCAAGCTGGCGCTGGCATAGCATTGCTGCCGCCAACCAGCCCCGTGCCTCCGGGCGATCCGATCCATCCCGTGCCCTATATCCTTTCCGGGGGGGAGGCGCAATTGACAGCGCGTCACGGCTGATTGCGGGCCTTCAGCGGGCGGCGGAGGTCGTAAAATCGGGATCATCCGACAGGATTTGTGTTCGTAAAGCCGATGAACTGCGATCACACACGCTCGCGCCGTTTGCTCGGCGGCCGCGAAGCATATCTACCGGGGTATTGGCCGACAGCTTAATACTTACGAGGTGATTGCGATGCGGATAGCCGTTCTTCGAGCCGCGCGAGAAGGTGATGAAGGTCGCTGGCCTTATGTTTTCCCCAATGGCCATCGTACTGAGACTGCGGAATTTATCCACAATCCCACGCATGGATCATTTGACGGGATCGTTGTCCAGAGCGTCAGGTCATTAAGCCAAACATTCAATCTCACCTGTCCACCGACGCGTACTCTTTGTGCATTGATCGAACCGCCTGACATCATCACGCTACCGGATGAGTTTACACAGCAATTCTTTACGGTCATAGGACCAGACCGACGAGTAGCCTGCAGAAACTCGTTGCAGTCTGCAGCCGGTCACCACTGGTTTGTGGAACTAACGGCGGACCAAGCCTGTGCCACGCCGATCACAAATAAACCAAAGCTCATTTCGGCCGTCGTGTCCGCCAAAACGGATACGCCCGGCCACCGCAGCCGGTTAAATTTAATGAGGCAATTGAAGGATCACTTTGGTGATGACCTGGATTGGTACGGTCAAGGTGTCCGGGCAATCGGGTCGAAATTGTCAGCGATTGCGGATCATAAGTACCACATCGTCTTGGAAAATGGTCGCTGGCCTCACTATTGGACCGAGAAAATATTGGATTCCTACATGGCCAACGCATTCCCATTTTACTGGGGCGCACCAAATGTCGCCGACTATTTCGGCCGGAATTCTTACAGTTCGATTGACCCATGTGATCCGCAGGCTGCAATCCGAACGATCGAGAACGCCATCAAATCTAATGTTTGGGAAAGGCGCCAGGAAGAGCTTGCGACCGCCCGAAAGAGAGTTGGCTCGGAGTATCATCCATATTCGATTTGGTCTTCCGCGCTTGCGGCTGCCCCCGCGAGCGAGCCACAACTGTTAGGCATCAAACCGTTTAGCGAGTGCCGATTCGGCTTTCGCCAGCGCGTGAATTTTAGAATTCGCAACTTTGTGACGCGTGCTGTCGCAATGCCGCTCGGTCTCGCCCCGCCTTCGGCAGCCGGATCTCGGTGAATAGACCAGCCAGCTTGTCAACCGGGGCGTGCGGGTAGGTAAATTAGCAACGCTCATGTCGTGTGGGAACGACATGCGTATTTCCGGGTTGTGCTCTGCAGCGGCGAATTGTGCCGCGTCGATGGATCGGCACGCGGCTTCCGGCGCCTGAGCAAGGCGTTGTGGCTGACTATTGCTGCGTCAGCAGGCAAAGGTCCGGAATGTTCGGTGACAGACTTAAAATCAAACGGGATTTGCGGGTTGATTTCGTCAGAGGCTTGGCGCTCCTCACAATCTTCATCGATCACGTTCCGGGCAACCGATGGGCGGCAGTAACACAGCAGAACTTCGGGTTCTCCGATGCGGCCGAAATGTTCGTCGTGCTGGCCGGGTTCTCAGCGGTACTCGCCTACGGTCGCTACCTCGACGGAGATCGGGTGAGCGTCGGCGTCCAGCGCGTAGTGTCACGGGTTGGTACGATCTACGTCTTTCACATCTCCACGCTGATTGTTGTCGGCATCATTCTCGCGCTTCTCGCCGGCCTGCCGCAGAGTGCTGAGTACGTGCGGTTGATGACGTTCGACGGACTGATGTCCGGCGATCCGGGTGCCATCGCTGGCGCGCTCCTCTTGCTGGAGCAGCCGAAATACTTCGACATCCTCCCTCTTTACGTCGTGCTGCTGGCGGTGTTCCCGCTGCTCTACATGCTGCTGCGGCGTAGCCTGCTCTTGGGGATCGGGGCGTCCGCGGCGCTATGGCTGCTCGTGCAGTTCACCGGCGTCAATCTCTTGAAAATCGATGGCTCGGGCTGGCATTTCAATCCGTTCGCTTGGCAGCTTCTGCTGGTCCTCGGAATGGCGTCTGCCCTTCAGGTGCGGCGCGGTGGCGTTCCCCGATCAGCGATACTGATTGCTCTTGCGATGGCTGTTCTCGTGATTTCGTTCGTCCTTCGCGCCCCCTGGACGCATTGGCCGCTGCACATCGATGCCACGCCCGTCGATCTGAAGCCATATGGCGCGTTCATGCTCAAGACGAGCCTGGGACCTGCGCGATTGATACACATTCTGTCTGTCGGCTACCTTCTGCTCGTCCTTGTCCCACCACGCGCGCGCTGGCTGAAGAGCCCTGCGGCTCGGGTCGTTGCCGATGCGGGATCGAACTCGCTTGAAGTGTTCTGCGCGGGAGTCATCTTCTCGGTCATAGCCGGCGCGATCATCAGCGCCTTCGGCGGCGGCCCGCTCGTTGAGAGCTGGCTTACGACGGCCGGCGTCGCGGCGCTGCTGTACGTGGGCCTCGCCATTGCACGCAATGTGCGCGCACGGAAGGCCGCCCGTTCGCGTGTTCCAAAGGTGCATTCGGCGGAGGTCTTCGCTCGCGCCTAGTCTCGAGCGACGGTCTGAGCAGCCATTCAGGAGTAATGGTGGAGAGGGTTGGATTCGAACCAACGTAGGCGAAGCCAACGGATTTACAGTCCGTCCCCTTTAGCCACTCGGGCACCTCTCCACTCGGGGCCGCGTCGGATAGTGACGATACGAAAGTGGCTTTCCTTCGTATCCCGGCGCAGGACGACCGCTTATCAGGTCATGGACCGCTGCTGTCAATGGTTTCGGGCCGTAAAGTTACGGCGCCTGCCGACGTTAAGTAATCCAGGAGGGCAGTCCGGCAGGAACCGTGGGCTCAGCCGGCGGCTTTGTCGCGGATCGGGATGACGTTGTGCATCGACGCCGCCCCTTGCGAGAGGAATTTCTTGATATTGCGGGCAGCCTGGCGAATGCGGTGCTCGTTCTCGACCATCGCGATGCGGACGTAACCCTCGCCGTGCTCGCCGAAGCCGATGCCGGGGGCGACCGCAACTTCGGCTTTCTCGATCAGCAGCTTGGAAAATTCCAGGCAACCGACGTCGCGAAAGGCCTCGGGCACGGGTACCCAGGCGAACATCGAGGCGCCCGGCGGATCGAAGCTCCAACCCGCGTTGGCGAAACTTTCAACGCAGACGTCACGGCGGCGCTTGTAGGTTGCGCGCATCTCCTGGATGCACTCGTCGGGCCCGTTGAGGGCCGCGGCCGCTGCAACCTGAATCGGCGTATAGGCGCCGTAGTCAAGGTAGCTTTTCACGCGCGCCAGCGCCGCCAGCAGCCGCTCGTTGCCGACCGCAAAGCCCATCCGCCAGCCGGCCATGGAATAGGTCTTCGACATTGACGTGAACTCGACCGCGACATCCATGGCGCCCGGCACCTGAAGCAGGGATGGCGGCGGGTTGGCGTCGTCGAAATAGACTTCGGCGTAGGCAAGATCGGAGAGCACGATCAGGTCGTGCTGCTTCGCGAACTGGACGAGTTCGCGGTAGAAATCGAGGCTCGCGACGTGCGCGGTCGGGTTGGCCGGATAGCAGACGACAACCGCGAGCGGTTTCGGAATCGAGTGCTTCACCGCGCGCTCGAGCGCTGGAAAGAACGCGGGTGTCGGATCCGCCGGCACCGAGCGGATGACGCCGCCCGCCATGAGGAAGCCGAAGGCGTGGATCGGATAGCTGGGGTTCGGCACGATCACCACGTCACCCGGCGCCGTGATGGCCTGCGCCATGTTGGCGAAGCCTTCCTTGGAGCCGAGTGTAGCCACCACCTGCGTATCTGGATTGAGCTTCACGCCGAACCGGCGGCCATAATAGGCGGCCTGGGCGCGCAGCAGGCCCGGGATGCCTTTCGATGCCGAATACCGGTTCGTGCGCGGCTTGGTGACCGTCTCGATGAGTTTGTCGTTGATGTGCTTGGGCGTCGGCAGGTCGGGATTGCCCATCCCGAGATCGACGATGTCGGCGCCGCGTGCCCGAGCCTGGGCCTTCAGCCGGTTCACTTCCGCGAAAACATAGGGCGGGAGGCGCTTGATGCGATGGAAATCCTCGATCACGGCGGAACCTCGATGGGCAAGTGATGGCGCGATAGTGGACCGGCCCGATCTGGGCCGACAGCCCGAGCCGGGCACCCGGCCGGCACGGTCTACTCTATCGCGGAGATTCCCGCCAGAGTGAGGCGGCGCGGCAGGGGGATGGTTTGATTGCCAGTTTTCCAGGCGACCGGTACAAGTGGGGCTCAGCGCGTAGCGTGGCCGTGACCGCTCCGGTGGACAACCCGCCGACGGACGATGGCCGAGAATCAAAAAGCGCGCGATCCTGTGGAATGGTGCCCAATGTCGAGAAAAACTCCGGCGACGCCAGCGGAAAAGCCAAGATCCGGGAAGCCAGCTCCCGTCAAATCGGCCATCGCGGAAGCCGTGCGCGAGAAAGGGGACAAAGTCTCCGCCGCGACGCCACCGGCCGCCCCGGCAACTGTGACAGTACCGACCGCTCCCCCTGCCAAGCCGGCATCGGCGCCGGCGGCGGGCCGCGCGACAAATCAGGTTCCATGGTCCGCCTACATGGTCAATGATCCCGACGCCTTCGCGCGCAACATGGTCCGCCTTGTCGAGGAGGGTGGCAAGGCGTGGTCGGCGCTCCTGGAGCGATCCGAGAAGATGGGCGGCTCTTATGGCCCATCGAGCGAGGCCAACGAGGCCTCGCATATCGTCGGTGAGGTCGTGCGCCAGTGGTTCAGCGATCCGGCGCGAGCGGTCGAATCACAAACTGACCTGATGCGCGGCTACATGGACGTATGGAACGTCACGATTCGCCGCATGATGGGCGAGGACGTTGCCGACATCGCCAAGCCGGAGCCGGGCGACGCCCGCTTCAAGGATGCCGAGTGGACGACCAACCCCTACTTCGATTTCTGGAAGCAGGCCTATCTCGTGACGTCGCATTGGGCCGAGAAGGTTCTCGACGACACCGATGGTATGGACGCCCGTACGCGTCAGCGGGCCGAGTACTATTTCCGGCAGGTCGCGAGCGCGCTTTCGCCGTCAAACTTTCCGATCACCAATCCGGAAGTGATGCGCGCGACCTTTGAGAGCAACGGCGAGAACCTCGTCAAGGGCGTCCACAATTTGCTCGCCGATCTCGAGGCGTCCGGCGATCTGCTCAAGATCAGCCAGACCGACACGACTGCCTTCGAGGTTGGCCGCAATCTCGCGATGACACCGGGCAAGGTCGTGTTCCAGAACGACATCCTCCAGCTCATCCAGTACAGCCCGTCGACGCCGAAGGTGCGCGAGGTGCCGCTGCTGATCATTCCGCCATGGATCAACAAGTTCTACATCCTCGACCTGACCGAGCAGAAGTCGTTCATCAAGTATATCGTCGCGCAGGGTTTCACCGTCTTCGTCGTGTCGTGGGTCAATCCGGACGAGCGCCTCGCGCACAAGACGTTCGAGGACTACATGCGCGAGGGGATCCACGCGGCGACCGATGCGGTGCAGCGCGAGACGGGCGTGAAGAAAATCAACGTCGTCGGCTATTGCGTCGGCGGTACGCTGCTCTCGACGACGCTCGCCTACGATGCTGCGACAGGGCGCGACAATTACAAGTCCGCGACCTTTTTCGCCGCCCAGGCGGACTTCACCAAGGCCGGCGATCTGCTGCTGTTCATCGACGACGCGCAGCTCAAGGCGCTCGAGGAAATGATGGCCGAGCGCGGCTACCTCGATGGCTCGCGCATGGCCACCGTCTTCAATATGCTTCGCCCGCGCGACCTGATCTGGCCGTACATCGTCAACAACTACATGCTCGGCAAGAAGCCGTTCCCGTTCGATCTCCTGTACTGGAACCAGGATTCGACGCGCATGCCACCCGCCAATCACAGCTTCTATTTGCGTGAGTTCTACAAGGACAACAAACTCGCCAGAGGTGAGCTGAAAATCGGCGGTGTGCGTCTGGATGTGTCGAAGGTCAAGTTGCCGATCTACGAGCTTGCCGCGCGCGAGGACCACATCGCACCGGCGAAGTCCGTCTTCATCTCCTCGCGCTTGTTCTCAGGCCAAGTCGAGTACGTGATGTCAGGCTCCGGTCACATCGCCGGCGTCATCAATCCGCCGATCGAAGGAAAGCCACCAAAGTACCAGTACTGGACCAACTCCGATCGCGTCGAAAGCATCGAGGAGTGGATTGAAGGCGCCAAGGAAACGCCGGGGTCCTGGTGGCCGCACTGGACGGCATGGCTGAAGAAGCAGTCCGGCGGATTGATTGCCGCGCGCGAACCGGGCGCAACACTGGGCGTCATCGAAGACGCTCCAGGATCGTACGTGCGGGCAAAGGGCTAGTGTTCCGCGGACGCCGATGGCGGTGCAAGCGGCCGCCCCTCATCCCGACCTTCTCCCCGTTGAAGGAACGGGGAGAAGGGGAAGTGGCGTAGCGATCGAAGATCGCGAGGTGAGAATGCCGACCGGCGATCACCGCGGGAATTTATAGACTCAAGCCTCTCGCGATTTCTTCCGCGACGTTGCGGCGGGCGGCGATTTCGGCGTCGAGAAGCTGCTCGCTGCGGCTGATGACGCTCAGGCGCTCCTCCTGAGCCTTCAGTGTATCGAGATAGCGGCGACCAAGATCGGAACTCGAACCGACCGAGCCGAGATTGCCGCGGATGCGTTCCTGGTCCTCGCCGATACTTTTCCGTTCCGCGACGAGCTGATTCCGCTGAGACTGCGCCCGCGTGATCTCGGCGATGGTCTCGCCGAGGCGCGTGATGGCCGTCTTCAGGGCCGGGGTCTCGTTCTCGAGCCCCTTGATCGTGGCCATGATCTTCTCCGGCGCCAGCGTCGTCAGGCGGACGCTGCGCTGGTCCGTGCGCTCGAGCACCAACGTCGACTTGGCGGCGCGGCCCTTCGGTGCGTCGATCTTGAAGCGGAAGCGGGTCGGCGTCTCCTCGATCTCCTGCTGGTCGGCAGAAGGCGTCCAGCCGGTCGCGCGCGGTTCCTCAACGATGATCTCACGATCCTCCTCAGTCGGCGGCGTCACCTCGTAGGCGACCGTCCGGCGCGAGCGCGTCGTGATCGTGAGTTCGCCGTTGATCGACTTGCCGAGCGTGGTGCGCTGGACGCCTTTGTCCTCGCGGCGGATGTCGGTCTTGGTGTCGAGGGCGAGCGTGACAAACTTGAACGTGCCTTTGGGCAGCAACGGTAGCTGCGCGTCGCCGACGAAGTGCGTCGCGCCCTCGCCGCCCTGCTCGAACGTCGTGACGATGCCGGCCGGCAGCGTTGACTCGCTATCGTTGCGGAGACGGACCGCCGCGAGCGGCCGGCGCGCGTGCGTGTCGGGCTGGTAGAGCCAGGTGCGGGTGCCGGCGATCTCGCGGTCGAGAAAGGGCACCATCATGGTGTGTCCGGTCGCCAGCGAGACGCGGGCCGGGAATTTATAGAGGAGCTGGGTCGGGGCCTCCTCGGCCTCGGCGGCAAGGGCCGCGGAACCGAGCGTATCGGGCGGTGGCGGTGGCGCAGCAGCGGCGGGAGCGACGGCCTCGAACGAGCGGCCCGAGCGATAGCGCTGCGCTTCCTGTTGAGACCGAGCCGCCATCCCCAAGCTGACGGGGGCGGGCGGCGCTGGGCGCGCGGCCATGCGTTCGGATGGCGCGCCGTCGCTGTCGTCTTGCTTTGGCAGTAGCTTTTGGCCCGCCGTCACCGGCACCTCGATGCGGTCCGAGAAGAAGGCGGTGTAGAGCGATTGGCGGAGCGCGACGGGATTGCCGGACACCAGCGTCAGCTCGACGTCCTTCCAGTCACCACCTGTGAGGTTCTCGACCACGGCCCAGCCTTGCAGACGGGCCTTCGTGCCGTCCTTCGGCAGTACGAGACGATAGGACGTCTTCCACACGGGCGCGGCGACCACGTAGCTGATCGCGATCGGGCGTTCGCCTTCGCCGAGGATGTCGAGCGAGAGCTTGCGGCGTTCCTTGGCGCGGTTTTCCGACAGTCCGAGCAGCGCGCGGTCGATTTGTGCCTTGGCCTGCGGATCGGTGAACTGGAGCGCGGTGACGTCTTCGAGCACGGCCTGAACCAAGCCGGCGTCGGTCATCAGGCTGAGGCGGTGGCGGGTCAGCGTGCCGCCGTCGCCGGGCAGGCGCACCTCGAACGGCTCGACGCGGAAGACGCGGCCCTTGGCTGCGACTTGGCCGGCGATCTCGATCTCGCTGCCAACCAGCGCGTTGAGCAGCGCGCTCGGTGAATTGAGTGCTTCGGGGCCGAACGGGAGGTCGCGGAAGAGTTCGGTCAGCGGGGCCTTGCCCGGCAAGCTGACGGCGCCGATACCGCCTGCGCGATCGAATACGGTGAGACTTTTCAGGAGGTCATCGACCTGATCGAGGCGTACCGCGAGATCGATGCTGGTGCCGCCGGCGACGGAGCCGGAATGCGTAAACTGCGCGAGGCCGATGCTCGCGAGCACCACTCGGCGCAAGGGCAACTCGGCGGCGCCGACGGGTGTGGCGCCGAGGCTCGCGAGCAATAGAGCCATGGCGATCCGGCGAGCGTTGCGGCGCCGAAGCGGCCGAACGGCGGATGTGTTCGGGGCTATGCCGCCGGAACGGAGTCCGCGGCCGATGGGCATGGGCGGCGTCGATCTGCAATTCGGCATGGGGATTCCTGAAATTGGAGCCGGACCGGCGACTGGCCGGTGGCAAGTTCTGCGAACATGAAGCACGGTGCCAAGCCGGATGCCGCCCCCGACTCGGCGCCTGCCTGATCGCTGCGCGCTCGGCGCATCGACGGGATAACTCAACCAAAGCTTATGGTCGGAATTGCAGCAGCCGTCGCCGCCAGCGGTCGGAAGGATAGACCCTATTGCGAGTAGGTGTCGGAGAACGGATTGAACGGCCGCTTGGTCCGCGTCGGGCGTGACGCCGGGGGCCTCGGTGGCGGAGGGGGCGCCGTTGCCTGAGGTTCGCCGGTGCCGCCGGCCGGAGCGGGCCCCGGTTGGACGGCGCCTTCCTTGGCTTGGTCTGCTGTCAGCCCGCTCTCTGCCGCGCCGCCTTGTGGAACGGGCGTTGGGCCGGCCGCAGGTGCTGCTGTGCCGGGCGCGGGTATGGGGAGGACTTGCGCCGGCGGCGGCGACCCGGCTTCGCGCAGGCGCTGGGCTTCGAGCGCGCGCTCGGCGTCGCGGGCACGTTCGCTCTCGATCAGGCGCTGGCGGTCAGCCTCCAGGCGGGCGCGATTTTCGTCGATCCGGCGCAGGCGTTCGAGTTCGTCGACCTCGCCCTCCATGCGCCGCACGCTCAATTCACGCTCGAGCGCGTCGAACTGAAGTTGCGGTTCGATCGAGGCGAGCTGCGCCAGAGGACCGGCCCACACGATCGTCACGCCGGGGAGCGCGCCGCGCGGTTTGGCTCCCTTCCGCGCCGCGGCCGTCGCGCCGTCCAGTTTCCATTCGCTGTCGATGCGCTGGCTGTCGAGGTCGATGACGGTCGTTCCAGAAACGCGGCCCGATCGGGTTTCGGCAATGATTGGAGCGGTGCGAACGTGCCCGTCGGCGACGGTGATCGCGATCCGTCGCCGCCCAAGCGCAATGGGGTCGGTGCCGAGACGAGACCGCAACTGCTTTTCGAGCTGACCGGGCTCCAGTGTGCCGCCCGGTGCGAGAATTGCCTCGCTTGCGTCTGTGATGGCGGTCGGCGAGAGGTGGTTGAGGATCGCATCCGACAGGCGTATCTCGCCCGACCCGGAGAGCGCGGCGATGAGACCGCGTCCCGTCAGCGCCGTACCGGCGACGTCGAGGATGAGCTGGACGCGTCCGGCGACCGGAGACGGCCGCGCGCCGGGTGCGGTGGCGCTTGCGATTTCGGCCCCATCGATGCGCAACGACCCCTTGAGCGATACACCTGCCGGTGCCTTGGCGAGCGCGAAGCGTCCGGTCGCCTTGCCGCCGCTCGCATTGGCGTCGACGAGGCGGATGTCGAGCGCTCCCGGTCGTATCGCGGTTTCAAGGCGCGCATTGCGCAACGCGACACCGCTCGCGACCTGGAACTCCGCGGCATCGAGCGTGATGGTGCCCTCGAGTCCACCCAGGCGATCGAGATCGAATGGCGCCTCCGGCCACCAGGATGCCGGCTCCACTCGCGCTGGCGCCTGGACTGCGGCGCCGAGGCGCTCATCGAGGATCGGCACCAGGATGCGGCTGAGATCGGCGCGGTTCGATGCAAGCTTTACTTCGATGCGCTTCACAGGCTTGGAGGCATCGACATCGACCGAGCCTCTCAGGCGCGCATCGGCAAGCGCCAAGTCATCCGTTTCGAGCTTGAGGCGCTGGTTGGCGAAACTCACACCGATGCGGCCGACGACGGGAACGCCAGCGAGCCGTTCGTTGCGCCCGAGGGCCGTTGCGGCGAGCAGGTGCGCGAGATCGTCAGCGCGGAGCTGGAGCGTGCCAGCGAGTTCGGGATTTGCTCCTTGAGGCGCGCGCAAGCGACCGCGCAGTTCGCCGCGCAGGCCGGCGCTCTCCAGCGCAGCCAAGGTCTGGAACCCGTCGCTGAGCTGCCCGACCGCGGTGAAGGTCAGGCGCGCCGGCATCGCGATGCGGGCGGATGGTGGCGCGGTCCAGCCATCCGGTGCGATCTGGGCGAGCAGGCTGGTGAGCGCAGGAACATCGGCGCGAACGTCGACTTCCATCGGCTGATCGTGCAGCGCGCCGGCGCGTCGCGGCGTGGAGAACGTGGCGGCGACCCGGCTTTCGCCGATCGTGCCATCGAGTGTCAGGCGGGCGCCGCCGGCCGGAGCGCCGGTTTTTGGAGAGAGCTGCAGGCGACCCGCGAGGCGCAATGGTGAAATGCGTCCTAGGCGCTGGGGGTCGAGGACGCCGGTCGCGGGGATATCGAGCAAAGAAAGAAAGTCAGTGAGCGCGGCACTGTTGGGGCTGACGACAAGTCCGGCAATGGTGCCCGATGTGTCGGCGCCGTCGATACCTGCTAGGTCACCTTCGAGTTCGACCCGCCAACCAGCGGCGCCGGCGGCGCGCAGTCGAGGCACGTGCCAGCTCTTGCCGTCCCAGCGCAGTTCGGCATCGACGTCGTGGTAGACCACCGACCGCGTCGCGAGGCGCCCGAAGCGCAGTTTTATATCGGCGGATGGCCATCCCGGCGTTGCCTTGTCGCTGGGTATTTTGGCATCCGAAGGTTTGGCGCCGCTCGTCGGCTGGTTGGCAGCAGGCTGCGCAATGAGCGCGATCATCTCGCGCACCAGCGTGCCGGGCTTGGGTTCGTTGGGCAGCAGTGCGCCGATGTCCAGTGAGGGGCCATCGAGTGCGAGCACCACGGTCGGTGCCGCAGCATTGGCGGCGGCGGTTCCAGGGCCACCAGCGGGTGCTGCGGCAGGCACAGTGGCGGGCCAAGTCCAACTCGCGTCGCCACCGAGCCGCCCGCCGGGCAGTTCGAGGCGGATGTCCTGGCCGCCGATGCGTGTTGGTCCAACCGTGAGTTGGGTGTCGAGCGCGAACGGCCCGTCCTGGGAAATCTCGGGAGGTTGCAGTCCCCGGCCGGCCCAGGCCACGAACCGGTTGAACGAGGCGCCGCGCAGCGTCACCGGGCCCTCGAACCGCGTATCGGCGCCGCCGGGAATAAGCTTGCCGCTGAGGATCAGGCGGGCGCTGCCCGGCAGGTTGCCGGAGAGTTCGCGGACCTCGTATCCGCCAGCGCCTTTTTGGATGTCGGCCTTGAGGCCGCTGATGACGTCGCCGTTGAGCGTTGCCTGGTCGAGCAATACGAGCGCGCGCAGTTGCTCGGTATCGGGGAGCGCATCGCCGAGGCCCGCGATGATGCGGGCGAGTGTGGCGGTGGAGGCCGTTGATGCATCGGTGCCGATGATGCGATCGACGTCGATCCAGCGGGCTTTCAAGAGGATTTCGGCGGTCGTCTGACCGCGCCAGGAAAACTTCGCCGCGCCACTTGCGAGCTGCGGCTTGTTGTCGGCGTCGATGGTCAGGGTGAGATCGGGGAGTTCCATGCTGTCGGTATTGGCCCGCAGCGTCGATTTGACCTCGACCACTGTCGGGGCGGGCGTCGTCCAGCCGCGCGTGGGGGCAGGCTCGCTTTTGACGAACGGCATCCGGGCAGTGACGGCGCCTTCGAGCCGGACCCGGCCGAGCAGATCGTGGGCCGCCCCGTCGACGGCCCAGCTCATGCCGCCGGTTAGCGCCTTTACGGTGCCCTTGAAACGCACTGCGCCGTCGGCGTCCTGTCGCGCCGTCGACAGGCGGAGTTCGCGACGGGCGCTGTCGGCGACCTTGGCATCGCGCGCGACGACCTTCGGGTCAGGCTGCACATAGCTGAGGTTGACCCGATACGGGCCCTCCAGAGCGAGGGCCGATACGGTGCCGGCCACTTCCTGAAATTGGGCCCTGATGGCGCCGCCCGGTGCGCGCAGGACAAGCGAGCCATTTGCGATGCTCACGTCGTCGAGTGCGATGCTGCCGGGGAGCGCGGCGCCGGCTCCTGCGAGTCGGGTCAGGCTCGCCCAATTGCCGCTACCGTTCTCGTCCAGCACGAGATTGACGACCGGGCCGTCCAGTTCCACGCGGCGCGCTTCGATCGCGCCACCGAGCAGCGGCGACAGAGCGAGCCACATCGTCAGCGAGTCGGCCTTGAACAACGGCTCGCCGATCGCCGCGGTGGTGTCGGCAACGCGCAGGCGACCGATATGGATGTACGGCACCGGCAGCAGACGGACGTTGATTTTGCCGCCGATGCGCACTTCACGCCCCGCGAGACGCGAGGCTTCTTCTTCGATGGCGCCCCGATAGCGATCCCAATCGATCAGGATGGGGGCGACAAACAGTGTCGCAAGCGCCGCAACGACGAGGACGCCGAGAATGATCAGACCGCGCCTCATGATCGGCTTATGATCTCCTTGTGCATCGAAGTTCGGCCTGCGCCGTGATTTGTGCGCCCGAGCGTTGCGCGCCGATCATTGCGCATTGGACCCGCGTCGTGGCAAATGACGCCGTGAGTATACGACGTTTGACCGTCGCCGTGCAGGCGTCATTCGAGCGGCGGCGCTGGATAATCGTCACGTATCGGCTGGTCGGCGACGGCATTCCGCCAAGAGGCGCGGCGGATGGCCGCTCCGACGCTTGGCACATGAACAATCGGATACGAGGGCGCGAACGATGCCGACGTGGCAAGTGGTCCTGCTCGGCCTGATCGAGGGGCTGACCGAATTCATCCCCGTTTCGTCGACGGGACATGTTCTCTTGGCGGGCCATTTTCTCGGCTTTGAGTCGCCACAGAAAACATTCGAAATTCTCATTCAGCTCGGCGCCATGCTCGCGATTCTAACGGTCTACGCGGCGCGGCTGTGGCGCTTGGCGCTGGGTCTGACGACGGATCCGCGCGCGCGCCGCTTCGTCCTCGGCATCCTGCTGGCATTTTTGCCCGCCGCGCTGGCCGGCGTGGCGCTGCATTCTGTCATCAAGCAGGTGCTGTTCGCGTCGCCCTTGCTGATCTGCTCGATGCTGATCCTCGGCGGCTTCGTGCTGCTGGCGGTTGACCAGATGAAACTCGAGGTTCGCCAGGACGATGTGATGGACATAACGCCGTGGCTCGCGCTCAAGATCGGTCTTTTCCAGTGTCTTGCGATGATCCCCGGCGTTTCGCGGTCGGGTGCTACGATCGTAGGCGCCATGCTGATGGGTACCTCGAAGCGTGCGGCGGCCGAGTTCTCATTCTTTCTGGCGATGCCGACGATGGCCGGGGCGTTCGCCTACGACCTCTACAAATCATATGCGTTTCTCGACGCAGCAACCGTGCGCGGAATCGCATTGGGTTTCGTGGTGTCGTTCGTCGCCGGCGTGATCGTCGTGCGCTACCTGCTCGACTTCGTCAGCCGGCATGGATTTGCGCCGTTCGCGTGGTGGCGGATCGTTGTCGGCGGACTGGGTCTCGGTGCGCTCTTTGTGCTCGGCTGAGCGCCCAACGGCGCTCTGTCACGCCGCGTGAGAGGTCGCCGGCTCCGTCAGAACCGCGTGTAGTGCCGTCCGTTCGCGTGAGCCCTTGAGTTTTTCGATCGCCAGCGGGTCACGCAACAGACGCGAGATGCGGGCCAGCGCCTTGAGGTGGTCGGCGCCGGCATCCTCGGGCGCGAGCAGCAAAAAGACCAGTTCGACGGGCTCGCCGTCGGTGGCATCGAAGTCGATCGGGGTTTCCAGCCGCGCGAACAGGCAGGTGATCCGGGTGAGGCCCGCGGGCTTCCCGTGCGGGATCGCGATTCCGCGGCCGAGCCCGGTCGAACCGAGACGCTCGCGCTGGAGCAGCGTTTCGAAGATCACCCGCTCATCGAGGCCGGTGAGTTCGCCGGCCTTATGAGACAGGTCATGAAGGACCTGCTTTTTACTCTTGGCCTTCAGGGAGGCAATAATGCCTTCCGGCTTAATCAAGTCGCCGAGATCCATTTTCTTCTCGTTCCCCTGAGAGGTGCTGCCGGCTCGGCCCATCGGGCCCAATCCGGTGCGGGGTCCAGCTTTATTTTACCATTCCGTCGGCGCCGTTGGGACCGCCGGTCGATGTCTGTGTTCGTACAACCCACCCGCAGCCATGCATGGCGAATGCCAACTGCTGCCCATTGCCACGTCCGAAGCACCAAATCATGGCGTCGACGGCCGCTTCGCCAATTCCGCTACCTCAACGCACTGCCGCCCGCGTCGATCCAGCCGTTCTCGAATAAGTTCCCAAGCGATACGTGGGCTAATCCACGTTCCGGTCACACACAATGCTTTTCGGGGCCGGCGTGCGCACAGCCCCTCCCAACACCATGTAGTTGACCTAACGCGGTACCAATACCCTGGCCGCTCAACCCCCGGTCGTGTTTCTTGTCAAATACCCGCAGGACCTCCCTGGGTCTCCCGCGCGCGCCATTGTGCCTGGCCCATTTCGATACGATCCCGGTTCGCCTCCGAATCTTTTCGGATTTTGGCGCCGAGTCGAACTGGCGCCCATTTAGATCAGTGCCGATTGGCCTGTCAATTGATCGTCATGCAAGTTGATTGGGCGCCCAGCGACTCAGGTTTGGATCGGGTAGTAGCCGCCGTGATCGGTAATTTTACCGTTGGCGCCTGCCTCTAGGCGCTCGCGTTCGTTTGGCGTCATCGGCCGCTTTTGCCAGGTCTGCCCATCGACGACGACATAGATCAGCTCGGCGGTCACGATTGGGTCTGGGGTACCGGCGATTCGCAGGTCGAATGCCACCGTGAACGAGGTCGTTCCGAAGCGGGCGACCCGTACCGAAATCTCGAGCACGTCGTTGAAGCGCGCCGGCGCCTTCCACTCGATGAGCTGGCGCACGACCTGGATCTCGAGGGAGCCATCGAACGGGTCACGCTCGGGGAACGAGGCACGCAGGAACTCGGTGACGGCGAGATCGACGTAATCGCCGTAGCGGGCGTTGAAGACAACGTGCTGCGCATCGCAGTCCTGGTAGCGGACTCGCGTGTAGTAGCGGAACGGCGCCGTCATGCGTTGCTCCGGTGGAAGATGTGGAGGGTATCGGGCCCGATCGCGCGGCGCGCAACTCGAGCCATGCCATGGGTGGCGAAATGCGCGTCGAGGTCCGAGCCGGTGACCGCTCGCGTGCTGCCGGTGTTGCGTTGCGGACTGACGGCAACGATCGCTTCGTCGACGAGGCCCGCCGCGAGGAATGCCGCCCACATCGTTGGCCCGCCCTCGACGAGGAGGCGCGTGACGCCGTTCGCCGCGAGTCGTGACAGCAGCGGCTGCAGCGCCACTCGGCCATCGGCACTCGGCACCGCGTCGAGCGTCATGCGCGCGCGATTGGCGGCGTGCGGCGAGGCCATGACGTGCGCCTCGTCGACCGCTGTCGCCAGCCATATTTGCGGGTAGCGGGCGCCGGGAACCGTATCGTGCGCGGAGTAAATTTTGTTGGTCGCCGACGTGCGGAGCGAGGAATCCATGATCACGCGGCGGGGCGAGCGTTTGGTGAGGCCGGGCAGCCGGCATGTGAGTTCGGGATCGTCGGCGAGGACCGTGCCGGCGCCGACCAGGATCGCGTCGGCTTCGGCGCGGAGGAGGTGAGCGTAGGCGCGGGCTTCGGGGCTCGTCACCCAAACCGGCGCACCATCACCGAGCGCGACGCGATGGGCGGCATCGAGCGCCATCTTTACCTGTACGAACGGCCGCTTTTCGGTCTGGCACAGAATATGGCCGAGCGTGACCCAGCGCGCGTCCTCGGCGCCGACCCCGACCTCGACGAGAATCCCGGCGTCGCTCAGTTGTTCGAAGCCGCGGCCAGAGATGATCGGATTGGGATCGGGGATCGCACACACGACCCGCTTGAGCCCCGCCGTCGTCATGGCGTCGGCGCAGGTCGGGTTGCGTCCAGTGTGCGCGCAGGGCTCCAGCGTCAGGTACATCGTGCGACCGCGTGCTGCCGGCCCGGCGCGGCGGAGCGCTTCCTTTTCCGCGTGTGGCCGCCCGCCGGGCTGTGTCCAACCCCGCGCGATGATCTCGCCGGTTGCCTCGTCGACGATGATCGCGCCGACCGAGGGGTTCGGCGCGGTCGCGCCGAGGCCGCGACGTGCCATGCGCAGCGCCACGTCCATCATGCGTCGGTCGAAATCAGCGCCAGCGGTCATTGCATCACTGCTTGTAGTCCACGGCGGATTTCGCGGCCGGGGACTCGTTCGCCTCGTCGTCATCGGCGAGCGCGTGGGCAGGATGGCCCGCGATCTCGCCAAGGACTTCATGAAAATCGGCCGCCTCGCGGAAGTCGCGGTAGACGGACGCAAACCGCACATAGGCCACCGGGTCGAGGGAACGCAACCCCTCCATGACCAGTTCGCCGATCGCCGACGAGGCAATCTCGCTCTCACCCATGCTTTCGAGCTGGCGGACGATGCCGGTCAACATCCGCTCGATGCGCTCGCCTTCGACCGGCCGTTTGCGCACCGCAATTCCCACGGATCGGGCCAGTTTTTCGCGGTCGAACAGCACCCGGCGACCCGAGCGCTTGACGACGATCAGCTCGCGCAGTTGGACCCGCTCGAACGTGGTAAAGCGCCCGCCGCAGTCAGGGCAGATGCGCCGCCGGCGTATGGCTGCGGCCTCTTCGGTCGGGCGGCTGTCCTTGACCTGGCTGTTCTCGCTCGCGCAGTAGGGGCAGCGCATCGTTCGCCTCCTTGCGGGCGGTAGGACTAGGCGGGTGGTGGCCGGTCTGAGTAGTGCACCCACCCGCGATCGAGCGGTCGGCACAACGCTCAGGTGTAGATCGGGAAGCGGCTGCAGAGCGCTATTGCGGCTTCGCGGACGCGGTGTTCGACCTGGGCGTCCCCCGCGTCACCATTGCGCGCGAGACCGTCGAGCACTTCGACGATGAGCTTGCCGACTTCGCGGAATTCGGCCGTGCCGAAGCCGCGTGTCGTGCCGGCCGGCGTGCCGAGGCGGACGCCCGACGTCACGAACGGCTTTTGCGGATCGAACGGGACGCCGTTCTTGTTGCAGGTGATGTGGGCGCGGCCGAGCGCGATCTCGGAGGCTTTGCCGGTGAGTTTCTTGGGCTGCAGATCGACCAGCAGCAGGTGGTTGTCGGTGCCGCCCGCGACGATATTGTAGCCGCCGGCCTTGATCGTCTCGGCGAGCACCTTGGCGTTGTCGACCACGGCTTTCGCGTAGATCTTGAATTCCGGCTGCAATGCTTCGCGCAACGCCACCGCCTTGGCCGCGATGATGTTCATCAGCGGCCCGCCTTGCAGGCCCGGAAACACGGCCGAATTGATCTTCTTCGCGATCGCTTCGTCATTGCACAGGATCAGGCCGCCGCGCGGCCCGCGCAGTGACTTGTGCGTCGTCGACGTGACCACATGGGCGTGCGGGATCGGCGAAGGATGGACGCCGCCCGCGACGAGTCCGGCGATGTGGGCCATGTCCACCATCAGGTAGGCGCCAACCTCGTCGGCGATGGCACGGAAGCCTGCCCAGTCCCAGAATCGCGAATAGGCGGTACCGCCGGCAATGATCAGCTTGGGTTTGTTCGCCCGTGCGATCCGCGCGACCTCGTCCATGTCGATGAGCTGGTCGTCCTTGCGCACGCCGTAGGGGACCACCTTGAACCACTTGCCGCTCATGTTGACCGGCGAGCCGTGCGTCAGGTGCCCACCGGCGTTGAGGTCAAGGCCCATAAAGGTGTCGCCGGGCTGCAGCAGCGCCAGGAAGACGGCCTGGTTCATCTGGCTGCCGGAGTTCGGCTGCACGTTGGCGAAGTTGCAGCCGAACAGTTTTTTCGCCCGCTCGATAGCGAGCGTCTCGACCTCGTCGACGTACTGGCAGCCACCGTAGTAGCGCTTGCCGGGGTAACCCTCGGCGTACTTGTTGGTCAGCACAGAACCGGCGGCTTCGAGCACCGCGCGCGAGACGATGTTTTCCGACGCGATCAGCTCGATCTCGGTCTGCTGGCGGACCAGCTCGCGACCGACCGAGCCGAAGATTTCGGGGTCGGCCTCGGCGAGGGTCTGGCTGAAGAAGGGGTTTTGCGATTCGCGTGCGCGCGCGGCGGCGGTCGGCATGGGCGGATCCCGGAGCGTTGGAGGGTCGCGGTGTTCTGTTGCGGCCCTCTTAGCAGCGTTTCAGGGGCGCGCCAATGGCTCGGAGTCGACCATCCCGTGGCCGGATCGACGCGGGCGACTGGCCTGCTGGGCTTGGGCCAGGAGGGATCAGGCAAAGTGGCGAGGGATCGGGTAGTTCACTATAAGAAGGGCAGGCGTTTCCATAGCAGCCGGAGACTTAGTCGGTGGACACCGTAGAATGCTCCAAGCACGGCACCCAAAAGAAAACGTACGTTTGCGGCCATATCGCCGATGGTCTGCGGCACCGCGACCGCGTCGGCTTCTTTACGGCCGACAACGCTCCAGGCTCGGATGCATGGTGCTCGGGGTGTGAAGACCGCTTCAATAAGGCAGGTGGATGGGTGGGAGAGGCTGAGGCACAACTGCGCCTCAGCGTTCTCTGTCTCAGTTGCTATGACGTCGCGCGGAAGTTTCATACCGGCGGCGACCCATGGAGCTAGGACAACTGAACTGAGACACCGCCGATGAAGGGTTCCAGTTGCCCGGGCGGGCGTGAGCCCCTAATCTGCCGCGGCTTTTCTCCCCCACCTGCGAGGCTTCATGAAGTTCACGGGCAGCAAGACCTACGTCGCAACCGATGACCTCAAGGTTGCGGTGAACGCGGCGATCACACTCGAGCGCCCGCTGCTCATCAAGGGTGAGCCAGGGACGGGCAAAACCGTGCTGGCGCAGGAAGTGGCGAAGGCGCTGGGCGCGCCGCTGATCGAATGGCACATCAAGTCGACGATCAAGGCGCAGCAGGGGCTGTACGAATATGACGCCGTCTCGCGCCTGCGCGACAGCCAGCTCGGTGACGAGCGCGTCAAGGACATCTCGAACTACATCAAGCGCGGCAAGCTGTGGGAGGCGTTCACCAGTCCCGTACGCCCGGTGCTGCTGATCGACGAGATCGACAAGGCCGACATCGAGTTTCCGAACGACCTCCTCCAAGAGCTCGATCGGATGGAGTTCTTCGTCTACGAGACCGGCGAGACGATCAAGGCGGCCAAGCGCCCTCTCGTCATGATCACGTCGAACAACGAGAAAGAGCTGCCGGACGCGTTCCTGCGCCGCTGCTTCTTCCACTATATCAAATTTCCCGATCCCGAGACCATGCGGGCGATCGTCGATGTCCATTTCCCGGATCTCAAGGGCCGCCTCGTCGCGGAAGCATTGAAGATCTTCTACGACATGCGCGAGGTGCCGGGCCTCAAGAAGAAGCCGTCCACATCGGAGCTGCTTGACTGGCTCAAGCTGCTGCTGAACGAGGACATCGGGCCGGAGACGCTGCGCGAGACCGATCCGAGGAAGCTGATCCCGCCGCTCCACGGTGCGCTCCTCAAGAACGAGCAGGACGTGCATCTGTTCGAGCGTCTTGCATTTATGTCGCGGCGCAAAGAAAGCCAGAGCTAGGCCGGCACCGGCTGACTGGGACGCTGAGAGCCTGCGAGGCAGACGGCAGCCGATCCGCATCAAGCGAGGGCAGAGATGGCTGGCGCCAGCGCAAGGAACAGTAGGCCGACCGGACCTCCGCGGGGTGGTTGGGCCCGCATGGTTGTCGAGCTTCATGTAAACGATCTGGCAGCCAGCCTCTCATTCTGGCAGGGAGTCCTCGCGTTCGGGATCGCTTTCGAGAGACCTGAAGAGGGATTTGTCTATCTGGAGCACTCGGAAGGTCATCAGATCATGCTGTGCCAACGGCACGGTCGCTTTGAGACCGGGACTTTGGAACCACCCCTCGGCCAAGGCGCCATGTTCCAGATATACTTAGCCGACATCGGGCCAGTTCTATCGGCTCTGGCGGAGCGGCATTGGCCGATCTATCTCGGGCCGCGATCGGTGTGGCGCGCGACCGGTGACCATGAAAGCGGTCAGCGAGAAGTCTTCGTGCAAGACCCGGACGGCTACCTGCTCATGGTGGCTGAGTCTATAGGTCGGAGGTCGCTTCATAAATCGACCGGTGTTTGATTCTAGCCGAACCACGTTCCGAAAATTAGCGGGCTGTGGATCTACAGGCTATAAGCCGGAAATCTGATTCCGGGCCACTTCTATGGCCTTGTAACGCGGACGCAGCCATGAGTGACGTAAAACAACCGATCCCACTGTCGACGCAGCGCGCCGGTGCGCTCACGGGCCGCGTGCGGGTGCCCGGTGACAAGTCGATCTCGCATCGGGCGTTAATGTTCGGCGCGCTCGCGACGGGGCGGACGCGGGTGCGTGGTCTGCTCGAAGCCGAGGATGTGATCAATACGGCGCACGCGGTCACCGCGCTCGGTGCGCCGGCCGCCAAAAAGGGTGATGTGTGGGAGATCACCGGGCGTGGTACCGGTGGCCTGTCGCAACCGGAAGGGCCGCTCGATTTCGGCAACTCGGGGACGGGCACGCGGCTGATGCTGGGCCTGATCGCCGGCCACCCGATCGAGGTGAGCATGATTGGCGACGCCTCGCTGTCGCGCCGGCCGATGGGCCGGGTGCTCAATCCGCTGCGCCAGATGGGGCTCGAGGTCGTCGACGACAAAGACAAGTTGCCGCTGACGGTGCGTGGCACCGACCAGCTTTTGCCGATGGAATATACGCTTCCCGTGCCGAGTGCGCAGGTCAAGAGCGCGGTTTTGCTCGCCGGGCTCCATGCCATGGGTGAGACAACGGTGATCGAGAAGGAAGCGACGCGCGATCACACCGAGCGGATGCTGCGCTACTTCGGCGCCGAGGTGCGCAGCGAGGCTGGCGCGGGCGTCACGCGCATCACCGTCAAGGGCGATGCCGAGCTCGAAGGCCGCGACGTCACCGTGCCGGGCGACCCCTCATCGGCCGCCTTCCTGATCGCGGCGGCAGTGGTGGTGCCGGGCTCCGACGTGACCGTCGAGGGCGTTCTGGTCAACCCGACCCGCACCGGCTTCTATACAACCCTGAAGGAGATGGGTGCCGACGTCACCTTTCTCAATCCACGCGAGGAGGGTGGCGAGCCGATCGCGGATATTCGCGCCCGCGGCTCCAAGCTCAAGGGCGTGACGGTCCCGCCCGAGCGCGCGCCGTCGATGATCGACGAGTATCCGGTGTTGGCGGCGATCGCGGCGTCCGCCGATGGCGTGACGCGCATGGAGGGTCTCGCCGAGTTGAAGGTCAAGGAGAGCGACCGGCTCGCCGCAACCGCTACCGGTCTGATCGCGAATGGCGTCGACGCCCGCGTCGAGGGCGACGCGCTGATCGTCAGGGGCAGCGCAACCGTGAAAGGCGGCGGCACGGTGGCAACGCACCTCGACCACCGCATCGCCATGGCATTCTTGACGCTCGGTCTCATCAGCGACGCACCAGTGACGGTCGACGACGCTCGCGTGATTGCAACGAGTTTTCCCGAATTTCGGGGCCTGATGGAGCGCCTCGGCGCGCGCTACGCCTGATTGAGCGCCTCGGCGCGAGAAACGAATTGAGGGTAAAGTATTGATGAGGGTACGACCATGATCATAGCCATCGACGGTCCGGCGGCATCGGGCAAGGGGACGATCGCCACGCTGGTCGCCGAGCACTTCGGCTATGATTGCCTCGACACCGGTCTCCTCTATCGCGCGGTGGCGCGGGATGTGCGGGCGCGGGGCGGCGCACTCGATGACGAGGCTGGAGCGGCACGCGCCGCGGCGGCACTCGATACGACGACGCTCGATGACGCGGAATTGCGCACCGCGGCGATGGGTGAAGCGGCGTCGGTGGTGGCGGGTCATCCAGCGGTGCGGGCGGCGTTGCTCGATCTGCAGCGGCAGTTCGCCCGCCGTCCTCCGGGCGCCGTGATCGACGGGCGCGACATCGGCACGGTCGTGTGCCCCGATGCCGACGTCAAAATTTTTGTCACGGCCGACGTCGAAGTCCGGGCGCGCCGCCGCTTTGATGAGCTGGTGCACCGTGGCGAGGCGGTCACCTTCGAGGGGGTTCTCGACGTGATCCGCAAGCGCGACGCGCGGGACCAGGGGCGGGCGGCCGCGCCACTTCGCCCGGCCCCGGATGCGGTGGTCCTGGATACAACCAACATCACGGTCATTGCGGCGCTGCAGGCGGCCCTGGACATTATCGCGAAGGTCACGGGCGCCAAAGCTTAGGGGCAGGTGTCGCCAGCCGAGGCGGGACCTCAGTTCGCTACCGCGAAGCGGCCCCTTGCGCTGGGGCGCCCAAAGGTCTATTTCACCCCTGTTCGAAGCCGCCTCGGACTGATCAAGAGGAAAATCAGCCAGGGGGCCTGCTGAAACAGCGGGCCAAATCCCACCCTGCGGGCCATGCCCTCCGGCGACGGTGCCAGAACGAATTAGCCAGAACAACCGGCGCAAGCTTCGGGAGTGTGGCGTGCGGGCCGATGGGCCGGCACGAGGCATTCCGTTAGCGGCGTTCCGATCCGACATCAGGCGCCCGGCCCAGGCCGGCTGCGTCGTACACCCTTAGATGAACACATGGAGCATTGATGAGCACGACAGCCGCACCGCATGAAATGAACCCGTCGCGGGCCGATTTCGAAGCCCTGCTGAACGAAAGCCTCTCGGGCAATGGCGCCTTCGAGGGCCAGGTCGTCAAAGGCAAGATCACGGCGATCGAGAAGGATCTCGCCGTCATCGACGTCGGCCTCAAGATGGAAGGGCGCGTGGCGCTCAAGGAATTCGGCACGACCGGCCGTAACAGCGACCTCAAGGTCGGTGACGAGGTCGAGGTCTACCTGGAGCGCGTCGAGAATGCGCTCGGTGAGGCCGTCCTCTCGCGTGACAAGGCGCGCCGCGAAGAGAGCTGGACCCGCCTCGAGAAGAAGTTCGAAGCCAACGAAAAAGTCGAAGGCGTCATCTTCAACAAGGTCAAGGGTGGCTTCACGGTCGACCTCGACGGCGCCGTGGCGTTCCTGCCGGGTTCGCAGGTCGATATCCGCCCGGTCCGCGACATCGGGCCGCTGATGAACATCCCGCAGCAGTTCCAGATCCTCAAGATGGACCGCCGCCGCGGCAACATCGTCGTCTCGCGCCGTTCGGTGCTCGAGGAGACGCGGGCCGAGCAGCGGACCGAGATCGTCGCCCGTCTCGGCGAAGGTCAGGTCATCGACGGCGTGGTCAAGAACATCACCGACTACGGCGCGTTCATCGATCTCGGCGGCATCGACGGTCTGCTCCATGTCACGGACATGGCGTGGCGTCGCGTCAACCACCCGAGCGATGTCGTCAACGTCGGCGACACCGTGAAGGTGCAGATCATCCGCATCAATCCGGACACGCAGCGCATCAGCCTCGGCATGAAGCAGCTCCAGTCCGATCCGTGGCAGGGCATTGAGGCGAAGTACCCGGTCGGCACGCGCTTCTCCGGCACGATCACGAACATCGCCGATTACGGTGCGTTCGTTGAGCTGGAGCCCGGCGTCGAGGGCCTGATCCACGTCTCCGAGATGAGCTGGACCAAGAAGAACACGCACCCCGGCAAGATCGTTTCGACCAGCCAGCAGGTCGACGTGCAGGTGCTCGAGGTCGATCCCAACAAGCGCCGCATCAGCCTCGGCCTCAAGCAGACCCAGGACAATCCGTGGGACGGCTTCCTGACGACGCACCCGAAGGGCACGATCGTCGAGGGTCCGATCCGCAACATCACCGAGTTCGGCCTGTTCATCGGCCTCGACGGCGGTGTCGACGGCATGGTCCATCTCTCCGACCTCGACTGGAACAAGTCGGGCGACGAGGCGATCAAGGACTACAAGAAGGGCGACAACGTCAAAGCTGTGGTGCTGGACGTCGACAGCGCGAAGGAGCGCATCTCGCTCGGCATCAAGCAGGTTGGCGGTGACCCGCTCGACACGCTCGCCAAGTTCAAGAAGGGCGACCCCGTCACCTGCGAAGTCATCGTCGTCGAGGCGAACGGCATCCAGGTCAAGATCGCCGACACCGAGATCACGAGCTACATCAAGCGCTCGGATCTGTCGCGCGATCGGTCGGAGCAGCGGCCGGAGCGGTTCAACGTCGGTGACAAGGTCGACGGCGCCGTCATCAGCGTCGACAAGACCACGCGGCGTATCGCGGTGTCGATCAAGGCGCTGGAGATCGCCGAGGAGAAGCAGGCGGTTGCTCAGTACGGCTCGACCGACTCGGGCGCTTCGCTCGGCGATATCTTCAAGGCAGCCTTGAAGCGTCGCGAGGGTGGCGAAGAAGTCGAGAAGTAATAGTCTGCACGATGACGCCGGCGCCGCGGACGTGCCACGTTCGCGGCGTCTTGCTGTCTGATGGTCTGGCCGGTGGCTGGGCGGATCATCCGATTGGGCCGGAGCTGGGAGCTGAGGAATGCCGGTGAGCGGCGAGCCGAATGTTCGAGTGCATCCGGCGATCAGCAGTATCGATTCCGCGAGCTGGGACCGCCTCGCGGCTCCGGACGGCACCCCGCTCAATCCATTCGTCACCCACGCGTTCCTGGCCGCGCTGGAACGTTCCGGCAGTGTCGGCGGCCGCACGGGATGGCGGCCCTGCCATCTGACGCTCGAACAGGATGGTCAGATCACGGGCGCCGCGCCCTGTTACCTGAAGACCCACAGTCAGGGTGAATACATCTTCGACTACGGCTGGGCCGAAGCCTACGAGCGCGCTGGCGGCAAGTATTATCCAAAGCTGCAAATTGCCGTCCCGTTCACGCCGGTTCCGGGCCCGCGCCTGCTCGTCGGGTCCGGCGACGGCGCCGAGGCGCGCGAGCAGATGCTGATGGCCGGCGCGATCGCGCTTGCCGGTGAGATCGACGCCTCGTCGGTTCACGCGACGTTCCTGAGCGAGGGCGAATGGTCGCGCGCTGGTTCCGCCCGCGGCTGGCTGCAGCGCACCGACCAGCAGTTTCATTGGCAGAATGCGGGCTACGCGACCTTCGACGATTTTCTTGGCGGCTTGGCGTCCCGCAAGCGCAAGGCGGTCCGCCGTGAGCGCGCCGAGGCGATGAGCGCTGGACTCGTCATCGAGCACGTCACGGGGGGCGCGATCACCGAGGCGCACTGGGATGCGTTCTTCACGTTCTACATGGAGACCGGCAGCCGCAAATGGGGCCGGCCGTACCTCAACCGCAAATTCTTCTCGATGCTCGGCGAGGCGATGGCCGATCGCTGCCTCCTCGTGATGGCGCAGCGTGATGGCGACTACGTTGCCGGCGCCCTCAACCTGATTGGCGGCGATTGTCTCTATGGCCGCTACTGGGGATGCACCGAGCATCACCCGTTCCTGCATTTCGAGATCTGCTACTATCAGGCCATCGAGATCGCGATTGCGCGCAAGCTCGCGCGTGTCGAGGCCGGCGCCCAAGGCGAGCACAAACTCGCACGAGGCTATATGCCGACGCCGACCTACTCGGTGCATTGGATCGCGGACGCCGGCTTTCGCAAGGCGGTCGCGCGCTATCTGGTCGAGGAGCGACAGTTCATGGACCAGCAGCGCGCCGCGCTCGCCGAGTATGGTCCCTATAAGAAAGCCGAGGGCGCGGTCGATCACGACTGAGCGCACCACCCATTCGAGCGTTAGGGAGACGCCACCATATGACGATTTCAACAATTGGTTTTATCGGCCTCGGCGTCATGGGCGAGGCGATGTGCCGGAATCTCGCCCGCAAAGGCGCCTGGAAGGTCGTGGCCTTCGACCAGAAGGTCGATCCGCTCGAGCGACTGCGCGCTGATGGCGTCGGTGTTGCGACGTCACTGCGGGGGCTCGCGCAGGCGGCCGACGTCGTCATCCTGTGCCTGCCCGGTGGCCGTGAAGTCGAGATCGTCACGCAGGGTGCGAGCGGCCTCATATCCATGATGCGTCCTGGGCAAATTCTCATCGACATGTCGACCGCGCCACCGGCACTGATGCGCAAGCTCGCTGCTGACCTCGCCGCCAAGGGCGCCGACTTCGCCGACGCACCGATCGCGCGCACGCGGCGCGCGGCGGTTGACGGCACGCTCTCGATCATGGTCGGCGGATCCCCCGAAATCTTCGCGCGCATCAAGCCGATCCTCGACTTGATGGGCAATGAGATCACCCATTGCGGAGACGTCGGTGCGGGGCAGGTCGTCAAGCTGATGAACAATATGGTGCTGTTCGAGACGACGATGGCGCTTGCCGAAGCGATCTCGATCGCGGAAGCCAACGGTGTCGACGGCAAGTTGCTGTTCGAGACCATGAGCAAAGGATCGGCGGACAGCTTCGCGCTCCGCAACCATGGCATGAAGCACATGCTCCCGGAGGACTATCCCGAGGGCGCGTTCTCCGTCCGCTACGCCCAGAAGGATCTCTCCTACGCCCGCGATCTCGCCAAGGCCGCCGGCATCAAGGCACGCGGCGCGGATCTGGTCGCAACGCTGTTCGACGAGGCTATCGCCTTGGGTGACGGCGACCGTTACACGCCTGTCATACGCAAGCTTATGAAGGACGAGGGGAGTTGATTTTTCCGCGGACGCGTGCGGCTGCGCCTACACGCGCGGCGGGCCGGGATGCTTCTCGTTCTCGTCCCACCTCTCGACCTTCGATCGCTACCTAGTCCCCTCTCCCCGCCCTTTGCGGGGAGAGGGTTAGGGTGAGGGGCGGCGGCAAGCGCAAACGTTTGTACAAGCTCCCGCCCCTCATCCCGACCTTCTCCCCGTTGAAGGAACGGGGAGAAGGGGAAGTGGGGTAGCGGCCGAAGGCCGCAAGGTGAAAAATCCAACAGGCGAGGCAGCTCGCGGCGCCAGTAGCCGTCACGCCGAAGGCGTGCTTTCAGCACGACGGCGTTGGCGACCGCGCCAAACAAAGCTTATGGTCGGCGGCCGAAGCGCCAGAATTTGCCCACCTTGTCCCGCACCGGCGATGGAACGATGTCATGACGCAACATTTCGCATCCGACAATAATGCCGGAATCTGCCCGGAGGCGATGGCGGCGCTGAAGCGAGCCAATGCGACGGGTCATGAGTTGTCCTATGGCGAGGACCGCTGGACGGCGGCGGTATGCGACGGGCTCAGGGCACTGTTCCAGACCGACTGCGAGGTGTTCTTCGTCTTCAATGGCACGGCCGCGAATTCGGTCGCGCTATCGGCGATGTGTCAGCCTTACCATGCCGTGATCTGCCATGAGCAGAGCCACATCGAGACCGATGAATGCGGCGCGCCGGAGTTTTTCTCGGCGGGGTCGAAGCTGCTGGCGGTCGAGGGCGCGCTCGGCAAGCTGACGCCGGATTCGATCGAGCACATGGCGACCAAACGCACCGATCTCCATTTCCCGAAGTCGAAGGCGGTGTCGCTCACGCAATCGACTGAGGTCGGCACGGTCTACACCGTCGAGGAATTGCGCGCGATTGCCGCGATCGCCAAGCGGCATGGCTTGAAGGTGCACATGGATGGTGCGCGTTTCGCCAACGCTGTCGCGACGCTCGGCTGCCATCCCTCCGAGATCACGTGGCGGGCAGGCATTGACGTGCTCTGCTTCGGCGGCACCAAGAACGGGCTGCCCGTCGGCGAAGCGGTGATCTTCTTCAAGCGCGAGCTTGCCGAGGACTTCGCCTGGCGCGCCAAGCAGGCGGGACAACTCGCCTCGAAGATGCGGTTCGTCTCGGCGCCGTGGCTCGGCCTGCTCGAGGGCGACGTGTGGCTGCGCAACGCCCGCCATGCCAACGCGATGGCGAAGCGGCTCGCCGATCACATCGACGGGCTCGAGGGCGTCAAGCTGATGTTCCCGGTCGAGGCCAACGCGGTGTTCGCCGAACTCGCGCCGGCCGCGCAAGTGAAACTCCGCGAGAAGGGTTGGCGGTTTTACACATTCATCGGTGCCGGCGGTTGCCGGTTCATGTGCGCCTGGGATACATCGCCCGACACGGTGGACCGGTTTGCGGCGGATATCACCGAGGCCGTGCGCGGTGTCGCGCCGCCGCGTGAGGCCGGAGCCCCCGCGCCGCGCAGTCGGGGGCGGCGCTGAAAGACGCGCGCCGCAGGAAGGTTTGAGGATGAAGGGCAGGATTGCCGGGCCGGAGATTGAGCGCCTGATCCAATTGCTGGCGCGACTGCCGGGGCTCGGGTCGCGCTCGGCGCGCAAGGCGGCGCTGGCGCTGCTGAAACGGCGCCATGATCTGCTCGAACCGCTCGCCACTGCGATGCAGGAAGCGGCGCGCAATCTGGTTGCGTGCGAGGTGTGCGCCAATCTCGACACCATCACGCCCTGCACGATTTGCAGCGATACGCGCCGTGACCGCTCGCTGATCGTGGTGGTCGAGGAGATCGGCGATCTCTGGGCGCTGGAACGCGCTGGTGTCGTCAATGGCCTCTATCATGTGCTGGGCGGGCATCTCTCGCCGTTGGACGGAATCGGGCCGGATCAGCTCAACATCGGCCGCCTCGTCGAGCGCGCGGTGTTGCCGGAAACCAGTGAGGTGCTGCTGGCCCTGAATGCGACGGTCGAAGGCCAGTCGACGGCGCATTACGTGCGCGAGCAGCTTACCGCTTCCGAGGTGAAGGTGTCGGGCCTCCAGCATGG
>LNFM01000387.1_pt1 | contig 110480 bp, 101 predicted proteins | sample 596031 | NCBI WGS metagenome assembly LNFM01 (sample SAMN04254537, study PRJNA301005) | activated carbon metagenome | isolation source: dual media filters at the Ann Arbor, Michigan drinking water treatment plant | place: USA: Ann Arbor
TCGACATTGAGGTAGGGGTCGAGCTTGATCAGGGTGACCTTGATGCCGCGCGATTCGAGGATCGCTGCGAGCGACGCCGCCGCAATGCCCTTGCCCAGCGAGGACACCACACCGCCGGTGACAAAGACGTACTTGGTCATTGCTTTCAGCAGCGGTTTGGCACGCTGCTGTGGTGGGAAAAACTGATTATAGAAGGGGCCATTTCGGCCCCGGCTCAGACGATCTTCTCGCCCGGGTGCGTGATCTTGCGCATCGGTTCGTAGCGAGCCGACTCCACGCACAGCGGATTCGTCGCCGCGGCATCGCTGGTCCACTGCGGGTCTTCGAGCGACTCGAACACCTCGCGCAGCTTGTGACCCCAGGAGCCCCGGATCATCTGGAAGTACGGGTTCTGCTCGTCGATGCAGACCGTCTGATCGGATTTCAGCGCGTCGTTCTGGTAGACCAACAAATCCAGCGGCAAGCCGACCGACAGGTTCGATTTCAGCGTGGAGTCCATCGACACCAGCGCGCATTTCGAGGCCTCGTCCAGCGGTGTGGTGGGCGAAATCATCCGGTCGAGCACCGGCTTGCCGTACTTCGATTCGCCCGCCTGGAAGTAGCAGGTCTCGCGGGTGGCCTCGATGAAGTTGCCAGCGGAGTACACCAGGAACAGCCGCATCGCCTCGCCCTTGATCTGACCGCCGAAGATCATCGACGCGTTGAAGTCGACACCCGCCGCCTTCAGCGACTTGCCGTCCTGGTCGTAGACGCGGCGCACGGCACTGCCGAGCACGCGGGCCGCATCGAACATGCTGGTCGCGTTCCAGATGGTGATCGGAGGCTCGTCGCCGTTGTCGATCTTCTCGACCTGCAGGATCTCGCGCACCGACTGGCTGATGGACAGGTTGCCGGCCGACAGCATCACCATGAAACGGTCCCCTGGCTTCTCGTAAACGATCATCTTGCGGAACGTGCTGATCTGATCGAGACCGGCGTTGGTGCGCGAGTCGGACAGGAAGACCAGCCCCGCGTCGAGTTTGATGCCTACGCAATAGGTCATGGTGGGGTGTCGCTTTCGGGTGGATGTTGCAGTGCCTGCAAACGGTACAGCGTTTCAAGGGCCTGTTTCGGGGTCAAGGCATCCGGGTCGATCTGGGCCAGTGCGCGTTCGACCGCCGACGCCTCCCGAGCAGCTGCGGGCGCCGGCGCTGCGAACAGGTCAATCTGCGCCTGCCCCGATTTTTGCTGCGATTCGAGCGCTTCCAGCGCCGCGCGCGCCTGCCGCACCAGCGAGGTGGGCATGCCGGCCAGCCGGGCCACCTGCACGCCATAGCTGCGACTCGCTGGGCCAGGCTGGATGTCGTGCAGGAACACGATGTCGTCGCCGGTCTTGGAATGACTTTCAACGGCCGACACATGCACGTTGATCGCGCGCTCGTGCTTCGCCGGAAACGCCGTCAGCTCGAAGTAGTGCGTGGCGAACAGTGTGAACGCGTTGTTGCGTTCGTGCAGATGGCTGGCAATCGCACCGGCCAGCGCCAGGCCATCGAAAGTCGAGGTGCCGCGGCCGATCTCGTCCATCAGCACCAGCGACTGGGCGGTGGCACCGTGCAGGATGGCAGCGGCCTCGGTCATCTCGACCATGAAGGTCGATTGCGCATTGGCCAGGTCATCGGCCGCACCGATGCGGGTGTGAATCGCGTCCATCGGCCCGAGCCGACACGCGGTGGCCGGCACGAACGAGCCCATGGATGCCAACAGGCAAATGAGCGCCACCTGCCGCATGTAGGTGCTCTTGCCGCCCATGTTGGGGCCGGTGATGACCAGCATCTTGCGGGTCGCATCGAGCCGGCAGTCATTCGCCATGAAGTTGCCTGCGCCCGTTTCCTGCAAGCGCGCTTCGACCACCGGATGGCGGCCGCCCTGGATGTCGATGCACGGTTCGCGCACGAACTGAGGCCGGCACCAGTTCAGTGTGGTGGCTCGCTCGGCCAGCGCCGCGAGCGCGTCGAGCGTGGCCAGAGCGCGCGCCAGGTCGGAGAGAGGTGCCACATGGTTCTGCAGGGTCTCGACGAGTTGTTCGTAAAGGAATTTTTCGCGCGCCAGCGAACGGTCCTGCGCCGACAGCGCCTTGTCTTCGAACGCTTTCAACTCGGGCGTGATGTAGCGCTCCGCGTTCTTCAGCGTCTGGCGGCGCTGGTAGTCCGCAGGAACCTTGTCGACCTGCCCTTGCGTCACCTCGATGTAGAAACCGTGCACGCGGTTGAACTGCACCCGCAGGTTGGCAATGCCGGTGCGCGCGCGTTCGCGAGACTCGAGATCGAGCAGGAAGGCGTCGCAGTTCTGTGCGATGGCCCGCAATTCATCCAGTGTGGCGTCGCAGCCAGAGGCGATCACGCCGCCATCGCGCAGCAGCACGGAGGGTTCCTCGGCCAGCATGGTGGTCAGCAGCGATTCGATACTGGCGTCGGGGTTCAAGGCTTCCAGCGCCATGTCAAGCAGCACGCAGGCGCCGACCGGCACCGCCGAGCGCAGGCCGGGCAGTGCGCGCAGCGTCGTGCGCAGGCCTGACAGCTCGCGCGGCCGCGCTTGCCGCAGTGCGATGCGCGCGGTGATGCGCTCCACGTCGCAGACCGATCGCAGCGCCTGTCGCAAGGTGTCGCCGCCCCGGGCCATCAGCGCCTCGATCGCCTCGTGGCGCTGCGTCGCCACGCTGCGATCGCGCAGCGGCCGTGTCATCCACCCGCGCAGTGCCCGGCTGCCCATGCCGGTGCGGCAGGTGTCAATCAGCGACAGCAGGGTCGGCGCGTCTTCGCCGCGCAGCGTCTGCGTCAGCTCCAGGTTGCGGTGGGTGGTAGGTGGCAAGTCGATCAACTCGCTGGCACGCTCGACCTGCAGGCTGCGCACATGCGCCAATGCCTGGCCCTGTGTGTGTTCGGCGTAGCTCAACAAGGCGGATGCGGCGGCGTGCGCCACCGTCAGCTCGCTTGCGTTGAAGCCCGCAAGACTGGCGACCCGAAGTTGCTCGCACAGCTTTCGCGCACCGAGTGCCTCGTCGAACTGCCAGTCGGGTCGGTGTGTGATCGCGGCGCGTGTGGCCGACAGCGCCGGCGGAACCTGCTCACGCACCACCAGCACTTCGGCCGCATTCAGCCGAGCCAGCCAGCCGGGCAGTTCATGGTCGGCGCATTCGGTCAGCCCGAGCTGCCCACTGCTCAAACCCAGCCAGGCCAGGCCGTGCGTCGTCTGTCCGCGATGGGTGTGCTGCGACAAGGCCAGCAGCAGCGCATCGGCCTTGTCGGACATCAGCTCGGTGTCGGTCAGCGTGCCCGGTGTGACGACGCGCACCACCTTGCGCTCGACCGGCCCCTTGGCGGTGGCGACATCGCCCACCTGCTCGCAGATCGCCACCGGCTCGCCCAGCTTGATCAACTTGGCCAGGTAGTTCTCGACGGCATGCACCGGCACACCGGCCATCACCACCGGTTCGCCAGCGCTCTGGCCGCGGGTGGTCAGCGTGATGTCGAGCAGCCGATTCGCGCGCCGGGCGTCATCGAAAAACAGCTCGTAGAAGTCGCCCATCCGGTAGAACACCAGCGTGTCCGGATGATCGGCCTTGATGCGCAGGTACTGCTGCATCATGGGGGTGTGGCCGACGAAGGCCGCGTTGTCGGCGCCCTCGGGCTGGGATTCTTTCGGCAACGTGGCGACCCGTTTCACTCGTGCGCTGGCAGGTGGGTAGGCGGTGCGCGGGAGTGGCAAGCGTTGCTTGCGCGTCGACCGCAGCGTCCGGCAGGAACCGCCGGATTGTCGCCTCGCACTGTCAGCCGATGCGCAGACGCCGCGTGCTGCGGATCAGAACGGTGCTGGCAACAGTTTGAAACCAGCGATCAGCACGCCGATCACGGTGTTGACGACGACGCTGAGCACGCTCGGCACGTAGAAGAAGGCCGATATGGCCTGAGCGCTCAGGCCGTGCTCGAACAACATGCCCAGGGCGAACGAGACGATGCCGAGCGCGACCCAACGGCGCAGGTAAGTCAGCAGCCAGTGCGCCTTGTCGAGGTTGTGACGCCAGGCGGCTGAGCGCTCGAAAACATTGCCGTGGCGTACGTCGCGAAACAGCCACCCGAAAAACAGGTAGCGGTACAGCAGCACACGGAAGGAGAGGGCGTTGTCGTCGGTGGCCATGGGTCGAATCTGCCTGCCAAACGGAATGGATTGGATGATGCGCGAAACGGTTAACCCTTTTATCGGCTGGTCCTCCGATGGGCTTGATTGATTTAAAAAGGATTCAACCTCCCATGTTGGCGTGCACAGGCCTCGAACTGCTGCTGGAGTCGCATCGGTAAACTTGTCCCCATTCCTTTTCAACCCGAGTTACTCATGAGCTTCGACAAAGTCACCCCCGGCAAGAAGGCCCCCGAACAGTTCAATGTGATCATCGAAATCCCGATGAATGCCGACCCGGTGAAGTACGAGGTCGACAAGGAAAGCGGCGCATTGTTCGTTGACCGCTTCATGAGCACTGCGATGCACTACCCGTGCAATTACGGCTACGTGCCGCAGACCATTTCCGGCGACGGCGACCCGGTCGATGTGCTGGTGATCACCCCGTTTCCGCTGTTGGCCGGCTCGGTGGTCACCTGCCGTGCGATCGGCATGCTGAACATGGAAGACGAAGCCGGAATGGACGCCAAGCTCCTGGCCGTGCCAATCGACAAGCTGTTGCCGATCTACGCCAGCTGGCAGAAGCCGGAAGACCTGCACGAACTGCAACTGCGCACGATCCAGCACTTCTTCGAGCACTACAAGGACCTGGAGCCCAACAAGTGGGTCAAGGTCAAGGGCTGGTCGGGGCCGCAGGCGGCGCACGAAGAAATCAGTTCGGGCATCGCCAACTACAAGAAGTCCTTGGCCGGCTGACATCGTCCACGGCGCCCGCAGACAGCGCCCTGAGGGCGCTGTTTTTCTGTCCGCTTTTCTGTCGCCTCCGCTGGATATCCCGCGGAACCGACTGCGCTGGTTCGCGCTCTACACTGCCCGCCCACCTGGCTTGCAGAGCATTCCCGTGAATTCATTCCTGCGCGCGCTTCCCCTTGTCCTGTCCCTGTGGGTGGCTGTGCTGCCACTTCTCGCGCCATCCGCGCAGGCGCAGACCCTGCCTACAGGCGTCACGCGCGTGCAATCGGTGGAAGGCATCGACGAGTACCGTCTGGCCAATGGCTTGCAGGTATTGCTGATTTCGGACAGCTCGAAGCCCACCACCACCGTCAATCTCACCTACCGCGTCGGTTCGCGTCAGGAGAACTACGGCGAAACCGGGATGGCGCACCTGCTGGAGCACCTGCTGTTCAAGGGCTCGCCGAAGCATCCGGCTGTCTGGGCCGAGTTCACCAAGCGCGGGCTGGCTGCCAACGGCAGCACCTGGTTCGACCGCACCAACTACACCGCCAGCTTTTCAGCCAACGACGACAACCTGCGCTGGTACCTGGGCTGGCAGGCCGATGCGATGGTCAACAGCTACATCGCGCGCAAGGACCTGGACACTGAAATGACGGTGGTGCGCAACGAGATGGAGTCGGGCGAAAACAGCCCCGACCGCATCCTGTTCTCGAAGACGCTGGCCACGATGTACCAGTGGCACAACTACGGGAAGGACACCATCGGCGCCCGCAGCGATGTCGAGAACGTCGACATTCCGCGTCTGCAGGCGTTCTATCGCCTGTACTACCAGCCCGACAACGCCACACTGATCGTCTCCGGCAAGTTCCAGCCGACGCAGACGCTGTCGTGGATTGCGCAGTCGTTTGGCGTGATCAAGAAGCCGACGCGTGTGCTGCCGAAGCAATACACGCTGGACCCGGTGCAGGACGGTGAGCGCAGCATCACGCTGCGTCGCACCGGCGGCGTGCCGGTGCTCTACGCGATGTACCACGTGCCGCCCGGTGGGCATCCCGACTTTGCCGCCGTGGAACTGCTGGGCTCCATCATGGGTGACGCCCCGAGCGGTCGCTTGCACAAGCGGCTGACCGAGAAGGGTCTGGCTGCGACCACGTACTCGTTCTCGCAGGGTCTGGCCGAGCCCGGCTTTGCGCTGTTCGGCGCGCAACTCGGCCCCCAGCAGGATGTGGATGTGGCGCGCAACGAACTGCTGGCCACGGTCGAATCGGTGTCCAAGGAGCCGATCACCCAGGAAGAACTGGATCGTGCGAAGGTCAAGTGGCTCAAGGGCTGGGACCAGGCGTTCACGAACCCCGAAACGGTGGGCATCGCGCTCAGCGAAACCGTGGCCATGGGCGATTGGCGGCTGTTTTTCCTGAGCCGAGACCGTGTGCGTGAGGCGAACCTGGCGGACGTGCAGCGCGTGGCAGAGCAGCGCCTGCTGCCTGGCAACCGAACCCTCGGCGTCTACCTCCCCACCGATCAGCCGCAGCGTGCGCCGGCGCCGGCCCGAGTTGACATGGCAGCGCAACTGAAGACCTTCAAGCCGCAAGGCGCGGCCGCGGCTGTGGAAGCCTTCGAGGCAACGCCAGCCAACATCGATCGGCGCACGCAGCGCTTCGACATCGGGGGATTGCGCGTGGGCCTGTTGCCCAAGGGCAGCCGTGGCAACGCGGTGCAGGCGATGTTGTCCCTGCGTTTTGGCGATGAAAAGTCGCTCTTCGGCCAGGGTGAAGCGGCTGACATGGTCGCCGCGTTGCTCGACAAGGGCACGGCCACGATGTCGCGCCAGCAGATCCAGGATCGTCTGGATGCTCTGCGCACTGAAATGTCCATCAGCGGCGGCGCTGGCGGGGTGACGGTCAGCCTGAGCACGCGACGCGAGCACCTGCCCGACGCCATCGCACTGGTGGGTGACCTGCTGCGCCACCCGACGTTCCCCGCGGACGCACTGGAAGAAGTCCGGCGGCAGGCGTTGGCCAGCATCGAGCAGGACCGAAAGGAGCCAGAGGCGGTGGTCAGCAACACCCTGGCTCGGCTGGGCAACCCCTATCCGCGCGGTGACTTGCGCTATGCCCGCACCTTCGACGAGATCGTGCAGGACATCGGCAGCGTGACGCTGGAGCAGGTGCGCGAGCACCATCAGAAGTTCTATGGCGCCAAGGCCGGCGAGTTCTCTGCGGTGGGCGACTTTGACGTGTCCGCGGTGCGCCAGGCGCTACAGGCAGCCTTTGGCGACTGGCAGGCCGGTGCACCGTACACCCGGGTGCCGCAGCCCTTGATCTCGGTGCCGCCGGCGCGGTTGCTCTTGATCACCCCCGACAAGCAGAACGCGACCATGCGGGTCGAGTTTCCGGTGCCGCTGTCGGACAACGATAGCGACTACGCCGCGCTGTCGATGGCGAATTACCTGCTTGGCTCGGGCGGCAACTCGCGCCTGTGGCAGCGCATTCGCGAAACCGAAGGGCTGTCGTACGACGTGCGCAGCTCGATCGAATGGAACGACACCGAGCCGCACTCCGTCTGGTCGGCCACCGCGATCTTTGCGCCGCAGAACCAGCCCAAGGTGGAAGCAGCTTTCCGCGAGGAACTTTCCCGGGCGCTGAAAGACGGCTTCACCGCGAAGGAGTTGGCCGAGGGCCAGCGCGGGCTCCTGAATTACCGAAGGCTCACGCGCGCCCGAGATGCGGCCGTCGCTGCGGGCATCGCCAACAACCTGCACATCGGTCGAACCTTTGCCCGCTCCGCGCAGGTCGATGCGGAGTTGCAGGCGCTGACGGTCGAGCAGGTCAATGCCGCCTTGCGGAAATACCTGGTGCCTGACCGCTTCGTCTATGGGTTTGCGGGCGACTTCAAGACGAAGCCTTGAACGGCAGGCGATCGTTCAGTTCATCCACGTACTGGGCGACGCCTGCGCCTTCTTGCTGCAGAAAATTCGCGACCGCCTCGGCGAATTGCGGATGTGCCAACCAGTGCGCTGATTGGGTCTGCACGGGCAGCAGGCCACGGGCCATCTTGTGCTCGCCCTGGGCGCCGCCCTCGAAGCGCTGGTAGCCCTGCGCGATGCACCAGGCCAGCGGTTGGTAGTAGCACGCTTCGAAATGCAGGCAACTGACGGCTTCGGTGGCGCCCCAGTAGCGGCCGAAGGCGTGGCCTTTGGCCGGGGCTATGCCTATGAGTGAGGTGGCGATGCGCTCACCATGGCGGCGGGCGATGAAGAGCAGCCAGTTCTCGGGCATCGTCTGCGCCATCCGTGCAAAGAAATCGCGCGTCAGGTAGGGCGTCGAGCGGTGCATCTGGTAGGTCAGGGTGTAGCAGCGGTAGAAATAGTCCCAGTCGGCCTCGGTGATCTCCGCGCCTTCAAGTGTTTCGAAGCTCACCCCGGCGTCGGCTACCCGGCGTCGCTCCTGCTGGATCTTCTTGCGCTTTTCCCGTTGCAGGCTGGCCAGGAAATCGGCGAAGTCGGCGTAGGGCTGCGGCTCGCGGTTGGTCCAGTGGAACTGGACGGTGGTGCGCATCATCCAGCCGGCTTCGCGCGCCGCAGCGCTGTCGGCTTCGTCGAGGAAGAGCAAATGGGCTGACGACAGGTCGGCCTGCGTCACCAGCTTCTGCATCCCCTTCAGCAGGGCGACTCGGGACGCCGCATCACGGGCCAGCAGGCGCGGCCCGGGCACCGGTGTGAACGGCACTGCATCGAGCAGCTTGGGGTAGTAGTCCAGGCCGTGTCGGCGGTAGGCATCGGCCCACGCCCAATCGAAGACGTACTCGCCGTAAGAGTGGGTCTTCATGTACAGCGGACACGCCGCCACCAAGGCATCGTCTTCGTGTACCGACAGGAACTGCGGCTGCCAGCCCGTCTTGGCCACGGCGCTGGCGGACTCGTGCAATGCCAGCAGGTACTCGTGGCGCATGAATGGCGTCGCGCTGGGCTGCAAGGCCAACATCGCATTCCAGTCTGCAGCCGCGATACCGGCGGGATGGTCATGGACCCGAATGACAGTATTCTTCAACGCTGCCTTGCCTTCAGATTCCCGCCCCGTGCTTCCGCCTTCAACATGAGCTCCCTTCCTGTGGTCAAAGTCGCGCTGGCGCAGATCAATGCGACCGTCGGCGATCTGGCGGGCAATGCCGCCAAGATCGTCGAGTTCGCGCGACGTGCGCATTCTCAGGGTGCACGGTTGGTGGTGACGCCGGAACTGAGTCTGTGTGGTTATCCCCCGGAAGACCTGTTGTTGCGCCCGGCCTTCATGCAGGCCTGTCGAGACGCGCTCGCCGATTGCGCGACTGCCTTGGCGGATCTGCCCGGTCTGCACGTGGTGGTCGGCCATCCGCATCAGTTCGCGGACCAGCCTGATGTGCGCACGAAATCGCACGCGGTGCCTCGCCGGCACAACGCGGCATCGGTGTTGAGCGCAGGCCGCGTGATCGCGACCTATTGCAAGCGTGAGCTGCCGAACTACCAGGTCTTCGATGAGCGTCGCTACTTCGCGTCGGGGCGGGATGCGGGACTGGGTCCGGTGGTGTTCGAGGTGGAGGGCCTGCGCTTCGGTCTGGCGATCTGCGAGGACGCCTGGTTCGACGAGCCCGCCCGCAGCGCCCGAGCCGCTGGGGCGCAGGTGCTGTGCGTGTTGAATGCCTCGCCGTACCACCTGGGCAAGGTCGAGGAACGTGAGGCCCGCATGGGCGAGCGCGCCCGCGATGTCGGATTGCCGTTGCTCTATGCGCACCTGACCGGCGGTCAGGACGAGGTGGTGTTCGACGGCGCCTCCTTTGCGGTTGACGCGGCCGGCGCGGTGACGGCGCGAGCCCCGATGTTCGAGGAGTCGCTGCTCTACCTGGAGGTGTCGGCCCAGAGGCCGACTGGCACGCTCGCTCCGGTGCAGTGCATCGAAGCGCAGGCCTGGGGGGCACTGGTCACGGGCGTGCGCGATTACATCGGCAAGAACGGCTTCCCGGGCGCGCTGATCGGGTTGAGCGGCGGGGTCGATTCGGCGCTGGTGCTGGCCATTGCCGTCGATGCGCTGGGCGCCGACAAGGTGCGCGCCGTGATGATGCCATCGCCCTACACCGCCGACATCTCCTGGATCGATGCCCGCGACATGGCGGCGCGCCTGGGCGTGCGCTACGACGAGATCTCGATCGCGCCCATGTTTGACGCATTCAAGCAGGGCCTGGCGGTCGAGTTTGCGGGTCGGCCTGAGGACACGACCGAGGAGAACATCCAGGCGCGCATCCGCGGCACGCTGCTGATGGCGCTGTCGAACAAGTTTGGCGCGATCGTGCTGACCACCGGCAACAAGAGCGAGATGGCCACCGGCTACTGCACGCTCTACGGCGACATGGCCGGTGGCTTCGCGGTGATCAAGGACGTGGCGAAGACCCTGGTCTACCGCCTCTGTGCCTGGAAGAACGCACAACCCAACGGAGGGCGTGGCGAGGTGATTCCCACGCGCATCCTGACCCGCGCGCCATCGGCCGAGTTGCGGCCAGACCAGAAAGATCAGGACAGCCTGCCCGAGTACGCAGTGCTCGATGAAGTCGTGGAGCGCTACATGGAAGACGACCAGAGCATCGAAGACATCGTGGCGGCGGGCTTCGATCGCGCCGATGTCGAGCGTGTGACGCGGCTCATCAAGGTCAACGAATACAAGCGCCGGCAGGCGCCGGTCGGGATCCGCATCACGCACCGCGCGTTCGGGCGCGATTGGCGCTACCCGATCACCTCGAAATTTCGCGCATGATCAGCGCTTAAACTTCACCAAAACCAACGCCAGGGGCCGTATGAAGCAGATCACCGCCATCCTCAAACCATTCAAGCTCGAAGAAGTCCGCGAGGCGCTCGCCGAGGTCGGCGTGACGGGTCTGACGGTGACCGAAGTCAAGGGCTTCGGACGGCAGAAGGGTCACACCGAGCTGTACCGCGGCGCAGAATATGTGGTCGATTTCCTGCCCAAGGTGAAGATCGAGGTGATGGTCAAGACCGCCGACCTCGACCGCTGCATCGAGGCCATCGTCAAGGCCGCCAAGACGGGCAAGATCGGCGACGGCAAGATCTTCGTCACCTCGATCGATCAGGTCGTGCGCATCCGCACCGGCGAGACGGGCGAAGCCGCCATCTGACCCGCCGCAGGGCCGCCAACGCGGCCGCTCAGGCAAAAAAGCGGTGCCAGAGTGCGGCAAGCCAAACGCTGCCGCACAGCAGCAGCGACAGGAACACTGCGGCGCTGCCCAGATCCTTCGCTCGCTTGGACAGCTCGTGCAGTTCGAACGACACGCGATCGATGGCGGCTTCGATCCCGGAGTTGAGCAGTTCGACGATCAGCACGAGGATCACCGAACCGGCCAGCAGCGCCACCTCGACCCAGCTGTCTCCGAGCCAGAACGCGGCCGGCAGCATCAGCACGGCAAGCCAGAACTCCTGCCGGAAAGCGCTTTCGCCTCGGTAGGCCGCTTTCAGCCCTTCAATGGAATAGCCAGCGGCCCGTACCACGCGGTCGAGGCCCGTTCGGCCTTTGTAGAGGTTGGTCGTCATGCGCGGCGATTGTGCCTGTGCACGGGTGTGCGGCCAGGTGCCCGTGCAGTGTTCAGCGCTTGGCCCGGGGCTCGGGCTTGGCATCAATCAGCTGGGTTCCGCAGATCGCGTCGTGCCAGAACTGGCGCTGTGGGTGCAGCAGGGCCAGCAGCGCGTAGACGAAGATACCGATCGCGACCGCAGCCAGCGCGTCCCAACGCGTCCAGTGGTTCAGTGACGCGATCAGTGCGGCGGGCGCAAACCACAGACAAGCCGCGACGTAGCGAGCCAACGCGCGCGGCTGGCTCAGCTTGTCGCCGCTGAGGGTCACCACGCGGATGTGCCACGTCTGCATCGGCAGGGTCTGGCCGCGGCGAGCCCAGAAATATGTGAAGTAGACGCCGTAGATCACGAAGGCGAAGACGCGCAATGCGGTCTCGCTTTGCAGCGGATGGGCCTGTCCTGTCAGTGCGATAAACAAGGCGCCCAAGGCGCCGGGAATCAAGCCCAGGCCAAACATGATCATCCCTTCGTAGGTGAAGCAGGCCATGCGCCGCCGCAAACTGGGTGCTGGCAACACCGTCGAAGGGAGAGGGTCGAGCAGGCTGGTTGTCATGCCCGCATCATGGACGTGCCGCCCCAGGCGCCGAGGCGCCCGCGGCGACCACGGCCGCACCCTGAGGGCCGCGCTTGGGCAGCAAGGTGGTCGGGTTGACGAAATTGGGAGACGCAGTGATCTTGGGCAATCCTGCCTGCTGGTGCGCTGGCGGGGTGGCGCGTTTCGAGATCAGGGTCGTCGTGGCGCCAGTCGGTGCCTGAACCACGGTCGGCGCCACGGATCGAACCTGTCGGCGCATGTCTGGAGGGATCACCTCGTTGGACTTGGTCTGCACACCGCGCGGACTGGGACCACCTGTGTCCATAGACTGGGTGCGCAACCTCGACGATGTCACGGTGGCAGCACCAGGCGCCGCGCGGGAAGCCAGCTCCTTTTTCTCCGACTCAGGGAGCGCCTGGTAAGCCTCCCAGCGGGCTTGCCGATTGGAAGGGGCCAACTGCTGCGCCTGCTTGAACTGCAGACGGGCAGTGCCCCGTTGCTCAGGTGTCAACGCGGCCCATTCGGTCATGCGCGCCTGAATGCGCTGACGTTCGTCTGCCGACTTGATCGGAAACTGCGCAACGATCTCCAGCCACTTTTGCTTGTGATCGGGGCCGATGCTGCGCCATTCACGCTGTAGCGGTTGCAGCGCTGAGCGTTGACTTGGTGTCAGGCTCGCCCAGGAGGGTGCCCGCTCCGCGGTGGCAGTCGTGCCAGATCCGTTTGCCGCTGTCTGGTTTGAGGCCCCCGCGCCAGCTGCCGATGCCGGTCCGGTCAAGCAACCGCCGAGGACGATGGACAGCGCCGCGATCGCACACAGCCAATCCGCGACCTGACGTTTGCTGAGTGGTTCGACCGTGCAAGGCATGTGGTCATCGGTCACTCGCGTGACGTCTTCAAATATTCGACAAACCCCGGGTCGCTGTAGGCCTCGGGTGGCAGGTCGTCGGCCAACAACGCCGCATCGACTTCGGCGGCAGCGGCGATCTGGTCTTGCAGATGGAAGTGTTTGATCAGCCCCAGCCCGAGCAGCAAAGCTGCCGCAGGAACCAGCACCGTCAACGAGGTCCACCAGGACTTGCCCTTGTCACCGCCACTGAAGGAAAGTGTGGCGGACGATGACAATCCATTCGTCACCGCATTGACCTGTGCCGATGAAGCGGCTTGACGACGTGAGAGTGCCATCTGTCGGGCATGGCGAAGGCGCTCTGTCACGTCATGTGGCAATTGATCGGTGCCTTCGCTCAGCCGAGCTGCCACCCGCAGCCCGAAACGGGCTTCCAGCGCCGTCGCTCGGTGGTCGGCAGAGTGTTCAATGGCATTCACAGGGTAATTCCTTTCGCCTTCAGAGCTTTCGCCAGTGCCTGAACCGCCCGGGAACAATGCGTTTTGACGCTTCCCTCTGAGCAGCCCATGGCCAGTGCAGTCTCTGAAACATCGAGTTCCTCCCAGTAACGCAGCAGAAACGCTTCTCGTTGACGGGTGGGCAGATCCGTGATCTGGTGCTCGATCAAAGCAAAAACCTGGCCGCGTGACACGACGTCCGATGCACTTTCGGCAGAAGCCCCCCCGGCAAACGCCTCCAGCACTTCCAGAATATCGAAATCTTCATCTCCACCCGCCGGTTCGAAGTCCGAAAAATTGCGGAAAAGTGCGCCTCGCACCTTCTGGCGGCGAAACCAGTCCATCGTCGCATTCGACAGGATTCGCTGGAACAGAGGCGGCAACTCGGCGGCTGGCCGATCGGCATAGTTCTCCGCCAGCTTGATCATCGCGTCCTGCACGACATCCAGGGCGGCGTCCTCGTCGCGCACGGCAAACACGGCCCGTTTGAACGCGCGTTTTTCGACGCTTTTGAGAAAGGCAGACAGTTCTTGTTCGGAAGCCAAGGCGAGGGCGCCTCATCGCAGGGCGGGACAAACGGGTGCGGAGTATCTCATCGCACCACCTTGGCCTGTCGAGTTCGGCGGAGACATGCGGCGAGAGTGTCATAATCACGGGTTGCACAACAGATGCTTCGCCGCTTGTGGTCTCGACCTGAGGCCGCCCGAGGGTGATGCACCAGGCGCCACACCCGCTTCACAAGAGCGCGGAGAGGCGCACCGATGGTTTTTCGTTAGAGAAATTCACAGAGGTTCTACATGGACATGTCAGACGCTGAAGTCAAGCGCGCCGCGATGGCGCCCGCTTCGCAAGGCTCCCCTCCCACCGATCCCAACGGCGCCGAAATACTGGTTCGCTGCCTTCAGGCTGAGAACGTCAAGTTCTTGTGGGGCTACCCGGGTGGTGCCGTCCTCTACATCTACGACGCGCTTTACAAGCAAAACACGATTGAGCATGTGCTGGTGCGCCATGAACAGGCGGCGGTGCATGCGGCTGATGGTTATGCGCGCGCTTCGGGTGAAGTCGGTGTGGCGCTGGTCACTTCGGGCCCTGGTGTGACCAATGCGATCACCGGTATCGCGACCGCCTACATGGACAGCATCCCGATGGTGATCATCACCGGGCAGGTGCCGACGCAGGCGATCGGCCTCGATGCATTTCAGGAATGCGACACCGTGGGCATCACACGCCCGATCGTCAAGCACAATTTCCTGGTCAAGGATGTGCGCGACCTCGCGCTCACACTGAAGAAAGCCTTCCACATCGCCCGTACTGGCCGTCCTGGCCCGGTGGTGGTTGATATTCCGAAGGACGTGTCGGTGAATAGCGCGCCGTTCGCCTATCCGGCGAGTCTGGAAATGCGCTCGTACAGCCCGGTGCGCAAGGGGCACGCCGGACAGATTCGCAAGGCGGTGCAACTGCTGCTTGCCTCGAAGCGCCCCTACATTTACAGCGGCGGCGGGGTGGTCCTTGGCAACGCGTCCAGTGAACTGCGGGAACTGGTGAATCTGCTCGGATTCCCCTGCACCAACACGCTGATGGGTTTGGGCGCCTACCCATCGAGCGACCCGAAGTTTCTGGGCATGCTGGGCATGCACGGCACCTACGAAGCCAACATGACGATGCAGAACTGCGATGTCCTGCTGGCTGTTGGTGCCCGGTTCGACGATCGCGTGATCGGCAACCCTGCGCACTTCGCCACGGTGCAACGCAAGATCATCCATGTCGACATCGATCCCTCGTCGATTTCGAAGCGCGTCAAGGTCGACATCCCGATCGTCGGTGACGTGAAGGAGGTGCTGCAGGAACTGATCGCGCAGATCAAGGACGCGCAAGCCCGCCCGGATGCCAACGCGCTCGGTGCGTGGTGGTCGCAGATTTCCGACTGGCGCGGCCGTGAGTGCCTCAAGTACACGAACAGCGATGTGGTGATCAAGCCGCAATACGTGATCGAGAAGCTGTGGGAGCTGACCAAGGACTCCGACGCATACATCACCTCAGACGTCGGCCAGCACCAGATGTGGGCCGCGCAGTATTACCGCTTCGACGAGCCGCGTCGCTGGATCAACTCTGGCGGGCTGGGGACGATGGGCGTTGGTCTCCCGTACGCGATGGGCATCAAGCTAGCGAAGCCCGACGCGGATGTTTTCTGCGTCACGGGCGAGGGCTCGATCCAGATGTGCATCCAGGAGTTGTCGACCTGCAAGCAATACGACACGCCGGTCAAGGTGATCTCGCTGAACAACCGCTACCTGGGCATGGTGCGGCAGTGGCAGCAACTCGACTATGGCGGCCGCTACTCGCACAGCTACATGGACGCGTTGCCTGACTTCGTCAAGCTCGCCGAGGCCTACGGCCATGTGGGTCTGAAGGTCGAGAAGCCCGCCGATGTGGAAGGTGCATTGCGCGAAGCCATCCGATTGAAGGATCGGACAGTCTTCCTCGACATTCGCACCGACCAGGAAGAGAACGTCTGGCCGATGGTCAAGGCGGGTAAGGGCATCACCGAGATGTTGTTGGGCTCCGAAGACCTGTGAGGCGCTGAACGCCGATGCCACCCCCGCGTTACCGCGCGGGCTGACACACCGGCGAATCGCTGCATCACGCTGAGACCTTCATCGCATCGCATCGAATCGGATCCATCCACTGCTTCAGGCCGCACACACGGTGTCGGCGGCTACCGCCGCCAGACACCCGACCGTGGGCCCACAACGAACATGAAACACATCATTGCCTTGCTGCTGGAAAACGAAGCCGGCGCGCTGTCGCGCGTGGTCGGGCTGTTTTCTGCCCGCGCCTACAACATCGAGAGCCTGACGGTCGCGCCCACCGAAGATCCATCGTTGTCGCGCATGACCATCGTCACCACCGGTTCCAGTGACGTGATCGAGCAAATCACCAAGCACCTGAACCGTCTGATTGAAGTGGTCAAGGTGGTTGACCTGACCGAAGGCGCCTACACCGAACGCGAGCTGATGCTCATCAAGGTGCGCGCGGTCGGCAAGGAACGCGACGAGATGATGCGCATGGCCGACATCTTCCGTGGCCGCATCATCGACGTGACCGAAAAGAGCTACACCATCGAGCTGACGGGCGATTCGTCCAAGCTCGATGCATTCATCGAGGCCATTGACCGTGCCGCGATTCTTGAGACCGTGCGCACCGGTACCAGCGGGATCGGGCGCGGAGAGCGCATCTTGCGCGTTTGACCCCCGCATCCCCCCCGAATTCCCAACATCTGACATCAGGAGATCATCATGAAGGTTTACTACGACAAAGACGCCGACCTCAGCCTCGTCAAGGGCAAGAACGTCACCATCGTTGGCTACGGCTCGCAAGGCCATGCGCACGCACAGAACCTGAACGACAGCGGCGTCAAGGTCACCGTCGGTGTGCGCAAGGGTGGACCGTCGTGGACCAAGGTCGAGAAGGCCGGTTTGAAAGTCGCTGAGGTGGCCGACGCAGTGAAGACGGCCGACATCGTCATGGTGTTGCTGCCGGACGAGCAGATCGCTGCGGTCTACAAGAACGACATCGAGCCCAACCTCAAGCAAGGCGCTTCGCTGGCGTTCGCGCACGGCTTCAATGTGCACTACGGCCAAGTGATTCCGCGTGCCGATCTCGATGTGTGGATGGTCGCGCCGAAGGCGCCCGGCCACACCGTGCGCGCAACCTACACCCAGGGCGGCGGCGTTCCGCACCTGATCGCCGTGCACGCCGACAAGAGCGGCAAGGCGCGCGATCTGGCGCTGAGCTATGCGGCGGCCAACGGCGGTGGCAAGGCGGGTGTGATCGAGACCAACTTCCGCGAAGAAACCGAGACCGACCTGTTCGGTGAGCAAGCCGTGCTGTGCGGTGGCGCGGTCGAGCTGATCAAGGCCGGCTTCGAAACGCTGACCGAAGCCGGGTACGCACCCGAAATGGCTTACTTCGAGTGCCTGCACGAACTCAAGCTGATCGTGGACCTGATCTATGAAGGCGGCATCGCCAACATGAACTACTCGATCTCGAACAACGCCGAGTACGGCGAGTACGTGTCCGGCCCGCGTGTGGTCACCGCTGAGTCGAAGAAGGCCATGAAGCAGATCCTGACCGACATCCAGACTGGTGAGTACGCGAAAAGCTTCATCATCGAGAACCGCGCTGGTGCGCCGACGCTGCTGTCGCGTCGTCGCCTGATGGCGGAGCATCAGATTGAGGTCGTCGGCGAGCAACTGCGCGCGATGATGCCGTGGATCAAGAAGAACCGCCTGGTCGATCAGTCGAAGAACTGAGGCATACGCGGTCCACGTGACCACCCCAGAGCCATCAGCCGCGAGGGTCACCTTGCGGCTTTTTCATGTCCCCCTGCGGTATCCTGCTTCGAATGAACACGAGCGGCACAGACGACCCATCTCCCGAGCCAGAGGGTGACGACAGCCCGTTGCGGCGACGTCGCAAAGGCGTCTATGTGCTGCCCAATCTGGTCACGCTGGCGGCTCTGTTCGGTGGCTTTTATGCCATCGTGATGGCGATGAACGGACGCTTCGAGCAGGCGGCCGTGGGGGTCTTCTGCGCGATGGTGCTCGACAGCCTTGATGGCCGCGTCGCGCGCATGACGAACACCCAGAGCACTTTTGGCGAACAGATGGACAGCCTGTCCGACATGGTGTCCTTTGGTGCGGCGCCAGCCTTGATCGTCTATGAGTGGGCATTGAAGGGCATGGGAAAGGCGGGCTGGGTCGCCGCCTTTGTCTACTGCGCCTGCGCCGCGCTGCGACTGGCCCGCTTCAACACCAATCTCACCGTCGTTGACAAGCGGTTCTTCCAGGGTCTGCCGAGCCCGGCCGCGGCCGCTCTGGTCATGGGCTTCATCTGGCTCATGGACGACGCCGGCTACCAGCAGTCCGACATGCATGGCTGGCTGGCTGGCTTGGCCATGGCGTTGACCTTGATCGCGGGGCTGACGATGGTCACCAACCTGCCGTTCTACAGCTTCAAGGAGTTCAGCTTGAAGCGCACCGTACCGTTCATCGTCATCGTGGCGCTGGCGTTAGCGATCGCGCTGATCAACCTGCATCCACCGATCGTGTTGTTCGCTGTGTTCTGCCTTTATGCAGGCTCGGGCTATGGTGTTTATGTCTGGCGGCGACTGAAGGGTCGGCCGGTCAGCGTGATCGCCACCTCGACCGATGAGCCCGAAGAGCAGGGCCTGCACCGTTGACAACCACGTGCTACATTTCAGCCATGAATTCGTTCGACAACGCACTGCTGACGCTACTGCCGGGGACCCTCAGGGCTCGCTGACCGTTCACGTCTCATCGTTTTCGTTTCGCCGGCCCGCTTGCATACGCAGCGGGCCGTTTTGTTTTGCGCAATCACTTTCCGTTCACGTCATCTGAGGATCAAGACCATGGCCGACAAACTCATCATCTTCGACACCACCTTGCGTGATGGCGAGCAATCTCCAGGCGCTTCGATGACCCGCGACGAAAAGCTGCGCATCGCCCGGCAGCTGGAGCGCCTGAAGGTTGACGTGATCGAGGCCGGGTTCGCGGCTTCGTCGAACGGAGACTTCGAAGCGGTCAAGGCCATTGCCCAGGCGATCAAGGACAGCACGGTGTGCTCGCTGGCTCGGGCCAACGACAAGGACATCGCGCGCGCCGCGGAGGCGCTCAAGGGCGGCGCCTCCACGCGCATCCATCTCTTCCTCGCGACCAGCGCATTGCATATGGAGAAGAAGTTGCGCATGACGCCCGATCAGGTGTTCGAGCAGGCCAGGCTTGCGGTGCGCTTCGCACGCAACCTGACCAGTGATGTCGAGTTTTCGCCTGAAGACGGCTACCGCTCCGATCCTGACTTCCTGTGCCGCGTGCTCGAAGCCGTGATTGCTGAAGGTGCCACCACGATCAACATTCCCGACACCGTCGGCTACGCGATTCCTGAGCTGTACGGCAACTTCATCCTCGACTTGCGCACCCGCATTCCCAACGCTGACAAGGCCGTCTGGTCGGTGCACTGTCACAACGACCTCGGTATGGCGGTAGCCAACTCGCTGGCCGGGGTGAAGATTGGTGGTGCGCGGCAGATCGAGTGCACGATCAACGGCCTGGGTGAGCGCGCCGGCAACTGCGCCCTGGAAGAGGTGGTGATGGCCGTGCGTACCCGTCGAGACCATTTCGGGCTCGAGGTTGGCATCGATGCTTCACAGATCGTCCCTGCGTCCAGGCTGGTGGCGCAGACCACAGGCTTTGTGGTGCAGCCGAACAAGGCCGTGGTGGGGGCGAATGCCTTCGCGCATGCCTCTGGCATCCACCAGGATGGCGTGTTGAAGGCCCGCGACACCTACGAAATCATGCGCGCTGAAGACGTCGGCTGGGCGGCCAACAAGATCGTTCTCGGCAAGCTGTCCGGGCGCAACGCCTTCAAACAACGCTTGCACGATCTCGGCATCGAGCTGGCGTCTGAAACTGAAGTCAACGCCGCGTTTGCGAAGTTCAAGGAACTGGCCGACCGCAAGAGCGAAATCTTCGACGAGGACATCACCGCGTTGGTGATGGACGAGTCTGTCACCACCGAGCAGGAGTTCTACCGTCTGCTTTCGTTGTCGCAGCGTTCGGAGACCGGTGAGCGCCCGCATGCCCGGGTCGCCTTCGCGGCAGGAGCGACGGAGCTGCATGCCGAGGGCCATGGCAACGGGCCGGTTGATGCCAGCCTGAAGGCGATTGAGTCCAAGCTCAAAACCGGCGCGGAATTGCTGCTCTATTCGGTGAATGCCATCACATCCGGCAGCACAGAATCTCAGGGCGAGGTGACGGTGCGCCTGCAGCTGGCCGGCCGTGTCGTCAATGGTGTCGGCTCGGATCCGGACATCGTCGTTGCATCAGCGAAAGCGTATCTGTCGGCCCTGAACAAGCTGCACAGCACCACGGAGCGGGTGGCCGCACAGGGGTGAGGTGAGACCACGACGGCCGAAGTTGTACAAGGCACTTTAGGAAAGTGACGTAACTTTTTGATATTGCGCATTTTTTTGGGGTGACCTACACTTTTAACCACGGTCGGAATCGAGGCATCTGTGACATCACTATCCCGCTATTGGCTCGCAGTGCTCTTCTCGACTACCGTGGTGTTCGCCGCACCGCAGCCAGTGCAGGCCGCCAGTGATGGAACCTCCGCCTCAGCGGGTCGATCGGCAGCGAAAAAGAAGCAACTCGCGCCGCGACCCGCAGTGCGCAGCACGGTTCGGACAAACCGGGTGAAGACACGGCTGGTTGGCAAACCAACCCGCGCGGTCAAACGGCGAGCGGTGGTCCGAGCGGTGCCGCTCAAGCCGTCGATGGGCGAACTGGCCGGCCTGCGAGCGACCCGCGACCAGCTTGACCTGAAATCGAGCGTGGCGCTGGTGGTGGACCAGGAGACCGACGAAGTCCTGTTTAGCAAGAATTCCGAAGCAGTGCTGCCGATCGCATCCATCACCAAGTTGATGACCGCGGTGGTTGTCACGGACGCTGGATTGCCGCTTGATGAGGTGCTGACCGTCACACAGGACGATGTCGACACCGAAAAGGGCAGCCGCTCGCGCCTCCATGTCGGCACGCAGCTCACGCGTGAGGAGATGCTTCACTTGGCGTTGATGGCTTCAGAGAATCGCGCTGCGCATGCGCTCGGCCGTAATTACCCGGGTGGGTTGCCTGCCTTCGTTTCAGCGATGAATGCGAGGGCGCAGTTGCTGGGCATGTCGGACACGCGCTATGTCGAGCCGACGGGCTTGTCGAGTCAGAACCGGTCCAGCGCCCATGATCTGGCGACTCTGGTCAAGCTGGCCCACACCCATCCTCTGATACGCGAGCTGTCCACGTCTCCTGAGTACCAGGTCGACGTGGGGCGCCGTCAGCTTCAGTTCCACAACACCAACAGGCTGGTCAGCAACCCGACGTGGGAAATTGGTTTGCAGAAGACTGGCTACATCTCCGAAGCGGGTCGGTGTCTGGTCATGCAAGCCAGCATGGCGGGCCGCAAGCTGATCATGGTGTTTCTCGATTCCAGCGGACGCTACACGCGGCTTGCTGACGCCGAGCGCGTGCGAAAGTGGATCAACACCAAGGCCCCGAAGGCCGCATACTGACCATTAAAACCGTCTTGGCCGGTGGCCGATGATGATGCGCTTCTTGAAGTACTTCGGGACGCGCAGCGGGAGCCAGGAAACGGGCTGAGTCATGTCCGCCAAGGCAGACGCCAAGCGCGATCTGACCAGTCCCAATGTTTCTCTTCGAATGAGATTGGGGTGCGCCAGGCTCAGCTTCATCATCGGGTTGGTGTTGATTTCGTAAGCCTGAGGACGCCCTGCGACGATGCCGAAGTCGAGCCGTCCGAACTCGAGCCCGGCGAGCTCGAACACCTGCATCGCGAAGTGGCGGTGCGGGTAGTCGTCCATCTCCGCGCGCTCGACCACGTACTGCTCGGCTGACGCGATACCCTCCGTGCCTGTCTTGGCCATCCAGCCTGCATCGTTCACGGTGTTGGCTCGGACGATGTGAGGGCCAACGCGAAACGCCGCATGCTTCTGGAAGCTGCCGGTGTCGGCTTGTGGCTCGGCGGCGTACTCGACGAAGACCAGGTCGCGAAGCAGAAAACCACGGTCGATGGCCTCGAACAAGGCTGCATCGGCCGAGGCCTGGTCGTGCAACAGATCGCTCAAGGTTCCGCGGTGCGCGGCGATCGTGCGCAAGAACACCGGAAATCGCCGCGGGCGTTCACCCGAGCAAGGCAAATAACAGGTGAACCCGTTGAGGCCCTCCGCATGCAGTAACTTCAGCAGGCTGTCTCGCGGTCGGTAGTGGCGCGGGTTGTTCAACACGGGCAAGCCAGCGTCTCGAAGGTGGTCGTACAAGTGCCCGGCGATTTCGTGCTCGGCCGGCGAGAGCCGATCGAAATCAGTCATCACGTAAGTCCCGCGAGGCAATAGCTTGCAACCCCACAGCGTTTCGTAGCTGAGTACACGAGCGGAGACGCCAAGCTCTCGCAACTGCTTGGGCAGCTCGCCGAAGGTGTATGCATGGTCGCGACTGCAAACATAAATCAGGCGCCGGGCACGGAAGTTGACCATCAGGGAGATTTGGTGTTACGGTCATCGCGTTGTTGCGATTTCCCTCATTCGTCCCATCCTAGACCATCCAAGGAATGCCCATGACCTGCGTCCGTCTCGATCCAAAGAAGTTGCTCGGTTTCAAGCTCATTTCACACGCGCCTACGGCAAGTGCTGCCGCAATCGCGGGCAAAGTCGGAGGCAAAGTCATGACGCAATTGGGCGCCAAGGTGGGTGTGAAGCTAGGTGTCAAGGCGATGCGCCCCGCTGCTCGCGGCTGAGACCTGCTCGTCATCACACGTGCAAGAGCGCGTTGCAGCGCCGCCGGCGGAGCGACTCGCTTTTGCGCCCTCTGCGGCACGGGCCGGTGCGCTTGATGCCGCGATGCATTTCGAACTTGCGTCGAGCTTGGCACACCTGGCCGACGCCTGCGCTGGCGATGCACCGCATATTGCGCACGCGCTGAATCCGCCGCGTGCGCTACTGGCGGCGGGGTTCGCCGTGCCTCCCCGGGCATTTGGTTTGTACTTTCAGTTGGCCAGCTCGCTATTTGATGGCCAACTGCCTGCAGCCCAGTGGGCTGCGGAGCAGCTTTCTGCGCTTCAGCCGCGCCGACCGGGACTGGTGATGCAAGGCTGGGGCAGCACCGATTCGGCTGCTCTAGAGGCAGTACTCGCGCTGCGCATGGGTGACGAGATTTCGCAGTTCTCGGCCGTGCCCGAGGCGACAGCACAGCGTTTCGCTGCCTTGGTCAACGAAGGCTTGGAATTGCTCCGGGCAGGCTCCCCGGAGTTGCACGGAGAGATCACTGGGCTGCTTTCGGAGTTGCTGTTTGCCCAGGCCCCGGCGGGGGCCACCATGGAGTTCGATGGCGCATCACACTACCAGTTGTGGGGTCTGCTGCTGTTGAATCCCTCGCACCACCGTACACCGCTTGCCATAGCCGAAGTGTTGGCGCACGAAGCGGGTCACAGTCTGTTGTTCGGGCTGACCATCGACGAACCGCTGGTGCTCAATGACGACCACGAGTTGTTTGTGTCGCCGCTGCGGCCCGACCCGCGGCCGATGGACGGCATCTATCACGCGACCTTTGTCTCCGCCCGCATGGCGTGGGCCATGGAGTCGCTGGCGGACAGCGGTCTGTTGAGCCCGGCTGACCAGCAGCATGCGCGCGAGGAGGCCGCCAAGGACCGTGCGAATTTCGCGCGTGGGTGGGAGACTGTGACGAAGCACGGCCGCCTGTCGGCGACCGGCGCGCAGATCATGGAGAACGCTTACTGTTGGGTGTGCGGCCACTGACACGCCTGGTGGAGTCCTGAGACACCGCGTCCATTGGCAGCGGCGAGCGCTGGTGCCCCAGGGCAGATGAGATCAGGTTGGCTGTCTCGCGCAGCCGCTCCAGCCAGCTGTCCTCGAGCCGATCTGCGGGCGCAGAAATCGACAAACCCGCCACCAGAAGCCCCTGATCGTCGTAGATGCCGCAGGCCATACAGCGCACGCCCAGCTCCAGTTCCTCGTCATCGCGTGCGCTGCCTCGGGCCAGTACGTTCGAGAGCTCGCGTTCCAGCGCCGAGACATCTGTGATGCTGTTGCGCGTATGGCCGATCAGCCCGCTGCGGGTGACATACGCGCGCACCCGCTGCGCGTCGTCCTGCGCCAGGAACAGCTTGCCTACCGAGGTGAGATGCAAGGGCGCCCGTCCGCCGACTGCCCGCACCACCTGCATGCCTGAGCGCTCGCTGTACGCGCGCTCGATGTAGACGATTTCATCACCTTGTCTCATCGACAGGTTGACTGGCTGCTGCGTCAACAAGTGGAGCTCGCGCATGGGCCTGATTGCGGCTTCGCGCACATCCAGCCGCGCCTTGACCAGGTTTCCCAGCTCCAGTAGCCGCATCCCCAGGCGATAGGTGCCTGATTCTGGCCGGTCCACCAGTCGACCCGCGACAAGGTCATTCAGGATGCGGTGCGCCGTCGACGGGTGCAAGCCAGTCTGCTCGCTGATCAACTTCAAGGGGACCGCGCCCGGGTGCCGCGCCAGCACATCGAGCACGGCGAAGCTGCGTGCCAGCACTTGCACGGCGGGGGTGGCGTGATCTGGGCTTCTCATTCCCGCCATTCTCATTGGCAAGCCCACCAAGTACGTCGAGTCAACCCGGCATATCGGGTTCGACCAGGGTGGCCAGCTGCGTCAGGGACTCCTGCCAGCCCAGGAAGCACATCTCCAGCGGAATGACATCAGGAATGCCGTCTTGCACGATGTCGATGTCCGTGCCGCACAGCACGGGCTTCAGAGTCACCGACACCGTCAGTACGCCCGGCAGGCTTGGGTCGTCGAACTGATCGGTGTAGCGAATCAGTTCGTTCGGAAGCAGTTCGAGAAACTCTCCGCCAAACGAGTGCGCATGACCGGAGGCAAAGTTGCGAAACGTCATCCTGAACTTGCCGCCAGCCCGAGCATCCATCTGATGCACCTGGCAGGTGTGGCCATAGGGGGGAAGCCATTTGCTCAGCGCATCGGATTCGAGAAAGGCACGATAGACCCTCTCAGGCGTTGTGCGGAGCACGCGGTGGAGATGGACGCTGCGTGTAGACATGCTGTTCCTATTGAGATCCCTGGACGGCTGGGTGTTGGCCCAGGGTGGCAGGTGCGCTCAATGTAGCGGCGTTTGAACGGCTCCCCGTGTTTGTCTCTCATCAGTGAGTGGCTGCTGCCACGAGCCACCGGGGCAGCAGCGCTGTTAAGGTCCCGCTTGGCGGCTCACTGCCGTCCTGAATGGCGGAACTCGTGCATGTTCAACAGGAGTTGTGAAAAGCGCGGTGCTCATTGCGGTCGCCTCATGCGCTGGCGCCGATACGGCATATGGCTCGGTGGCCTGGTGATGGCTATGGGACCGATGCCTGCGTGGGCGGCACCGCAACCAGAACCATCCAGCGCTGCGTCATCGGCCGAGGCGCTCCCGCGCCGAGCCGTGCAGACTGTTGCGCCACGCATCCATGAGCGGCTGACCGCGAGAGAACTCGGACTGGTGATCAATACCAGTGATCCGTACTCGGTTGCGGTTGGCGAGTTCTATCGCGAGGCCCGAAGGCTCACCAATGCGCAGGTGCTGCGTGTCGAACTACCGCGCCGTGCTGATTTGACGCTCGAGGAGTTCGAGGCGCTGCAAGAGCGCATCAAGGTGTTCTTCGGCCCGGAAATCCAGGCGCTGGCCTTGGCCTGGGTCGAGCCGTTCGCTGTGGGCTGCAATTCGATCACCGGGGCGTTGGCGCTCGGCTACGACGCGGCGCTGTGCTCGAAGTCCTGCGAACCTTCGAGGCCCTCGCGGTACTTCAATTCAGCCACTGTCCGGCCGCACTCCGATCTGCAACTGCGGCCGTCGATGCTGTTGGCCGCGAAGGATGTGGCCATGGCGGAGGCGATGATCCGGCGCGGGGTGGCTTCTGATCACACGCTGAGCCTGCACGGCGCACCTGACGTGCATGCGCACTACCTGATCACCAAGGACAAGGCGCGCAGCGTGCGCGCACCACTGTTTCCGGCACCGGGGCGCATCGCGGGCTTCGGTGTCGAGGTTCATGTTGAACAGGCCGAGGTGCTCGAAGGCGCAGAACGGCTGCTGCTGTACGAGACGGGAAAGGTGCGCGTCGACAAGCTCGATACGCTGCAGTGGGTGCCTGGCGGACTGGCGGACCACCTCACCTCGTTCGGTGGCCGCCTCGATGGCAAGTACGGGCAGATGAGCGCGCTGGAGTGGATCGCCTCCGGGGCGACCGGCAGTTACGGCACCGTGTCGGAGCCGTGCTCGCATCCGCAGAAGTTCCCACACCCGCAGATCGTGTTGCTGCACTATGTGCAGGGCGCCACACTGATCGAGGCGTACTGGAAGAGCGTGGCGTGGCCACAGCAAGGCTTGTTCATCGGAGAACCGCTGGCCGCACCGTTTCCCTTGCGCTGAATCCGCGCATGGAGCGGCGGCGATGGCTCAACCCTGACGCCAGGTCCGCGCGGCGTGCAAGCCAGATCGAACGGCACCTTCGAGCGTGGCGGGATAAGGGCCTTCGACATAGTCGCCTGCGGCCATCAGGCCTGCCGTGATGCGCGGCGGTGGGCGCTGCAGGCGAGGTTTGCAGCGGAACGTAGCGCGCTTTTCGTTGAAGACACGCAACGTTTGAAGCGGCTCACGCAGATGCTCAGCCAGTTGCGCATTCGCCTGCGCCAACACCGCGTGCGCGGTGGCGTCCGGCCCGGCTTCGACCCACGGCTCAGCGGCGCTGATGACAAAGCTCAACAGACCATCGCGACCGCTCAGCCAGCCATGATCGAACACGAACTGGGCCGGGCCATGCGGCGCGTCGGCGCGCAATACCGTCATCGGCTGCGGCAGCCGAGTGCCGCGTGACATCGCATACACCGTGGCGATGGGCTCGTACCACAGCGCGGCAGCGCAGCGGCCCCACAGCGGCGCATGGGCGCGCGCGAGCCGGCTGGCTTCACCGGCGGTGCAAGTGAGCACCACCCCGTCGAACGGCTCACCATCGACCAGCCACAGTCCGCGGTCGCATTCGAGGTTCATGACACGCCGTGAGGTCAACACGCGAGCGCCACGCTGCGTCAGCCATTGGTGAGCTGGCTCCGGCACCAGATCACCAAGTGGCTGGCGCGGCAGCAGCAGATCAGCAGAACCCGGTCCGGAGAACATCGCGTCGCGCAACACGCGCAGGAACACGCGGGCGCTGGCCTGGGGTGCCGGCGTGTTGAGTGCCGAGACACAGAGTGGCTCGATCAGGTCACGCTGCACCGCTTGCGGCAGGTCGGAGCACAGGCTGCTGACCGTCAGGTCGGAGCGGCAGGTGAAGCCGATGCTGGCCCAGTAAATCGCTTTGAGCAGTAAGGCTGCGCGCTCCCGCACTGTCCAGCCGCGGTGGGCCAACACACCGCGGGCGAATGACAGGATGGGTGGGCCGCTGGGCAACCGCAGTCCGACGCCCTGGGGATCGACCAAGGTCAGCGAGGTGCGTAACAGCGCGGTCGTGCTGTCGACGCCCAGTTGGCGCATCAGACGCAGGGTGTCGGTGTAGGCACCGATCAAGATGTGCTGGCCGTTGTCCAGAGCGGGTTCCACCCGGCTGACGCTGCGGGCGCGCCCGCCGAGCGTGGGCGCCATCTCGAACAGCGCGACCTGATCGCCGAGCGTGGTGGCCTCGACGGCGGCAGCCAGACCGGCCCAGCCCCCGCCGATCACCGCCAGCCGGCGGCCCGTCGAGGTGCTGTCCAATCAGCGGCCCTGCCAGTGGGTGCGCAGCGCGATCCAGAGCTTGCGCACAGGCGTGAGCGAGGTGCGCTGGTGCAGCACCTGAAAGCCATCGGCCTCGATCTCGCGCAGCAAGCTGCGGTAGATGTTGGCCATCATCAGCCCTGGCTTCTGGGGCTGGCGGTCGACGTCAGGCAGCAATGCCATGGCCTCGTCATAGGTCTGATGCGCCCGCTCCGCTTGAAAGCGCATCAGCGCGCTGAATCGATCGCTGTACCCATAGGGAGCAGTGCGCAGCAGGAGTTCGCTGGCCTTGACGTCGAAGCGCTGTAGCTCCGATACCGGGAGGTAGATGCGGCCACGTCGCGCGTCGTCGCCGACGTCGCGGATGATGTTGGTCAACTGCATCGCCAAGCCGAGTTTGTGGGCGTACTGGATCGTGGCCTCGCTGCTACGGCCGAAGATGCTCGAAGCCACCTCGCCGACGATGCCGGCCACCAGATGGCAGTAGCGTGTCAGGCCAGGGAAGTCGAGGAAGCGTGTCTGTTCCAGGTCGATCTGGCAGCCGTCGATGACGGCCTGCAGATGTCTGGCCTCGATCGAAAACGGGCCGGTGTGCGGCATCAGAGCCTTCATCACCGGATGGGTCGGCCGACCGGCGAAAGCACTGGCGACTTCGCCTCGCCACCAGGCCAGCTTGGTGGCGGCGACCCCAGCATCGCTGGTCTCATCGACCACATCGTCGACTTCTCGGCAGAAGGTGTAGAACGCCGTGATCGCGGCGCGCCGGGGCGGCGGCAGGAACAGAAAGGCGTAGTAGAAGCTCGAGCCGCTCTTGGCGGCCTTGTCTTGCACGTATTGTTGTTCTGGCGTCATGCAGATTTTCGATTGAGTGTCGTCGTGGGGGCGCGCATTCGCAACGCGCGCCACAGCAGCAGCGGTGCATCGGCTTTGCCAATGCGTGGACGCTGCAACAGTGTGGCGTGGTCCATCTGTTCGATCTTGTCGGCAATGCGCAGCCCGCCTTGCACCACCAGACGCAGCTCCCATCCGGCACGCCCGGCCACGCGGTGCACCAGCGGCGCGCCCTGCAGCATCAGCGAGCGTGCCCAGGTTGTCATCTCGGCGATCAGGCCGCGCACCGCCGGGCTGTCCTGGCGGGCGAGCAGGCCATCTACCGATAAACCGTGCGAAGCGATGTCGGCCATTGGCAGGTACAGCCGGCCACGCGCGGTGTCGATGCCCAGGTCTTGCCAGAAATTGATGAGCTGCAAGGCGGTGCAAATCGCGTCGGACTGCACCAGTGACTCGGCGTCCTGGACGCCATACAAATGCAGCAGCAACCGGCCCACTGGATTGGCCGAACGGCTGCAGTAGTCCAGCACCTCGGCCCGGTCGACGTAGCGGGTTTTCACGACATCCTGTTCGAATGCGCTGAGCAGATCACCCAGCAAGCCGACCGGTAACCGGTGGCGGTCCATTGCGATCTGCAGGGGCGCAAACACTGTCTGCCAGCGAGGCGAGGGGGGCAGGCCCTTGGCGATGGCCGCCAGATCGGCGCGGTAGGCGGACAGGTCGGCCAGGCGCTGCGACGGGGTCGCATCGCCTTCGTCGGCGATGTCGTCGGCGGTTCTGGCGAACCAGTAGATGGCTGCCACCGCGCCCCTCAAAGGGGCAGGACACAACCAGGAGGCCACAGGGAAATTTTCGTAGTGCTCAACGCTCACGGCGCATATTGTCCATGCAGCCGCGGCGCTCACGGTTAAACTCGCGGGCTTTCCGCGGTGCGCGGAAAGTGGCGTCTGATGCAAGCGCGAGCTCTTGACGTTTGAATCGGCCCCGCGCGGGTGGCGAAATTGGTAGACGCACCAGGTTTAGGTCCTGACGCCAGCAATGGTGTGCGGGTTCGAGTCCCGCCCCGCGCACCAGCCACAACTCAACGTATACAGAAAGTTTCTGATCATGACAGTGACCGTCGAAACCCTCGAAAAGCTGGAACGGCGAATCACGCTGACCTTGCCTACTGAAACCATCAATGGCGAGATCAATACCCGCCTGAAGGAGCTCGCACGCACCGCCAAGGTGGACGGTTTTCGGCCGGGCAAGGTGCCCCTGAGCGTGATGTCCAAGCGCTTCGGCAGGTCGGTCGAGAACGAGGTGATTCACGACAAGCTCGGCAAGGAATTCGCCAAGGCGGTCTCCGAGGCCAATCTGCGCGTGGCGGGCGCACCGCGTCTGTCCGAGAAAAACACTGGCAACCCCAATGAACTGACGTTCGATGCGTTGTTCGAGATATTCCCGGAAGTGAAGGTCGGCAACCTGGAAGAAGCCGAGGTCGAGCGCTTCTCTGCCGAAGTGGACGATGCCGCCATCGATCGCACGATCGGCATCCTGCGCAAGCAGCGTCGTTCCTTCTTGGCGCGTCCGGCGAGCGAAGGCGCCGTCGAGACGGACCGCGTGACCATCGACTTCGAAGGCAAGCTCGACGGTGTTCCTTTCGAGTTCGGCACCGCGACCGACTTCCAGTTCGTGATCGGGGAGGGTCAGATGTTGGAGACGTTTGATCAAGCCGTCCGTGGCATGAAGGTGGGCGAGTCCAAGACCTTCCCACTGACCTTCCCCCAGAATTACCAGACGCAGGAGTTGGCCGGCAAGGAGGCCGATTTCCTGGTCACGATCAAGGGCATCGAGGCCTCGAGCCTGCCCGAGCTGACCGACGAATTTGCTCGCTCTCTGGGCATTGCCGACGGATCCGTGGAAAGCTTGCGCAAGGACGTGCGTGCCAACCTGGAACGTGAGGTCAAGGCCCGCATCGGGGTGCGCAACAAGGCCTCGGTGATGGACGCCCTGATCAAGCACAGCGAACTCGATGTGCCCAATGTGCTCGTGGATGACGAGCTGAACCGCCTGGTCGAGAACGCGCTGGCCGACATGAAGCAGCGCGGCAACAAATCGATCACCAAGGAGCAGATTCCTCCGAAGATCTTCATGCCGCAAGCCGAGCGGCGTGTTCGGTTGGGGTTGGTCGTCGGCGAACTGGTTCGACTGAACGATCTGCAGCCGAAGCCAGAGCAATTGCATGCTCACATCCAGGAATTGGCGCAAAGCTACGAAAAGCCGGCTGAGGTGTTCAGCTGGTACCTGGGTGATCGCCAACGGATGGCCGATGTCGAGGCGACGGTGGTCGAAGGCAATGTCACCGATTTCGTGCTGGCACGCGCCAAAGTGATCGACAAGTCGTTGACCTTCGACGAGTTGATGGCGAGCTGAGCGCGACAGCCGCTATCGACGGGGCACCGCGCCGCAAGGCCGGTGCCCTTGTTCATTTCGGGGTGTCTCGTTGATGGCGCTTGTGACGACATAATTCGAAGTTGGGGAGGCCAACACGGGCTCACAACGGACAGACACAACAAGGACAAAACGCATGAGCGCACTTGACACGCAAGCCCTGGGCATGGTCCCCATGGTCATCGAGCAATCCGGCCGTGGCGAACGCGCCTACGACATCTATTCGCGCCTGCTGCGTGAGCGGGTGATCTTCCTGGTCGGTCCGGTCAACGACCAGTCTGCCAACGTTGTCGTTGCGCAACTGTTGTTTCTGGAAAGCGAAAACCCAGACAAGGATATTTCGCTTTACATCAACTCTCCAGGTGGCTCCGTGAGCGCTGGCCTGTCGGTTTTTGACACCATGAACTTCATCAAGCCCGATGTGTCGACCTTGTGCATGGGCATCGCCGCCAGCATGGGCGCTTTCCTTTTGGCTGCCGGTACCAAGGGCAAGCGCTTCGCATTGCCGAATTCGCGCGTGATGATTCACCAGCCATCTGGCGGCGCGCAGGGTCAAGCCACCGACATCGAAATCCAGGCGCGCGAAATCCTGAAATTGCGTGAGAACCTGAACCAGGTTCTGGCCGAGCGTACCAGCCAGCCCATCGAGAAGATTCGTGCTGATTCGGAGCGTGACTACTTCATGTCGTCCGGCGAAGCGAAGGAGTACGGTCTGATCGACGAGGTGATTTCGAAGCGTTCCTGAACGGCATAAGTGGCCTGATCAATGCAGCCAACGGGGCCTTTCTTCACCGCAAGGTCCCGTTTTCATTTGTTCTATTATCGAAACAGCACTTTCGCCAACCGGTAGCACCTTTTCATGGCCGACAAAAAAGGCTCTTCGAGCGAAAAAGTCCTGTACTGCTCCTTCTGTGGCAAGAGTCAGCACGAGGTCAAGAAGCTCATCGCAGGCCCCTCGGTCTTCATCTGCGATGAGTGCATCGAGCTGTGCAATGACATCATCCGAGATGAGGTGCCCGCAGAGGTTGCTGATCCGAAAGCGGCCAAGTCGGATCTGCCCATTCCCAGTGAAATCAAGGCCAGTCTCGATCAATACGTGATCGGTCAGGAGCCAGCCAAGCGCACACTGGCTGTCGCGGTCTACAACCACTACAAGCGGCTCAAGCACATGAGCCGCCACAAAGACGAGGTCGAGCTCTCCAAAAGCAACATTCTGCTCATCGGCCCGACTGGCTCCGGCAAGACCTTGCTCGCACAAACACTGGCGCGACTGCTCAATGTTCCCTTCGTGATTGCCGATGCGACCACGCTAACTGAAGCAGGCTACGTTGGTGAGGATGTCGAAAACATCATCCAGAAGCTGCTGCAAAACTGCAACTACGAAGTTGAGAGGGCGCAACGCGGCATCGTCTATATCGATGAGATCGACAAGATTTCCCGCAAGGCCGACAACCCATCGATCACCCGCGATGTGTCGGGCGAGGGCGTGCAGCAGGCCTTGCTGAAGCTGGTTGAGGGCACGATGGCCAGCGTACCGCCGCAAGGTGGCCGCAAGCATCCGAACCAGGACTTCCTGCAGATTGACACAACGAACATCCTGTTCATTTGCGGGGGCGCGTTCGATGGCCTGGAGAAAGTCATCCAGAACCGATCTGAAAAATCGGGGATCGGTTTTGCAGCCAATGTGAAGAGCAAGGCCGACCGAAAGGTGAGCGAGGTCTTCCGTGAAGCAGAGCCCGAGGACCTGATCAAGTTCGGTTTGATCCCCGAGTTGGTAGGGCGTTTGCCGGTGATGGCCACGCTGGGTGAGTTGACCGAAGACGCACTGGTGCAGATCCTCACCGAGCCCAAGAACGCGTTGGTCAAGCAGTATCAGAAATTGTTCAGCATGGATGGCGTCGATCTGGAAATCCGCCCATCGGCACTCACAGCCATCGCGCGCAAGGCCTTGGCCCGCAAGACGGGGGCACGCGGCTTGCGCTCAATCATGGAACAGGCGCTGAACGACACGATGTTCGATCTGCCCTCGTTTGAAAGCGTCGTCAAGGTGGTGCTTGATGAGCACACCATCGACGACAACGCGAAGCCGCTGATCGTCTATCGCGAGCAGGCCAAAGCCAGCGCCTGAATTGAATCCGGTCTACCGCGCGATGCGATCCATCGCGCGGCTCCTTGCAATCGCCAGCTCAAGCCCTAGATAGGCCTGAGAAAGAGAGGTTTTCATGTCCGGACATCCTGTGTTGCCAGCCGAGCCCATCACGCTGCCTTTGTTGCCCCTGCGTGACGTGGTGGTGTTTCCCCACATGGTGATCCCGTTGTTCGTGGGGCGCCCCAAGTCGATCAAGGCACTTGAATCCGCAATGGAAGCGGGTCGTCAAATCATGCTGGTGGCGCAAAAGGCGGCTGGCAAGGACGAGCCCAAGCCCGACGACATGTTCGAGGTGGGTTGCGTGTCGACCATCCTGCAGATGCTCAAGTTGCCCGACGGCACCGTCAAGGTGCTGGTCGAGGGACTGCAGCGAGCCCACACCCACAGCATCACCGACAACGGCGAGTACTTCATCTCCGAGGTCACGCCGATGCCACCGGAAGTCGACACGAAGCCAGAGATCGAGGCATTGCGCCGTGCGGTCACGCAGCAGTTCGACCAGTACGTCAAGCTCAACAAGAAGATCCCTCCAGAAATTCTGACGTCGATCGCGGGTATCGACGATGCGGGCCGATTGGCTGACACCATCGCGGCGCACTTGCCGCTGAAACTCGAGAACAAGCAGTCCGTGCTGGACCTGTTCGCGGTTGACAAGCGTCTGGAGAAACTGCTCGAACAGCTCGAGCACGAGGTCGACATCCTGCAGGTCGAGAAGCGTATCCGTGGCCGCGTCAAGCGTCAGATGGAGAAGAGCCAGCGCGAGTACTACCTGAACGAACAGGTGAAGGCCATCCAGAAGGAGCTGGGTGACGGCGAAGATGGCGCCGACATGGAGGAGCTCGAAAAGAAGATCATTGGCGCCAAGATGCCTAAAGAGGCGCGCAAGAAGGCTGACGCCGAGTTCAAGAAGCTCAAGCTGATGTCGCCGATGTCCGCCGAAGCCACGGTGGTACGCAACTACATCGACACGCTGGTCAATCTGCCGTGGACCAAGAAGACCAAGATCAAGCACGACCTTGCGTTCGCTGAGGCCGTGTTGAACGAAGATCACTACGGGCTAGAGAAGGTCAAGGATCGCATCCTCGAGTACCTCGCGGTGCAGCAGCGCGTCGACAAGGTCAAGGCGCCGATCCTCTGCCTGGTCGGCCCTCCGGGTGTCGGCAAGACGTCGCTCGGCCAGAGCGTGGCGCGGGCGACCGGGCGCAAGTTTGTGCGGATGGCGTTGGGCGGTGTGCGTGACGAGGCTGAGATCCGTGGCCATCGCCGCACCTACATCGGCTCGATGCCGGGAAAGGTGCTGCAAAGCCTGAGCAAGGTGGGCACGCGTAATCCGCTCTTCCTGCTCGACGAGATCGATAAACTCGGCATGGATTTTCGGGGCGACCCTTCGAGCGCGCTGCTCGAAGTGCTTGATCCGGAGCAGAACCACACCTTCAGTGATCACTACGTTGAGGTCGATTTCGACTTGAGCGACACGATGTTCATCGCGACCTCAAACTCGATGAACATCCCTCCGGCGCTGCTGGACCGGATGGAAGTGATTCGCCTGTCGGGATACACGGAAGACGAGAAGGTCAATATTGCGCAGCGGTATCTGCTGCCGAAGCAGGCCAAGAACAATGGCGTCAAGGATGCCGAGATGGAAGTGACGGAAGCCGCAGTGCGCGGAATCATCCGTTACTACACCCGCGAGGCGGGCGTGCGCTCGCTCGAGCGCGAGATCTCGAAGATCTGCCGCAAAGTGGTCAAGAGCATCCAGCTCAAGCAGGTCACTGACAAGGTCATCGTCACAGCTGACAACTTGAACGACTTCCTCGGTGTGCGCAAGCACGACTACGGTCAGGCCACCAAGCAGAACCAAGTTGGCCAGGTCGTGGGGCTGGCTTGGACGGAAGTCGGCGGCGATCTCCTGACCATCGAGTCCGCGATGATGCCGGGCAAGGGCGTGATCATTCGTACAGGTTCGCTGGGTGATGTCATGAAGGAGTCGGTGGAAGCGGCTCGGTCGGTGGTCCGTGCTCGTGCGCGTCGGTTGGGTATCAAGGACGAACTTTTCGAGAAGCGCGATATTCACATTCACGTGCCCGATGGCGCGACGCCCAAGGATGGCCCCAGTGCTGGTGCCGCAATGACGACCGCGTTTGTCTCTGCATTGACGGGCATTCCGGTGCGCGCCGATGTCGCGATGACCGGCGAGATCACGCTGCGCGGTGAGGTCACTGCCATCGGTGGCTTGAAGGAAAAATTGCTTGCAGCTCACCGGGGTGGCATCAAGACGGTGATCATCCCGGAAGAGAACGTGAAAGACTTGCAAGACATTCCGGAGAATGTGAAGAACCATCTTGAGATCGTCCCTGTGAAGTGGATCGATCAGGTACTGGAGGTGGCGTTGCAAAGCATGCCGCAAGCACTTCCTGAAGACGAACCGGCGAAGGCAGACGATGCCAAGTCGGAAGCCACCGTGGTGGCAGCCGTGCCGCCACTGCCGACGCCTGATCCGATGAAGCATTGAGCTGGCTCTTATCGGTTGTCCAGAGGTTTCGATGTATACTGCGAGACGCGATGACTGTTGTGTCGCATACGCGGGAGTAGCTCAGTTGGTAGAGCGCAACCTTGCCAAGGTTGAGGTCGCGAGTTCGAGCCTCGTCTCCCGCTCCAATAAATAGAAAAAGGGAAGCACTGGCTTCCCTTTTTCGTCCCCGGGTCGGCGACCCACACGGCGCGGTAGCAAAGCGGTTATGCACCGGATTGCAAATCCGATCAGCCCAGTTCGACTCTGGGCCGCGCCTCCAGTATTCTGCGAGCCTCGTCTGTGACGAGGTTTTTTTTCGAGCGCGCCCGGGTGGTGAAATTGGTAGACACCGCAGACTTAAAATCTGCTGCTTAGCGTCAAGCGGCGTACCGGTTCGATTCCGGTCCCGGGCACCATCCAAGCGCAGCCGATCACTGCGTATCGGCATGCCTCAGTCGGCACTCTAAAATGCGCAGCTTTCCGGTCGTCTTGACCACGGGAGCGCAGGGCATGAAGGTGTTGGTGGCAGTCAAGCGGGTCGTTGACTACAACGTCAAGGTACGGGTCAAGTCGGATGGCAGTGGTGTCGATCTGGCCAACGTCAAGATGAGCATGAATCCCTTCGATGAAATTGCCATCGAAGAGGCCGTGCGGCTGCGTGAGAAAGGCGTTGTCACCGAGATCGTCGCCGTGTCATGCGGCGTACTGGCCTGTCAGGAAACACTGCGTACCGCGATGGCCATTGGGGCTGATCGCGCGATCCTGGTTGAAACCGATGTCGAGTTGCAGCCGTTGGCCGTCGCCAAGTTGCTGAAGTCGCTGGTGGATCGCGAGCAGCCCGGGCTTGTCATCTTGGGCAAGCAGGCGATCGACGATGACTGTAACCAGACGGGGCAGATGCTCGCCGCGCTCGGCGCGCTGCCGCAGGCGACGTTTGCGTCGAAGGTCGAGGTGACCGACGGCCATGTGCAGGTGACGCGTGAAGTCGATGGTGGCCTGGAGACACTGAAGCTCACACTGCCCGCGGTCATCACCACCGATCTGCGGCTCAACGAGCCGCGCTACGTGACGCTGCCCAACATCATGAAGGCGAAGAAGAAGCCGCTGGAGGTCGTCAAGCCTGCAGACCTTGGCGTCGATGTCACGCCGCGCATCAAGACACTGAAGGTCACCGAGCCACCAAAGCGCAGTGCGGGGATCAAGGTGCCGGATGTGGCCACACTGGTCTCGAAGTTGAAAAACGAAGCAAAGGTGATCTGAGATGACGACGCTGGTAATCGCCGAACACGACAACGCGTCGCTCAAGGGCGCCACGCTGAACACCGTCGCAGCGGCGCTGAAGATCAGTGGCGAGGTGCATGTGCTGGTGGCGGGTGTCGACGCGGCTGCCTCGGCGAAGGCGGCTGCCGCGATTCCCGGCGTGGTTAAGGTGCTGCATGCCGATGCACCCTGCTTTCAGCATGGTCTGGCCGAGGCCGTTGCCGCGCAGGTGCTGGCCGTTGTGGCTGCAGCCGGTGGCACTTACACACACCTGCTGTTCGCCGCCACCGCGTCAGGCAAGAACATCGCGCCGCGCGTCGCGGCCTGCCTCGATGTGGCGCAGGTTTCCGACATCACACAGGTCGTGTCGGCCGACACCTTTGAGCGGCCCATCTATGCCGGCAACGCGATCGCTACCGTGCAGAGTACAGACGGCGTCAAGGTCATCACCGTTCGCGCGACTGGCTTCGACCCGGTTGCGGCCGAGGGTGGTTCGGCAACCGTCGACGTGATCGCACCAGCGGCGGACGCTGGTAAATCAGTCTTTCTCGGCAGCGAGATCGCTCGCAACGACCGGCCCGAACTGACCGCCGCGAAGATCATCGTCAGCGGTGGCCGTGCGCTGGGCAGCGTCGAGAAATTCAACGAAGTGCTCACGCCACTGGCGGACAAGCTCGGCGCTGCGCTCGGCGCCAGTCGTGCAGCGGTCGATGCGGGCTATGCGCCGAACGATTGGCAGGTGGGCCAGACCGGCAAGATCGTAGCGCCGCAGTTGTATGTGGCCGTCGGCATCAGCGGAGCGATCCAGCACCTGGCCGGCATGAAGGACAGCAAGGTCATCGTCGCGATCAACAAGGACGGCGAGGCGCCGATCTTCAGCGTCGCCGACTACGGGCTCGAAGCCGATCTGTTCATCGCTGTACCCGAGTTGGTCTCAGCGCTTTAGGGCCTGCCGATGAGCTACGCCGCGCCGGTCAAGGACATGCTCTTTTGCATGAAAGAGCTGGCCGGGCTGGAGGCGTTGAGCGAATTGCCTGGCTTCGAGGATGCCGGCCTCGACACCGCCGAAGCGGTGCTCACCGAAGCGGCGCGCTACTGCGCCGAAGTGGTCGAACCGCTGAATGCTGAGAGCGATCGGCACCCGCCCATCTGGCGGGACGGCGCCGTCAGCACCTCCGCCGGATTCAAGCAGGCGTTCCGCCAGTTCGCCGAAGGGGGCTGGCAGGGCCTGCAGCACCCGGTCGAGTTCGGTGGGCAGGGCCTGCCCAAGACCATCGGTTCGGCGTGCGCTGAGATGCTCAACAGCGCGAGCGTCAGCTTTGCGCTGTGTCCTCTGCTGACCGATGGCGCGATCGAAGCGCTGCTGACGGCGGGCAGTGCCGAGCAACAGCGCTTTTTCCTGCCGAAGATGATCGACGGCACCTGGACCGGCACGATGAATCTGACCGAGCCGCAGGCGGGCTCCGATCTGGCCATGGTGCGCACGCGTGCGGTGCCTCAAGCCGATGGAACCTACCGCATCAGCGGCCAGAAAATCTACATCACCTACGGCGAGCACGACATGGCCGAGAACATCGTCCACCTTGTGCTGGCCCGCACACCCGATGCACCGCCGGGCGTCAAGGGCCTCAGCTTGTTCCTGTGCCCGAAGTTCATCGTTAGTCCGGACGGTTCACTGGGGGCGCGCAATGATGTCTATTGCGCTTCGATCGAGCACAAGCTCGGCATCAAAGCCAGCCCGACCGCGGTGTTGGTGTTTGGCGACGACAAGGGTGCGGTCGGACCCGGCGCGCTGGCGCAGCTGATTGGCGAGGAGAACCGCGGCCTCGAGTACATGTTCGTGATGATGAACGCGGCGCGCTTTTCGGTGGGGGTGCAAGGCATTGGCGTCGCCGAGCGGGCCTACCAGCGAGCCGTGGCCTACGCACGCGACCGCGTACAGAGCCGGCCGGTCGATGCGTCGCTGCCCGCAGGTGCGGCCATCATTCACCACCCTGATGTGAAGCGCATGTTGATGACAATGCGTGCGCACATCGAAGGCTGTCGAGCACTCGCCTGCGTGTCGGCGGCGGCTTTCGACACGGCACATCACCATCCCGATGCCTCGGTGCGCCAAGCCAGCCAGGCCTTCCATGAGTTCACCGTCCCGCTGGTCAAGGGCTACAGCACCGAGATGAGCATTCAGGTCACCAGCCTCGGCGTGCAGGTCCATGGCGGCATGGGTTACATCGAGGAGACTGGCGCTGCACAGCATTTGCGCGATGCCCGCATCCTGACCATCTACGAAGGCACGAGCGCCATTCAGGCCAATGACCTGATTGGGCGCAAGACCTTGCGCGACGGTGGTGAACTGGCGCGATCGATCGCTGGACAGATCGAGGCGACCGAAGCCGCGCTCGCCGCACGCAGTAGCGTGGCTGCAAAGGCGATGCACCGGTGGTTGCACGCTTCCCGTAAGGCATTCATCGACGTGGTGGATGTCGTCGTCGCCCAAACCCGCGCGCATCCGACTGCGGTGTACGCCGGATCAGTGCCGTATCTGATGCTCGCTGGGCAGTTGCTGGCCGGTTGGCAATTGGCGCGTGCGTTGGTGGCGGCCGAAGAGCAGCTCACCGACGCGTCCGCAGCAGGGCAGGGCGATGCGGCCTTCCTGCAAGCCAAGGTCGCGACCGCCCGCTTCTATGCCGAGCACATCCTGAGCGCGCTCCCCGGCCTGCGCGACGCCATCGTCGACGGTGCGGACAGTGTGGGTGGCATGGCGGTCGAGTCGTTTTGAACGCACCGCGTTTCCCCTTTCCCGCAATTCTGAAAGGCCTGCCGCTGCCGATCATTGGTGCGCCGCTGTTCATCATCAGCACGCCGGCGCTGGTGATCGCGCAGTGCAAGGCGGGTGCTGTCGGTTCGATGCCGGCATTGAACGCCCGCCCGGCTTCACAGCTCGACGACTGGCTGGCCGAAATCACTGAAGCGCTGGCTGCGCACGACGCGGCGAACCCGCAGCAGCCAGCAGCGCCGTTCGCGATCAACCAGATCGTTCACAAGAGCAACGACCGCCTCGAGCACGACATGGCGCTGTGCGTGAAGCACAAGGTGCCTATCATCATCACCTCGCTCGGCGCGCGCACCGAGATCAACGACGCGGCTCACAGCTATGGCGGCGTGGTGCTGCACGACGTCATCAACAACGGATTTGCCCACAAGGCCATCGAGAAGGGCGCCGATGGACTCATTGCAGTGGCCGCTGGTGCGGGCGGTCATGCGGGTGTGAAGAGCCCATTTGCGCTGATTGAGGAGATCCGCGAGTGGTTCGACGGACCGCTGGCGCTCAGCGGCGCCATCGCCACGGGTGATGCCGTGCTTGCGGCACAGGCGATGGGTGCCGATTTTGCGTACATCGGGTCTGCGTTCATTGCCACCGACGAGGCGCGCGCATCGGATGCCTACAAGCAGATGATTGTTGACAGCTCCAGCGACGACATCGTCTACAGCAACCTTTTCACCGGCGTGCATGGGAACTACCTGAAAGGCTCCATCCAGAACGCCGGCCTCGACCCCAGCGCACTGCCCGTCAGCGACGCCACTGCGATGAATTTTGGCGGTGAGTCCATCAAGGCCTGGAAAGACATCTGGGGCAGCGGGCAAGGCATCGGCGCTGTGCGACAGGTGGTTCCAGCAAGGGCCTTGATCGCGCGGTTGATGGCCGAGTACGAACAAGCACTGATCCGTCTGACAGCCCGCTGACAAGGGGAGAGAAAGGCTGTGAACAGGGTGCGTTTGCGGGCCCTGCTTGTTGATGTCGCGGTGTTACAGTCTTGTTCGTGACTTGAATGGTCCTTCCCGTCCCCTACGCTGATTTGCAGCTTAGTCGGGTCGCTTGTCCGCCCACCGGTGCAGCCGGGTCGCGGAAGGTTTTCTAAACCCACTATCGCGCTGGAAACCGGCGCTTGAGGTGAGCGAAATGATGCAGGAATACAGAGCGAATTCGCATCTGTTCGGAGGTAACGCGCCCTACGTCGAGGAGATGTACGAGGCCTACCTCGACAACCCCGGCTCAGTAGCCGAGAACTGGCGAGCCTACTTCGACGCGCTGCAGCATCTGCCTGCGGTCGATGGCTCCGACGAACGCGATGTGGCGCACGCCCCCGTCGTTGAGTCGTTTGCCCAGCGCGCCAAGGCCAATGCCTTTGGCAACCGCGCCAGCAGTTCTGACCTCGCCATCGCGCGCAAGCAGGTGCATGTGCAGTCGCTGATCGCAGCCCATCGATTCCTCGGCTCGCGCTGGGCCGATCTCGATCCACTGAAGCGGCAAGAGCGTCCCAAGATCCCCGAGCTCGAGCCGGTGTTCTACGACCTGTCCGAGTCGGACATGGACATCACGTTCAGCGCCACCAACACCTACTTCTCGACCGCCGAGAACATGACGCTGCGGCAGATCCTGCAGGCGCTGCGGGAAACTTATTGCGGGTCGATCGGCGCCGAGTACATGCACGTCACCGAGCCGATCGAAAAGCGCTGGTGGCAAGAGCGTCTGGAGTCAATCCGCTCCAAGCCACATTTCAGCGCTGAGCAGAAGAAGCACATCCTCGACCAGCTCACCGCAGCCGAAGGGCTGGAGCGTTATCTGCACACGAAGTACGTCGGCCAGAAGCGTTTCTCTCTCGAAGGAGGGGAGAGCTTCATTGCGTCGATGGATGAACTGGTACAGCGCGCCGGCGTGAAGGGCGTGCAGGAAATCGTCATCGGCATGGCCCATCGCGGCCGCCTCAACGTGCTCGTCAACACGCTCGGCAAGACACCAGCCGAGTTGTTCTCCGAGTTCGATCACACCGCGCCCGAGAACCTGCCGTCTGGCGACGTCAAGTACCACCAGGGTTTCTCCAGCGACGTGACGACGCCTGGCGGCCCGGTGCACCTGAGCTTGGCGTTCAACCCATCGCACCTGGAGATCGTCAACCCGGTGGTCGAAGGTTCGGTCAAGGCCCGTTTGGACCGCCGTGGCGATACCAAGGGAAGCTCGGTATTGCCCATCATCGTCCATGGCGATGCAGCGTTCGCCGGTCAGGGCGTCGTGATGGAGACGTTGGCTTTGGCACAGACGCGCGGCTACTTCACCGGCGGTACGGTGCATGTGGTCATCAACAATCAGATCGGCTTCACCACCAGCGACCCGCGCGATACGCGTTCGACGCTGTACTGCACCGACGTGGTCAAGATGGTCGAGGCCCCGGTGCTGCACGTCAACGGCGATGACCCCGAAGCAGTGGTGCTCGCCACGCAGATGGCGCTCGACTACCGCCAGGAATTCAGCAAGGACGTGGTCGTTGACATCGTCTGCTTCCGCAAGCTGGGCCACAACGAACAGGACACGCCGGCGCTGACCCAGCCGCTGATGTACAAGAAAATCGCGCAGCATCCCGGCACGCGCAAGATGTACGCCGACAAGCTGGTCGCCCAGGGCGTGCTCACGTCCGATGGCCCGGATGCCATGGTCAAGGCTTTCCGCGCAGCGATGGACGAAGGCAAGAACGCCTACAGCCCGGTGCTGACCAACTACAAGAGCAAGTTCGCCGTTGATTGGGCACCGTTCCTCGGCAAGAAGTGGACTGATGCGGCCGATACCGCACTGCCACTGGCAGAGATCAAGCGCCTGGCTGAACGCATCACCGCGTTGCCCAAGAACTTCAAGGCGCATCCACTGGTCGAGAAAGTGCTGGCCGACCGCGCTGCGATGGGTCGTGGCGAGATGAATGTCGACTGGGGCATGGGCGAGCACCTGGCATTCGCTTCACTGGTTGCCAGCGGTTACGCGGTGCGCCTGTCGGGCGAAGACTGCGGACGGGGCACCTTCACCCACCGTCATTCTGTGCTCCACGACCAGAACCGCGAGAAGTGGAACGAGGGCACCTACACGCCACTCAAGCACGTGGCCGAAGGCCAGGCGCCGTTCGTGGTGATCGATTCGTTGTTGTCCGAAGAGGCGGTGCTCGGCTTCGAATACGGCTACGCCTCGGCTGAGCCGAACACGCTGGTCATCTGGGAAGCGCAGTTCGGTGACTTTGCCAATGGCGCGCAGGTCGTGATCGACCAGTTCATCGCCTCTGGCGAGGTCAAGTGGGGCCGTGCGAACGGCCTCACGCTGATGCTGCCGCATGGCTACGAAGGCCAGGGGCCGGAGCACTCGTCAGCACGCCTCGAACGCTTCATGCAGCTCGCCGCCGACAACAACATGCAGATCGTGCAGCCGACCTCGGCCAGCCAGATCTTCCATGTGTTGCGCCGACAGATGGTGCGCATGTTCCGCAAACCGCTGGTGATCCTGACGCCGAAGTCGCTGCTGCGTGCGAAGGACGCGGCGTCACCGCTCAGCGAGTTCACCAAGGGCGAGTTCCGCACCGTCATCGGTCCGAGCAATCCCGACATCGAGCCGGAGAAGGTCAAGCGGGTGATTGCCTGCTCCGGCAAGGTGGCCTACGACCTGCGCAAGCGCCGCGATGCGAAGAAGCAGAACGACACCGCCATCGTGCTGGTGGAGCAGCTGTATCCATTCCCGCACAAGGCTTTCGCGGCGGAATTGAAAAAGTATCCGAACGCCACTGAGATCGTCTGGTGCCAGGATGAACCCCAGAACCAGGGTGCCTGGTTCTTTGTTCAACACTACATCCACGAAAACATGCTTGAAGGACAGCGGCTGGGCTACGCCGGGCGCCCGGCGTCCGCATCCCCTGCCGTGGGTTACGCCCACCTCCACCAGGAGCAACTCAAATCGCTGCTGGATCAGGCCTTCGGCAAGCTGAAAGGCTTTGTCCTCAGCAAGTGATGCCACGGTAGGTCATGTGCGGCGTCAGCGCTGGCGCCGCACACCCACCTCTGGATGCCACCCTCCAACCGCTCCCAGCTCAGTGCACAGATTCGCCGGCGGCCTGCGTTGCCGAGGCTTGAGATCTCAGAAAGAAAATCATGTCCATCGTTGAAGTCAAAGTCCCACAGCTCTCTGAATCCGTTTCCGAAGCCACGCTGTTGCAGTGGAAGAAGAAACCGGGTGAAGCCGTCGTCATCGACGAGATCCTGGTCGAAATTGAAACCGACAAGGTCGTGCTGGAGGTGCCCGCCCCGGCATCCGGCGTGATGGCGCAATTGGTGAAGAACGACGGCGAAAGCTGCGTGGCCGAAGAGGTCATCGCACGCATCGACACCGAAGCCGCACCGCAGGTCAGCCCGCTGGAAGTCAAGGCGGTGGTTGCGCAAGGCGCGCCAGCCTCTGCAGCGCCGGCCGCGGGCAGCGCGAGCGGTATTGCGATGCCGGCAGCCGCCAAAATCATGGCCGATCACCAACTGGATGCGGGCTCCGTGCCTGGTACGGGTAAGGGCGGTCGTGTCACCAAGGGTGACGTCACTGCCGCATTGGCTGGTGGGCTGCCAGCGCCAGTCGTCGCGGCCGTGTCCACCCCGGTGGTGGCGCCGGTGGCGGCAGTCGTCGCGCGGGCCCTGCCGTCAGTGCCTGCGCCGGTCGCCGTGAATCTGGGCGATCGACCAGAACAGCGTGTGCCGATGTCGCGACTGCGTGCCCGCGTTGCCGAGCGCCTGCTGCAATCTCAAGCCACCAACGCCATCCTGACCACGTTCAATGAAGTGAACATGGCCCCGGTGATCGAGATGCGCAAGCGTTTCCAGGAGAAGTTCGAAAAGGAGCATGGCGTCAAGATCGGCTTCATGAGCTTCTTCGTGAAGGCCGCCGTGGCCGCGCTGAAGAAATACCCGATCATCAACGCGTCGGTCGACGGCAACGACATCGTCTACCACGGCTACTTCGACATTGGCATTGCGGTAGGTTCGCCGCGGGGCCTGGTGGTGCCCATCCTGCGCAATGCCGATCAGATGAGCTTCGCCGACATCGAGAAGAAGATTTCCGAGTACGGCAAGAAGGCCAGCGAAGGCAAGCTTTCGCTGGACGACCTCACCGGAGGCACGTTCTCCATCAGCAACGGCGGTACGTTCGGTTCGATGCTGTCCACGCCCATCATCAACCCGCCGCAGTCGGCCATCCTGGGGGTGCACGCCACCAAGGACCGCGCGGTGGTCGAAAACGGTCAGATCGTGATCCGCCCGATGAACTACCTCGCCATGAGCTACGACCACCGCATCATCGACGGCCGTGAAGCCGTGCTGGGCCTCGTGGCGATGAAGGAAGCGCTGGAAGACCCAGCGCGACTCCTGTTCGACATCTGATTGGTATCCGACGCAAAGACATCCCAGAAAGCGATCCATGAGCAAGCAATTTGATGTCGTCGTCATCGGTGGCGGCCCCGGCGGCTATATCGCTGCGATCCGCGCTGCACAACTCGGTTTCAACACCGCCTGCATCGACGAGTGGAAGAACGACAAGGGCGGCCCTGCGCCAGGTGGCACTTGCACCAATGTCGGTTGCATTCCGTCGAAGGCGTTGTTGCAGTCCAGCGAGTACTTCGAGCATGCGGGCCACAGCTTCGGCGATCACGGCATCGGGCTGAAGGATCTGAGCATCGACGTGGCCAAGATGCTGGGCCGCAAGGATGCGGTCGTGAAGCAGAACAACGAGGGCATCCTTTACCTGTTCAAGAAGAACAAGGTCACCTTCTTTCACGGCCGTGGTGCGTTCCTGAGGGTGGGTGATGCGGGCTATGACGTTCAGGTCACGGGTGCGACCGAAGAGGTCATCTCTGGCAAGCACATCATCTTGGCGACCGGCTCGAACCCGCGTGCCTTGCCGGGTGCCGCCTTCGACGAAGACAAGGTCCTGTCCAACGACGGCGCGTTGCGCATCGGCGCCGTGCCGAAGCGGTTGGGCGTGATCGGTTCGGGCGTGATTGGCCTGGAAATGGGCTCGGTGTGGCGTCGTTTGGGCGCTGATGTGACGGTGCTCGAAGGTTTGCCGACGTTTTTGGGCGCGGTGGATCAGCAGATCGCGAAGGAGGCGCACAAAGCCTTCACCAAGCAGGGTCTGAAGATCGAACTGGGGGTGAAGATCGACAAGGTCACGTCTGGCAAGTCCAGCGTGACGGTGACCTACGCCAACGCCAAGGGCGAGGCCACGAAGCTCGAAGTCGACAGGTTGATCGTGTCCATCGGCCGGGTGCCGAACACGATCGGTCTGAATCCCGAAGCGGTCGGCCTGAAGCTCGACGAACGGGGTGCCATCGTCGTGGATGACCACTGCCGCACCAACCTGCCCAACGTGTGGGCAGTGGGCGACGTCGTGCGTGGCCCGATGCTGGCGCACAAGGCCGAGGAGGAGGGCGTGGCGGTGGCCGAGCGCATCGCCGGCCAACATCCGCATGTCAACTTCAACACTGTGCCGTGGGTGATCTACACCTCGCCCGAGATCGCCTGGGTGGGGCAAACCGAACAGCAACTCAAGGCCGAAGGTCGCGAGTTCAAAGCCGGCACCTTCCCATTCCTTGCCAACGGACGCGCGCGTGCGATGGGCGACACCACCGGCATGGTCAAGATGCTCGCTGACGCCAAGACCGATGAGATTCTCGGTGTGCACATCGTCGGGCCATTCGCCTCCGAACTGATCGCCGAAGCGGTGGTGGCCATGGAATTCAGAGCCAGTTCGGAAGACATTGCACGCATTTGTCACGCGCATCCGTCGCTCAGTGAATCGACGAAGGAAGCTGCTCTTGCGGTCGACAAGCGGACCTTGAACTTCTGACGAGGCATCCCGCTGCGACTGGGCAGAGGATGCCGCCGCGGACGATGGGTGTTTGCTGATGGACCGTTCACCGTCGAACCCACACATGCCCGTTCGCCAGCTCTATCAACAGACCCTCGCCGAGCGTGGCTACAGCGCTGACGCGGCGCAGCTGGCGGCCATCGACGCCTTGGAGCGTTGCGAGAACGAGTGGATTGCGTACAAATCACGGCGTCGCAACACGCTGACCCGCCTGCTGATCCACCCGGAGATTCCGCGCGGTGTCTACCTGTACGGTGGCGTGGGCCGGGGCAAGAGCTTCCTGATGGACTGCTTCTTCAATGCCGTGCCGCTGCAGCGCAAGGTTCGTCTGCATTTCCACGAATTCATGCGGGAGGTACATCGCGAACTGGCCGACCTGCACGGCACGGTGAACCCCTTGGAGGAACTGGGAAAGCGGATGTCACGGCGCTTTCGCCTGATCTGCTTCGACGAATTTCATGTCGCCGACATCACCGACGCGATGATCCTGTACCGCTTGCTTGAATCGCTGTTCAATCACCGGGTGAGCATCGTCACCACCTCCAACTTTCACCCAAATGGTCTGTACCCCAATGGCCTGCACCGCGAACGCATCCTGCCCGCCATCGAGCTGCTGAAAAATCGCCTGCAGATCGTCAATGTCGACGCGGGCACCGATTACCGCAGGCTCACGCTGGAACAAGTCGAGATGTATCACAGCCCGCTGGGCCCAGTGGCTGATGCGGCGATGACGTCCGCCTTCGATCGTCTGGCCGAGGCCAAGGATGACAATCCGGTGATGAACATCGAGCACCGCACCCTGAAGGCGCGGCGCAGAGCCGGTGGCGTGGTGTGGTTCGACTTCCAGGAGCTGTGCGGTGGCCCGCGCTCACAAAACGACTACCTCGAGCTGGCCTCTCGGTTTCACACCGTGCTGCTGTCGGGCGTCGTGCAGATGTCGCCCCGCCTCGCGTCGGAAGCACGGCGCTTCACCTGGCTGGTCGATGTGTTGTACGACCGGCACGTGAAGCTGATACTGTCGGCTGAAGTGGCGGCAGAGGAGTTGTATACCGTCGGTCCGCTGTCCCACGAATTCCCCAGAACGGTGTCGCGATTGCACGAAATGAGATCTGCTGACTTCCTCGCCTTGGCCCGCCGTCACGTCGAGACTGCACTGACGTGAAGCGATCCGTGGCTGTCTCTGTCGGGCTCTGGGCGCTGGCGTTGGCTGCAGTTGCGGTGAGTCCGTTCGCCTCCGCGGCAGCGTCGGAGGATAAAAGGCGCATTGCCCAGGCACGTGCACAGGCGGATGCCGACCTCGCAGCGCAAGAAGCGGAGTGCCAGACGCGTTTTGCTGTCACGCCGTGTCTGCTCGATGCCCGCGAAAAGCACCGAGCCATCGTCGAGCCACTGCGACGCGATGAACTGACAATCAATGAACGTGAGCGCAAACAGCGCGCGGCCGATCGGCTGAGTCAGTTGGACCGCAAGGCCGCGGCCGCACGCGAAGCTGCCAGCGCTGCCGCGGCAGCGTCGACCTCAGAAGCATCTGAGGCAGCCGTCAGAACCGGTAAACCCTTGCTGCCCATCCGACCTCGGCTGCGCTCGGATGTCGCATCCGAGCCGGTTGCCAGTGGTGATGCCGCCTCAGCGCCTGTGGCAGAGGCCCCGCCTGCCAGCCCACGCCGTCCACACAGCCCGAAACGTCTGACGCCGGTGCCCGATCCCGATGCCGCGCAGCGTGCCGAAGAGCGTGTACGTCAAGCGGAAGAGCGCCGCGCCCGTGTGCTGGCGCGCAATGCGCAGCGCAACGCCAACAAGCCACCCGCTGCGCCGTTGCCTGTGCCAGGGATCGTTGCCCCAGCCTCAGCACCCGCTCTGTCACGCTGATCCAGTCGACTTGGCTGCGGCCCGCTACGCGAATCAGTTGGAGAGAGCGTCCACGCGTACCAGCGCGAGCGACAGGTTGTCGCCGCCCCCACGGGCGCGCTGGCGTGCCTTGTCGATCAGCATTTCGCTGGCCTCGCGTGGCGGCAAGGCATCGACAATGGCTCCGATTTCCCGCGGCGTGAAGTAGTGCCACAACCCGTCGCTGCAAGCGAGGATGCTGTCGCCAGGTTCGAGCTTTTCGATGCGAGTGACGGCCAGCGGTGGGTCCTGTACGGCCCCCAGACAGCCCGTCAACAGGTTGGATTGTGGGTGGTTGTTCGCATCCTCTTCCGACAACTGCCCTTCATTCACCAGCCGCTGCACGTAGGAGTGATCGCTGGTGCGCGTGACCATTTCAGGACCACGGAAAAAGTAAACCCGAGAATCACCGGCGTGCACGATGTGGCACTCGAGGTTGGGGCTGATCAGAAAGGCCGCCACCGTGCTGTGCGGCTCCTCTTCCGACGTGATCGCCGTCAGCTTGATCATCAGGTGCGCTTCCAGCACCAGTTGCTTCAGTGTCTCGGCCGCGTCGTCGCGGCTGGGTGCGTAACGCTCGAACAACTGTTGCGCCGTCAGGATGACCTGGTCGGCCGCCTTGCGGCCCCCGCTCTTGCCGCCCATGCCGTCGGCCAGTACCCCGAGTGCACATCCAGGAACACGGCTGTGAGGAATGATTTCGACCTGATCCTGCTGGTACGCGCGGTCGCCGCGATGGATGCCTGTGGCGGCCGACAGCCGGTGGCCGTTCGAGGAAGAAGTCATGACAAAACTATAATCGTTGTCGCCGTTTCAAATTCGTGAAGAGTGGACATCGGTGCACTCGATGACGACCCGCCCGTACCCACTGCCTGCGCCGCATTCGGCATGAGCCGACACACCGCAGGAAGGGTTGAGTCATGAGTCCGCTGCACAGCGCAGTGCGTCAAGCATTTGCGGCGTCTGGCAGCCTGGCTCAGGCCGACCCGGCTTACACCGAACGCGAAGTGCAATCACGCATGGCACTGGCTGTGGCCGATGCCATTGACTCCCGTGACACGTTGGTCGCCGAGGCGGGCACCGGGGTCGGCAAGACGTTCGCCTACCTGGTTCCTACGCTGCTATCGGGCGCGCGTGCACTGATCAGCACCGCCACCAAGAGCCTGCAAGACCAACTGTTCCTGCGCGACCTTCCTCGTCTGCGTGCTGCGCTGGCCTTGCCGACCACGGTTGCGCTGCTGAAGGGTCGAGCCAGCTACCTGTGTACCCACCGCCTGAAGCAGGCCCGGCACACCATCGATCTTGGCGATCGGTGGGCCATGCGCACGTTGGCGAAGATTGAAACCTGGTCCCAACTCACGGCGACCGGTGATCTGGCCGAGATCGACGGGTTGGACGAGCGCAGCAGCACCATCCCACTGGTCACCTCGACACGCGAGAACTGCTTGGGCAGCGACTGCCCTGACTACCGCGCTTGCCATGTGATGAAAGCCAGACGCGATGCCATGGCGGCCGACGTGGTGGTGGTGAATCACCATCTGTTCTTTGCCGACATGAGCCTGCGCGAGTCCGGCGTTGCCGAGCTGCTGCCCAGCGTCGAGGTGGCAGTGTTCGATGAAGCGCACCAGTTGGCTGAAGCGGGTGTGGCGTTTCTCGGCGTCACGCTGTCCAGCGGACAGTTGCTCGACACCTCGCGCGACATGCTGGCCACGGGCCTGCAGCAGGCGCGCGGGCTGGTTCCTTGGCAGGAACTTGCCGCAGCTTGCGAGCGAGCAGCGCGTGAATTGCGGCTGGTTTGTGCCGGCACATCGGTGGCCGACGCTTCGCCGCGACCGCTTCGCGGGTCGATGAAGTTGGCGTGGGCCGAACGGGCGGGGCGGCCGACGTTTTCGCACGCGTTAGGCCAGACCGCCGCCGCCTGCGCAGCGGCCCACGAGGCGCTGGACACGGTGTCCGAGCTGTCTCCCGACTTCTCGAAACTGGCCGACCGAATGGCGCGCTTGCACGAACTGACAGAACGCTTTGCCAGCGACGCGCTGCCCGGGCAGGTGCGATGGATTGACCTCACGGCGAATCAGTGCCGGCTGGTCGAGTCGCCGCTGGACATTCGCGATGCCTTGCGCGAGCAGATGGCCGCAGCGCCGAAGGCCTGGATCTTCACGTCGGCCACGCTGGGCGAAGACGACCGCCTGTCGTGGTTCACCGAACCTGCGGGCCTGACCGAAGCGACGACGCTGCGGGTTGGCAGTCCCTTCGACTATGCGGCGCATGCCAGGCTGTATGTTCCATCTTCATTTCCAAGGCCCAATGAGCCTGGTCATGCGATGGCGGTCGGGAAGCTGGCGGCGCGCTGCGCGCGTGCGGTGGGTGGACGGACCTTTGTGCTGACGACCACATTGCGGGCACTGCAGGGCATCGGTGACCAATTGCGCGCCGAATTCGAGTCAGGCGGTGATGAGATGCAGGTGCTGATACAGGGGCAATTGCCCAAGCGACAACTGATGCAGATGTTCCTGGAAACGCCCGCTTCGGTGTTGGTCGGCTCACAGACCTTCTGGGAAGGCATCGACGTGCCTGGCGATGCACTTCAATGCGTGCTGATCGACAAATTGCCATTCCCGCCACCGAACGATCCATTGGTCGAGGCGCGCGCGAAGCGCCTGGAAAGTGAGGGTCGAAATGCGTTCAGTGACTATTTCGTGGCCGAAGCGGCGGTATCGCTGAATCAGGGTGCCGGGCGCCTGATCCGCAGCGAAGCCGATCGCGGTCTGTTGGTGGTGTGCGATCCACGGATGGTGTCGATGAACTACGGCAAGCGGTTGCGGCAGGCGCTGCCGCCAATGCCGCGCCTGGAGGACGAGGCCGAGGCGATGGCCTGGTTGATGGCGCTGGCGGCGGGGCGATGAGCTCAACGCCGGGGCGGGATCAGACGTTGATCACCACAACTGCCACCAGGGCTTTTCGTTGTAGTTGATGCCGTCACCAGTCAGCAGTGCGCTCTTCGGGTAGTTGGTGCGCAACACACGTTCAGCGTCGTCGCGCAGTTTCTCCAGCCCGAGCTTGTCATAGCTGCGCGCGAGGATGGAGAGTGCTTCCTCGGTCGCCGGTGAGTACTGGAATTCCTGGATCGCGGCTTGAGCCCGGTTTGCAGCAGCCACGTACGCACCGCGGCGGTAGTAGTAGCGCGCGACGTGCACCTCGTAACGCGCCAGCGTATTGATGATGTAGCCCATGCGTTCCTTGGCATCGGCGACGTATCTTGAATTCGGGTACTGCTCAATCAGTTGCTTGAATGACTCGTAGGAGTCGCGCGCGGCTTGCTGATCGCGTTCTGTCAGATCCTGCCGAGACAGCTTGCCGAGGAAGCCAAGGTTGTCATTGAAGTTGATCAAGGCTCTCAGATAGACCGCGTAGTCGATGGCTGGGCTCAGCGGATTGACCTTGATGAAGCGATCGATGGTGGCCAGCGCGTCGGCCTTGTCGCCCGCCTGGTAGAGCAGGTAGGCGCGCTCAAGCTGTGCCTGTTGCCCAATGACAGTGCCCGCCCCCTTGCCCTCCAGCCGCTCGTACATCTTGGCGGCGCGGTCGAAGTTGCCGTTGGCCTGCTCTTCACGGGCCTCTTCATACAATTTGTCAGCAGGCAGGTTGTCGCTGGGATCCTTCGATGGCGCGGTGGAGCAACCCGCCGCGCACAGCATCATCAAGGTGAGTCCCATCAACCCACACGCACCGCGCAAATCGTGGCGCAAAGAGTTCATGATCGACGGTCCACGCAGCATCCCGACACCCCTGAAAATGAAGCGGAAGTATACGGTCGGGCCCGAGAGCGAAGCCCCTGCCAGCACCTCAGAGCTGCCATGGCCTTCGTTGGCTGAGGAGCTTGCAGATCCGTCGATGGACGATGCCGCAGAACGACGTGAATCGACCGTCTCCACCGCGCTTCATGGATCGCGCCTGGACAAGGCGTTGGTGGTGATGGCTGGCGAGTTTTCCCGCAATCACCTGCAGTCGCTGATTGAGGCAGGACACGTGTGGGTCGACGGTGTCTCTCAGACCTCACCGTCTCGCAAGGTGCTGGCGGGCCAGCGCCTTGCCGTTGAGTTGATCCCGACGCAGGAATGCCGTGCCTTCAGGCCGGAGGCGATGCCGTTGTCGATCGTGTACGAGGACGCCGATGTCATCGTCATCGACAAGCCCGCAGGCTTGGTCGTACATCCAGCTCCCGGCAACTGGTCAGGGACATTGCTCAATGGCTTGCTGGCGCACCATGCAGCCGCGGCGAGCTTGCCAAGGGCTGGCATCGTGCACCGGCTGGACAAGGACACCTCGGGGTTGATGGTGGTGGGCAAGACGCTGGTGGCCGTGACCGCGCTGAGCCGTCAGATTGCGGCGCGTGATGTTCGACGCATCTATCTGGCCGTGTGCCATGGCTATTTTGAGCATTCGAACTTGCGCATCTCTGCACCGATCGGTCGCGATCCCCGGTCACGAGTGCGCATGGCGGTGTCGCCTGGCGCGGGTCGCGAGGCACGTACCGATGTCGAGCGCCTGGCAGCGCGCGATGACACGGCTGAAGGTGCGCTGAGCGCTGTGCGTTGCACCTTGCATACAGGGCGCACCCACCAGATCCGGGTGCATCTGGCCTCGGTCGGGCACCCGCTGTTGGCCGATCTCACTTACGGCGGACGCGTCACTGGCGGCCTCACCCGCCAAGCGTTGCATGCCACCCGGTTGGGATTCAATCACCCGATCAGCGGCCGGCCGATGGCATTCGAAGCGTCGCCGCCTGAGGATTTCGCGGCGGTGTGGCAACTTCTGATGGGTGCGCGTTGAGGCGCGGTTCCTCCGGTACACTCATATCGAATTCGCCGCACTTGAGACTTTGGCCTTGGTGGCCATCGACCAGACTGCCGCTGATGCGACTGCTGCCAATGCGAGAAATTCTCCCGGCGCACTGCATCACCGCTCTGCCGCCGTGTCATGGCGCCACCCTGCTGCAGGGTCTGCGCTCCGAATCGGCTGACGATTGCAAAGCCTGAACATCCGCCGGCCACGGCCGGACGAGGACCATCACGATAGTCATGAACACACAGGATGCGAAGCGCGTCCTCCAAACTGCACTGATCTGCGCCCGTGAGCCGCTGTCGATCCGTGACATGCGCACATTGTTCGCGGACGAGCTCGAGGTCGACACCATCCGCGGCCTGCTCGACGAACTGGTGCGTGAGTGGGAGGGGGAGGGCGTTGAGCTGGTCGCGGTGTCGACCGGCTGGCGTTTTCAGAGCCGTCCTGAGATGCGCGAGTTTCTCGATCGGCTCAACCCGGAAAAGCCCCCAAAGTATTCGCGTGCAGTCATGGAAACGCTGGCCATCATTGCTTACCGCCAGCCAGTCACGCGTGGCGACATTGAAGACATTCGAGGCGTGACTGTGGCGACTCAGATCATCAAGCAGCTCGAAGACCGTGGCTGGGTCGAGGCGATTGGTTATCGCGAGACACCCGGTCGACCTGCGCTGCTGGCGACCACCCGTCAGTTTCTCGACGATCTCGGTCTTGCCAGCCTGCAGGCGTTGCCGCTGATGCCGGACGGCTCGTCGCCGCAAGCGTCTTTCGACGATTTATTGGCTGTCTCTGCGGTGGACGATTCCACCTTGGCCTTGGATCTCTCACCTCACCCAGCGGCGGATGCCGTACCCATGGAACGTCCGAATGAATCCCAATCCTGACCACGCCGACGACGGTAATCTCGACCCCACCGCCGAGGTCTCGGGGCAAACGCCGCTGGCCACCGACAAGCCAGTGCGTCGCAAGCGCGCCGCGAAAGGCGCTGCGGCCGTAGACAGCGAGCAGGCTGCTGCGCCTCCGTCGGATGCGGCGGAATCGGTCAACGAACGCCCTGTAGCGCCCGCCGAAGCCGACGCTGCCGCGGACGTGCCCGTGAGCGAGGGTGCCGATGAGGAATCCGCGCCCGAGGAACCGAGTGGCAACGATCCGCTGCGCAAGGGACGACGCCAGCGGCGCCGTGGCCCGCGCGCCGACGAGGCGCCGTCTTCGGTGGCCGAATACGCATCGGCCGAAGGCGCGGCTGATGCCGACGCCGAAGAGTCTGGCGAGACCGAAGCCAGCGGGCCCGCAATGGAGCCTGCGGATGTCGGTGAAGTCTTCGCGCAAGTGCTCTCTGGCGAGTTCGACATCGAGCCGCCCGCTGAAGAGCCTGCTGCGCCGCCCAAGCGCGTGCTGCGCCCGGAGCCCGAAGCGCCGAAATTGCACAAGGTGCTGGCGCAGTCAGGTATCGGCTCGCGCCGCGACATGGAGCAGGCCATCCTGGACGGCTTGGTCGAAGTCAACGGGCAACTCGCCCACACCGGCCAACGAATTTCCTTCGGCGATCAGGTGAAGGTGAATGGCAAGCCGGTGCGTGTGCGCATCATCCCGCCACCGCCGCGGATCATCGCGTACCACAAGCCTACCGGCGAGGTCGTGACGAATGACGACCCTGAACACCGCCCGACGGTGTTCCGCCGATTGCCGCGTCTGCCTCAGGGCAAGTGGCAGGCGGTGGGCCGGCTCGATATCAATACCGAAGGCCTGCTGCTGTTCACCAACTCCGGTGATCTGGCGAATCGGCTGATGCATCCGCGCTTCGGCGTCGAGCGTGAGTACGCGGTGCGTGTGCTCGGCACCCTGGACGCCGAATCAAAGGCGATGCTGCTGGAGGGTGTCACCATCGATGGTCAGACCGCCAGCTTCCGATCGATCGAGAACGGTGGCGGCGAGGGCCTGAATCACTGGTATCGCGTCGTCATCACCGAGGGGCGAAACCGCGAGGTCCGCAAGCTGTTCGATGCAGTCGATTTGACGGTCAACCGGCTGATCCGCATCCGCTACGGGTGCATCGTGCTGCCACGCGGACTCAAACGTGGCGTCTGGGTCGATCTGGAAGACTCCGACATCCGCGCCATTCGCCGCCTGGCGGGTGGTGAAGCGGAAGGCGGGCCGCGCGAGCCACGCCCCAATGGACGTGATGCCCCGCAGGCGCGCCCGGCGCGCGGTCGTGAAAAGCCTCCCAAGGGCGATCGCCGCGATGGGCGCCCGCCCCGGCAAGACATGCCGAACCGCGAACGACCCTTTGCCGAGGGGCGTGGTCCCCGGCCACCGTCGTCAGAGGCGCCGCTGCGTGCCGAACGCCCGAGCGAGGACCGCCCACCGCGTGACGATGACCTCGACGATGATTTCGACCCGTCGCGCATCCCAAATCCACTCGAGCAGACCTTCGACAAGCGATTTGTGCAGAACCCACGCACGCCGGCCGGGGGGAGAAACTTCCGCAGCGGCGGGGGCGGTTTCGGTGCTGGCGGCAGCGCACCTCCGGCGCCACGCAAGGGTGATGGTCCCCGCCAGCCCGATCCGATGCAGACCTCGGTGGGCTACATCGGCGGTGACGCGTTCCATCGCAAGAACTCCCGCGGTGGCGGTAGCCAGGGCGGTGGATATGGTGGCAATAGCGGTGGCGGCGGCCGAGGCGGTGGCAACCGAGGTGGTGGAAATGCGGGCGGTGGCGGTCGCCGCGGGCGCTGATTCCGGACCTGCCCACAGTAGAATCCAAAGCTTTTTCTTGCTTTATCTCCCTCAGGAACGAATGTCATGGCCATTGAACGCACGCTCTCCATCATCAAGCCCGACGCGGTTGCCAAAAACGTGATCGGACAGATCTACACCCGGTTCGAGAATGCCGGCTTGAAGGTGATCGCAGCGCGCATGGCACATCTGTCGCGCGGCGAGGCCGAGGCCTTCTACGCGGTCCACAAGGCGCGCCCGTTCTTCAAGGACCTGGTCGATTTCATGATCTCCGGCCCAGTGATGATTCAGGCGCTTGAAGGTGAAGGCGCGATCCTGAAAAATCGCGACCTGATGGGCGCCACCGATCCGAAAAAGGCCGAGAAGGGCACGATTCGCGCTGACTTTGCCGACAGCATCGACGCGAATGCGGTACACGGCTCGGATGGCGCTGAAACAGCCGCCGCCGAAATCGCTTTCTTCTTCCCCGGCGCGCAGGTCTACAGCCGCTGAGGTGTGGTCGTTGACCACCGGCCACTGACGCCACCGCATCGGTCACTCGGGCCCTCCATGACCGCCGTCAACCTGCTCGACTTCGATCTGGCTGGACTCACGGCGTATTGCGAGGGACTGGGCGAGAAGCGGTTCCGAGCGACGCAGCTGTTCCGGTGGTTGCACCAGCGCGGGGTGTCCGACTGCGCGCAGATGTCCGATCTGGCCAAGTCCTTCCGCGACAGGCTCAGTGCTGCATGCGAAGTTCGTGTGCCCGCCTTGCTGAGTGAGCAGGCTTCTGCAGACGGCACCATCAAATGGCTCTTTGATGTGGGCGGCGGCGACGCGGTCGAGACGGTGTTCATTCCCGAAGACGATCGCGGCACCTTGTGTGTTTCATCGCAGGCTGGTTGCGCCGTGGGCTGTCGCTTTTGCTCCACGGGGCATCAGGGCTTCAGCCGGAACCTCAGCACCGCCGAGATCGTGGGGCAACTCTGGTTTGCCGAGCACCACCTCCGGCGCCGCCTACACCTGCCAGAAGGCCCCCGTGCCATCACCAATGTGGTGATGATGGGGATGGGTGAGCCGTTGCAGAACTATGCGGCGTTGCTGCCCGCGCTGCGTGTCATGCTCGATGACCACGCCTACGGCTTGTCGAGGCGGCGAGTGACGGTCTCGACCTCCGGGGTGGTCCCGATCATCGACCGGTTGCGCGACGACTGTCCCGTGGCGCTCGCGGTGTCCTTGCATGCCCCTGACGATGCGTTGCGCGACGATCTGGTGCCACTGAACCGCAAGTACCCGCTTGCAGAACTGCTGGCCGCCTGCGACCGTTATCTGGCCGCAGCGCCTCGCGACTTCATCACCTTTGAGTACTGCATGCTCGATGGTGTCAACGACACGCCGGCGCATGCCGCTCGGCTGGTCGATCTGGTGCACGGTCGCGGAGTGCGCGCAGAGCCTCTGCCCTGCAAGTTCAACCTGATACCGTTCAATCCATTCCCAGCCTCAGGGTTGACCTGCAGCCCGCGCGAGCGGGTCAAGGCTTTCGCCGCGGTGCTGCAGGATGCCGGGATCGTGACCACCATCCGAAAAACGCGGGGCAGCGATATCGATGCCGCATGCGGCCAGCTGGCTGGCGAGGTCCAGGACCGCACGCGCGTCGCCGAACGCCGTGTGGGCCGCGCAGCCATTCCGATCTTTTCCGCTGATGTGCCGCTCGTTCGCACGCCTGCGCAGCAGGTACTCGAAAGGCCCGCGTCATGACCATGCCCGTCGCTCTCGTTCATGCCGCTGCCAACCCCGACCATCGATCTGTTCGGGCTGTGGTGGTGGGTTTACTGGTGGCTTTTTTGCTTGCGGGTTGCGTGAGTCGGCCCGACAGCCGCTACCCCGTCGCGTCTGCCAACACAGTGAGTCGAGGCGCCACCTCGACCGAGACCAGGGATCGACCGACCGCGTCAGATGAAACCGATGCGTCTCGCCGCGCCAGCGTCAGGCTGGAACTGGCCGGGGCGTACTTCAGCCGCGGGCAGATGACGATCGCGCTCGACGAAGTCAAGAAATCGATCGCTGCCAATCCCAATGTGGCCGCAGCATTCAATCTGCGCGGGCTGATTTATGGCAACTTGGGCGACCATGAACTCGCGGAGGAGAGTTTCCGCCGTGCGATGCAGCTCGACCCCAAAGACGCCGACGTCATGCAGAACTTCGGCTGGTATCTCTGCCAGCGTGAGCGGTTCGCGGAGGCTGATGCCTTGTTCATTCGGGCGCTCGCTGTCCCGCAGTACCAGGACAGCGCTCGGACACTGCTGACCCAAGGCGTTTGCCAGTCGCGCAGCGGCAAGGCCGACGATGCTGAGCGCACCTTGGTGCGCGCGTATGCCCTCGAGCCCGGAAATCCGGCGGTGGCTGTCAACCTCAGCGAGGTCCTCTTTCGCAAGGGTGACATGGAGCGTGCGCGCTTCTACATCCGCCGCGTCAACTCGGTGCCGAGCCTGATCAGTGCCCAGACGCTCTGGCTGGCTGCGCGCATCGAAAACAAGATCGGCAACGCCCAGGGCGCTGCCGACTTCAGCGAGCAACTGCGCAGCCGATTCCCACAGTCTCCTGAGGCCACCGCCCTGGCAGAGGGGCGATTCAATGAGTGAGCCTGGCACGGACAGTGTGAAGCCAACCTCGACGCCGAGTGCCGGCGCCTTGCTGCGCGCCGCGCGCCAAGCGCAGGGCCTGCACATCGCGGCGCTGGCCGCATCGATCAAGGTCTCACAGCGCAAGCTGGAACTGCTGGAAGCCGATCGACTGTCGGAGTTGCCAGATGCCACCTTCGCGCGCGCGCTCGCTCAGACCATCTGCCGCAGCCTGAAGATCGATCCAAAGCCTGTGCTGGCAGCCTTGCCCCAGGCGCCGGGTTATCGACTGGACGCGGTGGACGGCGGTATCAATGCGCCGTTTCGCGATCGACCCGGCCGCCACGAGCCGGATCGACTTTCAACGCTCGCATCGCCCGCGGTCTGGGTCACCTCGCTGATCGTTGCAGCGGCGTTGCTGGTGCTGTTGATGCCGGCCGAATGGGCTGCGTCGATCCAACGTGTGGTCTCTGGCCCGCCGCCCGCGCCACCGCTGGTGGTCGCCTCCGAGGTCCCAGTTGTCGAGCCTTCGCTGGTCGCCGCGACGCCTATCGACGTGGCCGTGGCGGCCACAGAGACGGCGTCAGCTGTCATCGGTGACGCGGCGGCAAGCGCTGTGGCCGCCGAACTGCCGGCGTCGTCTGCGGCTGATCTGCCTTTGGTTGCCACGGCCGCTTCCGCGGTGGCAGTCGGGCCGCTGCAGCTGAAAGCCAGCGCAGAGACCTGGGTTGAGGTGGTGGATGGCCAATCGAAGGTGCTGGTGTCGCGGCTGCTGCTGAGTGGCGAATCATTGGCGCTCGACGGCGCGCTTCCGTTCAAACTCAAGATCGGCAATGCCGCCGCCACAGAGGTGGCGTTTCGCGGTCAGACCGTCAATCTCGCATCGTCCACGCGCGACAACGTGGCGCGTCTCGAACTGAAGTAGGAGGCCAGCATGGGTGATCCGCGCGACGCAGCACGTTTGGCGCCCGACGCCTTCGATGCGCTCGATGATTACATCGAGCCCACACGGCCCGCTGACAAGCGCACCCGCCAAGCGCAGGTGCGTTGGGGTTCACGCGTGGTGACGATCGGCGGGGCTGCCCACGTGCGCGTGCAGGCGATGACCAATACCGACACCGTCGATGTGATAGGTACGGCCATCCAGGTCAAGGAATTGGCCATGGCCGGCTCGGAACTGGTGCGCATCACGGTCAACACGCCAGAAGCGGCGGCGGCCGTGCCGCACATCCGCGATCAGCTCGACCGCATGGGCATCGATGTGCCGCTGGTCGGCGACTTTCACTACAACGGCCACCGCCTGCTCAGCGAGCACCCGGCTTGCGCCGAGGCGCTGTCCAAGTACCGCATCAATCCCGGCAATGTGGGCAAGGGCGACAAGGGCGATCGCCAATTCGCGCAGATGATCGAGATCGCCGCCAAGCTCGACAAGGCCGTGCGCATCGGCGTCAACTGGGGCAGCCTCGATTCCGATTTGCTGGCGCAGATGATGGACGACAACGCCAAGCTCGCCGAGCCTCACCCGCCTCAGCAGATCATGTACCGCGCGCTGATCACCTCCGCGATCACCTCAGCGAAGCGCGCCGAGGCGCTGGGCCTGAATGGCGATCAGATCATCCTGTCATGCAAGATGTCCGGCGTGCAGGACCTGGTCAGCGTCTACCGCGCGTTGGCCAAGCGCTGCGATTACGCGCTGCACCTGGGCCTGACCGAAGCAGGCATGGGCACCAAGGGCACGGTCGCATCAGCCACGGCCTTGGCGCTGCTGCTGCAAGACGGCATTGGCGACACCATCCGCGTGTCGTTGACGCCGCAGCCCGGCGAGCCACGGACGCAGGAAGTCGTGATCGCGCTGGAAATATTGCAATCGCTCGGCCTGCGGTCGTTCAACCCGAGCGTCACTGCCTGCCCCGGCTGCGGCCGTACCACCAGCACCACCTTCCAGGAGCTGGCCAAGCAGATCGACGACCATTTGCGCGCCCAGATGCCGGTGTGGCGGGCGCGTTATCCCGGCGTCGAGAAGCTCAAGGTGGCGGTCATGGGCTGCATCGTCAATGGCCCGGGTGAAAGCAAGCACGCTGACATCGGCATCAGCCTGCCTGGCACCGGCGAGGCGCCGGCTGCACCGGTCTTCATCGACGGTGTGAAGGCGCTGACGCTGCGGGGTGACCGCATCGCCGAAGAGTTCCATGCGCTGGTTGAGCGCTACATCGACAAGCGCTACGGCGCGACGACCGCCTCGACGACCTGAGCCTGCCCTAGCGCTGCGCCCGCAGCCGCCTTTCACTGCTGACATCCCGTGGACACCTCGGCGGTGTCCATCGATTTCCTGAGAACGCCATGAGCGACACCATCCAAGCCGTCAAGGGCATGAACGACATCCTGCCGCCGGAGTCGGCGACGTGGGACTGGTTCGAGGGCCAGGTGCGCTCCTTGATGACACGTCACGGCTACGCAGGCGTGCGCACACCCATCGTCGAGCCGACCGCGCTGTTCGTGCGCGGTCTGGGCGAGGTCACCGACATCGTCGAGAAGGAGATGTATTCCTTCGTCGACTCGATGAACGGCGATCGTCTCAGCCTGCGGCCGGAAAACACCGCAGGCGTTGTGCGCGCGATCACCGAGCACTCCCTGCTGCGCGATGGCGGCAAACGGCTCTATTACATCGGCCCGATGTTCCGCCACGAACGGCCGCAAAAAGGGCGCTATCGACAGTTCCACCAAGTCGGTGCCGAGGCGCTGGGGTTCGCTGGCCCCGACGTCGATGCCGAACTGATCCTGATGTGCCGCATGCTGTGGCGCGAACTGGGTCTGGTCGAAGGGCGCGACCTGCGGCTCGAGCTCAACAGCCTGGGTCAGCCCGAGGAGCGCCGGGCCCACCGCGAAGCGCTGATTGCGCACTTCGAAGCCCACGCCGAGTTGCTCGACGAAGACGCCAGGCGCCGCTTGCACACCAACCCGCTGCGCATCCTGGATACCAAGAACCCGGCGATGCAGGCGCTGGTCGAGGCGGCACCTCAATTGATGAGCTTCCTGGGGTCGGAATCACTGACGCACTTCAATGCAGTCCGCGCGGCACTGGATGCCGCGGGCCTGGCCTATCGCATCAACCCGCGACTCGTGCGAGGCATGGACTACTACAACCTGACCGTGTTCGAGTGGGTGACCGAGCGGCTCGGCTCGCAGGGCACGGTGTGCGGGGGCGGGCGCTACGACACCCTGATCGAGCAATTGGGCGGCAAACCCGCTCCAGCCGTGGGCTGGGGGCTGGGCATCGAGCGGCTGCTGTTGCTGCTGAAGGAGGCCGGCATCGAGGCGCCTGCAGTCGCGCCCGATGCTTACGCAGTGGTGCCAACGCCAGCGGCCATGCCGATCGCTTTGCGGACCGTGGATGCCTTGCGCGCCGCAGGCGTGTCGGTGCTGATGCATGCAGCCAGTCGCGACGGCCTGGGCAGCATGAAGTCGCAGTTCAAGCGTGCCGATGCCAGCGGCGCCCGCCACGCCTTGATTTTTGGTGACGATGAGGTGTCGCGTGGCGAGGTGGCCATCAAGCCGTTGCGCGACGTGGGCGCCTCGCAGCGCCTGCGTGCACTCGCTGATGCGGCCGTCTGGGCCGATGAATTGCGCAACGCATAATCCAAAGCTGTTCGAAACTCCTTGCAAGCATGGCCACGCATCTCGATCTCGAAGAACAAGAACAGCTTGATGCCGTCAAGCAATTCTGGAAACGCTACGGCAACCTGGTGACCTGGTTGTTGATTGCTGCGCTGGTCGCCTATTCCGGATGGACGGGCTGGAACTGGTGGCAGCGAGAGCAGGCCACCCAGGCCAGCGCCATGTTCGACGAGCTCGACAAGGCGGCGCAGGCCGGCGATGTCGACAGGGTCGCGAGCGTGTTTGGCGATCTGAAATCTCGCTACCCGAAAACCGCCTTTGCGCAGCAGGGTGGATTGCTGGCGGCCAAGGTACAGGCAGACAAAGGCCAGCTCGACGCCGCCCAGGCGACGCTCGATTGGGTCGCTGTCAATGCAACCGAAGTTGAATATCAGACCATCGCACGACTGAGAGTGGCCGGCGTCTTGCTCGACGGGAAAAAGTTCGACGAGGCGCTGAAGCAGCTCGATGCGGCCACTGCCGCTGGCTTCGAAGCGCTGGTGGCTGATCGCCGTGGTGATGTGTTGATGGCCCAGGGCAAGACCGATGACGCGAAGGCGTCCTACACCAAGGCATGGCAAGCAATGGACGCGACGATCGAGTACAGGCAGCTGATCGAGGCCAAGCTGACTGCGCTAGGTGCGGCGCCGGCAGCCCCTGCGACCGATGCCGCTGCGTCGAGTGGAGCAGCCCAATGAGGCGCGTTGCGGTACTCGCGGCCGCCTTGCTCAGTGCTTCCCTGACCTCTTGCAGCCTCTTCTTTTTCGACAAGAATCTGCCTGAACCCAAGGAACTGGTGCCGGTCAAGCCCACGATTGCCGGGCGAGTGGTGTGGACTTCCAGCACCGCTGAGGTTGAATTTCCGCTGTCGGTGGCTGTCAACGGCAGCACCTTCACCGTGGGCGCATCTGATGGCTCAGTCATGGCACTCGATGCAGCGAAGGGGCGAGAGCTCTGGCGTGCCGAGGCGCAGTCGGCGCTCAGCGCCGGCGTCGGCAGTGATGGCAAGTTTGCTGCAGTGGTCACCCGCGAAGGGCAGATCGTCGTGTTCGAGGGCGGACGTGAGCGCTGGCGCCAGCCCGCAGGCACCCGCGTCATCACGTCGCCCTTGGTGGCCGGTGAGCGCGTGTTCGTGGTGGGACTGGATCGCAGCGTCACTGCTTACGATGCGCTCAACGGTGCCCGGCTCTGGTCCGTGCAGCGTCCTGGCGACCCACTCACGCTGGCGCAAGCGGGCGTCGCGATGGCCTTCAAGGACACTCTTTTGGTCAGCCAGGGTGCGCGTCTCGCGTCATTGGATCCGTCGAACGGCGCGCTGCGCTGGGAAGTGGCGCTGGCCACGCCGCGCGGTGCCAATGAGATCGAACGCCTGGCCGACCTCGTCGGCCCCGCGGTACGGGTCGGTGATGTCGTGTGTGCGCGGGCGTACCAGTCCAGCGTCGGGTGCGTCAATGCCGAGACGGGACAGTTGCTCTGGACCAAGAATTTCGGCGGCCGCGGCGGATTGGCCGCCGATGAACGTTATGTTTACGCTGCAGATGCAGCCGATCGCATCACCGCCTGGAAAGCCGACACGGGTGAAGTGGCGTGGACGTCTGATGCCTATCTGTACCGCCAGCTGACCACGCCTTTCAGCCTGGGACCGGTGTTGGTGGTTGGGGATTTCGAAGGGCAGTTGCACTTCGTGTCGGCAGACCGCGGTGTGGCACAACTGAGCCTGCCGACCGATGGTGCACCCATGGCGGCAGCGCCAGTGGTGTCGGGGACCACGGTATTGATCGTCACCCGCGACGGCGGGCTGTTCGCCTTGCGGCCTGAATGACGCGGCTTCCACCGAGCCTGTGTCGATGAAGCCGGTCATCGCGATCGTCGGACGGCCGAACGTCGGCAAGTCCACGCTTTTCAACCGCATGACCAAAAGCCGCGACGCGATCGTCGCGGACTTTGCGGGGCTGACACGTGACCGCCACTATGGCGACGGGCGCATAGGCGACCGCGAGTTCATCATCGTCGACACCGGTGGCTTTGAACCCACATGTGACAGCGGCATCGTCAAGGAAATGGCGAAGCAAACGCGACAGGCCGTGGCCGAGGCCGATGCGGTGATCTTCGTCGTCGACATTCGCGGTGGCTTGTCGGCGCAAGACCACGACATCGCGCGTTATCTTCGAACCGTTGGCAAGACCGTGGTGTTGGCGGCCAACAAGGCCGAGGGCATGGTCGATTCGCCGCTGCTGGGCGAGTTCTATGAGCTCGGCATGGGCGAGCCGCACCCAATTTCGTCGGCGCACGGCCAGGGCATACGCAGTCTCACGGAAGCGGCATTGGCCAGTTTTGTCTTCGATGACGACGAAGACACCGAGGTCGACGAGGCATCACCGATCCGCTTGGCCGTGGCGGGCCGCCCCAACGTTGGCAAGTCGACGTTGATCAACACCTGGCTGGGTGAGGAGCGGTTGGTCGCGTTCGACATGCCTGGAACCACCCGCGATGCGATCACGGTTCCCTTTGAGCGCCACGGGCAGAAATTCGAACTGATCGACACCGCTGGCCTGCGCCGCAAGGGCAAGGTCTTCGAGGCGATCGAGAAGTTTTCAGTGGTCAAGACGTTGCAGGCCATTGCCGACGCCAACGTCGTATTGCTGTTGCTGGATGCCACACAGGGCGTGACCGACCAGGACGCGCACATTGCGGGCTACATCCTGGAAAGCGGTCGCGCCGTGGTGATCGCGGTCAACAAGTGGGACGCGGTCGACGACTACCAGCGGCAATTGTTGCAACGCTCGATCGAACAACGCTTGGCCTTCTTGAAGTTCGCGCCGGTGCTGAATATTTCCGCCACCAAGCGCCAGGGGCTGGGGCCCGTGTGGAAAGCCATCGCTGATGCGCACGCCTCGGCCACCCGCAAGATGCCGACCCCGGTGCTGACGCGTTTGCTCCTGGATGCTCTAGAGCACCAGGCACCCCAGCGGGCGGGCATGTTCCGGCCCAAACTGCGCTACGCGCACCAGGGCGGCATGAACCCGCCCATCGTGGTGGTGCACGGAAATTCCCTGGAACACGTGACCGCCGCCTACAAGCGGTTTCTGGAAGGGCGCATCCGCGATCACTTCAAGCTCACCGGCACGCCACTTCGCATCGAGATGCGCTCGGGCAAGAATCCGTTCGATGCCAAAGGCTGAGGGGATTCCCCCGGCGAGTCGGTGCCGACGAGGTCGTGTGTTAACGTTTCCTCCGACAATTCAACACGGAGGATATCGTGAGCAATAAAGGTCAGCTGCTGCAAGACCCCTTCCTGAATGTGCTGCGCAAGGAGCACGTGCCGGTGTCGATTTACCTGGTGAACGGTATCAAGCTGCAGGGGCACATCGAATCGTTCGACCAGTACGTGGTCTTGCTGCGAAACACCGTGACGCAGATGGTCTACAAGCACGCCATATCCACCGTTGTGCCAGGTCGGGCCGTGAATTTCCACGCGCCAGATGCTCCGGAGACGGCGGCGTGAGCCCGCTCAACGATCACCGCGGGGCTGTGTCGTCATTTTGAATCCAGATCCTTCTGCCACGACCGATCTGAATCCAGCGCGCGCGATCCTCGTGGGCGTGGCGATCGGGCGAGCTCCTGGCTTCGACGACACACTCGACGAATTGGCTCTGCTGGCCGAGTCGGCCGGGGACATCGCTGTCGCTCGGGTGGTTGCACGCCGCAAGTCGCCTGATCCGGCGCTGTTCATTGGCTCGGGCAAGGCCGATGAGATCAAGGCGCTGGTCGAAATGCACCATGCCGAGGTGGTGCTGTTCGATCAAGCCCTGGGCGCCGCTCAGCAGCGCAACCTGGAGCGCCATCTGGGCGTGGCCGTCGCCGACCGGACCATGTTGATCCTGGAAATTTTCGCCGACCGAGCGCAAAGCCATGAAGGCAAGCTGCAGGTCGAATTGGCCCGGCTGCAGTACCTGTCGACACGTCTGGTGCGCCGGTGGAGCCACCTGGAGCGGCAACGTGGCGGTATTGGCAATCGCGGAGGCCCGGGTGAGGCGCAGATTGAACTGGATCGCCGGATGATCGGCGAGCGGATCAAATCGGTGAAGGAGCGGCTGGACAAGGTCAAGCGCCAGCGCAATACCCAGCGAAAGTCCCGTGAGCGCAGCGAAACGTTCCGAGTGTCTCTCGTGGGTTACACCAACGCGGGCAAGTCGACGCTTTTCAACAAGCTGGTGAAAGCGCGCGCTTACGCGGCCGACCAACTGTTCGCCACACTGGACACCACCACCCGGCAGATGTACCTGGAAGAGGCCGGCCGCAATGTGTCGCTCTCGGATACGGTCGGCTTCATCCGGGATCTTCCGCACAAGCTGGTGGAGGCCTTCGAGGCCACGCTGCAGGAAGCCGCACAGGCCGATCTGCTGCTGCATGTCGTTGACGCGGCCAGCCCGAACCGCGACGAGCAGCGCTTCGAGGTTGAGCGGGTGCTGGCCAGCATCGGTGCCTCGCAGGTCCCGCAGGTCCTGGTGTTCAACAAATCCGATCTTCTCGATCACCACCAGTCGCCGCACACCGATGTCGACGCGATCGTTTTCGACGACGGCCGTCACGTGCCGCGCGTGTTCATCAGCGCGCAGCAGGGCACGGGACTGGACGCCTTGCGACAATTGATTGCGGCATCTGCCGCCGGTGTCAACGCATCACCCTTGAATACCAGTGACATGGCGCCCACATCCCCTTGCGAATCCGATGACAGCGATGCATCGCCGCTCCCAGAATCCACCGGAACTTTTCCCCTCCACGCATGAAGATCAGTCGTCCCATCGAAGTCCCGGGCCGTCCCATGTCGCCCTGGCGCGCTTTATTGACCAGCGCCATGGCGCTCGGCGTCGCCGTCTTAGCTCGGCTGGGCAAAAGGCGCACCGCTGAGGGCGTGAGTGCGCCGTCGGGGATGTCTGGCCCCTTCCTGAACAAGGGAGACGGCCCGCCGGATCTCGATGAGCTGTGGCGGGACTTCAACAAGAAGCTCACTGGCTTGTTTGGCGGCAAGGGCGGGGGGCCGCGCACGCCGAATCCGGGTGACGGTGGTAACTTCCAACCGGACATGAAAAGCGCCGGCATCGGTGTCGGTCTGGTCGCCGGGGTGGCAGCCCTGCTGTGGCTGGTCAGTGGTTTTTTCATCGTGCAGGAAGGCCAGCAGGCGGTGGTGACATCGTTCGGCAAATACAGCCACACCGCCGACGCCGGTTTCCAGTGGCGCATGCCGTATCCGTTTCAGGCCCATGAAACGGTTCCGGTGACCCAACTGCGTTCCATCGAGGTGGGTCGCAATGCGGTGGTCCAGTCGACCGGCCTGCGGGACTCGTCGATGCTCACCCAGGACGAGAACATCGTCGACATCCGATTCACGGTGCAATACAACCTCAAGGACTCGCGCGCCTACCTCTTCGAGAACCGCAATCCGGACGATGCCGTCGTGCAGGCTGCAGAGTCTGCCGTACGTGAAATCGTCGGCAAGAGCACGATGGACTCGGTGCTGTACGAGCAGCGTGACGCGATTGCCAATGAGCTGGTCAAATCCATCCAGACGCAGACGGATCGACTCAACACCGGCATCCTGGTGGTGAACGTCAATGTGCAGAACGTACAGGCACCCGAGCAAGTACAGGCCGCGTTCGACGATGCCTTCAAGGCAGGTGCCGACCGGGAGCGCCTCAAGAACGAAGGTCAGGCCTACGCCAACGATGTGATTCCGAAGGCGCAGGGCACCGCCGCGCGCTTGCGAGAGGAGTCCGAGGGTTACAAGTCTCGGGTGGTGGCCCAGGCCGAGGGTGACGCGCAACGCTTTGCCAGCGTGCTGACCGAGTACAAGAAAGCGCCTGCGGTGACACGCGACCGGCTCTACATCGACACGATGAAGGAGGTCTATTCCAACGTCAGCAAGGTGTACGTCGATAGCCGCAACAACTCGAACCTTCTGTACATGCCGCTCGACAAGCTGATCCAACAGACGGGTGCTACTTCGTCATCTGCCGTGGGTGCCGGCATGGCGACGCCCGATGCCAACGCCGCCGCACCTGCAGCGCCAGGCCCCCTCGACGTGCGCTCGCGCGACGGCCAACGCAGTCGCGATCGCGACGGTCGCTGAACCTCGACGGAAACCATCATGAATCGCATCGGTATTTATGTCGTCGGCGCATTGATCGCGTTGCTCGTCGCCTATTCCACACTGTTCATCGTCGATCAGCGGCAGTTTGCGGTGATCTATGCGCTCGGTGAGATCAAGGAAGTCGTCACCGAACCGGGCCTGAAGGTCAAGCTGCCACCGCCATTTCAAAACGTCGTGTTCCTCGACCGGCGCACGCAGACGCTCGACAGCCCTGAAACACGCCCCATCTTCACCGCTGAAAAGAAGAGCCTGGTCATTGACTGGTTGGTGAAATGGCGGGTGACGGATGCGCGTCAGTTCATTCGCAACAACGGCGTTGACATGCGAAACGTCGAGAGCCGACTGAGCCCGATCGTGCAGGCGGCATTCAATGAAGAAGTCACCAAGCGCACGGTCCAGGCCATGTTGGCCACCGATCGCGAACGCGTCATGCAGGGCGTGCGCAACCGGTTGACCGACGAAGCCAAGTCCTTCGGCATTGAGATCGTCGACGTACGCATCAAGCGGGTTGACTTCTCAGCCAACATCACCGATTCGGTCTATCGCCGCATGGAATCCGAGCGCAAGCGGGTCGCCAATGAATTGCGATCGACCGGCGCCGCAGAGGCCGAAAAAATCCGCGCCGATGCCGACCGCCAGCGCGAAGTGATCGTTGCCGAGGCATATCGCGACGCGCAGAAGGTCAAGGGCGAGGGCGATGCGAAGGCTTCGACGCTGTACGCCGACGCCTTCGGCCGTGACCCTCAATTTGCGCAGTTCTATCGGAGCCTCGAGGCATACCGAACCAGCTTTCGCAACAAGGGCGACGTGATGGTGCTCGATCCCTCGAGCGAATTTTTCGATGCGATGCGCGGCAACGCCTCCCCGTCCAGCAAGAAGTGAGCGGCGCCTCAGCTCCTTGGAATGCGCTGCTGCTGGCGTTTGGGTTGATGCTGGTGTTGGAAGGGCTGTTGCCCTTTCTGAGTCCGCCGCAATGGCGCGCCTTGTTTGCGCAAGCCGCGAAGCTGACTGATGGCCAACTGCGCTTCCTTGGCCTGACGGCATTGGTCGTCGGTTGCGCCATCTTGCTCTTCGCCTTCGATTGAGCCGGCCTCGCGGGCGTCTGGCTGGCAAAAGGCCTCGGCCTGCCCGCCTACAATCCTCGTTTTAACAGGGTGGTGGATTGACATGGTGTCTGCTTGGCTGCTGCCAGAGCACATCGCTGACGTTCTGCCCGCGCAGGCAAGGCAGGTTGAGCGCATGCGCAGAACCTTGCTCGACGTGGCTGGCGGTTACGGTTACGAGTTGGTGATTCCACCCTTGGTGGAGCATCTGGACTCGTTGCTGAGTGGCACAGGTCGCGAGCTCGATTTGCGCACCTTCAAGCTGGTTGACCAACTCAGTGGCCGAACAGTAGGCATGCGAGCTGACAGCACGCCGCAAGTGGCGCGCATTGACGCACATCTGCTCAATCGAGAGGGCGTCACCCGCCTGTGCTACTGCGGGCCGTTGCTGCACACCTTGCCTTCAGGGCTGCACGGGACTCGCGAACCGCTGCAGTTCGGCGCGGAGATCTTCGGACATCCAGGCCTGGAGGCTGATCTCGAGGTCATCGATCTGGCGCTGGATTGCGCGAAGGCCGTAGGTCTGCAGTCCCTCACGCTCGACATGAGCGATGCGCGGATCGTCCGAGGTCTGTTGGCTGGCGCCGCGGTCGATGCTGCGCACATTCATGCCATCGTCGACGCCCTGGCTGCCAAGGATGGCGCAGAGCTGGACCGACTGACCATCGGGCTGTCGTCCGATACGCGAGCTGGCCTGCAATGTCTTTTGCGTCTTTACGGCAGCGACGAGGTGCTGACAGCGGCAGAGTTGCAGTTGCCGAGACGCACAGCGATCACGCATGCGCTGCGAGACCTGCGTCTGCTGGGTCGCCATGCTCGCGAGGCCTACCCGGAAGTGCAGGTCGGTTACGACCTTGCCGATGTCGGGGGCTACGCGTACTACAGCGGTGCTCGCTTTGCGCTGTACGCGCCTGGATCTTGCGACGCCTTGCTGCGCGGCGGACGATACGACGAGGTCGGCGCAGTGTTCGGTCGCAGCCGCGCGGCGGTGGGCTTCAGCGTGGTCGATCTGAAGGAGCTCGCCGAGCAGTCACCCGTGGAGCATCCACCTGCCGCGATCCGCGCTCCGTGGTCCGAGGAGCCTTCCCTGCGCGCGGTGATTCGCCGACTGCGTCGACAAGGCGAGTCGGTCATTTGCCTGCTGCCTGGCCACGACACCGAAGACCAGGGCTTCGACTGCGACCGACAACTGGTGATGCAAGACGGCGAATGGGTTGTCAAGGCCTTTTGATGGGATGAGGCGCTGGATCACCGGCCCCGTTTATTTTTCTGGACTTTCAAGACATGCGTGAATCTCAATCCGGTGCGTCCGGACGCAACGTGGTCGTCATCGGCACCCAGTGGGGCGATGAGGGCAAGGGCAAGGTCGTCGATTGGTTGACTGACCATGCGCAAGGCGTGGTGCGCTTTCAGGGCGGACACAACGCCGGGCACACGCTGGTCATCAAGGGCGTGAAGACTGCCTTGCAACTGATCCCGTCGGGCATCATGCGTGATGGCGTGGCTTGCTACATCGGCAACGGCGTGGTGGTGGATCCCGCGCATCTGTTGAAGGAAATCGAGCGCCTGGAGGTCATTGGCCTGGACGTGCGGTCGCGCCTGTTCATCAGCGAATCATGCCCTCTGATCCTGCCGTTTCACGTGGAAGTCGACAAGGCACGCGAGGCGCTGCGCGAGACCAGTGGCGCTGGCAAGATCGGCACCACGGGCAAGGGCATCGGCCCAGCCTACGAGGACAAGGTGGCACGCCGCGCGCTGCGTGTGCAGGACCTGAAGCATCCACAGCGCTTCGCGAAAAAGCTGCATGAATTGCTCGATTTGCACAACGTTGCACTGTCGGGCTATCTCAAGGCGACGCCACTGGAGTTCCAGCCGATCTACGACCTGGCCATGACGCTCGCAGAGCAGATCAAGCCGATGATGGCCGACGTCGGTTATGCGCTGCACACCGCACACGCAGCGGGTGCCAATCTTCTCTTTGAAGGCGCACAGGGTTCGTTGCTCGACATCGACCATGGCACTTATCCGTATGTCACGTCCAGCAACTGCGTGGCCGGGAATGCATCTGCTGGCGCCGGTGTGGGCCCGGACCTGTTGCACTACATCCTCGGCATCACCAAGGCGTACACGACGCGCGTGGGCAGCGGGCCTTTCCCAACCGAGCTGCCGATGGACGTGCCCGGTACGGTGGGTCACCATCTGTCCACCGTGGGTCAGGAGCGCGGCACGGTGACCGGTCGACCACGCCGTTGCGGCTGGCTGGACGCGGCGGCGTTGAAACGCTCCATCATCATCAACGGCGTTTCGGGTTTGTGCATCACGAAGCTGGACGTGCTCGACGGGCTTGATGAGATCAAGGTCTGCGTTGGCTATGAATTGCACGGCCGGCGCACCGACATACTGCCTCTGGATGCCGACGACATTGCCGAGTGCGTGCCTGTCTATGACACGTTCCCAGGCTGGACTGAGACGACGGCAGGCGTGACCCAGTGGGATGCGCTGCCACTGAATGCCCGCCGCTATCTGGAGCGAGTCCAGGCTTTCATTGGCGCGCCGATCGACATGGTGTCCACTGGCCCGGACCGCGACCACACCATCTTGCTGCGTCACCCCTACCAGGCGCGCAACGCATGAGGACGAACCCACTGTCTGCTTCGAGGAACTGCGCATGCTGACCGACGATGGAAAGCATCTGTACGTGTCCTGGGGTGAGTACCACATGTTGATCGAGCGGCTGGCGCTGAAGATCCATGCGTCGGGCTGGGAGTTCGACCAGATCCTGTGCCTCGCGCGTGGCGGCATGCGGCCGGGTGATGTGCTGTCCCGCGTGTTCGACAAACCGCTCGGCATCATGTCGACCAGTTCGTACCGCGCTTCAGCCGGAACGCTGCAAGGCCGGCTCGACATGGCAACTTACATCACCTTGCCGCAAGGCGAGCTCGGAGGCCGGGTGCTGCTGGTCGATGACCTGGCCGACACCGGTGTGACGCTGCGCGCGGTGGTCGATCGACTGCGTGGCATGCCCGCGATCAGCGAACTGCGTTCGGCAGTGATCTGGACCAAGGGAGTTTCGGCGTACCAGCCCGACTATCACGTCGAGCTGCTGCCCACGAGCCCTTGGATCCATCAACCGTTCGAAGAATACGACGACATGCGGCCCGACAAGCTCGCGAAGAAATTCGCCATTTGAGCTTCACCGGCGTCGTCGAACATGCGCACTGTCAGTTCATGGGCAGTGCATTTCAAACCCGAAAACAAAGAAGCCAGCACGTGTGCTGGCTTCGATATATTTGGTGCCCAGGAGAGGACTCGAACCTCCACGGAGTTACCCGCTAGTACCTGAAACTAGTGCGTCTACCAATTCCGCCACCTGGGCATTCAGGAAGCCTGAGATCATATCATCGACAAGACAACAAACCAACCCCTTCATCCCATCGGCGCTGACCTGATGAGCGAGGTCGAAGGCACGGTGCAAGGACACCGCGACGGACACGGCTTCGTGATCCGAGACGATCGACAGCCTGACATCTACCTCTCCCAACAGGAAATGCGCGCGGTGCTGCACCGCGATCGGGTCAAGGCCCGCATCGTGCGGTTCGACCGCAAGGGCCGCCCCGAAGGCCGCGTGCTTGAAATCATCGAGCGCAAGAAGGCACCGATCATCGGCCGTCTGCTACACGAAAGCGGCGTTTGGCTGGTGGCACCTGAAGACAAGCGCTATGGTCAGGACATCCTGATCCCGAAGAACGCGGTCGCCAATGCGACGGCCGGACAGGTCGTCGCGATCGAGCTGACTGAGCCGCCCTCGATGTACTCGCAGCCCGTGGGTCGCGTGACCGAGGTGCTGGGAGAGATCGACGACCCCGGCATGGAAATCGAGATTGCAGTGCGCAAGTACGAAGTGCCGCACCGCTTCTCACCAGAAACCCTCGCGCAGGCCGCGGGCTTGCCCGACAAGATACGCCCTGTCGACCGCAAGAACCGCATCGATTTGACTGACGTGGCGCTGGTCACCATCGATGGCGAAGACGCGCGCGATTTCGACGATGCGGTGTATTGCGAGCCTGCGGTCGTCGGCAAGAGCTCGAGCCGCAGCAAGGCGCCGAATGGCTGGCGTCTGCTGGTTGCCATTGCAGACGTGAGCCATTACGTAAAGCCAGGCGAGCCGCTGGACAACGACGCCTACGAGCGCGCCACTTCGGTGTATTTCCCTCGCCGCGTGATCCCGATGCTGCCTGAGAAGCTCTCCAACGGCCTGTGTTCGCTGAATCCGAACGAAGACCGGCTGGCGATGGTGTGCGACATGCTGATTACTGCTGCCGGCGAGATCCACGCCTACCAGTTCTTCCCTGCCATCATCAACTCACACGCCCGCTTCACCTACAACGAAGTGGCGGCCATCCTCGGCAACACGCGCGGCCCTGAAGCCATGCGCCGCAAGGACCGGATCGACGATCTGCTGAACCTCAACGAGGTCTACCGCGCATTGGTGAAGGAGCGCAGCAAGCGCGGCGCGATCGACTTCGAGACAACCGAGACGCAGATCGTCTGTGACGACAACGGCCGCATCGAGAAGATCATCCCGCGCACCCGCAACGAGGCGCACAAGCTGATCGAGGAAGCCATGCTCGCCGCCAACGTCTGTGCCGCCGATTTCATTGCCGGCGCCAAGCACCCATCGCTGTACCGCGTGCACGAAGGCCCGACACCCGAAAAGAAGACGCTGCTGCAGAACTACCTGAAGGCGCTCGGCCTGGGCCTGTCGATCAGCGACGATCCGAAGCCGCGCGAGTACCAGCAGATCGCGGCCGCGACCAAAGACCGCGTCGACGCCGAGCAGATCCACTCGATGCTGCTGCGATCGATGCAGCAGGCGATCTACACCGCCACCAACAGTGGGCATTTCGGCCTGGCCTACGAGGCTTACACGCACTTCACCAGCCCGATTCGCCGTTACCCTGACCTGCTGGTCCACCGCGTCATCAAGGCCATCCTGGGCAGCAAGCGTTACTTGCTCAGCAAGGGCCTGGTTGAATCGATGCCGCCGGCGCGCAGCATGGGCAAGTCACCCAAACAAGCCAAGCCAGCAAAGGCTGTCGCGCTGACCGCCGAGGGCGAGGTGTGGGAGGTTGCTGGCGCGCATTGCAGCGCCAACGAACGCCGTGCCGACGAGGCCTCGCGCGATGTCGAAGCCTGGCTGAAATGCCGCTACATGCGCGAGCATCTCGGCGAGGAGTACAGCGGTCGCGTCAGTGCGGCCACCAGCTTTGGTTTGTTCGTGCAGCTCGACGGCCTGTATGTCGAAGGCCTGGTCCACATCACCGAGCTCGGCGGCGAGTACTACCGCTTTGACGAGGTCAAGCAGGAATTGCGTGGTGAGCGCACCGGCGTGCGTTATGCCGTTGGTTCACGGGTGCGGGTGCAGGTCAGTCGCGTCGATCTCGACGGCCGCAAGATCGATTTCCGGATGGTGCGTGACGGCGAAGAAGACGCGGCGATGGTGCGTGCGAAGCGCGAGCGCACAACCGATCGCCATGCCAGCGCCGTGGCCGAGCTTGCCAGCGTCAAGGAGGCGGATCGTGCGGTCAAGGCCGCCGGCAAGCGCAAGGGCTACAGCGCTTCGGGGGCGCGTCTGAACCCGGTGCGCGCTGCCAAGACGGCGGCGCGAAAAGGACCTGCAAAGGCTGCCAAGCGACGTTAGAGCCGCTTGCCGATCAGCGGGTGGAGCGGCCGCTGCGCAGACCGTGCTGCAGCCGTTGAATGAGCTCACTCGCTGGCAAGGCGCCCGCCTCCAGCGGCTCTGCGGCGGCACCGTGATCGGCAACCGCCTGTGAGGCGGTGCTGAATGCCAGTACCAGTTCGCCGCGTGTCTCGACACGTCCGGCCTGCGCCCACCGGCCGCCCAGCCACCCGGCCAGCACATCGCCGGTGCCGCCGCTGGCCAGCGCGCCGTTGCCTGTGCCGTTGAGATGTGGCACCTGACCCGGTGCCGCGACGACGCTGCCGGACCCCTTGAGCACCACCACACCACCGGTCAACTGGCTGAGCTCGTGCGCTGCGCCTAGCCGATCCGCCTGGACGGCGGCGGTATCGCAAGCCAGCAACCTCGCGGCTTCCAAAGGGTGAGGTGTCAGCACCGTGGCCAGCGAGCGCTTGCTGCGTGCCTGAAGTTGCGCGAGCAGTTGCGGATCGGAGGCCACCGCGTTCAGTGCATCGGCATCGAGCACCAAGCGGCCAGCGAGGCTCAGCAATCGCGGCAGTCGCTCACGCACCGCTTTACCCCCGCCGCAGCCGCAAACCACGGTGGCTGCCGCCAACACGGACGCGGGCGATCGAGACCAATCGCTGCGCATCATCAGTTCGGGGTGCAACACGTCGACGCTGAGGTCCGTCAGGCCACCGCTTTGCAGCCACTCGACGAAGACACGGCCTGCACCTGCGGCGTGGGCAGCCCGCGCGGCCAGCAACGCGGCGCCAGCCATGCCCATCGCACCGCCGACGATGGCCACGTCGCCGAAGCTGCCTTTGTGGTGGGCATGCAGGCGACGTGTGGATGGTGTTGGGGTGCCACTGAGCCAGGCGTCTGGCGATGCCGAGGAGTTGTCAAGCACGCCCAGCGCATCGAACCACACCGACCCCGCGGCGTCGCGGCCTTCGGCGGTGAACAAGCCAGGCTTCAACGTCAACAGCGACAGCGTGTGATCGGCGCGCACGCAGGCCTGGCCGAGCCTTCGGCCGGTGTCGGCGTGGAGCCCGGTGGGTAGATCGATCGCCAGGACTGGACATCCGATGGTGTTCAGCCGCTCGATGCACTCCGCCAGCCGGCCCTCGGGCGCGCGCGTGGTGCCGATGCCCAGCAGCGCATCGATCGCGAGGTCGACGTTGTCTGTCGGAGCGGGCCATTGATCGTCGATCTGGACACCCGCGGCCATGGCACGTTCACGTGCGGCCTGCGCGTCGGTGGGCATCGGCCGGTCGCCAGCGGAAGCGCTCAGCCAGCTGAGTCGGACCTGCTTGCCGGCCTGCTGCAGGCGCGCAGCGGCTTCGAAGCCGTCGCCGCCGTTGTTGCCCGGGCCCGCAGCGACCCAAATGTGTTGCGCGTGCGGTGCGACGGCCAGCGCCAAGCGAGCCACCGCCTCGCCAGCGCGCCGCATCAGCGCGTGGGGCGGCAAGCCCGCAGCGGCCTGGGTCTCGATCTGGCGCGTGCTTGCAGTGCGGTGCAGTGCCCAGAGTCGTGTGGGCGCAAGGATGCGATGCATGTGAGGTCCGCCGAGGCGGCTGAAGGCGATGGGGTTGATCATGCGCCGAGAGCGCTGCGGCGTCAGCGGAATCGATCGATCGTCAGTCCGGTGGTGTCGATTTCGGCGGCGGCGCCCGAGATCAGTGTCGCCAACACCCGTGCTGAGCCGCAGGACAGCGCCCACCCGACATGGCCGTGGCCGAGGTTCAGCCACACGCCGGCCAGGCCGCTGGGGCCCAGCACGGGCAGCCCATCCGGCAAGGTGGGGCTCTCTCCGCGCCACTGCTGCGCCTGTGCCGTGCGGGCCGCACCAGGAAACCAGTCGTCCAGTGCGCTGTACAACAGCTTGAACGCTGACGCTTCCTGTGCGCGGCTCAGCGAGCCGACCCGAGCGCCACCCGACACCCGCAGCCGACTCCCGGCGCGGACGATCGAGACCCCACGCCGCAGGTCCAGCAGCACCGACATCGGGCCCAGGCAGGGCTGGAGGTCATCCAGGCGCAGCGGCGCGGTCACTGACAAGCCTGTCACACCCACCAGCGGCAGCTTCATGCCAAGCTGCACGAGCAGCGAACGCGAGGCCAGGCCGGCGCAGACCACCACCGCGTCGAACCCTTCACGCGAACGCTCTCCAGCGCGTTCAATCGTCAACTCGGGTCGCGTGCCGGGCTGTATCGAACGCACCTGTGCGCCGAATACAAAGCGCGCGCTGTGACGCTGGGCATGCTGCTTGATCAGGTGAGCGAACTCGCGGCTGTTACCCGCGCCCTCGTCGGGCAGGTGGACGGCAGAGTGCAACGAGGCCTGCGGATTCAAACCGGGCTCGAGCGCACGACACTGGTCGGCGGTCAGTTGCTGATGGCGCACCCCCACCTGATCGAGCGCCGACACGGCGCCGAGCAGGCGTTGCGACTCGGCAGCGCTGCGTGCCACGATGGTGACGCCCGATGAGCGCTCGAAGTCCAGGTGCAGCGCCTGGCTCAGCTCCGCCGTGCGCGTCCGGCTGTAGCTCGCAATGCGCTGCAGGCGCTCGTGCAGATTGCGCTGCGCTGCCCGGCGATTCGCCCGCAGCCATTTCAACTTCCAGCCGGTGCCGCCGGAAACCGAGCCCAATCTGAGTGCCGCAGGCATCCGGCCCCTCAGCGCCAAGGCGATGAGGCTCCCTGAGGCGGTCAATGGCGACCCTGCGAGGGCGCTGCCCAGGCCATCGAGTCCCGCATGCGCAAAGCTGGCTTCTGCTGCGATGCTGCCGCCCTGCTCATAGACGATGACGTCGTGGCCGAGGGTAGCCAACTCATAAGCGGTCGTGACACCGATGATGCCGGCGCCGATCACGGCGATGCGCATGCTCAACGCCGCCGCCTGAAGCGCAGGCTCGGCGCCAACGAAGCCAGGAGGTGAGCGGGCACGCGAAGAACAGAGGCCGAATTCATGTGAGGGCTGATATACTCAGCGGGTTTTTCCGGGGTGGGAACGATCCCGACCGCGAATAAACACATCCGCAAATCCGGCTGCCAAAAGGTGTCGTCTCGCTGTTGGAAAACATCCAGCAGTTCGGCGATTCAGGCCGGATTTTAGAATCAACCTTTGGAGTTGTTAATGTCTGTAAGCATGCGCGAAATGCTGGAAGCCGGCGTCCACTTTGGACACCAGACCCGCTTCTGGAATCCCAAGATGGCCCCCTACATCTACGGCCATCGCAACAAGATCCACATCATCAATCTTGAAAAGACGCAGCCGCTTTTCAACGATGCGATGAAGTTCCTGCGGCAACTCGCCGCCAAGCGCGGCACCGTGCTGATGGTTGGTACGAAGCGTCAGGCTCGTGAAGTGGTTGCCCTTGAGGCACAGCGCGCTGGCATGCCTTACGTTGATCAGCGTTGGCTCGGCGGCATGTTGACCAACTTCAAGACGGTCAAGGGCTCGCTCAAGCGCCTGAAGGACATGCAGGCCCAGATCGAAGCCGGCACCGAGATCCGCATCAAGAAAGAAGCGCTGATGTTTCAGCGCGAACTCGCGAAGCTGGAAAAGGACATCGGCGGCATCCAGGACATGAGCGCCTTGCCTGACGCCCTGTTTGTCATTGACGTCGGCTACCACAAGATCGCCATCGCCGAAGCCAACAAACTCGGCATTCCGGTGGTTGGCGTGGTCGATTCGAACCACTCGCCGCTCGGCATTGACTACGTGATCCCCGGTAACGACGACTCGGCCAAGGCCGTGGCGCTGTACGCCAAGGCGGTCGCCGATGCAGTGCTGGAAGGTAAGTCCAACTCGACGAACGAAGTGGTCCAGGCCGTGGCTGCTGAGGGCGATGAATTCGTTGAAGTCAGCGAGGCAAGCTGAGCCGCTGACTGCCTCACCGATGTGAGATCGAAAGGGGCTGTTACAGCCCCTTTTTTTAATGTTTGAGCCTCATGCGGTTGCGCGACGTGCGCACACCGCAGACCCTTTGGAGAACATGAAATGACCGCAATCACAGCAAGCATGGTGGGCGAATTGCGCGCCAAGACCGACGCACCCATGATGGAGTGCAAGAAGGCCCTGACCGAAGCCGGTGGCGACATGGAGCGCGCCGAGGAACTGCTTCGCGTCAAGCTCGGCAGCAAGGCTGGCAAGGCCGCCTCCCGCGTGACAGCCGAAGGCGTGATCGTCTCGGCCGTGGTGGGCAATGCCGGTGCATTGGTCGAAGTGAACTGCGAAACCGACTTCACGTCGAAAAACGACATGTTCATGGCGATGGCAAACGCCTGCGCCAGGTTGGTCGCCGAGAAGAACCCGGCCGACGTCGCCGCGCTGTCGGCACTGCCTTACGCGCAGGACGGTTACGGGCCGACGCTCGAAGACGTGCGCAAGGGCTTGATCGGCACGATCGGCGAGAACATGTCGATCCGCCGCTTCAAGCGCTACGAGGGCAACAAGCTCGCGAGCTACCTGCACGGCACGCGCATCGGTGTGATGGTCGACTTCGAGGGTGACGAGGTCGCGGCGAAAGACGTGGCGATGCACGTCGCGGCGATGAAGCCGGTGGCGCTGCAGTCCAGCGACGTGCCTGCCAAGCTGATCGAGACCGAGCGCTCGGTGGCGACCCAGAAGGCCGCTGAAGACGCTGAGAAGGCCAAGGCCGAAGGCAAGACGCCGCAGTCGCCCGAGATCGTCGCGAAACGCATCGATGGCTCGGTCGCCAAGTTCCTGAAGGAAGTCAGCCTGTTCAACCAGGCCTTCGTCAAGAACGACAAGCAAACGGTCGAGCAGATGCTCAAGGAAAAGGCCACGGTCGTGAAGGGCTTCACCCTGTACGTGGTCGGAGAAGGCATCGAGAAGAAGGTCGACGACTTCGCGGCTGAGGTGGCTGCTCAGGTCGCGGCGGCGAAGGGCGCCTGACGACATCCGGGCTCGCCGAATCGCCTGAGTCGGCGGGTGGGCCCGGTTTAGACTCTCCGCTATCTCGGCCGCACAGGAAACCTACTACATGCCCGCTTACAAGCGCATCCTGCTCAAGCTGTCTGGCGAAGCCCTGATGGGCGACGACGCCTATGGCATCAACCGAGCCACCATCGTGCGGATGGTGCGGGAGGTCCAGGAAGTGACCTTGATGGGTTGTGAGGTGGCGGTCGTGATCGGTGGCGGCAATATCTTTCGGGGTGTCGCTGGCGGGTCAGTGGGCATGGACCGCGCCACTGCCGACTACATGGGCATGCTCGCCACCGTGATGAATGCGTTGGCACTGGCCGACACGATGCGCCAGGAAGGCATGACGGCGCGTGTGATGTCGGCGATCGGCATCGAGCAGGTGGTCGAGCCGTACGTGCGGCCCAAGGCGCTGCAGTACCTGGAAGAGGGCAAGGTCGTGATCTTTGCCGCCGGTACCGGTAACCCGTTCTTCACCACCGACACCGCGGCGGCATTGCGCGGTGCCGAGATCGGCGCGCAGATCGTGCTGAAGGCCACCAAGGTCGATGGCGTCTACACCGCCGATCCAAAGAAGGATCCGAATGCGACCCGCTATGCTGAGATCACCTTCGACGAGGCCATCAGCCGCAATCTGCAAGTGCTCGATGCCACGGCTTTTGCGTTGTGCCGCGACCAGAAGCTGCCGATCAAGGTGTTCAGTATTTTCAAGCCAGGCGCCTTGAAGCGCGTGGTTCTGGGCGAGGACGAGGGGACGCTCGTCCATGTGTAAAACCGCGGGCAGCTACTTCCTCAGCGACATCATCAGAGACATCAGCAGGACAGGGCGATGAGCATTGCCGACATCAAGAAAAACGCCGAGCAGAAGATGAGTCGTTCGGTGGAGGCATTCAAGAACGAATTGCACAAGATCCGCACCGGGCGTGCGCACCCAGGCATCCTGGATCAGGTGCATGTGGACTATTACGGTTCGCCGGTGCCGATCAGCCAGGTGGCCAACGTCAGCCTGCTGGATGCCCGCACGATCAGCGTCCAGCCGTGGGAGAAAGGCATGGGCGCAAAGATCGAGAAAGCGATCCGCGAAAGTGATCTGGGCTTGAACCCGTCTTCGCAAGGCGATCTGATTCGGGTGCCGATGCCTGCGCTGAGCGAAGAGCGCCGCCGGGACCTGACCAAGATCGTGCGTAACGCGGGTGAAGATGCACGCATTGCCGTGCGCAACCTGCGGCGCGACGCGAACGACCATGCCAAGCGCTTGCTGAAAGACAAGGAAATTTCCGAAGACGACGAGCGCCGTTCGCTTGACGAGATGCAGAAGTTGACCGATCGCACCATCGCCGAGATTGACCGACTGGTGGCGGCGAAAGAAGCAGAAGTGATGGCGGTATGACCAGCGCTTTGCTCCATGTGATGGTCAGGCGCTGAGGTGCTTGATTCAGTGAGCGCTTTGCCGAACGCCTCGGAGGTTCCGCGTCACATTGCCATCGTGATGGATGGCAATGGGCGCTGGGCGAAAAGCCGATTCAAGCCGCGCTTTCTCGGGCACAAGCAAGGCGTCGACACGCTGGTGAACACCGTGCTGGCCTGCGCCGACCGCGGCGTGGAGTACCTCACCGTGTTTGCGTTCTCATCGGAGAACTGGAAGCGTCCAAATGACGAGGTGTCCGGCCTCATGTCATTGGTGCTGCTGGCGGTGTCGAAGTATCTGGGCGTGATGAACAAGAACGGCGTGCGCGTGCGCATTGTGGGTGACCGCACCGACATCGCCGCGCACGTGAAGGAAGCTTGGGATCATGCCGAAAGCGGCACCCAGCACAACACGCGCATCACGTTGTCGGTGGCCTTCAATTACGGCGGCCGTTGGGATGTGGTCCAGGCCTGCCAGCGAGCGATTCGCGCCGGCATCAGCGCGGACGATCTGGACGAGGCCACGCTCAGTCGCTTCATGGCGCTGAGCCACGCGCCTGATCCTGATCTGTTCATACGAACGGGCGGCGAGGTTCGAATCAGCAATTTTCTGCTGTGGCAAACCGCGTATTCCGAGCTCTGTTTTTCTGATTGCCTGTGGCCGGAATTCGGTGAGGCCGAGCTCGATGCCGCCTTGGCCGAGTACGCCCGCCGCGACCGTCGCTTTGGCGCCATCAAGGAGCCGCAGGCGGTTGAACTTCCGCTGGTGCGCTGAACATGCTCAAGCAGCGAATCATCACCGCCTTGGTGTTGCTGGGCGTGTTTCTTCCCGCACTGTTCGCCCCCCTGGCGCTTCCGTTTGTGGTGTTGACGGTGTTGTTCATCGCTGCGGCTGGCTGGGAGTGGGTGCGACTCAACGGGGGCGGTTCGACACCTGCGATTGCTTTTGCGGTGCTGCTGGGCAGCGCCTGTGCGCTGGCGCTGGGCGCGGGCTGGGTGAGTCGTGCGCCGTCGTCCGCCTGGTGGCTGGCGATGGGTGTGTGGGTGCTGGGCGGTGCCTGGTTGCTGAAGGTCGGTCCTGCGGGCTGGGGCTTGTTGCCTCGGAGTCTGCGCTGGGGACTCGGTCTGCTCGGGTTGTGGTTGGCTTGGTTGGCGATGGCCGACGCGCGCACCATAGGCGTCAATTTCATCCTGTCTGTTTTTTGTTTGGTGTGGGTGTCCGACATTGCTGCGTACTTTGGTGGCCGGAGGTTCGGGCGGCGCAGACTGGCCTTGGCGATCAGCCCTGGCAAGAGTTGGGAGGGCGTGTGGGGCGGCATGCTGGGCGTGCTGCTGCTGGCCGCCGTATGGATGGCGATGGATCGCCACTGGACTTGGGACTCGCCCAGCCTGTTCACCCACGTGTACCTGCACCAAGGCCTGGCCGGCTTGGTTCTGGTATGCATATTTCTAGTGGCCATGGGCGTGGTCGGTGATCTGGTCGAGTCGCTGGTCAAACGCCACGCAGGCGCCAAGGACAGCAGTGGTTTGTTGCCCGGCCATGGTGGTGTGCTGGATCGCGTGGACGCCTTGCTGCCGGTCTTTCCGTTGGCGCTGGCACTCAGCTCTCTATGACCTCGGTGTGAAATGAGCCAGCAGACTCCACGCGTGCGCGTGTGCATCCTCGGATCCACCGGGTCCATCGGCACCAGCACCCTCGACGTGCTGTCGCGCCACCGAGATCGGTACGAGGTGTTCGCGCTGAGCGCGCAACACCGTATCGATGAGCTGCTGGCCCAGTGCCTCGACTGGACGCCTCGCTTCGCGGTCTTGCCCGACAGTGCCTCTGCCCAAACTCTGCAGGCCAAATTGCGCGATGCCGGTAGCACCACCGCCGTACTGGTCGGTGCGCAGGCGCTGTGCGAGATGGCGTCGCACCCCAACGTCGACGCGGTGATGGCGGCGATCGTCGGCGCAGCCGGACTGCCACCGTGTTTGGCGGCGGCGCGCACGGGCAAGCGGCTGATGCTTGCGAACAAGGAAGCATTGGTCGTTGGGGGCGCGCTCTTCATGACGGCAGTGCGCGAAGGTGGAGCGCAGTTGCTCCCGATCGACAGCGAACATTCAGCGATCTTCCAGTGTCTGCCTGAAGACCGCAGCCGGTGGGCCGCGCGGATTGATCACATCATCCTGACCGCCTCCGGGGGCCCCTTCCGACAGCGCGACGTCGGCACGCTGGCCAGCGTCACGCCCGATCAGGCCTGTGCTCACCCGAATTGGGTCATGGGACGCAAGATTTCGGTCGACTCCGCGACCATGATGAACAAGGCGCTCGAAGTCATCGAGGCGCGTTGGCTGTTCGACCTGACGCCCGAGCAGATCAAGGTAGTCATCCATCCGCAGAGCATCGTTCACTCGATGGTGGTGTGCCGAGACAATTCGGTGCTGGCGCAACTGGGCACGCCCGATATGCGGGTGCCGATCGCCTACGGACTGTCATTCCCCGAGCGCATGGAGTCGGGCGCTGGCCTACTCGACTTTCCGTCGCTGGCAGGACTGACGTTCGAACCACCCGATATGCAGCGATATCCGGGGCTGCCACTGGCCTGGGAGACGCTGCGCGGACCCGAAGGCAGCACGGCGGTGTTGAACGCCGCGAACGAGGTGGCGGTGGCGGCATTCCTGGCTGGCGCGATCGGGTTTGACCAGATCCATCACGTCAACGCCGGTGTTCTCGAATCGGTGCTTCCGCAGGCAGACGAGTGCGCCTCGGTCGAGGGCCTGATCGCACTTGACGCGCGTGTGCGTCGAGCGGCGTCCCAATGGGCGGAGCGCATTGCACGATGATCACGGTGCTGGCCTTCTTGCTCACGCTGGGCGTGCTCATCGTTGTGCACGAGTACGGGCATTACCGCGTGGCCGTCGCCTGCGGTGTCAAGGTGCTGCGGTTCTCGGTGGGCTTCGGGAAGGTCATTTGGCGACGACAGGCCACGCCCGATAGCACTGAATTCGTTATCTCCATGCTGCCCCTGGGCGGCTACGTGCGCATGCTCGACGAGCGCGAAGCGCCGGTCGACTCTGCGGAAGTCGAGCGTGCTTTCAATCGGCAAGCGCTGTGGAAGCGCTCTGCCATCGTCGCCGCCGGTCCGATCGCCAACCTGCTGCTCGCGGTGGTGTTGTATGCCAGCGCGTTTTGGATTGGCATGGACGAACCGAAGGCTGTCCTCGCTGCGCCGGTCGCAGACAGCATGGCCGAGCGCTCCGGCCTCAGGGCCGGTGACTGGGTGCGGGCCAGTTCGCCCGATGGAGCAGAGTGGACCGAGATTCATTCGATGACCGATCTGGTCTGGCACCTGACCCAGGGCGTGTTGCGCGCCGAGCCAGTTCACCTGCGTGTGGCCGACGTCAACGGACAGCATGAGCGCAGCGTGATGCTCGAACTCGATCGGATGCCCAGTCAAGAAGTCGATGCACAGCTGATGCGCCGCATCGGACTGCTCGGGGTCTATGCCGAGCCGATCATGGGCCAGATCAAGCCAGACGGGCCCGCCGAAGCGGCCGGTCTGCGCGCCGGTGACCGGGTGTTGTCCGTCGATGGCCGGGCCATCGCCGACGCTGCAAGCCTGCGCGAGCTCGTGCGCTCCAGTGGCGCATCAGTCAGTGTGACTGAGCCCCAGCAGTGGCTCATTGAACGCGGGGGACAACGACTGCAGTTCGTTGTCGAGCCGATCTCCGTGGCGGACGGCGAGCGCCGCATTGGTCGCATCGAGGCGTTCATCGGGGGGGCGCCTGAAATGGTCCTGGTACGCCACGACGTCTTCGACGGTCTGTCGCGGGCCGTGACGCGCACTGCCGACATGTCAGTGCTGACGCTGAAGATGTTCGGTCGCATGCTGATCGGCGAGGCCTCGCTGAAGAACCTGACCGGACCGCTGACCATTGCTGATTACGCCGGTCAGTCCGTACGCGTCGGGCTCGCGTATTACCTCGGTTTTCTCGCGGTCGTGAGCATCAGCCTGGGCGTTTTGAATCTTCTGCCGTTGCCAATGCTCGATGGCGGACACCTCATGTACCATCTTTTCGAAGCGACGACAGGGCGCCCTGTCTCCGAGTTGTGGCTTGAAAGGCTGCAACGCGGGGGAGTGGCCATCTTGCTGATGTTGATGTCCATCGCGCTCTTCAACGACGTGGTCCGACTTGTGGGCCTGCCTTAATTTTCCTTATGCGACCCATCTTGCGAATCTCCTGCTTTCTGACGTCGTTGCGAACCAGTCTGGCCTCCTTGTTTCTTGCGCTCGGCTTGCTTGGCGCCAACGCGTGGGCGGTGGAGCCGTTTCAATTGACCGACATTCGCGTGGAGGGACTCCAGCGCACCGATGCCGGCACGGTCTTCGCGTCGTTGCCGTTCCGCATCGGCGACACCTACAACGACGAGAAGGGCGTAGCCGCCCTGCGCGCCTTGTTCGCCACGGGCTTGTTCAAGGATGTGCGCATCCAGATCGCGGGCTCGGTGGTGGTGGTCGTGGTCGACGAGCGTTCGATCATCAGCAGCATCGACTTTGTCGGCACCAAGGAATTCGAGAAGGAGGCGCTGGTCAAGGCGCTGAAGGATTTTGGCGTGGGCGAGGGGCAGCCGTTCGACAACGCGCTGGCAGACCGCGCCGAGCAGGAGCTCAAGCGGCAGTACCTCACCCGCAGTCTTTATGGTGTTGAAGTCACCACGAAGGTGACGCCCGAGGAACGCAATCGCGTCAACGTGACCTTCAACGTGGTCGAAGGTTCGGTGGCACGTATCCGCGAGCTCCGCGTTCTGGGCAGCAGAGATTACAGCGAGAAGGAGCTCAAGGGGCTGCTGGATCTCGACGAAACGGGATTGCTTTCGTTCTACACCAAGTCTGACCGCTATTCGCGTACCAAGTTGAACGCGGATCTGGAGACGCTGAAGGCCTGGTACCTGAACCGCGGTTACCTCGAATTCAATGTCGAGTCGACGCAGATCGCAATCTCGCCCGACAAGCAGGACATCTCGATCACGATCAACATCAAGGAAGGCCAGCCCTACACCGTCACTGCGGTGACCTTGCAAGGTCAGTACCTTTCCAAGGAAGATGAATTCAAGGAACTGGTCACCATCAAGCCAGGGCAGATTTACCGGGCCGAAGAGGTGGCCACGACGACCAAGGCGTTCTCCGAGAAATTCGGTACTTTCGGATATGCCTTTGCTCGGGTCGATGCACGCCCGGAGATCGACCGTGTCAACGGACGCGTGGAGATCGTGCTGCAAGCAGACCCCCAGCGGCGTGTCTACGTTCGACATATCAACGTGGCCGGCAACACCAAGACCCGCGACGAGGTCATCCGCCGCGAATTCCGTCAATTCGAGTCGTCGTGGTACGACGGCCCCAAGATCAAGCTGTCCCGCGACCGCGTCGATCGCCTGGGCTTTTTCAGCGATGTGACCGTCGACAACAGTGAGGTGCCGGGCACCCCCGATCAGGTCGACCTTACTGTGGCGATCAAGGAAAAGCCCACCGGCAACATCCTGCTGGGCGCTGGGTTCTCGAGCGCAGACAAGGTGTCGTTCACTGCATCGGTCAAGCAGGAAAACGTGTTCGGCACGGGCAACTTCCTGGGCATCGAGTTCAACACCAGCAAGTCGCAGCAGACCATTTCGGTCAGTACGGTCGATCCGTACTTCACCGACGATGGCATTTCCCGGGCCATCGATGTGTTCTACCGGACGGCTCAGCCGCTCAACAGCCAGGGAGAAAACTACAAGTTGGTAACCCCGGGTGCCTCGATTCGGTTCGGCGTGCCCTTCAGCGAGTACGACACGGTGTTCTTCGGCGTGGGCATCGAGCAAACCGAAATCCGCGGCAGCAACAACCTGCCGGACACCTACTTCCGGTACCGCGAACAGTTCGGCCAGAAGAGCACCGCGATACCGTTCACCATTGGCTGGTCCCGCGACGGCCGTGACAGTGCCCTCGTGCCGACCACAGGTCGCTTCGCCCGGGTGAATGTCGACGTGAGCTTCCTGGCCGACCAGCGCTACATGCGCGCCGATCTTCAGCTTCAGCAGTACTTCACGCCTATCCGGCGAGTGACCCTCGGCATCAACGCTGAAGTGGGTTACGGACGCGGCCTCGGAGACAAGCCCTACCCGATTTTCAAGAACTTCTTCGGCGGCGGACTGGGCACGGTGCGAGGCTTTGACCAAGGCTCGCTGGGGCAGGTGGACAACCTGGGCGCCTACCTCGGGGGCAATCGACGTTTCAATCTGAACACTGAGGTGTACTTGCCGATCCCGGGCACAGGCAATGATCGAACACTGCGGTGGTTTACCTACGTCGATGTCGGCAATGTGTGGGGGGTGGACGACCGATTGACCCTCAGCAGTCTGCGCGCATCGATCGGCCTCGGCTTCAGTTGGGTGTCTCCGGTGGGGCCCATCAAGATCAGCTACGGCTCACCGATCCGCAAAGAGCCAACGGATAGAATCCAGCGTCTTCAATTTCAACTCGGGACTGCGTTTTGATGAACAGGTTATCTTTGAATGCGTTGGCTGCCTCTTTGCTGGTCTTCGCCGCTTGCCATGTCCAGAGCCAGGAAGTCAAGATCGGGTATGTCAACAGCGACCGCGTGCTGCGTGAGGCCAACCCCGCCAAGGCGGCTCAAGCCAAATTGGAAGCCGAGTTCTCCAAGCGTGACAAGGAAATGGGCGAGATTGCCGGTCGACTGAAGGCCGCCAGCGAGAAATTCGACAAGGATGCGCCAACGTTGTCCGAGTCAGAGCGCAGCAAGCGCCAGCGCGATCTGGTCGATCAGGACCGCGAATTCCAGCGCAAGCGCCGCGAGTTTCAGGAAGACCTGACCCAACGAAAGAACGAAGAGTTGTCAGCCGTCGTGGAGCGCGCCAACAAGGTTATCAAGCAAATCTACGAAACCGAAAAGTACGACCTGATTCTCCAAGAGGCCGTATTCGCCGGTCCGAAGATCGACATCACCGACAAGGTGGTCAAGGCGCTGAATGCACAGGGCGCCAAGTGATCTCGTCACTCCGTTTGCGCTAGGCGAACTGGCGGCGCGTCTGGGCGCCGAGTTGATCGGCAACCCAGCCCAGCTCGTCCATCGTGTCGCGTCGCTGGATACTGCCGACGGCGACGCCATTTCATTCCTCTCCAACCCGCGTTATCTGCCGTCACTCGCCACGTCGAAAGCGGGGTGCGTGATCGTGTCACCAGCGCATCGTGACGCGGCTGCGCTGCGCGGCGCCACACTGATTGCGGCTGATCCCTATCTCTGCTTTGCTCGACTGACGCAGTTGTGGGTCGCGCGCGCTCGCGAAGCCACGGCACCTGAGGTGCACGCATCTGCGGTCGTGCACCCGCGCGCGCAGCTCGCCAGCCATGTCTCGGTGGGGGCGCTGGCGGTCATCGAAGCGGATGCGGTGATTGCCGAGGGTGCAGTGATTGGTGCCCAGTGTTTCATCGGCGCAGGCGCGTCGGTGGGCGCACAGACCCGGTTGTCCGCGCAAGTGGTGCTGGGCGCACGGTGTCACATCGGGGCACGCGGTATCGTGCACAGTGGTGCGGTCATCGGCGCAGACGGTTTCGGCTTCGCGCCGAACAGCGGTCGCTGGGAGAAGATCGAGCAACTTGGCGGCGTTCGCATTGGTGACGATGTCGAGATTGGCGCCAACACCTGCATCGACCGCGGCGCGCTCGAAGACACCGTGATCGAGGACGGCGTCAAGCTCGATAACCTGGTTCAGATAGCCCACAACGTGCACATCGGCGCGCACAGCGCGCTGGCTGGCACGGCCGCAGTGTCTGGCAGCACACGCATCGGCGCGCATTGCACGATGGCAGGTGGTGCAGGCGTGGTTGGTCATGTGACCTTGGCCGATCACGTGCATCTGGGTGCGCGGTCGGTGGCCACTCATTCCATCCACAAGCCGGGTTTGTACACCGGCCTGTTTCCCATCGATGACAATGCGTCTTGGGAAAAGAACGCAGCCACGCTGCGTCAATTGCATCGATTGCGTGAGCGCATTCGAGCGCTTGAAAAGAGCATAGAGACCAAATCGTCATGACGATGGACATTCACGAAATCCTGAGACGCATTCCGCATCGTTATCCGATCCTGCTGGTCGATCGCGTGCTTGAAATCAAGAAGGGCGAAAGCATCAAGGCGCTGAAAAATGTCACTATCAATGAACATTTTTTCAGCGGGCACTTTCCGAAGCGGCCGGTGATGCCGGGTGTGCTGATGCTCGAAGCGCTGGCCCAGGCTGCCGCCATCCTTGGGTTTGAGACGCTGAATCTGCAGACCCACGAAAACTCCCTGTTCTACTTCGCAGGCATCGATGGTGCTCGCTTCAAGCGGCCGGTCGAGCCAGGCGATCAGCTCATTCTGGATGTGATCCTCGACCGCATGAAGTCAGGCGTCTTCAAGTTCAAGGCTCGCGCGACCGTCGATGGTGAATTGGCCGTCGAGGCCGAATTTCTGTGCACGGTTCGAGACATTGCCTGATCGGCTGACCGTCAACTTTCGTGACCAGGGGCAACAGGCCATGTCGCTGATCCATCCCACCGCGATCGTTGAGCCCGGCGCCGAACTGGATTCGTCGGTCAGCGTCGGTCCGTACAGCATCGTGCGTTCGCAGGTGCGGGTTGATGCCGGCACAACGATCGGTGCACACTGCGTGATCGAGGGGCGCACAACCATCGGACGCGACAACCGCATCTTTCAGTTCTGCTCGATCGGCGCCGTGCCGCAGGACAAGAAATACCGGGACGAACCGACCGAGTTGCGCATCGGCGACCGCAACACCATCCGCGAGTTTTGTACCTTCAACCTGGGCACGGCGCAGGACAGCGGCGTGACGCGCGTGGGCGACGACAACTGGGTGATGGCCTATGTGCACATCGCACACGATTGCCAGGTCGGCAGCCAGGCCATCCTGGCCAACAACGCGACCTTGGCTGGCCATGTGCACCTGGGAGACTGGGTGATCGTGGGCGGGCTCACTGGCTTGCATCAGTTCGTCAAGGTCGGGCCGCACGCGATGATCGGCTTCGCCAGTGCGGTGTCGCAGGATGTCCCACCGTTCATGATGGTCGATGGCAACCCGCTCGCGGTGCGAGGCTTCAATGCAGAGGGGTTGCGCCGGCGAGGGTTTGGTCCCGAGCGCATTGCTGCGGTCAAGCAGATGCACCGACTGCTGTACCGGCAAGGGAACACGCTGGAGCAGGCGCGCGAAGCGATCGCTGAGTTGGCGGGCAGCGCGCCGGAAGCAGCGGCCGACGTCGCGGTGATGACGCAGTTTCTCGCGTCTTCTCAGCGCGGCATCGTGCGGTAGGAATGACACGCTCCGCGGCCCGGCGCCCAGGGTCTGGTGGGAGCCTTCGCTCACATGGCGACCAATGATCCACGCCTCGCCATGGTGGCTGGCGAGGCCTCCGGCGATCTGTTGGCCAGCCTGTTGCTCGCGGGCCTGAAGCGGCGCTGGCCAGCGCTGGCAGCCCAAGGGATCGGCGGGCCGAAAATGTCCGCGCAGGGGTTCGAAGCCTGGTGGCCGAGCGACAAGCTCGCGGTGCGTGGTTATGCCGAGGTGCTTCGCCACTATCCCGAGCTGCTCGGCATCCGCCGCCGACTTGCCGAACGCCTGTTACAGGAGCCACCCGATGCCTTCATTGGTGTCGATGCGCCCGACTTCAACCTCGACCTGGAGGCCAGATTGAAGGCCAGTGGCGTCCGAACGATTCACTTCATCGGCCCGTCCATCTGGGCCTGGCGTGGTGAGCGCATCGAGAAAATCAAGCGCGCCGTCGATCATGTGCTGTGCATCTTTCCGTTTGAACCCGAGCTGTACGCGCAGCACGGTGTGGCGGCTACCTATGTAGGCCATCCGTTGGCAGATGCCATTCCTCTCGAGGTGCCCAGGCGGGCCAGCCGCCAAGCGTTGAATCTGGACGATGCCGACACGGTGGTCGCGTTGCTGCCAGGCAGCCGTCGTTCAGAAATCCAGTACATCGCGCCAACCGTGCTGGAGGCTGCTGCGCTGATGAAGCACCATCGCCCTGCGTTGCGCTTCGTGCTGCCGGTGGCGCCAGGACTGAGATCGCTGGTCGAGCCGCTGCTGTCGCGGCACGCGCCGGGTGTTGACATCCAGCTGCTGGACGGCCAGTCTCACCAGACGCTGGCGGCCTGCGACGTGACGCTGATCGCCAGCGGCACGGCCACGCTGGAAGCAGCGCTCTTCAAGCGGCCGATGGTGATCGCGTACAAGATGCACTGGCTCAGCGCACAGATCATGAAACGCATGAATTACCAACCCTGGGTCGGGCTGCCGAACATCTTGCTGGAGGACTTCGCCGTGCCGGAGTACCTGCAAGCAGCGGCAACGCCGGAGCACCTGACCGATGCCGCCTTCGCCTGGCTGGATGATCCACCAGCATGTGCGGCGCTGGCCACACGCTTTGAGGCCTTGCACCACACGTTGCGACGCAACACCGCCCAGTCGGCTACCGATGCGATCGAGAGCATTCTTGCGCGCTGAGCAACTGGGCCTGCGCTGGGATGCGCCGGGCCTCATGGCTGGGGTCGACGAAGCTGGACGGGGCCCGCTGGCGGGTCCGGTGGTGGCGGCCGCGGTGATCCTCGACGATCTTCAACCCATCCGTGGTCTGAATGATTCGAAGAAGCTCACCGCACGTACCCGAGAGCGCTTGTTCGACGAGATCCGCGCCAAGGCTTTGTGCTGCTGCATTGCCGAAGCCACGGTTGAAGAGATCGACCAACTGAACATCCTGCAGGCGTCGTTGCTGGCCATGCGGCGTGCGGTGGACGGTTTGCGCTTGCGGCCGCACCGGGTGCAGGTCGATGGCAATCGGCTGCCAGTCTTGCCGATGCCTGCCGAGGCCATCGTGCAGGGGGATGCCACGGTGCCTGCGATCGCCGCGGCCTCGATCCTCGCGAAAGTGCATCGCGATCGGCTGTGCATGACTTTGCACGAGCAGCATCCTCAGTACGGCTTCGACGGTCACAAGGGCTATCCGACTGCAGCGCACTTGGCCGCACTGCGTGAGCACGGGGCCTGCGAAGTCCACCGCCGAACGTTTGCACCTGTGCGAGCGGTGCTGGTGCCCAGCGCATGACGGCGTCCACGGTCAAAGCGATCTCCTCGCGCGACAACCCGCTGCTCGTGCGAGTGCGCAAGCTCGGTCGCGACCCGGTGGCCTATCGCAAGCTGGGTGAGTTGTGGATCGAGGGCGACCATCTGTGCCGGGCGTTTCTGCAGCGCGGCGGTGTTCCGCTGCACGCTGTTGTGAGTGAGCCAGCGTGGGCTACTCCGCTGCGCGATCTCGCCCTCCGGGCAGCCAGTGTCACGGTGCTGCCAGAAGCACTGATGGCTGGCGTCAGCGCCCTCGAATCGCCGGCTCCGATCGGCTTCGTGGTGTCGTGGCACGGCGCTGCCGCGTTGCTTCCTGATGCGCCGACCGTGGTGCTCGATCGCTTGCAAGATGCCGGCAATGTGGGAACCGTGCTGCGCAGTGCATCTGCCTTTGGATTCAAGCAGGTGGTGGCCCTGAAGGGAACGGCCGCACTCTGGTCGCCAAAGGTGTTGCGTGCGGGCATGGGTGCGCATTTCGGCCTGTCGCTCATCGAAGGTGTCGACGCCGCTGCGCTGAGCTCACTGTCGGTGCCGATGCTGGCAACCAGTTCGCACGCCGCACAGGCGATCGATCAGGTCGCACTGCCGTGGCCGTGTGCCTGGGTGCTGGGCCACGAAGGCGAGGGCGTCTCTGCGCTCGTGCAGTCGCAGTGCCACCAGGCGCTGTGTATCCCGCAGCCGGGTGGCGAGGAATCGCTCAATGTCGGTGCGGCGGCGGCCGTGTGCCTGTATGAGTCAGCGCGACAACGCATGAGCCGCTGAGGGGGATTGCGAGCGGGTCGCTCGACGCTCTGCCTACACTGCCGCCGATGCTGCAAGTGCTGTGGTTCAAGAAAGATCTGCGCTGGACCGATCACGCCCCGATGGTCCGTGCTGCCCAGGCGGGTCCGGTGCTGCCCGTGTGGATCGACGAGCCTGCGGCCTGGGCACAGCCTGACGTCGCGGCTCAGCACCGCGCCTTCGCGCAGGAATGCCTGGCTGAGCTTGACATCTGGCTCGGCGAGCGCGGAGGTGCTTTGTGGTGCGTTCAGAGTGAGGCCATTGCGGCTTTCGCGCACCTGCATGCGCTGCATGGTCCTTTCGTTCTGTGGAGTCACCAGGAAACCGGCAACGGCTGGAGCTTCGACCGGGATCGCGCCGTTGCACGCTGGTGCGCCGCGCAGCGCGTGGTGTGGCATGAGCTGCCTTGCAACGGGGTCGTCCGGCGCCTGCGCGATCGCGATCAGTGGTCGAGGCTTTGGACGCAGCGGATGGAGCCACCACCCCTGCCATCCCCGAAGAGGCTGGACTGGGTGGCGCCGCCCGAAAAGAAGGACCACGATGCACCGCCGATCCTTTGCCGCGACGCTGACAAGCCGCTGCGCCAGCGTGGCGGCAGAAGCCAGGCGTTGGCGCTGCTCGACAGCTTTTTCGCAGGGCGTGGGCATCGATACCGCACGGAGATGTCCAGTCCCTTGACGGCGGCTGAGGCTTGCTCGCGGCTATCCGCCCATCTGGCCTGGGGCACGCTGTCGGTGCGAGAGTGCGTCCATGCGGTGTGGCAGCGCCGGAGCGAGTGGCTGGCGATACCCGCCGGTCAGCGCCCTGCGGGTGCGGTGGCGTCGCTGCGCAGCTTCGAGAGTCGCTTGCACTGGCACTGTCACTTCATCCAGAAGCTGGAAAGCGAGCCGGCGATCGAGTTTCGCAACGTCAACCGTGCCTTCGATGGCTTGCGCAATGAAGGTGCGTTGTCGTCTGACGAGCAGGCACGCTTCGATGCCTGGTGCAGCGGTCGCACTGGCTTCCCGTTTGTCGACGCGTGCATGCGCAGCCTGCACGCCACCGGTTGGATCAACTTCCGAATGCGGGCAATGCTGATGAGCTTTGCCAGCTACCAACTGTGGCTGCACTGGCGCGAGCCGGCGTTGTTTCTGGCGCGGCAGTTCCTGGACTACGAGCCTGGCATCCACTACTCCCAGGCGCAGATGCAAAGCGGTGTAACCGGGATCAACACCATCCGCCTTTACAACCCGGTCAAGCAAAGTCGCGATCAGGATCCGGACGGTGTGTTCATCCGGCGCTGGGTGCCCGAATTGCGCGGCGTGGCTGGCGACGCGGTGCACGAGCCGTGGCTGCTGGGCGCGACGCAACTGCGCCCACGGGACTATCCTGATCCGGTGGTGGATCTGCTCGCTGCCAGCCAGCGGGCGAAGGTGCTGATCCACGCTCGCAAGGCGGACGTGGCCACGCAACAGGAGGCCAAGTTGGTCTACGCCAGGCACGGCAGTCGACATCCTAGGCGGGAGACGACAAGCCGACGTGCTGGTGGCCGACGCCCCGAAGATTCAGCCGGCCATCAACTCAGCTTGTTGATCGATCCCGAGGGTGTCTGACTCATGCGGTCAACTCATGCACTGCTGCGCCGGCCAGCGCCTGCACCGCTCGGTGCAGGCTGTCCACCTGCCGCGTCAGCGGGCCTGGGGCCGGCTTCTCGCCGCTGACCACCGACTGGATGTAAACGGCGGTCGTCGCAGCATCGATGCTGCGGGGCAGCACCGGCAACTCGGTCAGCACGCCCTCCTGCGCGGGTGCTGACAGATCGGCACGCCATTCGCCTCGCAGAAACACGTCGAGCCGCGGTGAGCGTCGTGGATCGGCGATGGGTTCGCCCTCGGTGCCGCGCAGCAGCATCGCGCTGGCGCCTGCGCGCTGCAGAAAGGCCGTGAGCGCGGTGCCGTATTCCGGATGGGTGTGGTTGATCACCCGCAGCGACCGACCGCCGAGCGTCGGGTCCAGCAACTTGGCCACCGTGTGGCCTGGATTGCGCAAGCCGATCACCCAACGAACGTCCAGCAGACGCGCCAGCGGTGGACACAGCGTCTCGGTGGCCATGAACACCGGCTCACGCCGTGCCCAGCCGTGGAGCACGTCCTCGGCACTGTGCGCGATCGGCAGACCCAGGTCACGGAACACGAAGGCGGTGGTGACACGACCGGGATCGTTTGAGGGGCCGTGTACCAGCACCGGTGTCCCGTTCTGCGCCAGCAGCAAGGCCAGCAGAGCGGTCAGGTTGGGCAGCTTGCGGGCGCCGTTGTACGACGGCAGGATCACCGCCGGTCCCTCTGGACTGATCGGCAGACAGCGCTGGTGCACGGCGCGAAGAAAACCGAGCAGCTCCTCGGTCGACTCTCCCTTGATGCGCATCGCCATCGCGAAGGCGCCCACCTCGAGGTCGCTGACACGGCCGTCGAGAACCTGTGCCATCAGGTCTTCGGCCTGCTCGATGCTCAACGACCGTGCACCTTCCTTGCCACGGCCGATTTCCTTGATGTACGGGGCAATGCTCATGAGCGGAGGATGACGGATTCCATGGATCGATGAGGAGATTAAATGATCGACACCTGACGCCTGCGAGGTTCTCGGTGTACCGGCTAGGCAATTTCCAGGCCCAACTCCGCAGTCAGAAACACGTCGACACATCGACAAGAATGGCGCGAAGATGGGAGCCAATCTGTGCAAGTCGCGTTCTCGCTTATTGCGGCCGCTGGGTGAACATCCCAGAATCCGCACTTGGGCTGCGGAATGACGTCGCCGCCCTGGTCATTTCCTACCGCTTCGACACGGAGACTCTTCCCAGATGAACGCCCTTAAATTCGCCGTCGCCAGCGCCCTGCTGGTGGTCGGCAGCAGCCATGCCGCAGGCAACCTGTCCGTGACGCGCGAGGTCACGATCGACAGCACGCCGGCCACCGTCTGGAAGCTGGTCGGCAACTTCAATGCGATGGACGTGTGGCATCCCGCCGTCAGCAAGAGCGAGGTCAATGGTGCAGGCACCAAAGTGGGCACTCGCCGGACATTGACGCTGGCGGATGGCAAGCAGACGATCATCGAGCAGTTGAGCACCTACGATGCAGCCAAGACCAGCTACAGCTACACCATCGTCAGCGGCCCACTTCCCGTGGTGAATTACAGCAGCAGCATCACGCTGAACACCACACCCGAGGGCAAGACATCGTTGAAGTGGTCGTCGACCTTCGATGCCGCCGCGGGTGCTGACGCGGCCGCTGCCACCAAGGCGGTCGAGGGAATCTATGACAGTGGACTCGCCAAGTTGGTGAACAACTTCGCCAGGCAATAGGCAACACAAGCAGGCAAGTCAACGACAAACAGGCGCGACGCCGTTCGCGCCTCTGGTTTTTCAGGAGATACCCCCATGAACAAGTTCGTACGCCATGCCGCCACCGCCGGATTGCTGTTGGCCGCAGGCAGCGGGCACGCCGCCGGCTCGCTGTCGTTCTCCAGCGAGGAAACCGTGGACAGCTCGCCCGCCACCGTCTGGAAGTACGTCGGTGATTTCAATGGTTTTGACCTGTGGCATCCGCAGGTGCGAAACAGCACCGTCAAGGGTGCTGCGACGAACAAGGTGGGTGCCGTGCGCACCTTGAAGCTGTCCGACGGATCCGAGTTGGTTGAAAAGCTCCTGAAGTACAGCGCGGCCAACACCAGCTATACCTACACCTCACTCAAGAGCCCTTTTCCCATCAAGAACTACGTCGCGACGATCTCGGTGTCCCCGGCGCCTGGCGGCAAGACGCTGATGAAATGGAGCGCCACTTTCGATGCGGTGAACATCGACGAGGACATCGCTACCGAGATGGTGGCGATTGCGCTGAATGGTGGCTTGTGGAAGGTTGTCGCCAACTTCGAGAAGCCGGCTGCTCCTGAGGACGCGCCAGCCGCTGAGGCTGCTGCGGCGCCTCCCGCCACGCCCTGAACCAGCCACCCACCTCGTACAGAGTGGCTGCTAGGCTGAGCATGGCGGACCCTTGGCGTACTGCGAACTGCTGTCCCCCTCCGATCCGGGGCGCGAAACGTGCCTGACTTGATGACGCCTCGGCCCGACGCTGATGAAGGGGCCCTGATGAACCAGCCTGAGCGGTCGCTGTCGGTCGGGCAAGCCAGCGGCTTGCCCGAGACCCTGCGGCAGGTGGCTGATTCGCTAGGGGTCGATCCTGCCGGCTGGTGCGATCTGGTGTCTGCGAGCCTCATCGGCATGGCAGCTGGGTTAGCGCTCAAGGAGGTGTCGACTGGCCGCTATGTCTACGCCTCAGACAGGATGGCTGAACTGCTCGGGCGCTCCCGCGAAGACCTGGTTGGCCGCTCCGATGCGGAACTCTTCAGTGCCGAAGTGGCGGTCTCGCTGCGCGCGGCAGAGACGAGTACCACGGTCTTGGCCTTGCCTCACAGCAGTGATCACCGCATCGAGCGCGATCACGCGCGCCACGAGTTCCACGTCACCCGAATTTTGCTGAATGGCAGCGCGGATGCTGCCGGTGCCAGCAAGCGGTACCTGTGCGCCATCTGGTTGGACATGAGCACGCAGCGCCAGCGCGATGCCCAGCTCACGCTGGCATTGCAACAGTTGGAGCAACAGCAGCTGGCGACTGAAGCCCTGCGGCGCGAATTGCAGGGCCCGGAGCCGAGGGACATCGACACAGGGTTGTTTCCAAACGCTCACTTCGAGGACCAGCTGCGGCGTGAGGTCGATCTGTCGCTTCGTGAACACCGTGAGTTCTCGATGGTCTCGATTTCGATCGACCCACCCTCACACGCAGCCAGTGCGCTGGGCGACTCGGCGCGTCAGCGTGTGATCGAGGCGCTTGGGCGTTTGCTTCGGAGCAATACGCGCGCAATGGATGCGTCATGCCGTGTCTCTGACGATCGATTCGCGGTGCTCCTGTCAGGTGTCGGTTTGGCGACCGCGCATGCTCGAATGGAGGGCTTGCGACGCCAGTGCGCCACGCAGATTGTTGTGCTCAATGGCCAGGACTTTGGATTCACGGTGTCGATGGGGGTGGCGAGCTTTCCGCACACCGCCCACACGCAGGACGATCTGCTGCAGGCCGCTGACACCGCACTGATGGCGGCACAGGGCCGCGGCGGCAATCACGTCACGTTGGCCAGCATTCGCTTCGAGGGCGCTTCCTGAGCAGGAGCCAGATCCTGTTCTTGTCTCTCGCACTGCGATAGGCGAGGTGTCCGTTGTGAGCCGTGAGCCGCATTCCTGAACCCAGGGGATTCAGGTGGGCCGGGTCAACCGTGCTTCGGGTTCATCTGACGCGAGACGATCACGCCCACTCGGCAATGTTCCCAGCCCGGGCTCGCGAGAGCATCGGTTCAAGGAATTAAAAACTCACGCGAACACAACGGACGACGCTCAGTCTACGCCTGCCGTGGTTGCCAATGATGTCGACAGGGTGGCACCGTGTGCCGAATCGGTCACAGCAACTGACCGTGCTCGCCGAGGGCTTGGTCGATGCGGGTGATCAGGGCATCGATGTCCATTTGAGTGGCGGCCTCGTCCACCGCTGATCGGCTTTCGGTCGGCGTGGGCGAAGTGGCGGCTGGGCGCTGTTCGAGCTTGTAGGCGAGGTTCAGGGCGGCAAGCACGGCAATGCGTTCGCGGGCCTTGACCTTGCCCGCTGCCCGGATGGCAGTCATCTCACGATCGACTGCCTTCACCGATGCGTGCAGCAAGGTGTCGCCGCCGTCGGGGCAGCCCAGCACATAGCTCTGGCCGAGGATCGAGACTTCGATCTGCTTCATGGGGATGTCTTCTGAATGGGTGCGGTTGTGTCGAGGTTGTCATCGGCTGGCACCGCGTGGGCCTCCGCTGGAAGACGCTCAAGCAGGGTGTCGATGCGCGCACGCGCGGCGTTCAGCCGTGAGCGCAGGTTGTCGCGTTCGTTCGCCACGCTGGCCAATTGCTGCTCCAGCAAGGCGTTGGTCCGTTGCAACTCATGGTGGCGCAGTAAGAGCCGCTCGACCCGGTCAGCGAGGTCTTCGATCTTCGACATGGGGCGTGTTCGGGCAGTGGGTTGAACAACGGAATTTGATTGTAGGTCGGTGCTTAGAATAGAAGCGTTGGTGCCCGCGCCGGTGTTCTTGTCGGCGCAGTTAAACGGGAAGCAGAAAGCATCGCTCGGTGCTCAAACTGCGCTGCCCCCGCAACGGTACGGTGGACGAAGCCCTGGTCGGTCTGGACAGGGATTCAGCTTTCATGCGCACACCACTGGAGATGGTTCATCTCTGGGAAGGTCGTGAAGGTCGCTCCATCAGCCCGGATACCGGCCAACAAGCGGGTGCGGCTTCGTGTCGTGCCTACATCGCAAGCGCCTGCGGGGAAGCAGGGCGATTGCATCTTGTCGGGCTCTTCAATCATGTTTTTTGACTGCATGGCGCCACGCGCGCCCTTGGCTGCTTGCAGCCGGTATCTCCGCGACCTCGTTTCGCTGCTCACCGTTGCCGTCGCTGCGACAGCACTCTCGTCCGCGCAGGCGCAGACGCCGACCCGGCTGCCACAGGTGTCTGTGATCGCGAGCCGCGAACCGCTACCGCTCGAGCAAATCACCTCCGACGTGGTCGTGATTGACGAGCAGCGCATCCGTCATTCGACCGCCGATTCCATCGAAGACCTGCTGCGGCGTGAAGCCGGGGTTCAGTTGTCGCGCAGCGGCGGACCCGGTCATGCCGCTGGCATCTTGCTGCGGGGCGCCAGCACCAGCAGCACACTGGTGCTGGTCGACGGTGTGCGCATTGGCTCCGCCACCCTGGCACAGGTGGAGTTTGAGGCGATCAGTCTGGCCCAGATCGAGCGCATCGAGGTGCTGCGCGGGCCGGGCTCCAGTCTGTATGGGGCCGACGCCGTGGGCGGTGTGGTGCTGATCACGACCAAACGCGGCGAGGGGCCTGCGAGCCTGTCCGGACATGCCGCTTTTGGCGAGTACGGCTCGCGTGAAGGTGATGTCGGCATCAGCGGCAGCCACGCCGGGTTCGACTACGCGGCCTCGATCAGTGGCGAACGATCCCGTGGTGTGTCGACGCTGCGACCAGGCGACCAATTCGGCAACTACAACCCCGATCGCGACGGCTATCGCCGCCGGACTGCGCAGGTTCGGCTGGGCTACACGATCACGCCGGGCCACCGGGTGGCCGCCAGCGTGATCGACACCCGGTTGAACTCTCAGTACGACGGCTCCGAGTTCGGCGGGCCTCCCGACTTTGCGCAGGATCCGACACCTGACTTCCGCTCTCGGTTGAGCACACAGGTGGCCTCGCTCAGCTACGACGGGGTGATCAACCCGCTGTGGACCACCCGTTTGCAGCTGGCCCTGAACGAGGACAAGTCGTTCGACGGCGCCAACTTCCCAGAGCGCTTCCTGACGCGTCGCAATCAGTACACCTGGCAGAACGTGCTCACGCTGAGCGCCAGGCAGCAACTTGTGACGGTGATCGAGCGGCTGGAAGAGCGTGCCGAGTCGTCTGCGTTCATGGTCAACAGGCAACGCCACAACGACGCCGTGGGGCTGGGTTATTCGGGGCAATTCGGTTCGCATCTGCTGTCGGCCGATGTTCGGCGTGATGACAACTCGGTCTACGGCAACAGCACCACGGGCCGGCTGGGCTATGGCTATGAGCTCGGCCACGGCCTGACAGCGCGTGCGCTGGTTGGCACCACCTTCCGTGCGCCCAGTTTCAACGACCTGTATTTCACGGGCTATGGCGTCCCTGATGTCCGGCCGGAGCGCGGTCGCAGCGGTGAAGTGGGTCTGCATTGGCGGGGCGGCGACAGCCAGGCGTCGCTGACCGTGTATCGCAATCGCGTGCGTCAATTGATCAACTACGAGCCGGACCGCAGTTTCTGCCCGTCCGATCCCTCCTACGATTTCGGCTGTGCGCGCAATGTCGACCGGGCGCGTCTGAAGGGGGCCACGCTGAGTGCAGGCCATCGCATCGGCGCGTTGGGGTTGCGCGGTACGCTGGATTTGCTAAGCGCGAAGGATGAGCGCAGCAACGGCCGTCTGAATCGTCGCGCCAAGCACCAGTCCACCCTGGATGCTGACTACCGGATCGACGACTGGGCCCTGGGTGCGACGCTGGTGACGGTGGGGTCACGTCCCGATGGCGGCAAGCGATTGGGCGGCTACTCGACGGTCGATCTGCAGGCGCGCTGGAGCTTCATGCCCCGGTGGCAACTCGAGGCCAAGGTGTTGAATGTCACCGACCGCGACATCGAACCGGCGCGAGACTACCGCTCGCCAGGCCGACAGGCGTGGCTGGGTGTGCGCTACAGCGGCATCGGCTTGTAGTCGCAGCAGGCAGGCGTGACACTTCGAGGATGGAGTTTCCACGGTGCATGAACTGATCCTCGGCGGGCAGCGCAGCGGCAAGTCGCGCTGCGCCGAGCAGCGCGCGGCGGTGTGGCTGGCGACCCCGTCACGCTCGGCGGTGCTGTTGGCCACAGCGCGGGCTGGTGACGAGGAGATGCGACGGCGCATCGCCCATCACCGGCTCCAACGCGCGGCATGTTTGCCTGCGCTTCAATGTGAAGAGGTGCCGATCGAACTGGCGCAGGCCATTTTTCGCCACAGCGCCCCCGATCGGCTGGTTGTGATCGATTGTCTGACCCTGTGGCTGACCAACCTGCTGATGCCGATCGACGCAGCGCCGCTCGACGACATCGAATGGGACCGAACGCGAGAGGCGCTCTGCGATGCGGTCAGCGAGGCCAGCGGACCGGTGCTGCTGGTTTCCAACGAGATCGGACTTGGCGCGGCACCGATGTCGCGCGAGGCACGCCGCTTTGTCGACGAACTGGGGCGCCTGCACCAGGCGATGGCGGCGCGTTGCGATGGCGTGACCCTGATGGTGGCGGGCATCGAAGTGCCCGTGAAGCGGGGCCGGCGGTGATGGCTCGCGAGTTTCGCGCGCTGATGCTTGGCCTGTTGCTGGCTGTGGCAGCGCCGTCAGGCGCGTTGGCGGCTCCCCCACAGATCACCGTTCAGGACGATCGTGGCAGCGTGCAGTCCTTTGCAGTCTCTCCGCAGCGCATCATCAGCCTGCTGCCGTCGCTGACTGAAAGTGTGTGTGCCCTGGGTGCCTGCGCGCGGCTGGTGGGCACCGATCGGTATTCCAACTCGCCTCCGGCCGTGACGGGTCTGCCGAAGTTGGGCGGTATCGAAGACGCGAACCTGGAGCGCATCGTGGCGCTTCGGCCCGATGTGGTGCTCGCTGCCCCGTCGACACGGGTGGTCGAGCGGCTCCAGTCGCTCGGACTGAAGGTGGTGTTGCTCGAGCCCAGAACGCATGCCGATGTGCGGCGCTCCTTGAATGTGCTGGCCAGGCTGCTGGGTACACCGGAGGCTGCCGATCCCCTGTGGACCGCCATCCAGCAACAGGTTCAGCAAGCAGCCCGGGTGGTGCCCGCACGGCTGCGCGGCATGAAGGTTTATTTCGAGGTGGACGCGACGCCGTTTGCGGCAGGCGAGGGGTCCTTCATTGGCGAAACCCTGACCCAGTTGGGCATGGCGAACGCGGTGCCCGCGGCGTTGGGTCCGTTTCCACAACTCAACCCGGAGTACGTGGTGCGTGCGCAGCCTGACATCGTCATGGCGGTGCAGCGCGACCTCGATCAGATGCCGCATCGGCCCGGTTGGGCACGGCTTGACGCCCTGCGGCAGCAGCGTGCCTGCGGCTTCAGCCACGAGCGCTATGACGTGTTGGTGCGTCCCGGGCCACGCCTTGGCGATGCGGCGCAGCTGCTGGCCGAGTGCCTGATCGGGCTGGATGCCCAGGTGCGCTGATGGATCAGACACTCGTTGCCACCCCTGATCGACAGACGATGGATGCGGGCGCCACCCGTCGTCGGCGATTCGCCATGGTCCTGTTGCTGGTCGGGCTGGTTCTGGCAGGGGCCGGGCTGGCCGCTGGCAGCGACGGCTGGTCGCTGCCCAGGTGGAGCGATGCCGATGCTGGCTTGATCCTGGGCGAGATCCGCTTGCCGCGTACCCTGGGCGCGTGGTTGGTCGGGGCGTTGCTGGGCTTGGCGGGTGCCATTGCGCAGGGTCTTTTCCGCAACCCCTTGGCCGACCCCTACCTGCTGGGGTCGGCAGCCGGCGCGTCGCTGGCCGTCGTGTTGGTGTTGGCGGTGGGATCGTTGGGCGGCGCGATGACGGTCATGACAGCCGCCAGCGGCCTGGCCCGGCTGGGCCTGGTGGGCGCGGCGTTCGTCGGTGCCTTCGTCGGAGTGGGCCTCACGCTGATGCTGGCCCGCGGTGCCCAGCAGACCCCTCGGTTGCTGCTGGCGGGGGTGGTGGTGGGCGTGGTGCTGTCGGCGCTCGGCGACCTGGTCTCGACGGTTGCACCGGAAGCCTTGCGTGGCAAGCAGGTGTTCATGCTCGGCACCACCGGATTTCTGGGCTGGGCCAGTGTGGGTGTGCTGGCGGTGGGGTTGCTGGTCACATTGCCAGTGGCCTGGCGGCTGGCCCGTGTGCTCGACGCCTTGACCTTGGGCGAGGACAGCGCGCGCAGCCTCGGCCTGGCGCTGGCGCGCTGGCGGCTGCTGCTGGTCGGTGTGCTCGCGCTGGCCACCGGCATGGCGGTGTCGCAGGCCGGGTTGGTGGCCTTCGTGGGGCTGGCTGCGCCCCACCTGGTGCGCCGGTGTGCGCCAGCACCTAACGGCTACACCGTGGTCGCCAGTGCGGCAGCCGGTGGCACGTTGCTGCTGGCCGCAGACGTCGTGGCACGTAGTCTGGTGGCACCGCAGGAGTTGCCGGTCGGTGTGGTCACGGCCGTCCTGGGCGGCGCTTACTTGCTGTGGCTGCTGCGCCACCGCCGACTCGGATGACCAGCGCCGTGGTTTCGTCTTGCGAACTGCGAGCCGAAGGTCTGCAGGCTTCGCTGGGTGGGCTCCCCGTGCTGCGCGGCGTGTCGCTGACATTGCCCTCCGGCTGGACAGCGATCGTCGGCCCCAACGGCGGCGGCAAGTCGACCTTGCTGCGCGTGCTGGCTGGGTTGCTGCCGCCCCAGTCGGGGCATGTGATGCTGGACGGTCGGGCACTGTCCGCGCACAGTGCCCGTGAGCGCGGCCGGCGCATCGCTTGGCTGGCGCAGCACGAGGCGGGCGAGGCCAGTGGTGAGTTGACCGTGCGCGACGTGGTGCAACTGGGCCGGCTGCCCCACCTGGGCTTGTTCGCGTCGCCCGGACCGGACGACGACGCGGCGGTCGATGCCGCGATGGCGGCCACTGAATGCCGCGACTGGCAGTGCCGGCGCTTGCATGAGCTGTCGGGTGGCGAGCGCCAGCGTGTGCTGCTGGCGCGCGCGTTGGCTGTCGGTGCACCCGTGCTGCTGCTCGACGAGCCGACCACCCACCTCGATCCGCCCCATCAGGTGGCGGTGGTGCGGTTGCTGCAGCGCCTCGCCGCCGCTGGCACGACCGTGGTCAGTGTGCTGCACGATCTGCCGCTGGCGCTGCAGGCCGATCGCCTGGTGGTGCTGCACCAGGGCCGGGTGCGCGCTGAGGGATCGGCCCACGCTTCCGAGGTGCAGGCGGCGCTGGTGCATGTGTTCGGTGGCGCCCTGTCGATCGAGCAGATCGGCGGGCGATTGACGGCAGTCCCCTGCTTGTGAACCCCTGCGCCGATGGCGTCCTTCGAGCTGAACCCATGAGCACTGCATCCTGCACCGCCGATGTCGACGTCACCGCCTTGCGGGCGCGGCTGCAGGGGCGCCTCGATCAGAAAACCAAGCCGATCGGCTCGTTGGGCCGCATCGAAGCGCTCGCGCTGCAGATCGGCTTGATACTGCGCAGCGAGCAGCCGGTGCTGACGCAGCCGCAAATGGTGGTCTTTGCGGGCGACCACGGGCTGGCGGCGCACGGCGTGTCGGCCTACCCCTCGGACGTGACCTGGCAGATGGTCGAGAACTTCCTGGCGGGTGGTGCGGCCATCAACGTTCTGGCGCGGCAGCATGGCCTGGCGTTGACGGTGGTCGATGCCGGTGTGCGTCACGACTTTGCACCGCGGGCCGGCCTGCTGAATCGCAAGATCGCGCCAGGTACCGCCGACGCGCTCGCAGGGCCGGCGATGAGCGAGGCCCAGTGCGCCCAGGCCATGCGCTTGGGTCGCGAGGTGGTCCGCGAGCTGCCCGGCAACGCGGTGCTGCTGGGCGAGATGGGCATCGGCAACAGTTCCAGCGCCGCGTTGTTGCTGGCGCAGCTGACGGCTGAACCGATCGAGCACTGCATCGGCCGTGGCACCGGGCTCGACGACGATGGCCTGGCACGCAAGCGCGCGGTGCTGACCCGCGTGCTGTCGACACACCAAGGCGCTGTGGCGCCGATGGACGTCCTGGCGGCGTTCGGTGGTTTCGAAATCGCGATGTTGGTGGGCGCGGTGCTGCAGGCGGTCGAGGAGCGCCGCCTCGTTGTGATCGATGGGTTCATCACCGGCGCGGCCGCCCTGGTGGCGCAGCGTTACGCTGAAGTCCAAGGCCGCTCGATCGTGGACGGTTGCGTGTTCTCGCACCGCTCCGATGAGGCAGGCCACGCCGCGATGTTGCGCGCGCTGGGCGTGTCTCCGTTGCTGGATCTGGGCCTGCGTCTGGGCGAAGGCTCTGGCGCTGCGCTGGCCTGGCCTCTGATCGACAGCGCGGCGCGCTTGCTGTGCGAGATGGCCAGCTTTGAATCGGCCCGCGTGGCCACGCGGACTGGTCCCTGAATCAAGAGATGCGCCAGTGACAGTGCCCACACCTTCATCGACAGCGCCACGCGGCACCGAGGGCAGGCGTTCCTGGTCCTGGCGACTGATGCACGAGGTGCGCTTGGCCTTCGTCGCGCTCCAGTTCTTCACCCGCACGCCGATCCCGCGTTGGGTCGGCTTCGAGCCAGACTGGCTGCACCAGAGCGCGCGTCACTTCGCCTTGATCGGCATCTTCGTCGGGATCGTCGGTGCCTTGGTGCTCTGGTTGGCGAGCCGGGTCTTGCCGCTGCCGGTGGCGGTGTTGCTCTCCATGGCGTCGACGATGCTGCTCACCGGGGGGTTCCACGAAGACGGTTGGGCGGACACCTGCGATGGCCTGGGGGGTGCGGTGAGCCGCGAGCGTGCGCTGGAGATCATGAAGGACTCCCGCATCGGCGCTTATGGCGCGATGGGTCTGCTGATGATGCTGGCGCTGAAGGCGTCGGCGCTGGCATCGCTCCCCGCCGCCTGGGGCTGCGCCGCGCTGCTGCTCGGGCACACCGCCTCTCGCGCTGCCTCGACGGCGCTGATCCGTTTTCTGCCCTACGCCGGTGACATCGAGCACGCGAAGGCCAAGCCACTGGCGCAGCGCATCTCGTTGGCCGGGCTGCTGGTGTCATGCGCGTGGGCAGGGTTGATCGCCCTGGTATTGGCGCTGAGTCATGCGCCGTGGCGTGTCCCGGTGGCCGCAGGGCTGTTGATGTCGCTTCTCGGTGCCTGGTGGTGTGCACGCTGGTTCCGCAAGCGGCTGGGGGGTGTCACCGGTGACACGCTGGGCGCTGCGCAGCAGCTCACCGAGGTGCTGCTGCTGCTGAGCTGGGCGGCGGTGTGGCAGGCGGCGACCCAGTGATACACCTCTGGCGTCATCCGCGGCCAGTGGACGCGGCGGGCCGCTGCATCGGCCGGACCGATCTTGCCGTCGATCCACGCAAATCCAAGCGGCTCGCGCACCGCATCCGCCGCTTTGCTCGGCGCCACCAGCTACCGCGCGTGGTTCACACCTCGCCGCTGCGGCGTGGTGCCGACGTCGGTCACTGGTTGGCCCGCTGGGGCTGGGTGCATCACACCGACTCGGCGCTGTCTGAGATGGACTTCGGCGACTGGGACGGCCAACACTGGGACACGATCGGAGAGCCGGCCGTCAGCGCCTGGTGCGATGACCTGGCCCATGACCGAGCGCATGGGGGTGAGTCCGTGTCGATGTTGTTCGAGCGCGGTGCAGACTGGCTCGCCCGCACCGCGCATGTGCCAGTGCGCTGCGTGGTAGGCCATGCAGGATGGATCAACGCCGTGCGCCTGTTGCTGCAGGGCCATGGCCCACCGGCGAACGCGAAGGACTGGCCGACGGCGCCAAACTATGGCGAGCGCCTCAAGCCGCTGCCGAGCGCGATCGCCCTCGCACCGCGCTCCGCACCCAGCGTTTGAAGTGGGCAAACCAGGCGTGACGCGCGCACGCGATGACGCTGTCCCAGCCGGCGCGGTGATTCACGCCGGAAAGCGGAGGTGCCTGGTTGGACGCCAAGTCGGCGACGGCCAACACGCAGCGCAGCGACAGCGGGTGCTTCGCCGGCGCGTGCTTTTCGATCAGTCGCACCTCGAACCCGGCCTGTCTCGTCAGTTGCGCCAGCGTGTCGGTACTGAAGTGATACAGGTGTGCGATGTGCAGCATCACCAGCTTGCGGTACTCGGTGACGTCGGGCACCTCGATGTAAACCCGGGCGTTCGGCGCGAGCAGAGGCTTCAGTGATTGGAGCACTTGCCCCGGCTGCTTCAGGTGTTCCAGCACATGGTTGATGATCACCAAATCGATCAGCGGCGGATCGGAGGCGCGAAGATCTGCCAGGCTTGCATGCCACTCGCAGCCCGCGTGGGTCATGGCGAAGCGGCCGAAAGTAGGATTGGGTTCGATGGCGATGCGGCGCGTCCTGGGCACCTGATCGCCCATCGCCTTGAGCATCGAGCCTTCGGCGGCGCCGATATCCAGCACCACCATCCCAGGCCGCAGCTCGCCGCGGGCGACCAGCAGTTCAGCTGTCACGGCGCATCGTCTGTCGATGCGTGCGGCGCGAATGTGCGCCTCGGTCGGCACGCCATCTTGAGGTCCGAAGTCGCTGTAGAAATTTCGGTAGTGATTCGTGTAGAAGTCGTCGAGCGCTTCAGCCGTCGGTTGCGGATTGGTCATCACCAAACCACAGCCTGCGCAGCCGACGGTGATCAGTCCCATGTTGTAGCGATCGGTCTCCGCCAGGCGCTCGAACTTGACTCCCAAGCACAGAGGGCAGGGGACCTGTTCGAGGCGGTTGCGATCAAGGATCCACGAAGACGTCGGCATGGGCGAGGGTGCAAGCGCAGGGTGCGCCGCAAAGTTCGGCTGGATTGTAGGTAGACCCATCACGCCCCCTCTGCACACCTGGCCTGGGTGGGTCGCTGTGCACGTAGGACAACGCCGACACGTCGCTTCGGGGAGCCCCGACAGCGTTGGCCACCCGCTCGCTTGACACTGCCTGCTGGCATGGCCGAGCGTTCGCGCCCCCGGTGTTGCCTGGCCCCCTCCGCCTTTATCAGCCCGGCCTTTGACCCCCTGGGCGCCGCCCATGTCCATCTTCTTTGACATCATCCACACCACGCATTACCGCTATGCCAAGCCCGTCATGCTGGGCGAGCATCGCGTGATGTTTCGTCCTCGGGGCAGCCACGACCTGCGGGTGCTGGCCACCAACATGGAGGTGACGCCTGCGCCCATCGACATCCGCATGGTGCAAGACGTGTACTCGAACTCGGTGGCGCTGGTCCAGCCGCAAAGCCCCGCGCAGGAGCTGAAGGTGGTGTCGTCGTTCACCGTCGAGCACACCGGTACGCGCGCGCTCGACTTGCCACTGAACCCCGATGCGGTGACCTATCCATTTCCGTACAGCGATGAAGAACGCATCGCGCTGGCGGCGTATCTGGCGCCGTACTACGACGACCCGACCGGCGAGCTGCTGGCCTGGGCCCGGCAGTTCATCCGCACCGACGGACCGACCGGTTCCACGCAGTTGCTGATCGACATGACGCAGTTCATACGCAAGGTCATGCGCTACCAGGCGCGGTTCGACGAAGGCGTTCAGTCGCCTTGTGAGACCTTGCGTTGGGGCAGCGGCACCTGCCGCGATTTCGCGACCCTGATGATCGAGGCGATCCGACAGCTCGGCTACGCTGCGCGCTTCGTTACCGGCTACCTGTACACGCCTTGGCTCGATGCCGCTGAAGGCGCACCGCTGCTCGGTGCCGGCGCCACCCATGCCTGGCTGCAGGTGTACATGCCGGGCGCTGGCTGGATGCCGTTCGACCCGACCAACAACCTGATCGGTGGCACCGACCTCATCCGCGTCGGTGTCGCTCGCCATGCCAGTGGCGCCTCACCCGTGTCGGGTTCATGGCATGGATTTCCTGGAGATCACCTCGGCATGTTCGTCGACGTGCAAGTGAAAAAGAGAACCTGATGATCGAAACCCTGAACCCACCCGCTACCGCCACGCGCAGCGTCACCTCGCAGATCGATTGCGGCCTGAGCTATGCGCTCGATGGCCCCTGCGATTTCATTTTTTCGATACACGCCACGCTGAGCATGGGCCAGACTCTCTTGAGTGAGTCGATCGCCATCGACCCGCCCGTGGCTTACCGTGTCAACACCGATCCGGCGTCCGGCAACCGCTTGATGCGCTTGCATGCCGAGGCGGGCCCGCTGTGTCTTCGCTACCAGGCAACAGTGGTTCGTCCCATCGAGGGGATCGATGTTCATGCCGGTGAGGTCCGCATCGACGACTTGCCCGACGAGGTGCTGCACAACCTGATGACCACGCGCTACTGCGAGTCGGACCATCTGGCCGCGGTGGCGTTCAAGTTGTTCGGTGGCCTGCCCGCGGGCTATGTGCGTGTGGCGGCGATCACCGAGTGGGTTCGCACGAACATCGACTACCGCATTGGTGCCAGCACGGCGACGACCACCGCGCGCGACGTGTTTGTGCAGCGCGCTGGCGTGTGTCGCGACTTCGCGCACCTGGCCGTCACTTTCTGCCGCGCACTGAACATCCC